>WBZN01000065.1_pt1 | contig 161174 bp, 145 predicted proteins | sample 5204281 | NCBI WGS metagenome assembly WBZN01 (sample SAMN12344347, study PRJNA552823) | activated sludge metagenome | biome: Activated sludge suspended growth; feature: Nitrification reactor; material: Wastewater; isolation source: activated sludge from nitrification reactor of wastewater...
CGGCCGCCGCCTGAAGACCCTCCGTGGCCTTACCCCTGACGAATACGTCGCACGCATATGGACAGAAGACCCCGGCCGATTCAAAATCGATCCGTACCGCCACTCCTCGGGACTAAACACCTAGGATCCCCCGGACAAATAACTCGCGACCGAAGATAAAGCTTGGACGCTGGCTGCCTATGTTGACCAGACGGCTCACTTCAAGGCCTTAGTTGGCGACAGCAATTCGGCCGCCGGCGTCGTCTGAAAAGGAGCGCAAAATGCTTCAGAGGAAAGCGGGACGGCGAGGCGCCGACGCAGCCGAGTTGACCTTTATCCAGGATTTAGCCGCTTACCTGAGCTGCGCGGCGCAATATGCGGCAAAAGTCACCTTTAATCCAGCGATGTATGTATATGAGGGCGTTCGCCTCCCGCTTCGAGCCACGCCGGAACTGCAAAGGCATCGGCGCCATATTTACAAAGGACTATACGAGCGCGAGGAGATGGACACGATAAGACATCTTCTCCGACCAGATGATATAGTTCTTGAGCTTGGCGCCGGCTGTGGCATAATCTCGACCTTCATTGCTCAACGACTTTCAGACAGCCGAAACCTCCACGCGTTCGAGGCCAATCCTCAGCTACTGAAAACAATTGACGCCGTCACAGCCGCAAATAACGTCCAGCCCAACGTCGTGAATGCCGCCGTGGGCGCTCGAGAAGGGGAAGAGGAATTCTTCTTCGACGAGGATTGTCTTTCCTCTTCAGCTTATGATCGCGGCCGAAATACTAAGAAGGCGACGGTCCGAGTCCTGGCGTTCACGGAAATGCTGAAGAGCATCCGCCCAACGTTCATTTTTTTTGACGTCGAAGGGGCAGAGAGAGACATTCTCACAGTTCCATTCCCGCCCGAGGTTCGTGTTTTGTGTGGGGAACTGCATCCGCAAATCATTGGCGATCACGCCGCCTCTGACCTGATCCGCAGCATCCTCGCCTGCGGATTTGACTACCTCATCGATCGATCTGAGGGACGAGCCGTTGCATTCGCCCGACCGTGACGCCAACGAGGCGCGAACTGGGCCAAAGTTGCGCGAAATTCGTCCTTGCAACTCCACGGACGGCGAGGTTTGAGCCGATGCGTAGTTCGGGCGGCACACCGGCCATGGCGGCATCGCCTGACGCCGCGCGGAGCCGCTTTATCGTTAATCTCGCTTCCAACCTGTGCTACTCCGCGCTGAACGCGGCGGTGATGGTGTGGTACGTTCCCTTCCTGTTGCACCACCTCGGTGTGGCGGCGTATGGGATGATTCCGCTAGCCAACTCGCTCGTCATGTATGCTGCGATCGTCTCGACCAGCCTCGACGCTTCGATGAGCCGTTTTCTGGCGATCGATCTTAACCAGGGCAATGACGCGGGCGCGAATCGAACATTCAACACGGCTATGGCGCTGTCGCTTGCCGCGTGCGCTATTTTGGCGCTGCCGGCGGCGGTCGTCGCCTACTTCTTTCCGGCGTTGTTTAAGGTTCCAGTCGGGCAAGAGCTTGCGACAAAGTTCCTGTTCGCTAGCGTCGCCGTCACGACGCTAGCGGCCATCCTCAGCGCCAACTTCGGCGTCGCGAGCCTAATCACCCATCGTTTTGATCTGCGTAACATCGTCCGCTCGCTGACGTCCTTGAGCCGCGTCGGCGTCGTCATGTTCTGCTTCCTGATCTGGCCCCCCAGCCTGTGGCATGTTGGGGTCGGTTTCATCGCCTCGGCGGGCGTCGGCCTGATCGGCGATGTTGCGATCTGGCGATCGCTGACGCCGCGACTGCATCTCAACCGCCGCGACATCGACCGCCATCAACTTCGCGCGCTTATGGGCTTTGGCGGTTGGGTGACGGTGAGTCAGATCGGCTTTCTGCTGCTGACCCAGGTCGATCTCGTGGTCGTCAACGCCGTATTCGGGCCCGCGATGACCGGCGCCTACGGATCTCTGTTGCTCTTCCCTACCCTGATTTACACGATGTTGGAGATGGTGGTTGCGGTGCTTGGTCCGGCAATCATGGCGTGCTATGCGGTTGGCGACGTTGAGGGAATGCGACGAATCGCCGTCCGGTCGATCAAGATGCTCGGGATCGGATTGGCGCTGCCAGTTGGCCTGCTGTGCGGCTTTGGCCGCCCGCTGTTGAGCCTGTGGCTCGGGTCGGGGTTCGCTCACCTCGACTTGCTGATGATCTTGCTCGTAGGCCACCTGACCGTAAATCTGGCCGTCAGGCCACTCGCCTCTGTTCTGAACGCATACAACCTGGTCAAAGCGCAGGGACTGGTCACGCTTGCGCTTGGAGCCGCAAACCTTGTTTTGGTGATTGCCGTGGCTCAATGGGGCGTTGCTGCAATTGCGGCGGCATTTGGATTTATTTATACGATTCGGAACGCCGCGTTCCTGTCGATCTACAGTGCGTCGGTGATGCGTCTGCCGTGGCCCACGTTCTGCAAGCCGTTGCTCGCCGGCGCGCTCGGCACTCTGGGCGTCGCCCTAGCGGGCAGAGTCGTCTCGCAATTCTGGTGGCCGGCGAGCTGGCTTGCCCTTGGCACGGCGGCCGTAGCGGTTAGTGCAGCATATGGCATAATCGCTTACGCCATTAGCTTGAATCATGCGGATCGCAACCTTCTGTGGAGCCTTTTACTCCGGCGGCCGTAGAGTCCGCACCTATAACGCTGCTTTTTTCTTTCAAGCCTGACGTGTCGTAGTAACGGCTTGAACCGTTGCTGGTTCCACACTAAAAGAATTGGTTAAGGTGCCGCGAGCGACATGCCGAAGTCGCAAGCGAGAACCAGCGGCAGAACGAGGACCGGCCGAGTAGACGGACATCCTCATTGAGAGACCTGCCGAAAGCCAGATCAGCAACTAGGATTGCTTCGATCGGGCAGGTAGTTCGGAGGGGTCTGAATGCGCCAGCATTCCATTCGTCAGACCGAAAACCCTGTTCAGATAAACCGAGCTAGCGCTGAGACATGAAAATAGAGTCTCTCAGTGATTGGAACGAAGTTAAGTCCTACTACTTGGATTGGAATAGAATACTCGACGCTGCACCGTCACTGACCATATTTTCCACGCCAGAGTGGCTACAGGCCTGGTGGGAAAGCTATGGGGCGCATGCGTCGCTGCACTTTCTTTTGTTGCGCGACGATGCCGGGATGATTGTTGCTATGGCGCCGCTTTACGTCACGGCTGTCGACAGCGTATTTGGCAAGCTTCGTTTGGCGAGACTGGTTGGAGACGGGTCGCAAGATTCGGATGGTCTTGAATTCATTTGCCTTCCGGGGAGGGAGGATGAGGCGGTACGGGCAGCATTGAGTTGGATCAAAACTTCGTTCTGCTGCGACCTCTGTCAGCTGAATACGCTTTCCTTCCCAAGCGCTCTGGCGATCGCATTCGAAAGACAGCTGCGATCACCTTTTTGGGCGAAGTCTTGTTTTCAGAGACCACGGGTCACGGTGAACTTGCCGGCGACATGGAGCGAGTATCTCCAACAGCTTTCCAGCAACGAGCGAGGGAGAATAGGCCGTCAAACGCGCCGGTTGGAGAAGGAGTTCACGACGGATTATTTTCGCGTCACTTCGTCAAATGATCTCTATCCCAGCCTCGACAGATTGTTCCAACTGCATCAGATGCGTTGGGCACGCCGAAATAAACCGGGCAGCTTCTCTGTGCCGGAACGCCGCATGTTCTATAGGAAAATGGCCGACGAATTTCTGAGGAATGGCTGGCTTGAGTTCTGGTTCTTGAAGCTTAACGGAGTCCAGGTCGCGGCTCAGTTCGCCTTCGCCTACCGTGGCGTGGTTTATATCTTGCAGGAAGGGTTCGACCCCAATTATTCTTCTAAAAGTGTTGGATACATTTTGCGAAGCCATGTGCTACGGCGGATGATCGACGTCGGGATGCGGAAATATGATTTCATGGGCGGCGAAAGCGATAGTAAATTGCGGTGGGCCGGAGAACGAAGTCAATATTTGGATATTCACATGGCTGCGCGTTTTAGCAGGGGTGGCGCGTTTTTGGTGTGTCGCAAAGCGATACTTTCTTGCAAGAATGTAATCAGAGATCATCTGCCCTCTCAATGGCTCGGTCTTTTGAGGGCCCTATTAGGGAGAAACACGCAACACTCAACGACAGAAGCTCAAGTGGCGGAAGATATTTCTGGATCCGCGAACCCGGCGGCGCCCCCGGTTCGTCTTTCACTATGGTCTTGACAATTTTCGCCGTATATTTACCGATTTTGCACAGCAGCGACGCCTTCTGTCTCGGGTCTTGCCCTTCTATGACGAGAACGGCGTCCCGCCGCGGCGCAGGCTGACCGATCGGGGCACGGAATATTGCAGCAATCCCGAGCATCTCGAATATGAGCTCTATCTCGCCGTCGAGAATATCGACCATAGCCGCACCAAGGCCAAGAGCCCGTAAACCAACAGCATGGTCGAACGATATCACAAGACCATGCTCAACGAGTTCTACCGCCTCGCATTTCGCTAGAAATTCTACGCGACGATCGGCAAGCTGCGGCGGGACCTCGATCATTGGATGGCGGAATACAAGCGCCAAACCCGGCGGGAATCCCCAAAAGGACTCAACCGTCAGATTTCATCCACTAGCTGCTAAAGGATGATATCCTCTCCCGTGTACCAAGCGAAAACAGCCGAGAAGCTCCTTTAGATCGAGGATCAGGCAAGACCAAAAGCATAGAGCCCGCTCACGGCAGCGGGATCAAAAAGGCTGAAATGCGGGCCTAGGCCAAGCCTGGGATAATAGCTGCTATAGTAGGCAATCATGTTCAGTGGAAAGCGAGAGTTGCTGGCAAAGGGCCTGTTTTGGAGTGGCGCCTCGTTCATCCTTGGGCGACTTCCGGAACGGGGTGTGTTGGCGGTCCTGAACTACCACCGGATTGGCAATCTCGATGATGATCTCTTCGATCCTGACCTTTTCTCGGCGACCGCCGACCAGTTGAGCGAACAGATATCCTACCTGAGGCGGCATGTTTCGCTGGTCACCCTCGAAGAGGCGCTGGCTTTTGTGGACGGCACGATTAATGACAAGTCCCGTCGCTGCCGCGTGCTGATGACTTTCGATGACGGCTATCTGGACAATTACGAGGTGGCTTTCCCCATCCTGCGTTCGCACGGGGTGCAAGGCGTCTTCTTTCTCGTCACAGACATGATTGGGTCCTGCCGCGTTCCTTGGTGGGATCACATCGCCTATATAATGAATACCGCACGACAGCGTCGGTTCTCCCTCCGCTACCCAGCTGAACTCGTTGTCAAAATCGATGAGAACGGAATGCGAAAGAGCCTGCGGGACGTCCTGAGCCTGTATAAACGCCCGGACAACACCGATGTCGCACGGTTCTTTCGCGATCTGAAGGAAGGCACGAAGGGGGACGATCCACCAGCAACGCTGCGGCGCTTTCTCAGCTGGGAGGAAGCCCAAGAGATGATCAGCGCAGGTATGGCGATCGGTTCTCACACACATGCGCACCCCGTGCTGAGTCAACTGGAACCAGAACAGCAACGCCAGGAGTTGGCTCAATCCCGCGCGCTTTTGAGAAGACAACTCGGCATAAAAGCCGAGGCGCTTGCTTATCCGGTCGGCCACTCGAACAGCTTTTCATATGAAACCCAGCAGGTAGCTCAAGAAGTGGGTTATCGCGCCGCATTCTCATTTTACGGCGGAACGAATCTGCCAGGAATGACGCGACGCTACGACGTCAAGCGTATCGGCGTCGGACACACAAGCTGGCCTCGCTTCCGGGTTCAAGCTTCGATGTGTAGAGTCACGGGGAGTTACTGGCCTTGATACCTCTGCCGAAAGCGGTAGTAGTGTGTGCGAACTCGAACGGCATCGGATATTCCTACCAGAAGCCGCCCCCCTGATCGCGGCGAAGGGCGCTTTCGGCTTGCGCCGCTGTGCGGCGCCGGCAGAGTGCCGCGGCTCCCTTTCTCTCGTTATAGAGCCGCGCAACATGGATGCAACGCCCAGGCTGCAGTCGCATCAGAACGGAACCTTTGCTGTAACCATTGACGCACGCACATATTTACACGACATCGACAAAGACACGTTTTTGCACACTGGGCTACTGCGAGGGTCAAGTCTTCGGAGGCCCTCGGGTAGAGTTTCGAACGTTCAGATCGTCCTCGACATCGGGCCCTGAAGAACGCTATGGAAGTGGCGGCGCCGCTATTATTGCCCTTTCCGACTGATTGACACGGCGCACCTCTCCGAAAGTCGCCCAAAACAATGTTGCGCCGCACAAACGAAATGCGTCCGCGACTACAAAACCGACTCCCGGCTGTGAATATTGATATTCCTAAATATTTACATCAAATCGACAAATTTCGTTTTTAGACGTTGCTACGCTGCTCAGCCGAAGTCTCGCGAGAAGTGTCGCGGAGCGGCGGAAACGCTCTGCTCGAGGAAGGTTCCGAGAATGCTCTGATTGTGACGCGTGAGGAAGGCTGCTCGGTCCGCCTTTCGATCGAATATGAGCCGACGGTAATTCCTATTCGGCAGATCCCCACCAAAGCAAGGCCGACTGGCGCGCCAAATAGCGCGGCCCAGAGAGCGCTAGAACTGTCTGAAAAGCAGCGATAGCGCCAATACACAACCACTCCAGTTCGCCTTTGTCAAAATACCGCTCAAGAACTACCCCACTCCGTAGCCGAACATCTGCGGCAACAATCACAATATCGGAGATGGACAACTCCTGAAGGATGCTTGAATGCGACTCTATTCCACGATGACGGCGTGCGCTTGCTTGGCCTATATTCTCGGCGCAAGTTCACAAGCGGGCGCCGCCGACTATTACGTGTCTCCGACAGGCTCGGATGCAAATGCCGGGACGCAATCTGCGCCGTTCCGCACGATCGGCCGCGCCTATTCCCGCGCGGTCGGCGGAGACCGCATTTTGGCGCAGCCCGGAACCTATACGGATTACCAGTCCGGCTGGGGCCTGCACCTCAACAAGAGCGGCACGGCAAGCGCTCCGATCACCATCAAGTCCGTGCAGCGCGGCCTGGCGATCATCAACGCCGGCAGTCAATCCAACCGTCCCTATGCGTTCTATGTCGACGGCGCCTACAACGTGATCGACGGCTTCAAGATCACGGGCGCGCCGAATTCGGCGGTGACCATCTGGGGCTCCAATAATCGGTTCGTCAACAACGAGATCTATAACAACGGCAGGAGGGTGCCAAGCAACGGCTCGGGCAACGCAGGCTTTTATTCGGATCGGACAACTTCGGGAAACTACTACGGACAGAATTACGTCCACGACAATGGCGTTCCCGGCCGCACTCTCGACCATGGCCTGTATTTGTGCGGCAAGAACGAGACGATCGTCAATAGTATCGTAGTCGGCCACCCTGGCGACGGCCTGCAGATCGCCGGCTACGCGACGGTAAGCGGGATGAAAGTCTACAATAATGTCTTCGCCCACAACGGCGACCGCGGCATTGTGTTGTGGCAATCGCTGAGCAACATCCAGATCTACAACAATATCGTCTACGCGAACGGCAAGAGCGGCATCGGCGCATGGGCGGCGCACGGCAGCGGCGTGTTCATTTCCAATACTTTGTCCTACGGCAACGCCGGCGGCGATCTCGATCTAACCGGCGGCGGATCCAATTTCAGCTACACGCTCGGACCGATGATCAAGAAGAACCCGCTGTTCGCCGGCCCCACCGATTACCGCCTGCAAGGCTCCAGCCCGGCAATCAATACGGGCAAGTCTGTGCCAGTCAACCAGGACTATTGGGGCCACCGACGCCCCTTTGGACCCGCTTACGACGTCGGCGCCCAAGAATACGGGTCAACCTCGCCATATGTGTCTGTGGGTCAGTGATCTCACTCTTAACTGACGCTCCTTGTTTGTATATATGATCCCTACCGGCGTCCTCGACGGGAGCCCCCAACGGGGACGCGCGGCGGCCCCAGACGGCGTGCGCTTGCTTGGCCTATATTCTCGGCGTGAGTTCACAAGCGGGCGCCGCCGACTATTACCGATGTCCCTGACCGGCTCGGGCACATGCCGGAACCCAATCCGCGCCGTTCCGCACGATCGGCCACGCCTATTCCCGCGCGGCATAGCTTGCGGCGCAGCTGCGGTCCTGGCGACGCGTTGGGTTCCTGTTCGGGAGAAAACGAAAGCTTGGCTGTTACCTTTGACGCGCCACATTATTTACATCAAGACGCTGTTTTGCACAAAATGTAAACCTCTCCGTCAGTCTTCGGCAATCCCGAATGGGTTTCGAAGTCGTCGAAGCTCGGCTTAAAGAAGCGCTTTTTGAGCTGTCCGACGTGCGCCGCAACAATCGCCGGGGCCTCCTGTTTTCCACTGGTTATGCGCGGCCAAGTCCTTAAGAAGCGACGAGAAGATGCCGCGTCGCACAAGGCAACGGCGCACTTCACCGGAAAACAGAAGACCGACTCCTGGCTGTGAATATTGATATTCCTAAATATTTACATCAAATCGACAAATTTCGTTTTTAGACGTTGCTACGCTGCTCAGCCGAAGTCTCGCGAGAAGTGTCGCGGAGCGGCGGAAATGCTCTGCTCAAGGAAGGTTCCGAGAATGCTCTGATTGTGACGCGTGAGGAAGGCTGCTCGGTCCGCCTTTCGATCGAATATGAGCCGACGGTAATTCCTATTCGGCAGATCCCCACCAAAGCAAGGCCGACTGGCGCGCCAAATAGCGCGGCCCAGAGAGCGCTAGAACTGTCTGAAAAGCAGCGATAGCGCCAATACACAACCACTCCAGTTCGCCTTTGTCAAAATACCGCTCAAGAACTACCCCACTCCGTAGCCGAACATCTGCGGCAACAATCACAATATCGGAGATGGACAACTCCTGAAGGATGCTTGAATGCGACTCTATTCCACGATGACGGCGTGCGCTTGCTTGGCCTATATTCTCGGCGCAAGTTCACAAGCGGGCGCCGCCGACTATTACGTGTCTCCGACAGGCTCGGATGCAAATGCCGGGACGCAATCTGCGCCGTTCCGCACGATCGGCCGCGCCTATTCCCGCGCGGTCGGCGGAGACCGCATTTTGGCGCAGCCCGGAACCTATACGGATTACCAGTCCGGCTGGGGCCTGCACCTCAACAAGAGCGGCACGGCAAGCGCTCCGATCACCATCAAGTCCGTGCAGCGCGGCCTGGCGATCATCAACGCCGCGAATGCGTCCGATCGAGTCTACGCGTTCTATGTCGACGGCGCTTACAACGTGATCGACGGCTTCAAGATCACCGGCGCGCCGAATTCGGCGGTGACCATCTGGGGCTCGAATAATCAGTTCCTCAACAACGAAGTCTATAACAACGGCCGGAGCGTACCGAGCAACGGCTCGGGCAACGCAGGCTTTTATTCTGATCAGACGACTTCAGGAAACTACTACGGACAGAATTACATCCACGACAATGGCGTATCCGGCCGCACCCTCGACCATGGCCTGTATTTGTGCGGCAAGAACGAGACGATCGTCAATAATATCGTAGTCGGCCACCCTGGCGACGGCCTGCAGATCGCCGGTTACGCGACGGTGAGCGGGATGAAAGTCTACAATAACGTCTTCGCCCACAACGGCGACCGCGGCATTGTGTTGTGGCAATCGCTGAGCAACATCCAGATCTACAACAATATCGTCTATTCGAACGGCAAGTCCGGAATCGGCGGGTACGACGCGCACGGCAGCGGCGTGTTCATTTCCAACACTTTGTCCTACGGCAACGCCGGCGGCGATCTCGATCTGACCGGCGGCGGATCTAATTTCAGCTACACGCTCGGGGCGGTCATCCAGAAAAATCCGCTGTTCGTCAGCGCCACCGATTATCACCTGCAAAGCTCGAGCCCAGCAATCGACGCCGGCAAATCTGTATCGCTCAGCCAGGACTATTGGGGCAACCCGCGCCCGGTTGGACCCGCTTACGACATCGGCGCCCAAGAGTACGGATCAAGCCCTTCGACCTCGCCACATGTGTCTGTCCTTCAAAATGGCGGTTTTGAGAACGGATGGACCGATTGGGGGAATTTCGGAAACTCGACGATAGTAAGCGGAAGCGGCAACGTGTACGCGGGCGCTAACGCTATTCGCGTCGGGGCGGCGTCAGGCGGAGTGTATCAAAATCTGGTCGGCCTGGCGGCTGGGACCTATACGCTGACACTCGAGGGAAAAGTGGGCGGTTCAGGCGATCTGGGAAAGGTCGGCGTCTACTTCTATGATGTAAACGGCAATAGGCTGGGCAATGTGGAGACGAGCTTCAATAACACGACATGGCAAGCGAAGAGCCTGACGGTTCAAATCCCGAGCGGGGTCTATAACACTCAGCTTTACATCTGGAAAAGCGCAGGCGGAAGCGACTATGTCTACGCCGATAATGTGAGCTTAACTCTCAACTGACGCGTCTTATCCGTATCATCTCGATGGCGTCCTCGACGGGAGCCCCAACGGGGACGCCGGCCGCTCCGCCCATCTTGCCGGCAAGGCCGCGTCCTTCGACGCCATCGCCAAAGCCGAGAGTCCTGCTGCGCGGTCTCCGGCGCAGCGCCGCTCGGTTTACGTCGCCGAAATCATTCAGGCCACCGTCGACGGCGCTGCTTCGACCAGCCCCGCCTCTCGTGAAGCTCGGTCACGCTTTTCTTGCTCCTCGAGGCGATTTCCGCCGATTGCGTCCCGTCGACATCATCCCTGAGCTGAAAAGCCGCGCCGCGCCGCCTGTTGACCAAAGTCGCGAACGCTCCGCCAGCACGCACCTTTGACGCCTCACAGCTATTGCAGAAGAAGCGGCGGGAGGCCATGCCCCCCGTTCCAAGGCTCGAACGCTCTCGAGCCTCGCCAGTCCGCTCGATCGTCGCTGCGCCGGTTCCGTAACCCGCGATTGTCCGGCCCTTATCCCGCTGCGTCGCCGCGCGGATCGCTCTCTGCCAGTACGGCGCCGGCGCCGGCGGCTTCATCCGCGGCTTTTTTCGGCAGGGCGCGGCAGCCTCCTGCCCTATCGAGGCGGCGCGCTGGCCGAGCTCGCTTGCGCCAACGCTCAAGGCTCTCCTACCCAGCTCGTCGGCTCACCAGATACATGAAGTCGAGCACCCGGTCGATGAGGCTCACCACGTGTCGCTCATCGACCTCGTCGTCGATAAGCCGGCAGGCGAGGTCCACAAGCACGCGGCGATCCGAAGTGCAAAGCTCACCTCGCTTGATGCGGCTGGCGACTGCGCGCAGCCGCTGTTTATCGACGCGATCCTCGATCCACCTGGCCGCGAGCCGCAGCTGTGCCGAAGCGCCCGAGGGCGTCGTCGCAACTGTCTCGAGCAGCGGCGCACCACTTCGCTCGATTGCAACGAGCACGAGGCTGATTGGCCGGTCGCGACGGCGCTCTTTGGCGGCGAAACGGCCGGCTGCGATCGACTTGATGGCGAGAGCCATCGCGGGGTCGTGGTGCATGGTTTCCATGTCTTGATCCTTGGCTTTCGGAATTTGAACTCGACGGCGTATTTTTGCCGCGTCAGCTTGCGTCATACTTGACAACTTGGGCGCAGCTGTGACGTGATCATTCGGTCAGGAAGCCGGCAGCAGCGCCTTGCTTCTTGCTATCGATTCGCGAATGGGATCGGCGCGAAGGGCGCGACGGCGAGGGCGGGCCCGGACATTGCGCCGGACCCGCGCGGACTTCCCTTGGCGCCTCGACCGATATTGACGCGCTTTGAACGGGGCGAGAGGCCAAAAGAGCGGGCCGTCGTCGCGATTCGTACCGCTTCTTGGGGTCCGCAAAACGATAAATCAGAGAGATGGGCTCGCTCAACGGCGCATTTCGGCGGCATGGAAGGATGGCGCCGACGCTTTGCTTCGCGTCAAACGGCGTCGCCGTTGCAATCCAGGCCGCAATTTTTCTTGTGAGGCGCCCCCGGCCGCGGTGATTTGCCGCAGCCTTATCGTCGCTTATTCTTCGCTTATTCCTCGAGCCGCCCCGCGACTTTGGCCTGCGCGAAGGTCGCCATATCCGTGTGGCAAGCGAGCGCCGCCTTGACGATCCCGGCCGCAAGCGCCGCGCCGGACCCTTCGCCGAGTCTCAGGCCAAGATCGAGCAGCGGCTTCTTGCCGAGGCGGCGCAGCACTTCGCGATGCGCGCCTTCGGCCGACACATGCGCCGCGAGGCAATGGTCGAGCGCCCGGCCGTCCTGCGCGTGCAATATGGCCGCCGCGGCGCAGACGACATAGCCGTCGAGCAGAACCGGGACGTTCTGCGTACGCGCCGCGACGATCGCCCCGGCCATGGCGGCGATCTCGCGCCCGCCGAGGCGGCGCATGATCTCGAGCGGATCGTCGAGGAACGGCCTGTGCAGCGTGACCGCCGCTTCGATCGCGGCGATCTTTCGCGCCAGGCCCTCGTCATCGACCCCCGTGCCGCGACCGGCCCAGTCCTCCGCCGCGCCGCCGTAAAGCGCGAGGTAGATCGCCGCCGCGACCGTCGTATTGCCGATCCCCATTTCGCCGATCGAGAGGAGATCGACCTCGCCCGCAATCGCTTCCATGCCGAAGGCGAAGGTTGCGGCCGCGGCTGCCGCTTCCATCGCGGGCTCCTCCGTGATGTCCTTCGTCGGAATGTCGAGAGCGAGATCGAAGACCTTGAGGCCGAGGCCATAAGTTCCGCAGATCTGATTGATCGCCGCGCCGCCTGAGGAGAAATTTTCCATCATCGCGCGGGTGACGGAGGCCGGATAGGCCGACACGCCTTTGGCCGCAACGCCATGGTTCGCGGCAAAGATCGCAACGAGCGGCCGATCGAGCGTAGGCTCGGGCTTGCCTTGCCAGGCCGCCAGAAATTCGACGATCTCCTCGAGCCGGCCGAGCGACCCTTGCGGCTTCGTCAGCTCGGCCTGACGCGCGCGCACCGCCGCAGCGGCGGTCTCGGAAGGAGGCGGCATCTCGGCGATGAGGTCACGTATGGAATCGAAAGGCGAGGTTTTGACGAGCATGGCGGCCCCGGCGCGTAAATCATCGGCGTCGGCGTCTTAGAGCATGACGGCGGCGAATGGAATGACTGCGGCCATGCTCCGGCGTCAGTCCCATCGAAAAGGTCCGCGAGCTCACAGAACCGGTCGAGCACCCGCCGAGAGCGTGGCGCGAACGATTCTCGCATGCGGCCGTTTTGCGGACTCCGGTCAGCTAACAGTTTGGAGGAGCCATGGGACAGTATGACCCCACGACCGATTGGGACAACATCTCTAAGTCTGAGACCGCCAATCTTATTGCCGCGAGCAAGGTCAACGGAACGAACGTCTATAACTCCGCCGGCGACTCGCTCGGCTCGATCTATGACCTCATGATCGACAAGCTCTCCGGACGAGTGGCTTATGCGGTGATGTCTTTCGGCGGCTTTCTTGGAATGGGCGAGAGCTATCATCCCCTCCCCTGGAATGTTCTCCATTATGACGAACAGCGTGGCGGCTACGTGGTTGACATTGCGCCCGAGCGGCTAAGAGAGGGACCGACCTTCCGCGCCGATGAGACGCCTGAATGGTCGTCCAGCTTCAGCCGCAGGGTCGACGAATATTACGGCGCCTGAACGCCGATGCCGTAAAGGCTAGGCCATAAGGTTGGCGGCGGGCCCGCCGGGGCGTTCAAGGAACTTGTTCGTCCGGGCGGACCTACCGCCGTTCGAAGGTCCGCGAGGTCGTCGATGAGCCGGCGACCCATCAGACGCGAGATGCCCGTTTCGGATCGCGGCCCGTCGACGAGACTCCTCTGATCCGGCTCTCTTATCTCGCCAGATCTCGTCCTGATCCGCCGCGCCTGCACTCCCAGCTATGGCAAAGCCAGAGGTCGTTTCGGATCTCTGGCTCCGGCCGAGATAGACCTCGGCCAACAGATCGCCGATGCTCTTTCAGCATGGTTATCATCCGCCTTGGCGGGCGCGGAGCGTTTCCAGGCGATAATGAAGCGCGAGAGGTTGTCGAGCAGGATTGACAGGATACAGCCAACCCAACTGTTGAGTTTCGGACGAGCTGAGACGCTGCGCGTTTCTTACTCCCGGACCTAGGTGCGCGTTTCAGCGGATACGGCTCTCCTCTCGAGCTGGCTCGCGGCCACTACTCAGTCGTTAGGTTAAGTGCTCGACGAAAGCTGCTCACCTGCGCGGTGCTTCAAAGCCGCAGGATGCGTTGAGAAAAATCTCACTGATTGCTCTGGCTGAGCTCATCGAGATAATCGACGACGGCGGACACGCTCTCATCGGGCGCCGGCGCTCCGTAGAGCTTCCGCATCTTTGTGACTTCCTCGCCCCAAGCGGCCTTCGAGAGCGGCGGCGGCCTACTGCCCCCTCCGCGGCAGGGATGAGAGTTTCCCAGCCATTCCCTGAAGTCGCGATAGAATCCGTGACGGGTCTGTAGTTTTGAATAGTTGAGCCCGTTCAATAAAAACGCCGGCGCCAATATTGTGCGCCGCCGCAACGAAACCGTTTTCGAAGATTTATTGGCGGCAAATCGAGCCAAATGATCAATTTTGCGTGGCTTTGATTGAGATCAAAGCCATTTGCTTTGAAGTTGCGTTCGGATGGCGACCGCGCCGCCGGCGGGGAGCCATGGGCGGGCCCAGCTTTGCCACTGCCGAGAAGGCGCCGTGGCGACCTCCGGATCGTCTCTTCAACGACGCCAATCGGGTCTTAAATGCCGATGTTCACCTTTGAGATTACGCCGGCGGAAGGGCCGACGGTCGCCACGGTCGAGTCGCTGCCCAACCAGAAGGCGGCGTGGTGCTACGTCGAGTTTCTGGCGACCCAGCTCAAGACCAAGACCGGCGCGCGCATCAGGGTGCGGAATGCCGACGGCGAGATCATCATTCAAGCCGGCGCCCCCACCGCCGTCGCCTCGATCGCCTGGTGTCACGACCTGAGCTGCCCCTTGAAGCGGCCTCGAGGAGACGATTGAGGCAGGCGCTCACCTCGACGCCCGTCACTCATAAAACCCTTTGCCCGCCGCAGCCCGCGCGGAAAATTTCTCGCTCGGCTTATAAATCTCGCCGAGGCTTTCCCATTTCTGCGCGCGCGCGACGATGTCCTTGAGGCCCAGCCAGTCGGCGTATTTCAGCGCGCCGCCGAGATAGCGCGGCAGCCCCAGGCCCAACAGCAGGCACATGTCGGCTTCGCCGGGCGAGCCCACAATGCCATCCTCGACGCAACGCGCGGTCTCGAAAATCAGGGGCAGCATCATGCGCTCAACGATATCGGCGTCGGCGATCGCCGCCGTCCCGCGCGGCTGCCCGGCGGCGAGAAGCGCCGGAACGGCGGGATCGGAATCCTTGCGCGGCCGGCCCTTCGGATCGCGGGTAAAGACATAAAAGCCGCGCCCGTTCTTCTGGCCGAGGCGGCCGTCGCTCGTTAAAATGTCGATCGCCGACGGATGGGCGGAGACCATGCGCTCCGGAAAACCCGCCGAGACAATCTCGACAACATGATGCGAGATGTCGAGGCCGATGACGTCAATGAGATAGGCTGGGCCCATCGGCCAGCCGAACGCCTCCATGACCTTGTCGATCTGATGGAAATCGACGCCGTCGCGAACGAGCTGCAGGAAGGCGATGAGATAGGGCGTCAGCACGCGGTTGACGACAAAGCCGGGGCAGTCGCCGACGACGACCGGCGTCTTGCCCATGGCGCTGGCATAGCCGACGCAGGTGGCGACCGCGGCGTCCGAGGTTTTCAGCCCGCGCACGACCTCGACGAGGGCCATGCGCGGCGCCGGATTGAAGAAATGCATGCCGATGAAATTCTCCGGGCGCGACAGGCCCTCGGCGAGATCGGCGATGCGCAAGGACGAAGTGTTCGAGGCAAGAATGGCGCCAGGGCCGGCGAGCCCCTCGATCTGGCGAAAGGTCGCGGCCTTGATGGCGGGATTTTCGACGATCGCCTCGATGGCGACGTCGATCCCGTCAAACCCCTCGAAAGAAAGGCTCGGGGTGAGATCGGCGAGGACGGCGTCGGCCCGCTCCCGCGTCAGCCTGCCCTGCTCGACCTGCTTGTCGAGAAGCTTTACCGCTTCCGCCAGGCCTCCCTCCAGCGCCTTTTCGGACACATCCTTCAGGATGACCGGCACGCCGCTGAGCGCGCTCTGATAGGCGATGCCGGCGCCCATGACGCCCGCGCCGATGACCGCGGCCTTGCGCACGGGCGCAGCCTTCTTCGCATGTTGCCGGCTGATTTTCTTCAGCGCCTGCTCATTGACGAAAATGCTGACGAGCGAGGCGGCCGCCTGCGAGCGCGCCGTGGCGGCGAATTGCCTCGCCTCGAGCGCGAGCGCGTCGTCGCGGTCGAGGTTGGCGCCGGCCTCGAGCACGGCGACGGCGTCATGCGCCGCCGGATAATGCGGCAACCCCCGCGCCGCCGCGATCTTGGCGCCGACGATCAACTCGTCCAGGGTCTCTTTTGGAAAATCCAGTCCCTTTCGCGCGTCGGCGCGTCTTCGACGCCATTCGGCGGGGCTCGCGACCGCCTGTTTCAGAAGCGTCAGCGCCGCAGTGCGCAAATCCTCCGGCGCGGCGACCGCATCGACCGCTCCTTGGGCGAGCGCCGCCGCCGCCGGCTGCAGGGCGCCGGAGACGATCCATTGCGCCGCCTCGACGAGGCCGATCAGGCGCGGCAGCCGGACAGTGCCGCCATAGCCGGGAAAAATGCCGAGAGTGACCTCCGGAAGGCCGAGTTTTGCGGCCGAAGACATGACGCGATAGTCGGCCGCGAGAGCGACCTCGCAGCCCCCGCCGAGCGCGAGGCCGTTCACGGCGGCGACGCTCGGCGCGTCGAGATCGGCGAGCCGGGTGATGATCCTGGCGTCTCCGGCGATGAAGTCCTGGACGTCCTTCTGACTTCCGCGGAAGACGTCGGTGAATTCGAAAATATCGGCGCCGACGATGAAGGCGTCCTTGGCGCTCGTGATCAGCACGCCCGTGAGGCCCTGCGCCGCGGCGATAGCGTCGAGCGCGCGAGCCAACTCCCCGAAGGCCAGGCGGTCGAGCTTATTGACAGCTTCCTTCTTTCTGTCGAAGCAAAGCTCGACCAGCCCGCCGCCCAGCGCTTCAACCCTGATGGCCTCACCGTCAAAAAGCATGTCTCACCCTGCCGTTCAGCTTACGCGTCGATTATAGGCGTGCGGTCACGCCTCCGGATAGCACATTCGCCGGGCTTTAGCTCGGCGAAATGAAGCGATCAAGGGCCCCCGCGCGCGCGGCGCCCGCAACCAGGGACCGCGTGTAGACGTGACGCGGATTTTGCAGGATTTCCCGTGACGGCCCCTCTTCGACGATGCGGCCGTCCTTCATCACGGCGATGTCGTCGGCCATCGCGGTCACGACGCCAAGATCATGGCTGATCAGCACAAAGGATAGGCCCTGCGCCGCCTGCAAATTTTGCAGCAGCGTCAGAATGTCGGCCACGACGGTGCGATCGAGCGCCGAGGTCGGCTCGTCGAGCACGAGCACGCGGGGCCTCAGCGCCAAGGCCCGAGCGATTGCGATGCGCTGCCGCTCGCCGCCGGAAAAGGCGCGTGGAAGCAGGCGCCGCGCGCCGGGATCGAGCCGCACCTCGGCAAGCGCTTCGGCGGCCCGCGCATCGCGTTCGCGGCCGGAGAGGCCAGGTTCATGCACGCGAAGTCCCTCGGTCACGATATCGGAGACCCGCATGCGCGGCGACAGGGCGCCATAAGGGTCCTGAAACACGATCTGCATCGCGCTTCGCAAGGCGCGCAGGCCGGCGGCGTCCAGCGCTCCGAGATCGCGGCCTTCGAAGCGGATCGTCCCTCGTGCCGGAACGAGTTTCAGAAGCGCCCTGGCGAGCGTCGATTTGCCCGAGCCGGACTCGCCGACGACGCCGAGCGTGCGCCCAGCGCCGACGCTGAGACTGACGCCGTCGACCGCCTTGATCTCATTCGTCCTCTCGAACCAGCCTCCCCTCTGCCGGTAGGAGACCTCGATGTTTTCCGCCATGAGGATCGGTTGGGCGGCGGTCTGAGACGGGGTCGCGCGGGGCGCCGGCGTTACTGCGATCAGGCCTCGCGTCGCGGGCGAGCGCGGCCGCGCAAAGACCTCGGCGGCCGGGCCGCTCTCGACGATGCGACCCTCCGACATCACATGGGCAGTTGCGGCGAAGCGCCGGACGAGGCCGAGATCATGGCTGATGAGAATCATCGCCATGCCGAGCCTTTCCTGGAGCCCGGTCAGAAGATCGAGAATGCGTGCGGCTACCGTCACGTCGAGCGCGGTCGTCGGCTCGTCGGCGATCAGCACGTCCGGATTGCAGGCGATCGCCATCGCTATGGCGACGCGCTGGCGCTGGCCGCCGGAAAGCTCATGCGGATAGGCGTGGACGCGCCGTGCAGGATCGGGGAGGCCGACGATGTCCAACAGCTCGATCGCCCGGCGGGCGGCGGCGGCGCGCGACAGTCCGGCCTGAAGGCGCAAGACCGCGCCGATCTGGCTCCCCACCGAAAAGAGCGGATCGAGCGCCGACATCGGCTCCTGGAACACGATGGCGATGCGCCGCCCGCGGACCGCGTTGAGGGATTTTTCATCGAGCGACAAAAGGTCGACGCCTTCGAAGCGCACGGCGCCCGAGGCTGCCGCCTCTGGCGGAAGAAGCCGAAGGACGGCGAGCATCGCCTGGCTCTTGCCGGAGCCGGAAGCGCCGACGATCCCCGCGACCTCGCCGCGCCTCAGCGCGAGGCTGAAGCGATCGACGACCGGCCTGCCGGCGTAATCGACGCAGAGATCGCGGATCTCGAGGATCGGGCGTGCTGCGGTCATTGCGGCTCGCGCGCCCGGGATTCGCCCGCAAGGCGCGCCTCGAGATCCTGGCCAAGACTCTGAAGCGCCCACAGCGTCGCGCCGAGAAAGGCGGCCGGAAAGATCAGAAGGTGGATCGCGCCCTGTATATTGCGCGCTCCGTCGGCAATCAGAACGCCCCAGCTCGCGAGCGGCTCCTGCACGCCAAGGCCGAGAAAGGAGATGAAGCTTTCGAGCAGGATCACGCGCGGCGCGAGAAGCGTCAGAAAAGCGAGGATCGGACCCGCGGCGTTCGGCAGAATGTGGCGCCAGATGATCGCCGGGGCGCTGGCGCCAAGGGCCCGCGCGGCAAGCACATATTCCCTTTGCTTGAGGCTCAGCGTCTGCCCTCGCGCGAGGCGGGCCATGTCGAGCCATTCGACAGCCCCGATGGCGATGAAGATCAGCACGAAATGGCGCCCGAACACCATGACGAGCACGATGACGAAAAAGATGAAGGGCAGCGCATAGACGATCTCGACGACGCGCATCATCAAAGCGTCGACCACGCCGCCCGCGTAACCCGCGACGGCGCCATAGGCGACGCCGATGACGAGCGCGACGAAAGAGGCGAGCAGGCCGACGGCGAGCGAGACCCTGCCCGCGATCAGCGTTCGCGTCAGCAGGTCGCGTCCATTGGCGTCGGCGCCGAAGAGAAAGACAGTGCGCCGCAAGGGAATGTCGAGGCGAACGCTTCGATCGTCCTTTGCCTTCACGATCGGCTCTCCGAGAATATCGGAGCGGCTGAAAAGCTGCAGCGCGCGCGGATCGATGGGCCTCTCGCTTGTGAACTCGACATCGAGGCGGTTTCCGTCGCGGCGCAGGCTCGCTGCCCGCGCGTTGATGCGCGAGGCGAGCTCCTCGATCGCGCGGCGCGCCTCGGCGTCCGTCGGATGCGAGGCGAAGGATGGCCCGGCGAGTACGTAATCAGGATAGACGCGATCATAAGGATGCGGTGAGACAAGCGGGCCGATGAAGCAGGCAAGAGCGATCAACGCGAGAGCAAGGGATGCGGGCGGAGGCGCGGAGACCCTGGCCCAAAGCGAGTTCGTGGCCCTCATCGGCTGACCGCGACTCTCGGATCCAGCCACGCGTAAGCGAGATCGACAATAAGATTGAATAGGATGACGAGCGCGGCGACGACGACGACCGTCCCCATCACGAGCGGATAATCGCGGCCGAGGGCGCCGTCGACGAAATAGCGGCCCATGCCGGGAATGCCAAAAATGGTCTCGACAACCACCGAGCCGGTCAGAATATTGGCGGCGGCAAGGCCGAGATAGGAGAGAGTCGGCAATATCGCCTGGCGCAGGGCGTGGGCGTAAATATGGCGCGCCGGCAGGCCGAAGGCGCGCAAGGTGCGGATATGCGGCTCGGCCAGCGCGTCGCTGAGCGCAGCCTGCATCAGCCGCGCGATGACCGCGATCTGCGGCAAGGCAAGTGTCGCGACCGGCAGAATCTGATTTTTCCACGCGCCGTCGTCCCAGCCGCCGACAGGCAGAGCATGCAGCGTCAGCCCGAAGAAAAGCTGCATGAGGGGCGCGACGACGAAGGGCGGCAGCACAACGCCCACGAGAGCGGCGGCGTCGACCGCGCGTGCGCCGAGGGTAGCGCGTAAGCCGGTGACGGGGCAAACTCTTGTTGCGTCAGATCTTCTTGTGCCAAATCCTCTCGTGTCAGATCCTCTGGCGCCCAAGACGCCAAGGCCTCCCCCGACAATCAGCGAGACGACCATCGCCGCCGCGCCGAGCCGCATCGAGATCGGCAGCGCGTGCGCGAAAAGCTCGTTCACCGAAAAATCGCGCCAATGGAAGCTCGGCCCGAAGTCGCCGCGGGCGAGGCTTTGCAGATAGATCCAGAACTGCTGAACGAGCGGCAGATCGAGCCGGTAGACGCGGCGCAGATTTGCGGCGGTCTGCGGATCGAGCGGCCGCTCGGAATCGAAGGGCCCGCCCGGCGCAAGCCGCATCAGGAAGAAAGCGACGGCAAGGACGATCAAAAACGTCGCCGCCGCCGAGAGGGTGCGGGAGAGCGCGCGCTGCAGCATGGATGAGCCCTGATCGCCTGAACCTCGCCGGCATGACTCGCCGGCATGACTCGCCGGCATGACTCGCCGGCATGACTCGCCGGCATGACTTGCGCCGCTGCGGCTGCTCCAGGCTCGGCCGCCGTGCGACGTCACGAGTGAATCAGCTTGCAGGGCGCCCTGCAATGCTGAAGTTCGGGAGGGAGCAAGCGTTCCGGAACGCATGACCCGCATGGGCCTTTGAAGCCGGCGCAATCATGGCTACGATCACGACGGCCTCAGGGCGCTCTGGGCCATGCGAGGAAGCGATGACCCGGCCGGCTGCGCGAACACTCATATCAGCCGCGATCGTCCTCATCGCGGCTTCACCCGCAAAGGCCGATGAGCGGCAACTCCAGGCGCTGCTCGCCAAGCATTTTCTGCAAATTCATCACGCGATCCCATTGAGCAATAATGGCGCGGTCAAATCCGGCGACGTGCTGCATTTGCCGGACGAAGCGACATTTGTTTCTCGCGGCAAGTGCTACAACTTGCCGCCGGTGCGATACCTGGGGCTGCGCAGCGAGTTCATGCAGGCGAGCTTTGAGGTCGCAGGCGCGGCCGGCGGCGAAATGCCTTTCGAAAAAATCGCCGAGATCGAGGCTGAAGTCGGCGGCAAGCTGCGGCAGAAGGCTTCGCTGTTGATCGATCCTCTGTCCGAGGAGGAGCCTCCCGGCGGGCTTGCCGCGCTCGAAAAGCCGAATATGGCGCCGGACTGCGCGGTCATAGGCGCCATCATCGCGGGCAGAACCCAGGATTACATTCTGGTCACTCGCGTCTTTCATGGCGCGCTCAGCGCGCTCGCCAGTCTCGACCTTGCCGGGACGGCAAAGATTTCGGCTGACCTCGACAGCAAAATCCAGACCATCGTCGGCTCCACGCCGAAAGTGCATGCCAATGTGTCGGGCTCGACCTTGACCCTGCAATATTCGAAGTCTCCGGCGCCGCATTCGCTCGCCGTTCAATCCGCGGTCATCAATCCGGACCGGCTCGCCCACCTTTATTTGCGTTACCGAACGGGCAATGGAATCGAGCTCGAGGAACTCGTTTACGAATATCTGACCGGATTGCAGCCCGATCTTCTGACCTCGCTGCGGATCAGGATCGACGCCGTTCTCAAGATCCTGGAGACGCGGCATTCGACCGCTGCGGCGTTCTATGCCTTTTTGTTTGGCGGCGAGGGCGCGATCCCCCTCGACGGCGCCGAGATCTCGCAGGAGCAATGGAACGCCGTCGCGACCATCGCCGCGGCCCATAAGATCGTCGAGAACCCGCCGCAATGAGCGGACCGCCGCCCATCGCTGCGAAGATCATCTCCAAAATGCTTCCCCCGGCGCAAAAAATCCTCTATTGGCCAGCCTTTGCGTTGGCCGCGTGAGAGACTCATTGATCCCCGAGGCTAAAATGGACGCTCCAAGGTAAGCCCATGCCGGATTTGACGCCGACACGTATCGACCGCCGCTTCGCGGAGCTGGCGCTGGAGGGCCGCGCCGCCCTCGTCGCCTTCGTGATGGCCGGCGACCCCGATCTTGCGACGAGCCTTGAAATCCTCACAACCCTGCCCGAGGCCGGCGCAGACGTGATCGAGGTCGGCATGCCCTTCACCGACCCGATGGCGGACGGTCCGGCGATCCAGGCGGCGGGCTTGCGGGCGCTCGCCGCGGGAACGACGCTGAAAGCAACGTTGCAGCTCGTAGCTGATTTTCGCGCGCAGGATCAGGCGACGCCGATCGTGCTCATGGGTTATTACAATCCGGTCTATGTCTATGGCGTCGAGGCGTTCCTGAACGAAGCCAAGGCCGCCGGCGTCGACGGGCTGATCGTCGTCGACCTGCCGCCTGAGGAGGACGAGGAACTGTGCCTGCCGGCGCTGGCGGCGGGGTTGAACTTCATCCGCCTCGCGACGCCGACGACGGACTCGGCAAGACTCCCGGCGGTGCTCGCGAACACCTCCGGTTTTGTCTATTACGTCTCGATCACGGGCACGACCGGCGCGGCGACGCCGGATTTCGGCGCGACCGCCGTTGCTGTCGAGCGAATCAAGCGCCACACCAGCTTGCCGGTCGCGGTCGGCTTCGGGGTGAAGTCGGCGGCGAACGCCAGGGCGATCGCCGCGCATGCCGATGGCGTGGTGGTGGGATCGGCATTGGTTGAGGCTCTACGCGCCTCGCTCGACGCCGAAGGCAGGGCGACGCCGCAAACGTCGAAAGCGGTGACAGGCCTCGTCTCCGATATCGCGCAAGGCGTTCGCGAGGCCGCGCTGGCGCCGGGATAGCGCCGCGGCCGATTTCACAGAATCTGGAGAAAGTCTTATCGTCCCGTTGGGATTTACTTCCGTCAAGTGAAGCTGTGTCTTCGCCGGGGCCTCGGGCCTGGCCGACGCGGCGCCGGCGCCCATTGATCAGGATCGCGCATGAACTGGATTTCCAACGTCGTTCCGCCCAAAGTCAGATCGTTTCTGCGCCGCGAGACGCCGGAAAATCTCTGGGTCAAATGTCCGGAGAGCGGCGAGCTCGTCTTCCACAAGGACCTCGAGGCCAACCTCTTCGTCGTGCCCGGCTCCGGCTACCATATGCGCCTCAGCGCCAAGGCCCGCCTTGCCAATCTGTTCGACGGCGGCGTCTATGACGAGATCGCGACGCCCGAGGTGCCGCTCGATCCTTTGAAGTTCCGCGACGTCAAGCGCTACACCGACCGCCTGAAGGAATGCCGCGTCAAGACAGAGACGCAGGACGCCGTGAAGCTGGCAAGCGGCAGGCTCGAAGGGATGGAGATCGTCGTCGCCGTTCAGGATTTCGACTTCCTCGCCGGCTCGCTCGGCATGGCGGCGGGCGAGGCGATCATCACCGGCATGCGCACCGCGCTCGAGCGACGCACGCCCTTCATCATGTTCACCGCCTCCGGCGGGGCGCGGATGCAGGAAGGCGTTTTCTCGCTGATGCAGATGCCGCGCACGACGATCGCGGTTCAGCGGCTGCGCAAGGCAAATCTGCCTTATATCGTCGTCCTGACCAATCCGACGACAGGCGGCGTTACGGCCTCCTATGGGATGCTGGGCGACATTCATATCGCCGAGCCCGGGGCGGTCATCGGCTTCGCCGGCCCGCGAGTCATCGAGCAAACGATCCGCGAACGCCTGCCGGAAGGGTTTCAGCGCGCCGAGTATCTCGAGGCGCATGGCATGATCGACATGGTCGTGCAGCGTCACGACATGCGCGCCGTGCTCGCCCGCGTCTGCTCGCTTCTGACCGGCAGGCCGCGCGCGGCGCAGGCCGCTTAGCGCCGGCGCAAATTAAGGGCCGACCGCTTTGGACATGGACGCCAAGACATCGCTCGACGCCCTGCTGGCGCGCCTGTTCCTGCTCCATCGAAAGGACATCGAGCTGACGCTTGGCCGGATGGAGCGCCTGCTCGAAGCTTTGGGATCGCCGGAAAAGCAGCTGCCCCCGACGATTCATGTCGCCGGCACCAACGGCAAGGGCTCGACCATCGCTTTCATGCGGGCGATCCTCGAGGCGGCGGGCAAGCGCGTGCATGTCTATACCTCGCCGCATCTCGTGCGCTTCCACGAACGCATCCGCATTGGCGCGGAAGGCGGCGGCAGGCTCATTGGCGACGACGAGCTCTTCGAAGTGCTGACCTTCAGCGAGAGGGTCAACGCCGGCGCGCCGATCACCTTTTTCGAATTCACGACAGCTGCGGCCTTCAAGGTCTTCAGCGAACACCCCGCCGACTATCTGCTTCTTGAAGTTGGCCTCGGCGGCAGAGGCGACGCCACAAACGTCGTCCGCGCGCCGAAGGCGACCGTGGTGACCTCGGTTTCGATTGACCACACGGAGTTTCTGGGCGCGACGATTGAAAAGATCGCCTATGAAAAGGCCGGGATCTTCAAGCGCGGCGCTCCGGCGATCCTCGCGGCGCAGCAGGATGCGGCATTGGCGGTGCTGCGCCGGGAGGCGGCCCGCGCCGGCGCGCCCGTCATCGACGCCGCGCGGGATTTCTCTGGACGCGTCGAGCATGGCCGCTTCCTCTTCGAGGACGAGCGCGACCTGATCGACCTCCCTCCGCCGCGTCTCCTCGGACGGCACCAGGCGCAGAACGCCGCGGCGGCGATCGCGGCCTTGCGCTGCGTCGAGTCCGGCCTCGATGCGAAAGCCTATGAACACGGCATGGCGCAGGTCGAATGGCCGGCGCGGCTGCAAAATCTCGCCAAGGGCCGTGTTCCAGAGTTAGCGCCGAAAGGCGCCGAAATCTGGCTCGACGGCGGCCATAATGAAGACGGCGCCCGCGCTCTGGCGGAATCCATGGCCGACTTCGGGGACAGGAATGAAAGGCCGCTTGTCATCGTCTGCGGCGCGCTGACGACAAAGGACATTGGCGCTTTCCTGCGCGCGTTCAAAGGGCTTGCGCAGGAGGTGCTGGCCGTGCCGGTCGCGGCCGTGCATTACGGCCGCTCCGCCCGCGACGTCGCCGCCGCCGCAACCGAGGCGGGCATCAGCGCCGCCGCGTGCGAGAATGTCGAATCGGCGTTGAGATATCTCGCGGCGCGGGAATGGCGCCTTGCGCCACGCATTCTCATCGCCGGCAGCCTTTACCTCGCCGGCGAGGCGCTGGCGCTGAACGGCACGCCGCCGCAGTAAAGCGGGCTCGCCTCGATCAGGCGCCCTCATACTCCGCCCAGCAATCGGGGGTCTCGAAGACCTTCACGCTGGCAAGCGCTGGTAGCGTCGTCTTCAGGCGATCGAAGATCCAGACGGCGATCAGCTCGACGGTCGGATTTTCAAGCCCCTCGATCTCGTTGAGATAAAAATGATCGAGCCGCTCCATCAGCGGCCGGAAGGCGGCCTCGATGTCGAAGAAATCGACGACAAATCCGGTCGCCGGATCAACCCGCCCCTTAAGGTTGACCTCGACGCGATAGGAATGGCCGTGCAGCCGGTAGCAGCGATGCTTCTCGCCGACATGGGGCAGCCGGTGCGCCGCTTCGAAGTGAAACGCCTGGGTGACTTTCATAGGGGGATCTTCATGGCGTAGTCTTCAGGGCGAAGTCCTCATGGGATTCCGATCAGCTTGTGGGTCTGCAGGCTCAGGCGCCATTGCGGATGTGCGAGGCAATAGGCCACCGCCGCGGTCGTATTGGCCCCGACCGCCGCGCCGTCCATCGGCTGCAGCCAGAAATGGGCGAAGTCGAGGCCGCATAGGGCGTCGGGCGTCAGATCCTTCTGCGGAAAGACGAGCTTCAGTTCCGATCCGTGGGTCACGACCATGGGCGCGCCCGCCTTGGGGCTGACGCAGAGCCAGTCGACGCCGCGAGGAGGAACTAGCGTGCCATTGGTCTCGACCGCGACCTCGAAGCCGCGCCGGTGCATGGCCGCAATCAGCGCTTCATCGAGCTGAAGCAACGGCTCGCCGCCAGTGAAGACCACAAAGCGATCCCGCGGCCCGCCGCGCCAGGCGGCGGCGATCGCGCCGGCGAGCGACTCCGCGCTCGCGAAGGCGCCCCCGCCCTCGCCGTCGAGGCCGACGAAATCCGTGTCGCAGAATCGGCAGGCGGCCTCGGCGCGGTCCCTTTCGCGGCCCGACCACAAATTGCAGCCCGCAAAACGGCAGAAGACGGCGGCCCGGCCGACCTGCGCGCCCTCCCCTTGAAGAGTCGCGAAGATTTCCTTCACCGCATAATGAGTCATGCCTGTCCCTGAGCAAAAAGGACCTCTCGCGAGGTCCTCTCACTCCAAGGGCGCGCCTCCAGGAAGGTCAAATGGCCTCGGAAATCCACCGCTTCAGCTCGCCCTTGGGCGCGGCGCCAACCTTTGTCGAAGTATTCTTCCCGCCCTTGAACAGCATCAGGGTCGGAATGCTGCGAATGCCATAGGCGCCCGCCACGCCCGGATTTTCATCGACATTAAGCTTGGCGATGGTGACCTTGCCCTGGAGCTCGTCGGCGATCTCTTCGAGCGCCGGACTGATCATCTTGCAGGGGCCGCACCATTCCGCCCAGAAATCCACGACGACAGGGCCTTCGGCGCCGACCACGTCGGATTTGAAATTCGCATCGGTCACTTTGACGGTCGCCATGGCGCCTCTCGCATTGGAGCGCGGATCACCCGCGCTGTATGACGACAAAGTTAAGAAGAGGGACCGTGCGCGTCAAGACGCGGCCGCCGCACGGGCGCCGTGGCGGCCTCGACCGCGGCAAGGGCGGCAATGGCGGCAAGAGCGTCGTCGAGTAAGACGGCGTCGAGCTCGACGACCTTCGGCCCCTCGGTCCAGATGAGCAGCAGCCGGGCGCGCTTTTCCGGCCACAGCGGCGCAAGCGCCGCACGATAGAGAGCCATTTGCGCGACATAGGCCGGCGGCAGCTCCGCCGTCGGGCAGGCGCCTGTCTTGAAATCGGCGATGAGGGCCTCGCCGTCCGCGAGCCCGAGCCGGTCGATCCGTCCGGCGATCTCGATCGACCCTCCGCGCGGGAGGAAAACCGTGCCGGCGACCGCAACCTCGGCCTTGGATTGCGGCCCGAACAAGGCGGCAAGCTCCGGCGCCTCGATCACCGAGAGCGCGGCCGCGACAAGGCCCGTTCGCGTCGCCAGATCGAGGTCGGCCGCGCGCGCCTCAAGAAAGACGCGGCCCGCGTTTTCACGCTGCGGCGCCGGCAGGTCCGGTAGATATTGCAGCAGCACATGCGTCAAGCCGCCGAGGCGCAAAGCGACGCCCCGGGCGGAGGCTGGGGCCGGCGCGCGCCAGCGGCCGGCGGCGTTGAGCGCGCTCGACGGCCGCACCGGCGCTGGGGGCTCAGTCGTCGCATCGATGCGCCGGAACAGCCAGTCCGGCGCGGCTGCAGGCGGAGGCTGCGGCCGTGCGGCCGGCGCGGCGACGCTGGCCGGAGCCGACAGCGGCCGCAGAATGCGCACGCGCTCGCCGGCATCCCAGAAAGCCGGCGCCTCCTCGATCTCGCGATCGGCGCAAAGCGTCGCCTCGATCATCTGCGCCCAGCAGTCGTCCTCCTTGCGGACGCCGTAAAAGCCCGCGATATAGAGCCGCTCTTCGGCTCGCGTCAGCGCCACATAGAGAAGGCGCCGGTATTCGTCGCGGCTCGCCTTGCGCGCCGTTTCACGGGCGTTTGCGATCGCCGTGCAATCGTCGCCCTTGCGCGGCGACCAAGCGGCGGCCACGGCGCCGGACGGCCCGGCGGGAAGCACGAACACGTCCGGTTCATGCTGATGCGAAGGCGCGCCACAGGTGTCCGGCAGAAACACGACCTTGGCTTCGAGCCCTTTTGCCGCATGGACGGTCATCACGCGCACGACGTCGGCGCCGGTTTCCATGTCGCGTTTGATCTGGCGCTCTGAGGCCTCGAACTCGCAGAGAAAGCCCTGCAACGACGGCGCGCTCTCAGTCTCGTGCTCCAGAGCAAGGCGCAGAAACTCGTCGATCGCGTCGGCCGCCTCGGGACCGAGGCGCGCGGCGATCGCTCGCCGGCCGCCGTCCTCACCAAGAAGGCTCGAATAGAAGGAAAAGGGCCGCTCCGCCGCCCTTGCACGCCAGCAATCGATCTTTTGCCGGGCCGCCGCGAATTTCGCGCCGGGCGCGGCGCCGAGCGCCGCGAAGAGACTGCCGGGCCGGCGCGGCGCGACCTCCAACAGATCATCGTCGTCGAGGCCGATCAGCGGCGACTTCAAAACGGCCGCGAGCGTAAGATCGTCCTCGGGCAGCAACGCCGCGCGGCCGGCGGCGATGAGATCGAGCACGGCGATATGCTCGGCGAGCTTCAGCCGGTCGGCGCCCGCGACGGGAACGCCGTTCTGTTTCAGCGCGCGGATCACCGCGTCGAAAAACGGCCCGCGCGTGCGCACCAGCACCAGAATGTCGCCGGCGCGAATCTTTCGCAGCGCGTTCGCCGCGCCATCATGAACCAGCTCGGCGGAGTCGCCGGCAATGAGCCGCGCGATCCTTTGCGCGACGCGCTGCGCGACGACGTTTGCCGGATCGGCCTCGTCGAGGATATCGAGCGGCAGCCTCCAGTCGCGCGCGAGCGGACTTGCCGCGGCCGCGACCGGCGGCCAGATTTCGACATGGCCAGCGAGCTTCTCCTTCAGGGCTTCATGCGCCATCCATGTCTCGGCGGTCGTGACCAATCCGCTTTGATGCTCCGGCGGCGCGAACACTTTGTCGACCGCCGCCAGCACGTGAGGCGCCGAGCGGAACGACTGCGTCAGCCGGACATGCGCGAAAGTCTCCTTCGCCGCTTCGAACCGGTTCGAGAAGGCCCGGCGCATCTCGTCAAACATATGCGGCGCCGCGCCCTGAAACGAGAAGATCGACTGCTTCTCGTCGCCGACGGCAAAGAATGTCCTGCGGTTTTGCGCGCGGCCTTCGCCGACGGCAAATTCGCCGGTGAGCCGTTCGAGAATGCGCCATTGCGCGGCGCTCGTGTCCTGCGCCTCGTCGACGAGAATGTGATCAATGCCGGCGTCGAGCTTGTAGAGCACCCAGGCCGCCTCGGAGCGATCGAGCAGCGACAGGGTCTTGCCGACGAGATCGTCGAAATCGAGAACGCCGCGCACGGATTTGATCGCCTCATAGCGCTCGAAGATCGCGTCGGTCAGGCAGGTCAGCGCCAGCGTCCGCTCGACCGCGCCTGCGGCTTTGAGCTCGTCGCGGAGCCGGTCGAGACGCTCCTGCTCGGACAACATTTCTTCGGAAATATCAGGTCTCGAAGCGCCGAGACCCTTGGTCAGCAGCTTCTTTAACTTCTCTCCGTCCTTGTTGAAAAAGAGCGCAAGATAACGGTCAAGACAGTCGTCGTGATCGCCGGCGGCACGATGCGCGGCGGCCTCGCGGAAGAGAGCGGCCTTTTTCTTATCGCTTATCTTCGCGGCCGGGCTTTCCAGAAACGCCGCGAGCTCGCTCCACCTCTTCGACGAGAGCCCGTCCCCGATCATCTCGCCCTTGATCGACGCGACGCAGCGGCCTGGCGCGAGTTGAAGCGCTTCGCGCAAAGACGCCTCATGGTCCTGCGGCCATTGCGAGCGCAGCAGGGCGCGAAGCTCCATCGCTTCGCCAACCAGGCTTTCGAATGCCGACCCGGAACAGGTCTCGGCGACCCGTTCAAGGCTTGCTCCCAGTCCTTCCTGATCGCGGCGCGCCTCGTCGAGCGTTGCGCGCCGGGCGCGCTGCAAAAGCTCGGCTTGCGCCATCTCGTCGGCGACCTCGAAACGCGAAGGGACGTTGGCCTCGAAAGGAAAGAGATGCAGCACTCTTTCACAAAAGGCATGGATGGTCTGGATCTTGAGCCCGCCCGGCGTCTCGACGGTCCGCGCGAAAAGCTTGCGCGCTTCGATCCTGTCGCGTGCCGTCGGCGCCGGCGCCCCGGTCGCGGCGATCGCCTCGCTGAGCTTCGCCTCGTCGAGCCGCGTCCAGGAGGCGAGCGTGTTGAAAACGCGTGACGCCATGTTCGCCGCCGCGGCCTTGGTGAAGGTGAGGCAGAGGATTTTCGACGGCGGCGCGCCTTGCAGCAGCAGACGCACGACGCGTTGCGCGAGCACATGCGTCTTGCCGGAGCCGGCGTTGGCGGAAACCCAGACGGAGGCGTTGGGGTCCGAGGCGAGGCGCTGTTTTTCGAGCGTCAGGAGCGGAATATTGGCGAGCGCCATCAGGCGATCTCCCCTTCGCCGCCGAGCGACCATTCCTTGACCCGCGCGAGATGGTCATAGGCGTTATAGGCCTTGGCGAATTTCGGATAGGGGCGCGGCAGATAGGGCGTGGCGGGATCGCGGAACTGATCGAGCAAATCGATGAGGCCGTGGAAATGTTCTTCCGCGACGTCCATCAACGCTTCGTCCTTGAATTCGAGAGGCCGCGTCATGCCGCCATCGGCGCCGCCGAGCTTCACATAAAGCGCTGCCGCCTCGCGCCCGGCGAAGGCCGGATCGAAGGCTCCACGCCACGCCATGGCCGCTTCGAGAGTGAGCTGCGGCGCGAACCCTTTGCGGATCTCTTTGACGCCTGGCGGCTGGCCGGTTTTGTAATCAACGACGACAACCGCGCCGTCGCGGCCGATCTCGATGCGGTCGGCGCGGGCCGTCAAGGTAAAAGCCGAACCGTCGCAAAGAGCAAGTTCGAGCTTGCCCGAGACTTCCGCCCTGATCTCGCGCAATTCGCCGCGCCGCGCAGCCTCAAAGCCCAGATAAAACTCGATCATTTTTTCAAGCCGCGGCCAGTGGAAGCCGAAGAAATCGGGATCATCAAGGCGCTCGGCGAGATTCTCGCGCAAATATCCGCGCAACTCTTCCCGCGCGCTCTCCGGCAGGGCGCCTGAGGGATGCGCCTTGACGAAGCGCTCCAGCGCGGCGTGGATCGCGCCGCCCGTCTCGGCCGGCCCTGGCTCGCGTCCGATCGGCCCCAAGGGAACGAGGCCGAGGATCAATTCCGCGAAAAGCGCATAAGGGTCGCGCCGCAAGGTTTCGATGCGGGTGACGCTGAGATGTTGCGGTCGCAGCTCCAAGGGCGGCCTCGGCGCGGGGCGCTTCAGCGCCGGCGCCGGCGCCGCCGGTCGGTCGATCAGCCGCGCGAGATCGACAGAAGCCTGCCCCCGCGCGACGCAGCCCTGCCAGGCCTCGCCGCCGAGCGCCGCAAGACGCTGCAGATAGCGTGAGGCGACGGTCGGCGCTCCGCCGCGTTTCAGGGCCCGGCTCAACACCACCCGGCGGCGGCCCATGGCTTGCGTGAAATCATGGGCGGTCTGACCGAGCTTCCGCTCGGGCGGCGTCAGGCCTAAAGCCGTGCGCATCGGCCGGTTGAGAAAAGCGTCGGCGCGCGCCTGCGGCGGCCATATCGCCTCGTCGAGGCCGCCGAGCAGCATCAAATCGGCGTCCATCAGGCGCGCTTCGAGCAGGCCGAAAATCTTGAGCCGCGGATGCGTCCGACCCGGCCCGCGCAGGCGCGCCTCGCCGGCGACCGACGTGAAGAAGACGCCATAGGATTCCGCGTCAAAGCGCATCGTATCGGTCGCGTTTGCCGCAAGCTCGTCGAACAGCGCTTCGAGCGCATCGAGGTCCTCGCCCGGCGACGATGCGTCCTCGCCGGCCAGAATCACCGCAAGCGTCTGCCTGTGAGCCGCGGTCCAGTCGTCGAGACGATGCTCACCCGAAAGGTCCAAGAGAGGCTTCAGCGCCGCCCCGAGGCGCGCGAGAAGCTCCGCCAAACTCGCCCAATCGCGCGGCGAGAGACGCCGCTGCGCCGGATGAGCGAAGCGGTCGCAGGCTTCCGTCTGCGCCAGCGCAATCGCGTTGGGCGGGTCCAGCAGAAGCTCCCCGGCGACGCCGGAGCGCAGCACGCCAATCTCGAACAAGGGCGTAAGCCGCTCGAGCTCCGCCCGCGAAAGGCCGAGGCGAACGCCCGGATGCGCCAGCAGCGCCGCAACGCTCGACGCCGCAAGGCCGCTTGCGGCGCAGGCGGCGGCGAGACGGGCGAGAACGCCGGCCGGGCTAGCGCTCAAAGGCTCTCCGCCGGAATCGTCAACGCGCACGCCCCAGCGCTCGAGTTCGGCGCCAACGCGCCGCGCAAGCTCGCGGTCGGGCGTCGCCAGCGCCGCCGTCTCTCCCGGCCGCTCCAGCGCCTCGCGCATGGCGATGGCGAGGCAGAGCGCCTCTTCGCGCTCATCGGCCGCCTCAACGAGCACAACTCCGTCCAGCGCCTCCGCGAGCTTCGCGCCGTCGAGCTTCGCCCGATAGTCCATCCAGCGGTCCGTCGATTCCGCAGGCCGCAAAGCCTGCGAAACGAATTGCTGCCGCATGGCGAGCAAGGGCGAAACTTCGCCGAGCGGCATGACATCCGCCCGCTTGATCTTCAATGCACGCAGGAGCCGGCTCAAAGCCGCCTGCGGATGGGTCGAGGCGCCCTCATGCTCGGCGTCGCCGCCGATCAGCGCGAAAGAAGCCTCGTCGAGATCGAGGTCGAGTCCCGGCAGCACGACGGCGCCTGTCGGCGCGGCGACGATGGCGGCAAGAAGCCGCGCAGTCGCGCGATTGGAGCCGGTCGAGCCGATCGCGACGACAGGACCCAGCAAGCGTCCCGCGCGCAGTCTCTCGTTCTGCTTTTCGATCAGCGCGACCTGTCGGCGCGCCTTGTCGACAAGGCCGCGAGGGCCGAGAATTTTCGGCCATTCCCGGATGGCGATGTGGAGAAAATCGAGCGTGATCCGCCAGAAGGGGTCGAATTCAGGCAGAGCGAGCGGGTCGAGCTTTCCCCAGTCGACGTCCTCGATGATCAGCTCGTCGATCAGCCCCGCAAGCTCGCCGGACAGGTTCCAGGCGTCGGCGGGCGTTGCGGCGACGAGAATCGATTCGCGCTGATCGACCTCGACGCCTTTGGGGCCGACCCGCACGATGGCGTGGCGCAGCGCTTGCGCCCAGGCGAGGATCAGCTCCGAGAGCTGCATCCGCCGCATGACTTCGCCCGCGGCCTGCGGCAGATCGAGCGGCCGGCCGAAATCGGCGGCCTCGTCGAAGATCAGGCTCGTCTCGGTCTCCTCCAGCGCGCCGAGTGGAAGAATCTGCGGCAGCAGCGCCGACCCGCCGCCGAGCGCGCGCGCCAATTCATCCGTCAGCGCGCGGGCCGCCCGCCGCGTCGGCACATAGATCGTCGCTTCCGCCAGAGCGAGCGGCCCGAGCTTGCGCGAGAATCCTTCGACGACGCGTCCCTCCAGAAAGGCCTCCGCGAAGGTTTTCAGAAAGGGCGCGCCGGGCGCGATGGTGAAAATGTTTTTTGGCACGGGGGCCTTGGCGGGTTGGCGTGGGCGCTGGCTATCTTCGCATCATTTCGCATTCAGGCGCGGTCCCCGCTGGCCTATCCACAGCAAAGGATTTTGGAGCGGGCGCGCGCTGATCTTGAAATCGAACATAACATGAACATTTGGCGGCGGCAATGCTTCGCGAGCTTCAGGAAGCTTCAGGCGCCGCGTCTTGACGCGGCGGGGCCTCGGGAATAGTTAGGAGGCGCCTAGGGGATCCCCGTCAGGGGGCTGAGAGGCTGGCAGCGCTGTTATGAAGCGGCCCGGCGACCCTTCGAACCTGATCCAGCTCGTACTGGCGTAGGGATGGTGATGAATTTTTCCCCCGCTCGAGTCCCTGCTCTCGGCCCGATCCGGAGGCGCCGGTGAACCTGCGCGTCAAGATCATCGGCGCTGGCGTCGCCGGGCTCACGACGGCCTATGAATTCGCTCGCGCCGGCTGCCGCGTCGAGGTGATCGAGCGGCGCACGGGACCGGGGCTTGGATGTTCATATCTCGCCGGCGGCATGATTGCGCCCTGCTGCGAGGCGGAAAGCGCGGAGCCGCTCGTCGTCGAGCTCGGGCGCGAATCGCTCGCCTATTGGACGCAAACCGTGCCGGTCGCCACAAGGCGCGGCTCGCTCGTTCTTGCGCCTGCGCGGGATCGGCAGGAGCTTGCGCGCTTCGCCCGCCGCACCAGTGATTATGAGCGGATCGCCGCGTCGGCGATCGCGGAACTCGAGCCCGATCTCGCCGGACGTTTCGACGAGGCGCTCTACTTTTCGAAAGAGGCGCATCTTGATCCCCGCGCGGCGACTGCGGCGCTCGCGGCGCGTCTTGCCGCAATGGATCATGTGTCCCTGCGCTATGGCGTCGAGGCGGATATGCGCGGCGACGCCGACTGGATCGTCGACTGCCGCGGCTTTGACGCACGGCGAGATCTTCCCGAGCTGCGCGGCGTCAAGGGCGAGATGCTCGTGCTTTATACGAGAGAGATTTCCTTCGCCCGGCCGATCCGCCTCATTCATCCGCGCAACCCCGTCTATCTCGTGCCGCGCGGCGACGGCCGCTTCATGATCGGCGCGACGATGATCGAGAATGATGAGGCGGGGCGCATTACGGCGCGAGCGATGCTCGAGCTTCTTGGCGCGGCCTATGCCGTGCATCCGGCCTTCGCGGAGGCCGAGATCATCGAGACCGGCGCCGGCGTGCGGCCGGCCTTTCCGGACAATCTGCCGAGGATCAGGATCAGGGATCGCAGAATAGACGTCAACGGCCTTTACCGGCACGGGTTCTTGCTCGCGCCCGCGCTGGCGCGCCGGGTCGTCGACGCCGCGCTTAACGGCGCAGGCCTGGCGGAGGCGTTGGATGCAGATCGAAGTCAACGGCAAGACGCTTGAGGCGGAGGCGGAAACGCTCTCGGCGCTGCTGCGCGAGCTCGATTATGACGATCGTCATGTCGCAACGGCGCTGAACCAGTCATTCGTGCGCAGGACCGATCGCGCGCAGACTCGGCTGAAAGCGGGTGACCGCATAGAGATCGTGAGCCCGAGGCAGGGAGGCTGAAAATGGCCGATGACGCCTTGAGCCTTTATGGCGCCTCGCTTTGCTCGCGCCTCATCGTCGGCACCTCGCAATATCCCTCCCCCGCGATCCTCGCCGAGTCGATCAGGGCCGCGCGGGCCGAGATCGTCACCGTCTCGCTGCGGCGCGAGTCGGGGGCAGGCCGCGCCGGCGAAGCCTTCTGGCAGCTGATCCGCGAGCTTGGCGTGCGCGTGCTGCCGAACACCGCCGGATGCCGCACGGTGAAGGAAGCCGTCACCACGGCTGAGATGGCGCGGGAAGTGTTCGACACGCCATGGATCAAGCTCGAGGTGATCGGCGAGGAAGACACGCTGCAGCCGGACGTCTTCGGCCTCGTCGAAGCGGCGGGGATCCTGAGCCGCGACGGCTTTCAAGTGTTTCCCTATACGACCGAGGATCTCGTCGTCGCCGAAAAGCTGATCGGCGCGGGCTGTGAGGCGCTGATGCCTTGGGGCGCGCCGATCGGCACCGGGCGCGGCCTCAACAATCCATACGGCCTGCGGGCGCTGCGGGCGCATTTTCCTGGAACGCCCCTCATCATCGACGCCGGCATTGGCGCGCCCTCCCACGCCGCCGCGGCGATGGAGCTCGGCTATGACGCCGTTCTCCTCAACACGGCGATCGCCAAGGCCGGCGATCCTGCCGCCATGGCCCACGCCTTTGCGCTTGCGGTTCAGGCTGGACGCGCCGGATTCCTCGCCGATCCGATGGAGCCGCGCGACATGGCGGCGCCGTCGACGCCGGTGATCGGCCGCGCCTTCTCCGATGCGCAGCGCGCGTGACCGGCGGCATTTGACCCGACGCCTGAGTGCGCCCGACGGGGAGCCTGCCTGGCCCACACGCGCGTCAATTTTGACAGGACCCCAGCGTGCTTGACCCTTTTTATATGATCGTCGACAGCGCGGCCTGGATCGCGCGGCTCTTGCCCTGTGGCGTGAGGCTCGTGCAGCTTCGCGTGAAGGACGCCTCCGACGAAATATTGCGTTCGGAAATTCTTAAGGCCAAGTTCTTATGCGAGGCTTACGGCGCGCAGCTCGTCGTCAATGATTATTGGCGTCATGCCATCGACCTCCGCTGCGATTTTCTGCATCTCGGCCAGAGCGATCTTGATACGGCGGACCTGCCGGAAATCCGACGCGCGGGCTTGAGAATCGGCGTCTCGACGCATGATGAAGCGGAACTCGACCGCGCCCTTTCGGCCGCCCCTGACTATGTCGCGCTCGGGCCGATCTATCCAACGATCCTGAAGAAAATGCCCTTTGCGCCGCAGGGCCTCGCTCGCATCGGCGAGTGGAAACGGCGCATTGGAGACATTCCGCTGGTCGCCATCGGCGGGATCACATTGGAGCGCGCGCCGGGCGTTCTCCAAGCCGGCGCCGACAGCGCCGCGGTCGTCACCGACATCACGCTCAACGCCGATCCCGAACAACGGGCGCGGGACTGGGCGAAAACGACGCGCGACCTCGCACAATGCGATGGTTAGCAGCATCGGGCGCATCCGGCGCCGCGGATGCGCCCTCGCTCGGCGTCAACCCTTGACGCAGACGACCTGGCGTAGCGTGTGGACGATATCCACGAGCTCGGCCTGGGCGGCCATGACGGCGTCGATATCCTTATAGGCCATCGGGGTTTCGTCGATCACCTCGGCGTCCTTTCGGCACTCGACTCCCTCGGTCGCCTTGATATGATCCTCGACAGTGAACCGGCGCTTGGCCTCATGCCGACTCATTGCCCGACCGGCGCCGTGCGAGCAGGTGCAAAATGAGTCCGCATTGCCCTTGCCGCGCACGATGAAGGACTTGGCGCCCATCGAGCCGGGGATGATTCCAAGTTCGCCTTCGCCCGCCCGCACCGCGCCTTTCCGGGTGACGAACACGTCCTTGCCGAAGTGATGCTCGCGCGCGACATAGTTGTGGTGGCAGTTCACCGCCGTCTCCGTCATCTCGAGACCGGGAAAACGCCCGCGCAGCACGGCCAGGATCTGACCCATCATGACCTCTCGGTTCGCCAAGGCATATTTCTGCGTCCAGTTCACCGCCCGGATGTAGTCCCCGAAGCCTTCGCTGCCCTCCGGGAAATAGGCAAGGTCCTGATCTGGCAGATTGATGAACCACCGTCGCATCTCCTGCTTGGCGCGCTCGATGAAATAGGTCCCGATCCGATTGCCGACGCCGCGCGAGCCTGAGTGCAGCATCACCCACAAGGCTCCGCCCTCGTCGAGGCAAAGCTCGATGAAGTGGTTGCCGGTCCCAAGCGTGCCAAGATGGCCGAGCCCGCGCGGATGCGCCGCCTTCGGATGCTTCTCGAGCAATGCCCTATAACCGTCTTCGAGCTTCGCCCACCGCTCCGCCGCGGAGGCGGGAGGCTCGGCCTGCCACGCGCCGACATCGTTGCGTCCGCCATTGTCGGTCCGCCCGTGCGGGACGACCGCCTCGATCTCGGAGCGGAACCCGGCGAGGCTGTCCGGCAGATGCTCGGCCCGGATCGAAGTCCTGACCGCCATCATGCCACATCCAATGTCCACCCCGACCGCGGCGGGGATAATCGCTCCGACGGTCGGGATCACCGAGCCAACCGTCGCGCCCATGCCCCAGTGCACGTCGGGCATGACGGCGAGATGCTTGTGAATGAATGGGAGGCTCGCGACGTTGCGCAACTGCTTCAGCGCCGAGTCCTCGATCGGCACCCCACGCGTCCAGGCCTTGATGGGCTTTCCTTCGCTTTCGATAATTTCGAGCCCGCTCATCGGATCATCCTCTTCTGCCGCCGCTCTCGGTCGCGACTGAAAGGGTCTTCCGAAACGAAGAACCCCTCCAGGCGAGGCCGGGAGGGGTTCTTCGCAAACAACCGAACGTCAAAGCTCAGCCGCTACCCCCTCCACGCGCGCGCGTTGGTCTGCGCGATCAGTTGATCGAACATGCAGACGGCCTGGAGACTGGTTGTGGCTTTGAGCATCACGGTCCCGATTCGTAACACCACTACTATGCCATGACTTACGCAAAAAGGCGATTCATTTTGTCGCTGACCGAAGCACGCGGCTCGCGTCTGTTCGGCGCTGATGAAATTCGCGCTCATTCGCGGCGCGGCTCGGCCACAACCCGGCGCACCGCGTCAATCACCGCAGCTGGCTGATCGACCTGTATGTCGTGACCCGAATCCGGAACGACGATGCGCCGCGCGTCGAGAGCCTCGCCACACGATCTCGGCGCTGAGGGCGAGGCGATCGAGGCGCTCGAGGGCTGGCGGTCGAGCTGCGGCTGCTGGCGCGGGCGGAGCGGGCGGCGTGAGCCGACCAGGCTGTCTAGCCAAAGCTCAGTTCACGCCGCGTCTAGCTCCGATCGCCCTCTGATTTCAGATATATGACTGAAGAGATAACGTGACTTTATTGCGTTCCATAAGTAGCGTACTTGCGGCTGACCAAAATTGTTTCATAGACTGAACATCATTTGTATCTTCGACAACATTCGACATGTTCGCAACAGCAGCCATGTACTGCCGAATAGTTTGCTTTTCAGGCATAAATGCTTCGACGGCACGCGCTCTGCTCATCTGCTCGTTTAGATTCTTGAGAATATTCGTTTTGGTCTCTTGAGATGGTTTCTTGTCTTTAAACATTTCAGCTGAAAAAGCAGAAGCGAACGTTTGGAATTGGATCATTGTATCAGTCAATGCTCGCGCCTGTTCTGAGCGCGCCGTGTCGGTCCTCTTATGGCTTTCAACGATAATCGAGCTACACGTATTGAGGCCCACCGTTAACAACGAAGAGCCCACAAAGCCCGCGATAATCATCCATCGGGGCGTCTCTATCGATCCGAACCAATCTGAAACGCTCATCGTCGCAGCCTCTAGCGTTCGGCGGCACCTGGCCCGACAGCGTCCTCGGACTTCGACATAACACCTATTCCTGAGTTAAGTTGAGTCCGCTGCCTTGCCAGCTGCTCGATACGACAAAGCTCCTGCCAGTGCTGATAGCCCATTGCCACCAAGTCGCTCATGACCTCGGCATGAACGTCAGCCTGGCATTGCGCCGACAACGCCGATCCATCGGCGGAGTTCAATATCAAAAATTCGGCTTGATCAGGGGCGAGCGCCTGTCCGGTCGTCGCGGCCAAAGCTATGAGAACCCCGGCTACGAGGGGAATGATATTCTTCGAATATACAACAATAAATCCGGGCGAACTGATGCTTATCCGCTGGTCCGGCACATCTTCGGGGCTTTCAATTGACGCAGCCACGGACGCAATGGACTCACTTCCGGCAATATTTATTGCGCCATCTTCGACGCTTTTTTCGAATAATTTCGCGACATAAAGAACCAATTGAAGAAATCTGAAATTGTCCAAGGACGAAAAATCATTCGTAGTTACCTTAAACTTGCATGCATATCTTCCATTATAGTAATACCCCTCATACATCAAATCAAATATGAGCTCGTAATGACTACGTTCTACTTGCCTAATAGGATTTTGATTAGGTATTTTACGCTCAAGCCATGACGGCACGGCACCACGTCGAGCGAAAAAACGCCAGTCGACCTCCCTCGCGACCATATTCTCGTCGGGATAGTAAGGAATTTGCACGTTTACAAAGCTATCCCCCATAACTTCTCCGAATAGAACATCTTCATCGTCTCCCCTCGGAGGGACTATTATTATATCACCACGGCGAATAGTTGAAATTAAACGCCGTACTGTTCCCGCAAGTTGTCGCCTAGCTTGCGTCGTTCGGAAAGGAGCAAGATCTTCGATGCGCCTTGCAGGCGGAGCCTTATCTTTTGTGTTTGACAAATGCCACGATCTAATTCTTTCCGCCAGCACTATTCGCTCTATAATATTGTTAATCTGGCCAATATCCTCATGTTAATGCAGATAAAATCCAGGCAAATCTAGAAATACAACCCCCCTCTCCTTCATAAATCCATAGAATCGATAGCCCTGCCCCGGAAATACAATGTAGCACCTATGATCATCACCTACGAACCTTGTTCGAAGATCAATAGAATATCGCGGCATTTTTCCATCTCTCTATTGCTCACGCGGCGCATCGCTAACTCGATTATTTCCGATTGCAAATTGTTTAATAGGATAGTCACAAATTTTTAGCGGTCAAATTTCCTCCGTGTTCGCGCTACACCTCGGAAAAACGGCGACAAAGCCAGCAAGAATGAAGGGCTGGAGTGATGGCGGAGTGGCTCGAGAGGCTAGCTTCACCTGCGCAGCAATCACCCTTCGATAGCAACAATACGCGCGATCCCGAAAACTCCCCGACAGGGATGGATTAACCCTCGCCCTCCCGCTTCTTCTTCTCCGCCTGCCGGAAGCTCCAGCCGATCTCCAGCCCGTCCGCGGTCTCGCCCTCGATGACGATCTGCGCGCAGGAGCGCGGCCCATCCGGCGCGGCGAAGAAGACGCTCTTCTCGATCTCGGCGATCCAGGCGGATTCGAACAGCCAGCGGGCGCCGTTTGGCAAGACGCACAGCACCGCGTAGCCATCCCGCGCACGCTTCAGGCGCACATTCGGATGGACGTGGAAGCGCAGGGCGAACGAGCGCCGCTTATACGATCCGCCGGGGCCGGCGGCGCACAGGCGGTCGATGCCTTCGAGCTTTCGTCCGTCCTTATGCAGCGCGAGGCGGCGCTGATGGATCAGCCCATAACGCGGCTCATAGCCGTCATGCTGAATGGCGAGCGTCACGCTCGACGGCTCATCCCGCCGCTCGACATCGACCTGGTCGGGCCCGGCAATAATCTCGTCGCCGAGCCATCTCCTCAATCCCGCGTGAAAGGCGAAACGGCAGGACGAGGTGTCGTCGATGGCGAGGGTCGAATGCGCGGCGGTCATCCGCGCGGCCTCTTGCGCGGCGGCCCGATTGATGTCGGGCGCGCCGCAATTCAGCACAAGGCGCTGCGCGCCGACGGAAAACTCGAAGGAGGAGCAGCCGGCGTGGGCGCGCCGCGAAAAGATCGGCGGCGGCGGCCTGCCGGCGTCGGCGATCACGATGGCGTCCGCCATTTCGAGGCGCTGATAGCCGGAATGCGGGGCATTGGTCAGGGCGCGCGCGCGAATGTCGTCATAGGCGAGCGCCGTCGCAAGCTGTTCCGGCGGCGTCACGCCCATGCCGTTGAACAGGGCGAGCGTGCCATCGCCGTGGCGGAACAGCCGCAGCATCGGCATCATGCGGTCGATGGCGTTAAGGAGCGGCGGCGGCGGCTGAACGCCGCGCGCGGCATAGGCCTGGCGCAGCGGCAGGAGATCCAGCAAAAGATCGATCAGCGCCTGCGGATTGCGGCTGATATGGCCGCCGTCGGGTAGAACCTGCCGCTGCAGCTCTTCGGCGAGCAGTCTGCCGCCGCGCTGCAGCTGCTTGGCGGCGCCCTCCGCGCAGAGGCCGAGTTCGGCGAGCGCGATTGCGACGATGAGGCGGTCCTCGCCGGCGAGGCCCTCCGCGATCTTTCTCTCGAGAAAGAGCTGCGTGCGCCCGATCCCTTTCATGAAGCGGCGGTAGAAGACGCGGTCGGCGCCATAGAGGATGATCGGCGATTGCGACAGAAAGGCGAGAAGACGCCGCGCGGCGGTGCGCGTCTCCCACGCCGGGCCATGGGCAGGCTTGCCGAGCGCCGTCAGGAAATCGTCGACGAGCGCACGCGCATTGGCCTTGGCGATCGCCGTATCGGCCGCGCGCAGATGCCGCAGCCAGGTGAAGCCCGAAAGCGCGCGCGCCCAGGCGTCCGATGGCGGCTCCAGTTCGAAAGGTGAGCGGCCATGCGCATTGACGATCTTGCCGCCGAAAGCGAAATAGCCGGCGTAGATATCAGCGGCGAGAGTCGGATCGCCGGTCCTGATGTCCTGCGGCGCGATCAGCAGCCGCTCCGGCGGGCGTTGCCTCAATCCGGCGACGGCGCGCATCGGCGCGCCAAGGAGGCGGCGCAGAACCGCGGCGCCGCGCCCGGCGACGAGACCCGCGACATGCAGCCGATCTTTCATAATCGCGCTGGCCACAGGTCTGCGCTCCTCGCATTCTTGAGGCGCCGCACGGCGCGGCGCCCCTTGCCTGCGCGAATCGGCGCGGCCTCAATAACGATCCGCGCCTGAAGATCTGAATAATCGGTGAAAAACCTATCGGCTTTATGAACCACGCCGAACCAATCTCGCTGCAAAAAATCCGTCGAGGCCCGCGAGCCTCGGATCGTCGGCGGGAAGATGCGAGGGCAAGGTTCGCAATTCGCCGTTTTCATTGATGACGTCCGCCATATCGCCGACTTCGGCCGGTGCGATCGGCGAGCGCAGCACGTCCGGATTCCGGCGCAAGAGGCTCGCGATCTGCAGTTCGCCCTCCTCAGGTTCGAGCGAGCAGGTGCAATAGACGATGGCGCCGCCTGGCTTGACGAGCGCCACCGCTTTGTCGAGCATGCGGCTCTGCACGGCGGCGAGGGCGGCGATGTCGCTCGCCCTCTTGGTCCAGGCGATGTCGGGATGGCGCCGGATCGTTCCGGTTGCAAGGCAGGGCGCATCGAGCAGGACTGCGTCGAAAGGCTGCGCCTTGAGCCCCGTAATGTCGGCGACGACAACGTCGGCATGAAGACCGAGTCGCGCGAAATTGGCGGCGAGACGCTTCAGCCGCTCGGCGGAACGGTCGATTGCCGTGACAGTCGCCCCCATCGCGGCAAGCTGCGCCGCCTTGCCGCCGGGCGCCGCGCAAAAATCCGCGACGCGTTGGCCGTTCACCGCGCCAAGCAGACGGGCCGGCAGCGCCGACGCCGCATCCTGCACCCACCACTCGCCATCGGAATAGCCGGGCAGTTCGGAGATGGGGACGTGGGTCCGCAGGCGCACGGAGCCGGTCGGCAGGACGACGCCGTCAAGCCGTTCGGCCCACAGCGCCGGATCAGATTTGACGGTGAGGTCGAGGGTTGGCTCGTTGCGGTTGGCGATGGCGATGGCGCGCGCCCGCTCTTCGCCATAGATCCTGCGCCAGCGCGCGGCGAGCCAGGCCGGCGTGTCGAGCTCGAGCGGATCGCTCGCGGAAAGGATCTTGTCGCGCTGGCGCACAAGATTGCGCAGGACGCCGTTGACAACTCCGGCGAAGGGCGCCGTCTTCGCCTCGAGCCGCGTGGCGCGGACGGCGAGATCGACGGCGGCGTGATCGGGCGCGTCGAGAAACAGGAGCTGCGCGGCCGCCGCGATCAGCGTCCATTCGAGATGCGCCGCAGGCCGCGGCAGGCCTTTGTCGAGAAGCTCGTTGAGGGCCGCCCTTATGGTGCCGAGCCGGCGCAGCGCGGCGGTGACGATCGAGCGGACGAGCGCGACGTCGCGCGCGTCGAGCCCGCCAAGGCGCGACGGAATCGCCCCCGGCGAAAAGCACTCGTCGAGAGAATGCGACTTTGCGACGATGTCGTTGAGGATTGCGGCGGCGGCGAGACGGGCAGGCAGGCCCGGATGCTGCTCGGCTTCGTTTCGGGAGGCGTCCGCGGATCCGTTCTGCCCCCTCCGGCTCGGTCCACCCTTGCGGTTCGGCGGCCGGTTGGAACCATAGGTAGGCGCCTTCAAACTGATGCTCCGCGCGCGGCCTCGACGGCGAGAAAACGCTTCCGCCGCTTACTTGAAACAGCGCCCTCTATAGCATGGCCGGGAAAAATCTGCGCAGGGTTTTGTCCTGGTTTGAAAGCGGCCAAAAAAGGCTTATCTGAGCCAAGGAACAACGGGAGGCGGAGACATGAGCGAACCGTCAAAGATCCATCCCGACGCGTCGGCTGCTGCTTCCAAGGCGCGGCCTGTCAAGGAGCTGCCGCCTGCCGCCGCGCGCGCGCTGGCGGAGGCCGAGGAACGCCGCCGCGCCAAGGCGCAGGCCGAGCAGAAGTCACGGCCGAAGGAGATCAGCGGCCGCGAAGGCCCCGATCCGGCGCGCTACGGCGACTGGGAAAACAAGGGCATCGCCAGCGATTTTTGAGCGTTAAGCGCTCAGCCCCGCGGCGAGGCTCGGCAGGTCGAGCGGGCGGAAGCCATAATGCTTCAGCCAGCGGATGTCGGCCTCGAAGAAGGCGCGCAGATCGGGCATGCCATATTTCAGCATGGCGAGGCGGTCGATGCCGACGCCCCAGGCGAAGCCCTGATGGACTTCGGGATTGAGGCCGCAGTTCCTCAGCACGTTCGGATGCACCATGCCGCAGCCGAGAATTTCGAGCCAATCCTCGCCCTCGCCGAAACGGATCTCGTCGCCCTTCTTCGCGCATTGCACGTCGACTTCCATCGACGGTTCGGTGAAAGGGAAATAGCTCGGCCGGAAGCGCATCTTGACGTCGTGGACCTCGAAGAAGGCTTTCAGGAACTCTTCGAGAATCCATTTGAGATGGCCGAGATTGGCGGAGCGGTCGATGACGAGACCCTCGACCTGGTGAAACATCGGCGTATGCGTCTGGTCGGAATCGCAGCGATAGGTGCGGCCGGGGCAGATCACGCGGATCGGCGGCTTCTGCGTCAGCATGGTGCGCACCTGCACCGGGCTCGTATGGGTGCGCAGAACCTTGCGCTCGCCATCCTTGCCGGGATGGAAGAAGAAGGTGTCGTGCATGTCGCGCGCCGGATGGTCGGGCGGGAAATTGAGCTTGGTGAAATTATAATCGTCGGTCTCGATGTCCGGACCGTCGGCGACGGCAAATCCCATATCCGCGAAAATCTCGGCGATCTCGTCCAACACCTGCGTTACCGGATGGATGCGGCCTTGCGCGACGCCAGGCGCGCGCACCGGCAGGGTGACGTCGACCGTCTCGGTCGCAAGGCGCGCTTCGAGCGCCGCCTCCTTCAAGACCGCGCGGCGGACGGCGAGCGCCGCATTGACGCTGTCCTTCACCGCATTGATCGCCACGCCTTCGCTCTTGCGCTGATCCGGCGCCATCTTGCCGAGACCGGCGAGAAGCGCGGACACCGAACCCTTCTTGCCAAGGGCCGCGACCCGCACCGCCTCGAGCGCGGCCTCGTCGGCGGCGGCGGTGATCTCAGCGAGGATCGTCTTTTCAAGTTCGGCGGGGTCGGACATGAGGGCAAGCTCGGCAGCGGTTGGAAAAGGGCGAGGCGTCAGATTTTTTCCGTGGCCCCCGCCAGCCAGCGGCGGGTCTCGGGGTCAAGCAAGGGCGAGAGCGTCTTCCGCACGCGGGCATGATAGGCGTTGAGCCAGGCTTTTTCCTCGTCGTCGAGCAGCTCCGGTTCTACGAGCGCAAGATCGATCGGCGCGAGAGTGATGGTCTCAAAGCCGTAGGTCTCGAGCTCCGCTCCGGCGACGGCGCGCGGCTCGACGATGACGAGATTTTCGATCCTTATGCCCCAATGGCCGGCGCAATAATAGCCGGGTTCATTAGAGACGATCATGCCGGGCTCGAGCGGGGTCGAGCCGACTTTCGAGATGCGCTGCGGCCCCTCATGCACGGAGAGATAGGAGCCGACGCCGTGGCCCGTGCCATGTTCGAAGTCGAGCCCGGCGCGCCAGAGCGGCGCCCGCGCCAAAGCGTCGATCTGCGCGCCTGACACGCCTTTCGGGAACAACGCGCGTGCGATCGCGATATGGCCCTTGAGAACGCGGGTGAAACGGTCGCGCATTTTGCCGGTCGGCCGACCGACGGCGATCGTGCGGGTGACGTCCGTGGTGCCGTCTTCATACTGGCCGCCCGAGTCGATCAGGAACAAGCCCTTGCCGATGCGCGCATTGGTCTTGGTCGTGACGCGGTAATGCGGAAGTGCGGCGTTGGGGCCCGCGGCCGAGATCGACGGGAAAGACAGATCCTTGAGCTTGCCCGTCTCGCGGCGGAAGGTTTCGAGGGCCATCGCCGCGTCGATCTCGGTGAGCTTTCCTGCCGGCGCGCTCTTTGCGAACCAATGCAGGAAACGAACGAGGGCGGCGCCGTCGCGAATCTGCGCCGCGCGCGCGCCTGCGAGCTCGGCCTCGTTCTTGCGCGCTTTCATGAGCGCGATCGGATCGGTCCCAACCTCGCAGACGCCGCCGGCCTTCCGCACGATCTCGACGAGCTTGGCGGGCGCCGTCGCGGCGTCGAACAGAACCTTTTTGCCCTTGCGTCCGATCTCTTCGAGATGACGTTCGAGCTGCGGCGGCGCCTTGAGGTCGGCGAGCGCCGCGAGCTTTTGCCGCGACGGCTGACCGAGCTTGCGCGCGTCGATGTAGAGGCGCGGCCTGCCAGTCTTGAAGATCAGCGCGAAGGCAAGCGGCAGCGGCGTATGCGCCACGTCCTGGCCGCGGATGTTGAAGACCCAGGCGACCGAATGCGGATCGCTGACGACGAGGACGTCATGGCCCGCGAGTTGCGATACGACGCGAACGAACTTTCGCGCCGCCGTTTCGCCCGCGTGCTTGCGCGCATGGAGCGTGACTTTGCCGAGCGTCGGCGCCGGCCGGTCCGTCCAGACGGAGTCGATCGGATTGGGCTCGACGGCGACGAGCTCGCCGCCGACGGCCGTCAGCGCCTTGCTCAGGCGCTCAACCTGCCCCGGCGTGTGAAGCCAGGGATCATAGCCGATGCGGTGGCCGTGGCGCAGATTGTCCTCGAGCCATTTCGCCGCGCTGACCTGCGCGAGCGGAACTGTTTCGAAGATGGCGGGATCGACCTGATCCTTCACCGCGAGCGTATAGCGCCCATCGACGAAAATCGCGGCGCGATCGCGCAGGACCGCCGCAAGACCCGCCGAGCCCGTAAAGCCCGAAAGCCAGGCGAGCCGCTCCTCCGAGGCGTCAACATATTCGTTCTGATGCCGGTCGGCGCGGGGAACGATGAAGCCGTCGAGATGGAGACGGCGCAATTCGCCGCGCAAGGCCGCAACACGACTCCTTCCTTGCGAGGCGTCGGCGTGATCCTCGAAGGATTGAAAAATGCTTTCGAACATGCGCGCAAGACTAAGGGCAAGTCATGGACGCCGCAAGCCAGCGCGGCCATAGGCGCAAGCGAGACCGAGACAGCGCTCAGCGCTTATCGCCGTGTGGCCAGTCTTCGCACGGATGGCCGGGCGCGGCGCATGCCTTCCATCGCTCGGCCCCATCGCGCAGCCGCGCCTCAACGCATTCGACCTGGAGCCGCAAGGCCGCGCCGCCCGAGAAGGTGATCTCGATCTCCCCGGCCGGCGCCGCGGTTTCCCTGAATCCGATGCTGAGCAGGTTCAGCATTTGCGCCTTGTCGCGTTGCGCAATTCCCATGCACGAGACCTTTACGACGCGGTCGAAATGCAGCGCCGCTCGGCAGCGTTCGAGGCCGCCTTTCGCCGCCTTCAACCAGTCGAAGCGCGCGGCAAGCAGGGCGAACTGCCGCGAGTCGGGCAGATAGGCCATGTCGCCGACGCGGACCAAAGCGTCCTGAAGATTGGCCGAAATGATTTCGAGATCTTCGCTATCGAGGGCGATCAGGCGAAGCTGATCCGTCGCCGGCGTGTCGGTCATCGAAGTCTTCCGCGAAAGACGTCCTTGCCCATGTGGCGTTGCGCCCATCCGGCGCCCTGGTGACTTCGAAGGCATGTGGTCTCGATCGCGCCGAAAATCAATGCGAATTAGGCCGGATTGGAGAGCCTTTCGATGATCGCGCCGCAGCCGCCGAGCTTGGTTTCGAGATGCTCGAAACCGCGATCGAGGTGGTAGACGCGGTTGACCATGGTTTCGCCTTCCGCCGCCAGCGCCGCGATGACGAGCGACACAGACGCGCGCAAATCGGTCGCCATGACCGGCGCGCCCTCGAGGCGCTCGACGCCGTCGACGACTGCGACGTCGCCGTCGAGCCTGATATGGGCGCCAAGCCGCGCCAGTTCCTGAACGTGCATGAAACGGTTCTCGAAAATCGTCTCGGTGATCCTCGATCGGCCCTTCGCCTTCGTCATCAAGGCCATGAATTGCGCCTGCAAATCGGTCGGAAATCCAGGAAAAGGCGCCGTCGTGACATCGACCGGCGTCAACCCGGCCCCATTGCGCTTGACCCTTATCCCCTCGTTGGTGACGCCGATCTCTGCGCCCGCCTGCTCGATTGCCTCGAGGGCGCCTTCGAGAAGTCCCGCCTCGGCGCCTTCCAGCATCACGTCGCCGCCGGCCATCGCCGCCGCCATCGCATAGGTGCCGGCCTCGATGCGGTCCGGCAAGACGCGATGGCTCGCGCCGCCAAGACGCGCAACGCCCTCGACCTCCACGACGGACTGGCCGGCGCCCTTGATCTTCGCGCCCATCTTGGTGAGGCAGGCGGCAAGATCGCCGATTTCGGGCTCGCGCGCCGCATTGACGATGAGCGTGTGGCCTTGCGCCAGGGAGGCCGCCATCAAGGCCGTGTGTGTGCCGCCGACCGTGACCTTGGGGAAATGGATCTCGGCGCCCTTCAGCCCTTTCGGCGCTCTCGCATGCACATAGCCCGCCTCGATCTCGATGCTCGCGCCGAGCCTTTCGAGCGCCATGATCAGCAGATCAACCGGCCGCGTTCCAATAGCGCAGCCGCCTGGAAGCGAGACTTTCGCCTCCCCCATGCGCGCGAGCAGCGGCGCGATGACCCAGAAGCTCGCCCGCATTTTCGAGACCAGCTCATAAGGGGCCACAATGTCGACGACGTCGCGCGCAGTCAGGTGGATCGGTCGGCTCGCATTCGGGGGGGCGCCAAAACGGCGTCCGTCGATCGAATGATCGACGCCATGATGACCGAGAATGCGCAGCAGCATGCTGACGTCTGCGAGGCTCGGCACATTGTCGAGGGTCAGCGTCTCGCTGGTGAGAAGCGAGGCGATCATCAGCGGCAGGGCCGCATTCTTGGCGCCCGAGATGCGGATCACTCCATCGAGCGACTGGCCGCCAATGATGCGAATGCGGTCCATTAAAACTCCCTCTCAAATATCAATCCGACAAAATCGATCCGGCGTCCCGCGCCGGGTTCAATCTTCGCCGCGCTCGCGCCGCCCCGGGTCGCTCGCGGCTTGCCCCGCGGCCAGATGCGAGGCTTCGCGATCCCGGCCTTGCGCCTTGCGCCGCGTCAGATTGGCGCGCAGCGCCGCCGCGAGACGGCGGCGCTCGGTCTCCTTGCGTTCGGCAAGGGTTTCTTTGCCTTGGACCGGCGGCGCTTTCTTGGATTCAGAAAGCGTTGACCGGCCGCCCTGCGCTGGAGAGGCTTTGCCGCCGGAATCCGTCATGCTGATCGTCCCTGTGCGACTTTCGTGTGAAACTCCGGGCGCCGACGTGTGTAGGGCGAGAGCGTGGCCGAAACAAGGCTCGGCTCGATGGCGGCGCCGGCGAATTCGCTCGGCTTGCCTATGCGGCCCGCCTATGGCAATACGCCACCTCCCCCGCCCTTCAGCGCGGGGGCGCGCTGCGGTAGCTCAGTGGTAGAGCACTCCCTTGGTAAGGGAGAGGTCGAGAGTTCAATCCTCTCTCGCAGCACCACTCGTCACTGACTTGATTGACCACATCCCCCCGAACGACTCGGCGTGCGGCAGGACAGTTGCGAGGCGGTTCGGCGGGACCCGCCAAACCAGGCGAACGCCGCCGATTCAATGCCGGTTGCGCTTCGAGAACGCCTTCATGGCCGTCTTGATGAGGTTCTTTGCCTCTCTGGCGTCTACCGTTCTCTTGACCCCAAAATTCGTGCTCGCGATTATACTCTTCGAAACCCGGATCGAGATCAGGGAGAGACGCAATCCCTTGGTAAGCATGCGCATGGGTGGCGCCGGCGATAAGGCGATCGTTACGCTCCCACTCGCCGTTCCTTTCACGTTCTTCGGCCTCGATAGCTCCTGGCAGAAAGCCGAAGTCGACCGAGAACGCCATCGCTCGGGGGAAGCACAAATTTCAAAGCAAAGGCGCCGCTTTTCTGCTCGTAAGAGTACTTGCTTCGGCTGTTCCTGGCGTCTCGACAATGACGTTGAGGTCGCCTGTCTCCTCATCTGCAAACGCGGTCGGAGGCCGAGAGGATTAACCATTCTTCCCTCTTCTTATGTCAGTTGAGCAATTTTGACATAAAACACTTGCGGATGAGAACAAACAAGGTACACTCTATGGCAAGACAGATCGCCGGAACGCGTTGCACTGTTCCGCAACCCTGTGCCAGAAGGAGCGAACCGATGAGCCAAGCGAATCTCCGCCTCGTGGAAGGAACGTCCGTGGACAAGACCAAGGCCCTCGACGCCGCTTTGTCGCAGATCGAACGCAGTTTCGGCAAAGGCTCGATCATGCGCCTTGGCAAAAACCAAAAGGCGGTCGAAATCGAAACGGTGCCGACCGGCTCGCTCGGGCTCGACATTGCGCTTGGCGTCGGCGGCCTGCCGCGCGGCCGGGTTATCGAGATTTATGGTCCGGAATCCTCCGGCAAGACCACATTGACCCTGCATGTCATCGCGGAAGCGCAGAAGAAGGGTGGCGTTTGCGCCTTCATTGACGCCGAGCACGCGCTCGACACGGTCTATGCGCGAAAGCTCGGCGTCAATCTCGAAGATCTTCTGATTTCGCAGCCCGACACCGGCGAACAGGCCCTCGAGATCACCGACACGCTGGTCCGCTCCGGCGCGGTTGACGTTCTCGTCATCGATTCTGTCGCGGCTCTGACGCCCCGCGCCGAAATCGAAGGTGAGATGGGAGACAACCAGCCCGGCCTTCAAGCGCGTCTCATGAGCCAGGCGCTGCGCAAGCTCACCGCCTCCATCTCGCGTTCGCAGACGATGGTGATCTTCATCAACCAGATCCGGATGAAAATCGGCGTGATGTACGGCAGCCCGGAGACGACGACCGGCGGCAACGCTCTGAAGTTCTACGCCTCGGTCCGGCTCGACATCCGCCGCATCGGCTCGATCAAGGACCATGACGAGGTGACCGGCAATCAGACGCGCGTCAAGGTCGTGAAGAACAAGGTGGCCCCCCCTTTCAAGCAGGTCGAATTCGACATTATGTATGGCGAGGGAATTTCCAAAATCGGCGAATTGATCGACCTTGGCGTCAAGGCCGGCGTCGTCGAAAAATCAGGCGCCTGGTTCTCCTATGACAGCCAGCGGCTTGGCCAGGGGCGCGAGAACGCCAAGACCTTTTTGAAGGCCAATCCCTCGATTGCCGAGAAAATCGAGCTGGCGATCCGCGAAAACTCCGGGATGATCGCCGACAAGATTCTCGATCAAGGCGAAGCCGAGGATTAGCTTTCTCCGTGGATCGACGCTCCCGCGGAGCGCTCCAGCTGCCGTACATCGGCCGCCCGCGGGTCTGGAGCGAACGGCGCTCACCGGCCGAGGAAAGGCCGGCCTCTCTCTGGCCACGCCAAAACTTGCCTTCGCAATATGCGCGGGCGCTCTTTTGCTTCCTGCTTTCGACAAAAAAGCTTGCGACGAGAGCTTGACGTAGTCGTCTTGCGGCGGACTGCACGTTCCGGCGGAAGCAGCCCAGCCGACTTTGAGGCTTGCGCGCCGCGCGATGATAGGCCAAACCGCTTCGATCCGAGGCGGCGCGAGCGCCTCGACGAGGACCTCGGCCCCGGCCGCACCGGCGCAAATACGGCCGAGGCGCAACATGCGGCGTCGACGTGACGCACAGCCAAAGATGCGCGGGGGCTAGAGCCTAAATGGAAAAGCGTATGAACGGCGTGAACGAGATCCGCTCCGCTTTCCTCGATTTTTTCAAGAAGAACGGCCATGAGATCGTGCCGTCCTCGCCGCTCGTTCCTCGCAACGATCCGACGCTGATGTTCACCAACGCCGGCATGGTTCAGTTCAAGAACCTGTTCACCGGCCTCGAAAAGCGCCCTTATACGCGCGCCGCCACGGCGCAAAAATGCGTCCGCGCGGGCGGCAAGCACAATGATCTCGACAACGTCGGATATACGTCGCGCCACCACACGTTTTTCGAGATGCTCGGCAATTTCTCCTTTGGCGACTATTTCAAGCCGCTTGCGATCGAGCTCGCCTGGAAATTGATCACCGAAGAGTTCGGCTTGCCGAAGGACCGGCTTCTCGTCACCGTCTACCACACCGACGACGAAGCTCATTCGTTGTGGAAAAAGATCGCCGGCTTCCCCGATTCGAAAATCATCCGGATCGCGAGTTCCGACAATTTCTGGGCCATGGGCGACACAGGTCCCTGCGGTCCCTGCTCCGAAATTTTCTACGACCAGGGCGAGAAGCTGCAGGGCGGCCCGCCCGGCAGCCCGGACGAGGACGGCGATCGATTTCTCGAATTCTGGAATCTCGTCTTCATGCAATTCGAGCAGATCGGGCCCGATCAGCGCGTCGATCTGCCGCGCCCATCGATCGACACCGGTATGGGGCTCGAACGCATCGCGGCGCTTCTTCAAGGCGTTACGTCGAATTACGACACTGATCTTTTGCGCGCCTTGATCCTCGCCGTCGCGACCGCGACCGGCGTCGATCCCGACGGCCCGCAAAAGGCCAGCCACCGGGTGATCGCCGATCATCTTCGCGCCTGCGCCTTCCTCATCGCCGATGGGGTGACGCCTTCGAACGAGGGGCGCGGCTATGTCCTGCGCCGCATCATGCGGCGCGCCATGCGTCACGCTCAGCTGCTTGGCGCGCGCGAACCCTTGCTCTGGCGGCTCGTTCCGGTTCTCTCGCACGAGATGAGCCAAGCGTATCCCGAGCTTTTGCGGGCGGAAGCGCTCATCATAGAGACGCTTCGGCTGGAGGAAGCGCGCTTCATCGAGACGCTGGCGCGCGGTCTTTCGATCCTCGACGAGGCCGTTCGGGACCTTCCCAAGGGCGCCGCGCTGGCGGGCGACGTCGCCTTCAAACTCTACGACACCTATGGCTTCCCTCTCGATCTGACCCAGGACGCGTTGCGCGCCCGTTCGCTCACGGTCGACGTCGCCGGGTTTCGAGCATCGATGGAGCGTCAGCGCAGCGAGGCCCGCAAGGCCTGGGCCGGATCGGGCGAAGCCGCCACTGAAAGCGTCTGGTTTTCGATCAAGGAGAAAACCGGCGCGACCGATTTTCTCGGCTATGAGGCAGAGCGGGCCGAGGGCGTCGTCATGGCGATCGTCAAGCAAGGCCAGCCGGCGGAGCGGCTCGGCCCGGGCGAGACGGGCCAGATCATTCTCAATCAGACGCCTTTTTATGGCGAATCCGGCGGCCAGATCGGCGACACCGGCGAAATGAGCGCGAAAGGCGTCCATTTCCGCGTCCTCAACACGCAGAAGAAGCTTGGCGATCTTTTCGTTCACGAGGGAAACGTCGAAGAGGGCGAGATCACGGCGGGCTTGGCTCTCGAACTCGTCGTTGATCACGCCCGCCGCACCGCGATCCGCGCCAATCATTCGGCGACCCACCTTCTGCATGAAGCGTTGCGCCTCGTTCTCGGCGACCATATCGCGCAAAAAGGGTCGCTCGTCGCGGACGACCGGCTTCGGTTCGACTTTTCGCATCTAAGGCCGATCTCGAAGGCGGAGTTGGTCCGGATCGAAGATATCGCCAACCGCGCCGTGCTCGAAAACGCGCCCGTCGTGACACGGCTGATGGCGGTGGATGAAGCGATCAATTCGGGGGCGCGCGCCCTCTTCGGCGAGAAATATGGCGACGAAGTCCGGGTCGTGTCGATGGGCTATGCGCAGGATCGCGAGGACAGCGGCGACGGGCGAGCCAATCGCGCCTTTTCCGTCGAGCTCTGCGGCGGCACCCATGTCGCCCGAACGGGCGATATCGGCCTCATCACGATCGTTTCCGAATCGGCGGTCGCCGCCGGCGTCCGGCGCATCGAGGCGAAGACGGCGACGCAAGCGCGACGCTACCTCAACGTGCAAGCCGAACGGTTGCAGGACGTCGCGGCGCTTTTGAGATCGCCCGAGGAGGACACCGCCAGGCGTCTTGCTTCCCTGATCGAGGAACGGCGCAAGCTCGAACGCGAATTGAGCGACGCGCTCAAAAAACTTGCCATGGGAGGCGGGGTCGAAGGCGGGCCGCCTCTGCTGGAGATCGGCGGAGTCAAATTTCTCGGCCGCTCGGTCAAGGGAATCGATGCGAGGCAACTCAAATCGCTGGTCGATGAAGCAAAGCAGAGCGTCGGCTCCGGGGTTGTCGCGATCGCAAGCGTCGACAACGACGGCAAGGCGGGCATCGTCGTCGGGGTCACCGACGATCTGACCGACCGCTTCGATTCCGTCACTCTTGTCCGCCTGGCGGCGGCCAAGCTGGGCGGCAAGGGCGGCGGCGGCCGTCGCGACATGGCGCAGGCCGGCGGCCCGGACAGCTCCGGCGTCGAGGCCGCTCTCGCCGCGATCGGCGAGGCTCTGGGAGCGCCCGAAGGCGCCGCCTGACCTTGGGTGATTTATTGGGCTGCGATGCAACCAGGTCGCCGGCCGCAGAATTCTCTGGCTAGGGGTGAAAGGAGAAGGTCATGGGAGACGTCAACCTCAAGGACAGCAGCGCCGCCGAATTCGGCGCCGGGCAAGTGATCGCTGCGACGAAGCATATGCAGGACTTCGCGGTCGAGATCGCCGCCATCTCGCGAGAGTCGATTGAGCGGACCTCGCAAGCTGTCGAGCAGATTCGCCACGCGCATGGACTGTCGGAAGTTCTCGCCATCCAGACCAAATACATGCGCGATTCGCTCGAAGGTTTTTCGGAGCATTCGCGCAAGGTCGGCGAATTGATGGCCGCTTTTCCGATCGAGATAAGCAGGGCCTGCGCCGACGCCTGGACGAAATCCTTGAACGCGGCCGTGAAAACCACCGAGGAAACGGCAGAAAAGACGGCCGCCAATGTTGATCGCCTGTCGCAAACCTTTCGAGGCTCATGAACGGCCTTTCGCTTCGGGCCGCTCCGCCCTCGACTTGAGAGACGGATAATTCGCCGCAGCGCCGACGACACGCAGTTCTGCGATGGGACGGCGCGAGAGGCTACGATGAAGATCTTTGCAACTGCTGGCGCGAGTTCATGCTTCGGCTTCTTCTCCTACGGCACGCCGAGGCTTTTCCCGCGGCCGGCGCAAGCGACGCCGAGCGGCGCTTGACCCCTGCCGGACGCTCGGCCGCGGCCCGAATGGGCGTCTATCTGAAAGCTGCGGGTCTCACGCCCGGCATAGCTTTCGTTTCGCCTGCTCGGCGCGCGATGGAGACATTCCAGGAAATCGAGCGCCTGCTCGCGACCGGCTTCTCTCCCATCGCACCGCCCCTGCTCTACAACGCCCGCATGTCGGGAATTCTGGCGCTTCTCGCCGAAGCGCCGCCGGCTATCGGTGTGCTCCTCGTCGTCGGCCATAATCCAGGCCTTGCCGAGACCGCGAATTTCCTGGCGAGGAGCGGCAAGCGCGAGGAGATCGCCAGATTGCGCAGCGAGTTTCCTGCGCCGAGCCTCGCCGTCATCGATTTCGACGCGGCTGGCTGGAGGGAGGCGAGCCACAGTCCCGGACGTTTGAACCGCTTCGTGACCCCCGCTGCCTTGCCGAAGAAATTTCAGCTCGACGCTTGAATGGCGCTCCAGCGCGCTCGATATCGGTCGGGCGGCCTTATTCTCAGTGTCTCACCCGTCCAGAGCGACCTCGCATGGCTTCCGATGGTTGTTGAGTTCTTCACTCTGGTCGGCCTCGCGCTCGGCTCCGCCTTCACGGCCGAGCTGAATGACGCGACGAGGGCGTGGCGCGCCATCGAGACGGGCTCATCCGCCGCCCTGACCCGGAGCGCCGCCTTTGAGGCCGCCGCTCGCTCCGTCTCGAATTGGCGACTCGAAGCGGCGCTCGGTCTCGATGCGCCGGCGCAGTCGTTGGCAAGGCTCGTCGCTGCGGACCCGCCGGCAACGCCGCGTTGCATCAAGCTCAACAATTACTGGTGCGTCAAGCGGGCCGGCTGGGCCGGAGAGATCGCCGCCGACGCCGAGGGGCATGTCGCCTTCGCCTCCGCCCTCGAAGGCGCCGTCGTCGCGGCGATGCTGTTGCGGCGCTATTATCTCGTCTATCGGCGGCGGTCGGCGCAGGCCATCCTCTCGCATTGGGCGCCGGCGCAATGCGGAGGAATTGGCGGCGGATCCGGCCGAGCGCGAGGCGCGACCGGCTCCGCTTACCTCGGCGCGATCGCGCCGCACGGCATCGGCAACACGCTGCGCGCCCGCTGGCTCGCGTCTCATCGTCCGGGGTTCGCCCTCGCCGTCAAACCCGCTAAGGCGGCGGGCGGCCCGGTTCAGCGGCTGCGCCGCTCCGTCGTCGCCGGACGTAGCCTCAAAATGATGGCTGCGCCCGAAATAGCGGTCGGCATGGGCGAGCGCAACGCCCTGTCCGAGCCGATCAGGCTGGCTTCGCTCGAAACGTCAAACCTCGCTCCCCTGCTCGATGGCCCTTCCTGCTCCGACGAAAGCGCGCGCGTCCATAATTATGCTTTGCGAGTCATCGAAGGCGTCGCCGCCGGCCCGGACGAAGATCTGCGGCTGTTTGCGGAGGATGGCTCGGCCGGTCCCAATCTCGCGCGCGTGATGTTGAATATGGCGAAGGTCGAGATCGGGCCGTTTGCGGCGCAAGGCGCGCTCGTCGCGGAGGCGATCGAGGCGGAGGAGCGGCGGGAACGCGGTCGCGGGGCTGCGCTCGCCCCGCAGCGCCGCGAATAACGGGCGTGACCCCGCGAAGAGACTTGATTCACGCCCGCCCCTTTGGTTTGTCGCGTGATGATTTTCGCCGGCGCGCGGGCGCCCGCCTCTTGAACGCCAGCCGGACGTCCCCTTGCCTCGAATTTCAGATTTCCTTTTCGAAGCCCGCGCCGTGGCGCAAAGCCTTGTCGATCTGTCGCAAGGCGCGCATGTCCGGCTTGGGGTCACGGGCCTTTCCCGCGCGGGAAAGACCGTCTTCATCACGGCGCTCATCGAACATCTGAGCAAGGCGACGAGCCCGGCCCTGCGCGGCCGCAAGAACACCTTGCCCGTTTTCCGCGTCCACGCCGAGGGACGGCTGATCAGCGGCGCCCTGGAGCCGCAGCCGGACGACAATGTTCCGCGCTTCTCTTACGAGGATCATATCGATGCGCTGAACGGACCCGACGGCCACGTCGAGGCGCGGCTCTGGCCGCAGTCGACGCGCCGGATTTCGGAGCTGCGCCTCCGCCTCGAATTCCAGCAGAAGGTCGGGCTGCGGCCGGGACGCCAATCGCTGACGCTCGACATCGTCGACTATCCCGGCGAATGGCTGCTCGACCTCCCGCTCCTGACCAAATCCTTCGCGCAATGGTCGCAGGAGACCTTCGCCGCCGCCTCGGCGGCGGCCCGCGCGCCTTTGGCGGCGCAATGGCGCGGCTTCTCCGCCCGCAAGGATCCGAAGGCCAAATTCGCCGAGGAGGACGCGCGCCGCGCCGCCGAACTCTTCACCGCCTATCTGCGCGCCTGCCGCGCCGACGAATATAGTTTGTCGAGCCTGCCCCCCGGCCGCTTCCTGATGCCGGGCGACCTCGCCGGTTCGCCGGCCTTGACCTTTGCGCCGCTCGCCATCGAGCCGAACGGGCTCTATCCGCCGGACTCGCTCGCCGCGATGATGGAGCGCCGCTATGAGGCCTATAAGGCGCATGTGGTGCGGCCGTTCTTCCGCGATCATTTCTCGCGGCTTGACCGTCAGATCGTGCTCGTCGACGCGCTCGCCGCGCTGAACGCCGGCCCTGCCGCGATGCGCGACCTCGAAATCGCGCTCTCCGACGTGCTGACCGCCTTCCGCGCCGGGCGCAGCAATATTTTTTCCGCTCTGTTCCGGCCAAAGATCGACCGCATCCTGTTTGCGGCGACCAAGGCCGATCATCTCCATCACACGAGCCATGATCGGCTCGAGGCGATCCTGAGGCACCTGACCGCCAAAGCCATCGCCCGCGTCGAGGGCGTCGGGGCCGAGGTTGATGTCATCGGGCTCGCCGCGGTGCGCGCAACCCGCGAGGCGAGGGTCAATGGCCATGGCGGTCCCGCGCTCGAGGCCGTGATCGGCACGCCGCTCGACGGCGAGCGCATCGGCGACGAGCTCTTCGACGGCAAGACCGAGGCGGCGATCTTTCCGGGCGAGCTGCCGCTCGACCCCAAAGCGGTGTTCCGCGATCCGACGCCCGACCCGCGCCGGCCGGCTTCCAATGAGATCGATTATCGTTTCGTGCGCTTCCGCCCCCCCGTGCCTGCGCGCGCGGCGGATGGAACCGTGCTTCCGCCGCCCCATATCAGACTGGATCGCGCATTTCAGTTTCTTCTCGGCGATAAACTGACGTGATCCGGCCGTTTACGAGAGACGCCGCCATGCAGCCTGAACAAAGACGACCGCGCGCGTTTCGCCTGCAGGACCTCAACCTCGAATCCGAGGATACGCGCGAAAATCCCCGTGCGCCGGTGCTGATCGAACCGGCGAAGGACCCTTATGAGGCGGAAGTCGAGGCCGCCGTGGCGGAGAGCGGCGGCGACGTCGAGGAAGCGGCGATCGAGGTCGCGCAGAGGAAGGGACTCTCGCGGCACTGGCTCTTGAGCTGGAGTGGCCTATTCTGGTCCGCCGCCGGCGGCCTTGTCACTTTAAGCTTCGGCCTCTGGCTCAATCGGCTGATCGACGATCTTTTCGCGCGGACGCCGGCGCTCGGCGCCGTTGGCCTCGTGCTTGCCGCACTCGCTGCCCTCGCGCTGCTCGTCCTCGCCGGCCGCGAAGCGGCGGGCGTGCTGCGCCAGCGCCGCATCGCCGAATTGCACGCTGGCCTCGCCAAGGCGCGCGAGGCCGATGATTTCAAGGAGGCGCGCAACCTCGTGCGCGACCTCAGCGCCCTTTATGCGGCGCGGGCGGAAACGGCGCTCGCCCGCGACCAGCTGCGCGATCTAGCGCAGGAGATCGTCGACGGGCGCGACCTCATCGACATCGCCGAGCGCACCCTCATCCACCCGCTCGATCTCGAAGTCCGCCAGGAAATCGCCAGCGCGGCGAAGCGCGTTTCGATGGTCACCGCGATAGCTCCCCGCGCCATCATCGACGTTCTGTTCGTCGCAGCCCAGGCGGTTCGGCTGATCAGGCGCATCGCGACGATCTATGGCGGGCGTCCGGGCCTCCTCGGCTTTTTCAAGATCCTCCGCTCCATCGGAGCGCATATTGCGATCACCGGCGGCATGGCGGCGGGCGACAGCATCGTGCAACAGCTGCTCGGCCACGGCATCGCGGCCAAGCTGTCCGCCCGCCTTGGCGAAGGCGTGCTGAACGGGCTTTTGACGGCGCGCGTCGGGCTCTCCGCCATGGCGGTCTGCCGCCCGATGCCCTATGCGTCCGGCCGCGCCCCGGGCGTGCGCGACGTCGCGCCGTTCCTGTTCAGCAAGGGCGAGGGGAAGGGGTGAGTCGCTCGCCCTCGGCGCTCGAGCCGACCATCGGCCATGCCAAATCCGCATGGGTTCGGTCCCGCCGCGCGCCGCGCCCGGTGATGTGATCGATGCGTGTCGACAGCCTCACCAGGCGCAGGTCGAGATCATTGAGCAACTACCGCTCGACCTTTTTCTAGAACCGGGTCGATGATCAGCGCTTCGGCGCCACGGCGCCTGCCGATCAGATAGGGTATGTCCCGGACGTAGGTCGAAGCGCTGGGGAAGATCATGCGATTGCCCCGGCGCATGCGCGATTCAGCTTGCGTTGGCGACTTCGCTCATTCCGGTTGCGGCACGATGCGCAGATAGGGGCGCGGCGCCTTCCAACCGCCGGGAAACTGCTTCCTCGCATCCTCGTCCGACACCGATGTCAGGATGATGACATCCTCGCCGTTCTTCCAGTTCACCGGGGTCGCGACCTTGTGCCGGGCCGTGAGCTGTATCGCGTCGATGACGCGCAGAATTTCGTCGAAGTTGCGGCCGGTGCTCATCGGATAGGCAAGCGTCAGATTGACCCGCTTGTCGGGTCCTATCACGAAGACGGTCCGCACAGTCGCGTTGTCCGTCGCGGTGCGTCCCTCGGCAGTGCTTCCAGCGTCGGCCGGCAGCATCCCATAGAGCTTCGACACGGTCAGGTCTGTGTCGCCGATCATCGGATAGTTCGGCGCGACGCCCTGCGTCTCGGCTATGTCCTTTGACCATCTGTCGTGGTTCTCGACCGGATCGACGCTGAGACCGATGATCTTCACGCCGCGGCGATCAAACTCAGCCTTCAGTTTGGCCATGTTGCCGAGTTCTGTCGTGCAGACGGGCGTGAAATCCTTGGGATGCGAAAACAGAACGCACCAGCCGTCGCCAATCCAATCGTGAAAGCGGATCGTGCCTTCGGTGGTGCGGGCTTCGAAGTCGGGAGCGATGCTATTGATCTGAAGGGTCATCGGATTTCTCCAGCGTGCCATCAGCTGCCATCGCCAATGACGGCTGCAGCCAACATTCCAGGGTTCGAGTGGAAATCCATATTGCCGCCGGGGCACACAGGCTGGCAACAAGGATGTGTTTTCGAAAGTGCGCTCACTCGCTTTTCGCAACAGTGCTTGGGCTTTGCGAAGAGACGTCCAGGCCGGCCCGAGTGATGAAACGACCCGCCCTTAGTTCTTCGCCTTGTCGACCAGCTTGTTAGCGCCGATCCAGGGCATCATCGCGCGGAGCTTTGCCCCGACCTCTTCGATCTGGTGCGAGGCGGCCTTCGCCCGCGTCGCCTTGAACGAGGTCTGGTTGACTTTGTTCTCCAGCATCCAGTCGCGGGTGAATTTGCCGGACTGGATGTCGTCCAAGACCTTCTTCATTTCGGCCTTGGTCGCCGCCGTCACGATGCGCGGGCCGGTGACATATTCGCCATATTCGGCGGTGTTCGAGATCGAATAATTCATGTTGGCGATGCCGCCCTCATAGATGAGGTCGACGATCAGCTTGACCTCGTGCAGGCATTCGAAATAGGCCATTTCCGGCGCATAGCCCGCCTCGACCAACGTCTCGAAGCCGTTGCGAATAAGCTCGACGAGGCCGCCGCAGAGCACGACCTGCTCGCCGAAGAGATCGGTCTCGCATTCCTCCCGGAAGGTGGTCTCGATGATTCCGGCGCGGCCGCCGCCGATGGCCGAAGCGTAGGAGAGCGCAAGGTCATGCGCATTGCCGGACGCGTCCTTGGCGACGGCGATCAGGCAGGGCACGCCGCCGCCGCGCTTATATTCGGCGCGCACCGTATGGCCGGGGCCCTTCGGCGCCACCATGGCGACGTCGAGGTCCGCGCGGGGTTCAATCAGATTGAAGTGAATGTTGAGGCCATGCGCGAAGAGAAGCGCGGCGCCCTGCTTCAAATTCGGCGCGAGATGTTGGCTGTAGATGTCGCCCTGCAATTCGTCCGGGGTCAGCATCATCACCACATCGGCCCATTTGGCGGCGTCGGCGACGCTCTTGACGTCGAGCCCTTCGCCCTTGGCCTTGGCCGCTGTCGCCGAGCCCTCGCGCAGCGCCACGCAGACGTCCTTGACGCCGGAATCGCGCAGGTTCAGCGCATGCGCATGGCCCTGGCTGCCATAGCCGACGATGGCGACCTTCTTCGACTTGATGAGATTGATGTCGGCATCCCGGTCATAATAGACGCGCATGACGTGCTGTTTCCTCATTTGCCGCAAGTGTGCGGGGTTAGTTGTCGAGTTTCGCGTCCTTTGCGGCGCCGCGGCAGCTTTGTCAAAACGACGCGCCGCAGCCGCGTTCCTACATCGCCTGCGGCCCGCGCGCGATGGCGGCGACGCCGGTGCGCGACACCTCGACGAGGCCGATCGGCCGCATCAGCTCGACGAACTGGTTGATCTTCGAGGCCGCGCCGGTGAGCTCGAAAACGAAGCTCTCGATCGAGGCGTCGACCACGCGAGCGCGGAAGGCGTCGGCGAGCCGCAGCGCCTCTTCCCGGTCCGCCCCGCGCCCGGCCACCTTGATCATCGCAAGCTCGCGCTCGACAAAATCGCCGCGCAAGGTGAGGTCGGTCACCTTGTGGATCGGCACGAGCCGTTCGAGCTGATGTCCGATCTGCTCGATCGCGACGGGCGTCCCCGAGGTCACGATGGTGATGCGCGACAGATGCTCCGACTGCGCCACCTCGGCGACGGTCAGACTCTCGATGTTATAGCCGCGGCCGGAGAAAAGGCCGACGACGCGCGCCAGTACGCCCGGCTCGTTGTCGACCAGCACCGAAAGCGTGTGGGTCTCGATGTTGGATTTGCCGATCGCCGAGGAATAGGGCGAGAGCGGGGCCGACGGCGGGCTCGTCACAGCGTTCATGTCTCTACACCAATCCCTACACCAGCATCCTGCCGGCCGCGTCGATCGCATCGTCGATATTTTCGTCGTCGGGCAGCAGCATTTCATTATGCGCCTTGCCCGAGGGGATCATCGGCAGGCAGTTCTCGGTCTTGTCGACGACGCAATCGAAGATGACGGGCTCCGGCGACCCGATCATCTCGATGATGGCGTCGTCGAGGGCGGCGGGATCCGAGCAGCGCATCCCCTTCGCGCCATAGGCTTCGGCCAGCTTCACGAAATCGGGCAGCGCCTCGGAATAGCTGTGCGACAGACGGTTGCCATGCAGGAGCTCCTGCCATTGCCGCACCATCCCCATATATTCATTGTTGAGGATGAAGACCTTGACCGGCAGGCGGTACTGGATTGCGGTAGAAAGCTCCTGAATGTTCATGAGGATCGACGCCTCGCCGGCGATGTCGACGACGAGGTCGTCGGGATGCGCAAGCTGCGCGCCGATCGCCGCCGGCAGGCCGTAACCCATGGTGCCGAGGCCGCCGCTGGTCATCCAGCGGTTCGGCTCCTCGAAATGATAGTGCTGCGCCGCCCACATCTGATGCTGGCCGACCTCCGTCGTGATGTAGGTCTTACGCGACTTCGTCAGCTCATAGAGGCGCTGCACCGCATATTGCGGCTTGATCACCGTTTCCGAATTCTTGAACGAAAGCGACTTGCGCGCACGCCAGTGGTTGATCTGCGCCCACCATTGGGCGAGCGCCGCGGCGTCGGGCGACGCCTTCTGAGCGCGATAACAGTCGAGCAGCTGTCGCAGCACATGCGTGCAGTCGCCAATGACGCCGAGATCGATCTTGACGTTCTTGTTGATCGAGGACGGATCGATATCGATGTGGATCTTCTTCGAGCCCGGCGAGAAGGCGTCGAGCCGGCCGGTGATGCGGTCGTCGAAGCGCGCGCCGACGGCGATCATCAGATCGCAATCATGCATCGCGTTGTTCGCTTCGAAGGTGCCGTGCATGCCGAGCATGCCGAGCCATTTGTCGCCCGAGGCCGGATAGCAGCCAAGGCCCATCAAGGTGGAGGTGATCGGAAAGCCGGTACTTTCGACGAGCTCGCGCAAGAGGCGCGAGGCTTCGAGGCCCGAATTGACGACGCCGCCGCCTGTGTAGAAGACCGGACGGCGCGCGGCGAGCATCATCGCGACCGCCTGCTCGATCTTGTCGGCGTCGCCTTCGAGCTTCGGCTTATAGGTCTTATGCTCGATCCGCTGCGGGCCGAAATAATCGCCGATCGCGAATTGCACGTCCTTTGGAATGTCGATGACGACGGGACCGGGCCTTCCGTGCTGCGCGACATAGAAGGCCTCGTGCAGGATGCGCGGCAGATCCTCGATCTGGCGGACGAGATAATTGTGCTTGGTGCAATGACGCGTGATGCCGACCGTGTCGCATTCCTGGAAGGCGTCGGAGCCAATGAGATGCGTGGGCACCTGGCCGGTGATGCAGACGAGCGGGATCGAATCCATCAGCGCGTCGGTGAGGCCGGTGATCGCATTAGTCGCGCCGGGCCCGGAGGTCACGAGAAGAACGCCTGCCTTGCCGCTCGAACGCGCATAGCCTTCCGCCGCATGGGCCGCGCCCTGCTCGTGGCGGACGAGGACATGGGTGATGCTGTTTTGATGGAACAGGGCGTCATAGATCGGCAGCACCGCCCCGCCCGGATAACCGAAAATCGTCTCGACGCCTTGATCCTGCAACGCCCGGACGACCATTTCGGCGCCAGTCATCAGGTTGGACATATTGAGCTCCGGAGTGCGTATTTGGATCAGATCCGCGCTGAATCTCGGGCGCGGAAAATAAAAAAGGCCCCTCAGGGCCTCGGACGCGCGCCAGTGCGGGATTGCGGAGTTATCTCCGTCCCGCCCCCGACGCGCAAGCTACGATGAGAAGAAAATTCATGAATCCGTCGCCATATCGAGACGCGGCGTTCTATATATCGGCGCCGCCCGAGCGTCAACCCATCCTCGACCGGAATTGAAGACCAAAAAGGCGCCGCCCGGGGTCGGCTCCTTGGCGCAAGGCGCCTATGGATCGAGACCTGTGTCATTTCGGCGCCGTCCCATGTCTCTCGCCGCCGTGAAGGCCTTGTTTTTCGACGTGTTCGGCGCCCTCGTCGATTGGCGGAGCGGCGTCGCCCGCGAGGCGGAGGCCATTCTCGCGCCCCTTGGCTTTGCCCTCGACTGGCCGGATTTCGCCGACGCCTGGCGGGGTGAGTATGGCGCAGGCATGGAGGAGGTTCGCTCGTGCCGCCTGCCCTTCTCGAAGCTCGACGTCATTCATCGGCGCAACCTTGACCGCATCGCGCCGCACTTTGGCCTCGAAAACGCGCCGGCGGCGGCCATGGCCGAGCTCAATCTCGCCTGGCGTCGGCTCGACGCCTGGCCCGACGCCGGCCAGGGCCTTGCGAGGCTGCGCGGCAGATATCTCCTGGCCCCGGTGTCGAACGGCAACATCTCGCTGCTCGTCGACCTGTCGCGCCGCAACGGCTTTGTTTTCGACGCCATTCTGGGGGCCGAGATCGCCCATGACTACAAGCCGAAGCCCGACGTCTATCTCAAGGCCGCGGCGGCGCTCGATCTTGCGCCCTCCGCCTGCATGATGGTCGCCTCGCATAGCTCCGACCTCACCGCGGCGGCGGCCTGCGGGCTGCGGACGGCGCACATCGCGCGGCCGCTGGAACACGGGCCGGGGGGGGCGATGGAGAGACAAAGCCCAGCGTGCTCGTCGATCTCGCAGCGGCGGATATGGACGATTTGGCGCGGCTGCTTGGCCCCGCGCAGCGCCTGCCCTCTTTGACAAAAGGTCACAAAGCGCCGTCATAAGGGCTCACTTCGATCGGCCGGCGCGGCGCCTTCTTCCCATGCCGGTCGGGGTCGGCTAGGTTCAAGTCATGACCAATGCTCAGACGACAGGCACGGCCCCCGCGGCTGTCCGCCGCGTCACTGCAAGGGCGCTCCTTCTCGGCGACCGGATCGACGCTGCGGGGCTCGAGCGCTCCGACATGATCTCAGCCAATCCGCTCGCCTTCCATGTCGGTTCCGGCGGCTTTGTCGCGCTCTATCGCTTCGGTGTCGCCGTCATGATCGGCCTCTCGCCGCTCGAGGAGGACAGCGTCCTCTCGCAGGTCAAACTGCGCGTCTCCGGCCCGCATGAGCATGTCGACGACGAAATGGCGATCCTCGAAATATCGAGCGAACTCGACGACAAGATCCCGCCGGGCGGCGCCATCGCCATGAAGGATCTGTCCGAGCCGCGGCTTCTCGTCGTCGCCGACGCCCTCGCGAAATCCGTGTCGCTCGGCCGCGACGAGCGCGAGGTCAACGCCGTGTTCGACATTGTCGAGCCTTTCGCGGCGAGCCTCGCGCGCAACGGACGGCCGCCCTGGCGCCGGCGCTCAATGCTGAAGCTGATCGGCCAGACGCTTCTCGTGCAGCATCGCGTCTCGGGCCGCGTCGCCGTCGAGGAAAAGCCGGACGTGCTGTGGGACCGGCCCGATCTCGAGCGCCTCTACGCCCGCCTCGAAGACGAATATGAACTGAAGGAGCGCGCCGAGACCCTGACGCGCAAGCTCGAGATGATCGTCGAGACCGCAAGGATCCTGACGGATATCCTCGACGCCGACCGCGCGACGCGGCTCGAAGTGACGATCGTCCTCTTGATCGTCGCCGAGGTCTTTCTCTCGGTCGCCCAGATCCTGTTCTGGAAGCGCTAGCAGGCTGCTGAAAATCTCTGCCGCCGTCCTCCCCCTTCGAGACGGCCTCTTCGAGGCCTCCTCGGGGTGAGGGGTAAGTCACTGATTTTCAAGACCTACGCCCCCCCATCCTGAGCCGCCCGCGCAGCAGGCGAATCGAAGGATGAGCCGCGAGCGCGAGTTTTTCATCAGCCTGCTAGGCCAGCGACGCGTTTTGCGATGTCTCCCGCGAAAAATCCGCCCTTTTGCCGGATCATGCTGTAGAAGCGGAGCCTGCGAGGCAACGGACGTCTGACGCATGAACGAGATTTTGAGGCAGGAGCCCGACCCCGGGCGCGCCGGCGCGAAGCCGGGCAGCGCGCATAACCCCTGGCTCAAGCTGACGCTGGAAATGGGGCCGCTCGCCCTGTTTCTTCTCGCCAACGGCCGCCCTGAATGGTTCCGGCCGCTCGTCGCGCCTTTCTTGCCGCCCGCGCTTCTCAGCGGCGACAACGCAGGGCTCTTCACCGCGACTCTGGTGCTGATGGTCTCCGTCGTCGCCGCGCTTGTCGCCTCATGGGCGCTGACCCGTCGGATTCCCGCCGTGCCGCTGATGACCGCCGTCCTCGCCGTCGTCTTTGGCGCGCTGACGCTCTATTTGCACGACGCGACCTTCATCAAGATGAAGCCGACGATTCTTTATGTCTGCTTCAGCGCCGCGCTGTTCGGCGGCCTCGCCTTCAACCGGCCGGTGCTGCCAATCCTGTTCGATCAGGCGATGGCCCTGACCGAGCACGGGTGGCGCATCCTGACCCTGCGCTGGGCGGCGTTCTTTCTGGCGCTGGCAGGTCTCAACGAGATCGTCTGGCGGACACAGTCGACCAATGTGTGGGCCGCCTTCAAGTTTCCTGGCCTCTTCATCATCGTCTTGCTGTTCACGCTGGCCCAGACTCCCTTCGTAGTCCGTCACAGGCTGAGCGATGAAGAGGCGGAGCGCGCGCCGGAGCATTTTTGAGAGCGGCGGCCTTTAAAGCCGGAGAGAGGCGTCAGATCCTGTATTGCTGAATGCGGGTCGTGCGCAGTCCGGCAAGGCCATGCTGGTCGATCGACATCTGCCAGGACAGAAATTCGTCGACCGTCAAAGTATACCGGCTGCAGGCTTCCTCGAGAGACAATAGCCCGCCCCGCACCGCCGCGACCACCTCGGCCTTGCGCCGGATAACCCAGCGCTTCGTGCTTGGCGGCGGCAAATCGGCGACCGTCAAGGGGCTCCCGTCGGGGCCGATGACATATTTCGCGCGATGACGGCTGGGCTCGGCCATAATTTCAACTCACCGATCTGACTGACCTGACCCGGCAAGCTAAGACCGGTGTTTTAAGATTTGCCTAAGCGCAAGCCATTGTTTTATTAACAATCTCTCTTTACTGGGCGGCGGCTGCTGTAGAACACGTCGAAAAAATAAAGTTTTCCGTGCCAACTTGAAACATTTGGCGCAATTACCTTGCGCCAGCCATGCCGGAACCGGGAAGCTGCGCGTCACGCCATGCATTCGCTTTGGCTGACCGCAGCCGCCCGACGCATTTCTGCAATATTGCGCTGGACCGCGAAAAAATTATATTGGTTGCAAATGGATGACGTCCGCCACGCGATTTCGCTCGATGCCGGACGGGGTTGCGGGCGGATCGGCGAGCGGCGCCTGTTCGACGATCCCTGCGGCCTTGCCGGAAAGGATCGGCGGCCGCCAGCGACCACCAACGTCGAAGGCCATATGAACGACGGCGACTTTAACCCTGATGCTTCGCCGGCTGCGGCCGGCGGCCTTGACGCCGCGAAGCCGGACGCCTCCGGCGTGAGGTCGCGCGGCGTCGATTCGCTCGGCGTCAATTCTCTGGGCATCGCCAAGCCTCCGGCGGAGACCCGTGTTGTCGTCGCCATGTCGGGCGGGGTCGATTCCTCGGTCGTCGCTGCCCTCCTCAAGGAGGAGGGCTATGACGTCATCGGCGTGACGATGCAGCTTTACGATCACGGCGAGGCGGTCCACCGCAAGGGCGCCTGCTGCGCCGGCCAGGACATTCACGACGCGCGCCTCGTCGCCGCCCGCCTCGGCGTCCCGCATTATGTGCTGGATTACGAGGAGCGCTTCCGCGAAAAGGTGATCAACCCCTTCGCCCACGGCTATGCGAGCGGGGAAACGCCGATCCCTTGCGTGTCCTGCAACAGCGAGATCAAATTCGCCGATCTATTCGAAACCGCGCTGAATCTCGGCGCTGACGCACTCGCCACCGGACATTATGTGGCGACGCGATGCGACGCCGCGGGCCGACGCGTCCTGCACCGCGCCCTCGACGCCGCGCGGGACCAGAGCTATTTCCTGTTCGCCACGACGAAGACGCAGCTTCAGATTTTGCGGTTCCCCTTGGGCGACATGACCAAGACGGAGGTTCGCGCGCTCGCCCGCCGTTTCGGCCTGATTGTCGCCGACAAAGCGGACAGCCAGGACATCTGCTTCGTGCCGAGCGGGAAGTATAGCGACGTCATCGAACGCCTCACGCCGGGCGCGGCGACGCCGGGCGACATTGTGCATGTCGACGGCCGCATCCTCGGCCGCCACGCCGGCGTCATTCACTACACGATCGGCCAGAGGCGCGGCCTTGGGCTTGGCGAAACCCAGGTAAGAGAACCTTTGTTCGTCGTCAGGCTGGACGCGGCGCAGGCGCGCGTGATCGTCGGGCCGCGGCGGGCGCTGGCGACGCGCCTCGCGCATCTTCGCGCCCCGAACTGGATCGGCGAGGGCGAGCTTGCAGACATTCCCGCCGGGGGCCTCGACATTTTCGTGCGGGTACGCTCCACGCGCCCGCCGGTTCCGGGCCGCCTTTACCTCCGCGACGGCGGCGCATGCGTCGAATTCGCCCATGACGAGGACGGCGTCTCTCCCGGCCAGGCCTGCGTCTTCTACGCATCTGATCAGCCGCAGGCGCAGGTCCTTGGGGGCGGCTTCATCAGCGCGACGGTGTCCGCGTTGCAAGCCCTCGACGGCGGGCCCGAGCAGGGTGTAAAGGCGGAAGCGGTTCCGCTTTAATGCGGCGAGGCCGATAAGGAAAACGAGCCGGAGCCGGAGCTTGCCTGCAACAACGACGACGCAGATGGAGCGGCTTTCGTGATGGGGCGAAACCTCGCCGCCCGAGAGGGGGCGCTTGACGCCGGCGAGGACGGGGCGCCCGTTCTCGACAATCTGCACGTCAAATCATCCTATGCACGCTGGGCGCCGGTCTATGATCTCGTTTTCGCGCTGGTGCTGCGTCCGGGGCGGAAGGCCGCGGCCGCCGCGGCCGAGCGGCCGGGCGGCGCCGTCCTCGACGTCGGCGTCGGGACGGGCCTCGAACTGCCGATGTTCGACCGGCGGACCCGGCTCTTCGGCGTCGATCTATCCGAACCCATGCTGCGGCGCGCGCAGCGGCGCGTCTCGTCACAGGCGCTCGGCAATGTCGAAGGCCTCATTGTGATGGACGCGATGCGGCTCGCCTTTCCGGACGCCCGATTCGACGCCGTCGTCGCGCCCTATGTTCTCACCGTCGCGCCTGATCCGCAGGCGATGCTCGACGAACTCGTTCGAGTCGTGAAGCCCGGCGGCGAGATCGTTCTCGTCAATCACATCGGCGCCGCTCGCGGCCCCATGGCCTGGATCGAAAGCTGGCTCGGCGAACGCAGCGCCGATCTCGGCTGGAGGCCCGGATTTCAATGGTCGGTTCTTGGCGATTGGATCTCAGCAAATCCCGAGGTCAGGCTGATCGAGCGGCGCCGGATCGCGCCCCTCGGCCTCTTCACGCTGGCGCGCCTGCAACGGCTCTGAGGCTAGCGCGCTTTCCGACCGGATGGAGTCATCCGGGCGACAAGACATCGCGCAAGATCAAGAGGTTCCAAGACAGCAAGCTCAGGCGATAATGTCGGGCGTCAGCTGATCCTCGATGAAGGACAGCCGGTCGCGCAAGGCGAGCTTGTGCTTCTTCAATCTTTGAACCTGCAGCTGGTCCACGGAGCCGAGATGCAGCAGCGCCTCGATTGCGGCGTCCAGGTCGCGGTGCTCCTGACGCAGATGCTCGAGCTCAGCCTGCAACGAAGCGCGTTCCCCGTCGCCTAGCTTGTCCGCCATGACCGCACGACCCTTGCCTTCGCAATTCTGAAACGCCCATCCGGCGTCGGCCTTCAACCGCTGCGCGAAAATAGGGCGGGAGGCCCTCCCGAGCAAGTTCGATCCGCGGCGTTTGGGAAAACCCGTTGCGCCGCGGTCATGAATTTTACGCCAAATCGTCTTGCAAGGCCTTCGCGAAGCTCAAATCCTGTGGCACACTCCTTTTGTGCAAGCGAAGACTTCAGCAAGGAGTTCTGCATGTCGCTCGAAAATCATTTGGCCGCGCTTGAGCAGCGCCATGACGCGCTCGACAAGGAAATCGAAAAAGCTCTCCTTCATCCCGCCGTCGACGAGCTTAAGTTGGCCGAATTGAAACGCCGAAAACTGCAGATCAAGGATGAAATCGTCAAGCTTCGCAGCGAGTCGCCCCCCACCCTACACTAGCCAGCAAATGCGCAAGCGGCTCTTCCAAGCGTCTTGAATGCGAGGGGATGCGGCTTTCACGGGCGAAGGCGCTGCGATGAGAGCGGCGCCGTGATTGTGGCCGTCGTTTGGCCCCTCGCGCCAAACGACCGGACGATAGTCGTTGGTCGCCCGAAAGCCTTGGGCGCCGGACAATCGAGGCGCATCGGCCGTATATGCTTTTGCGGCCGCCCGCGCAGCGCCTCGACAGCCATTTGCCGCTTGGCGTGAGGCCGCGAAATCGGCTAAGAGAGAACACGCGTCACGCAGCTGAGGCCCGGCCAAACATGCGGGCCCAGCCAAAGACGTGCGCCGCTCAGCGGCGCAGGCGCCCCGCTCAGCTGGACAGAGCGCTCCCCTCCGGAGGCACGTGTCAAGTCGGCTGATGCGACGAGTGAGAAAGAAAGAGGATTGGAATACAACGGTTTGCGAGGGATGCCCGTAGGGGCTTAACACCTGCACAAAACCCGCGTAAGCATTGCGTAAGCAGTAAGCACCCGTAGCTCAGCTGGATAGAGCGTCGCCCTCCGAAGGCACGTGTCAAGCCGGCTGGCGCGAAAAGTGAGGAAGAAAGAGGATTGGAATACAACGGTTTGCGAGGGATGCGCATAGAGGCTTAACACCTACACAAAACCCGCGTAAGCACCGCGTAAGCAGTAAGCACCCGTAGCTCAGCTGGATAGAGCGTCGCCCTCCGAAGGCGAAGGCCACACGTTCGAATCGTGTCGGGTGCGCCACCCCCTCCTAAGAGATAGGAGCACAGGCCGGAACATGAGCCCGTGCGCCGCCTTCAGAACATTCCGCCCCCCGCGCCAATGATCTGGCCGGTGATCCATTGGGCGCCATCGGAAACCACAGGGCCACGACGTCCGCGATATTCTGAGACTCACCTACGCGGGCGAGCGGCGTTTTCGTCACCTTGGCCGTAAATGACCACCTCGCCCGCGTTTGCCAATGCAGGTGTCAAAACCGCACCGGACATGACGCTGTTGACGGTGATACCGCGGTGCCCGATCTCGCGCGCAAGCACACGGACGAGCTGATCCAGGGCGATCTTGCTAGCTGAGTAAAAGCCGGTCCCTGGTCTGGGCATCATCGTCAGCCCGGCCGAGATTGCGACAATACGCCCGCCATCGCGCAAACGGAGAAGCCGCAAGTACGAATCCAGGGCACGCAGCCGTCTCATAATTGCTTTTCCGAGCTGCGGCGTAGTCATCCGGCCATAGCGCCGCCGGTTGAGCCAGAACCAGCGCTCCGGTGACTACTTCTGAGCTTCCCGCAGTTCGGCCGCCAGCTGACGAACCAACTCGGCTGCCGGCATGGAGCGCACTAGCGGCGCGCCTTGGCCCGCCCATTGGGGACCGAAACCGAAATCACCATTTGCCTTGCCAGCCATGTGCAATGCCTTGCCCGCGTAGTATGCGATCGGATAGGGAGGCACTTCCGCTGCAGGTATCTCCGTCCCCAGTTCAGTGAACCGGTTAGCGAGGCTCCGCGCTGGCCGACCGGAGATTGCGCGCGTCATGACTGTGTGATGGGCGGCCTCACCCGCAAGCGCAGCCCGATAACCTTTGTCGGCGAGGCTTTCGTCGGTCGCTACGAAGGCGGTGCCTAGCTGAACCGCAGCCGCACCGAGATTAAGCACGGCAGCGATGCCCGCGCCGTCCATGATGCCGCCCGCAGCAACCACAGGAAGCCTGGTCGTGCCTACGATCAGGCGAGTCAGGGCTATAGTGCCCAGCTGATCATCGGGCGCATCGGGATCGAACACACCGCGGTGCCCACCAGCTTCCCATCCTTGGGCAACGATTACGTCGACGCCGGCGGCTTCCACCATTTTCGCCTCAGAGAGATTTGTCGCTGTGGCGAACAACACAATTCCGGCACCGCGCAACGCGCGGACTACATGCTCTCCTGGCAAACCAAAATGAAAGCTGACGACTCGAGGACGGACCTCAAGTAGCATCGCGAGCATCGCGTCGTCCTCAACGAAGCTGCGATAAATCTCCCGCAATGCGGCCGGTGCCGCCGCTCCGAATTCCGAAAACAGAGGGCGCAGCCGCTCGATCCAAGCACGCTCCCGCATCGGATCGAGAGAGGGCGGCTTGTGCGTGAATAAATTGACGTTAAAGGGGGCCGGGGAATGTGCTCTGACCTCGGCAATCATTGCTCTGGCCGCTTCTACGTTGGATGCCCCAACCCCGATCGAGCCGAGCGCCCCAGCGTTGCCCACAGCTGCCGCCATCGCCGGAGAGGAGATCCCCGCCATTGGCGCCTGGACTATCGGCAGGCGAACACTGGTTAGTTCAAATAGACGCTTGGTCGCACCCATGACTTGTCTCCATCTACTTGTCGCGGGTCGATCAAATCCTCCCCGCCGCAAGCAGCGCCGCCGCCCCCGTTCGACTTCTATGAAGTCGACTCATTGGAAGCTGCCCCAGGCCTCGGAGCGGTGACGTCGTGCTTTTGCGTAAGGCTTGGGGCTGTCGAAATCAGTGACCGGCGCTCCGGACGCCGTTGACATGCGCGGTCAGACCGGCGCCGCGACAATAGGTTCGCGATCGCCATCGTCGGCACGAAAGCAGGTCGTCGATCCTTCTTCCTGCCCCTAAAGGACTTCAAAGACGCTGTAGACGGGGCCGTCCGGCAGGCGATGGCCTGCGCCCAGGGCGACCACGCGGTTGAGCCAGGCATATTTCGCGTCCCCTGTGTCGAAGAGCGGATTGATGCGGAAATAATACTCTGTCGGATCGACCGGAGCGCCCTTGGCGAGACGTGCCAGCACTTCGGGCGAGCCTGCGCGGATGCCAGCATAGGTCATCGCGATCCGCGCGCCGTCTGTGGTCTCAAGCACCAATCGGCAGTCGAGTCGTACGCTGCCATCGGGCCTGACTGTTTGCCAATCGCTACCGCCTCCCAGGACCTTGCCGGACATCCGATCGCCTTCGAAGGAACCTTCGGCGATAACGCCCACCTGCGCAGTTGCCTGCCCGCCAATCCGCTGAACGTCTCGGACATCCAGCCTCATGGAGAACAGGGGGCACAGCTTCAGGCTGGTCAGGGATGGGGGAAGATTTGCGGTCATGGTCTTAACGCTCCTCGATCACGACAGATTCAGAACATTCCGGCGTGCCATCGACATCTTCACGCCATCGGGCGTCTGGCAAGACGAACACCTATTCACACGAGTCATCGGACCGCTGCGCATTGGCCGCGGATCTGCAGATCACTCATCCGACCTTTTCGACATTGCCGAACTCAGTCGAGCGCGACACCTCTTCCCAGGCATCGAGCTCGGCGAGGAAGTGCGCCGTGCTATCACGGACGAGCTGGAGCGCGTCCGCGCCCAGGATCAGATGAACCGGGGGGTTTTCTGCCTCGACGAGGTCGAGCAAGACCTTCGCGGCCTTGGCCGGGTCGCCGACCTGCCGGCCACTCTTTTGCTCCCGTGCACGCCGGATCGGTGCAAACAGTGCGTCGTAGTCCGAAATACTTCGGTCTGACCGGATCATAGACTTGCCGGCCCATTCGGTGCGGAATGATCCCAGGGCGAGCGCGGTTACATATATGCCGAACTCGCGAACCTCCTTCGCCAGAACCTCCGTGATGCCCTCAAGCGCGAATTTTGAACCGGCATAGTAGGCGATACCTGGAAGCCCGACGATCCCGGCCATCGACGTGATGTTGACGATATGGCCACCACGACGCTGTCGCATCCCGGGTAGGACGGCCTTCATCACCGCGACAGCGCCGAAGACGTTGACATCGAACTGGCGGAGGATTTCGTCCAGCGGCGATTCTTCGAGGATGCCTTCATGCCCATAGCCGGCATTATTGACGAGTATGTCGATCTGGCCGAACTCGGCCTCCAGAGCGGCGACGGCAGGTCCGACCGCGGCGAAGTCCGTGACGTCGAGCACGATAGCTTTCGCCCGCCCGGGAGCGATGGCCTCGAACTCGGCGCGTGCCTGAGGGTTGCGGATCGTACCGGCAACCCGGTGGCCTGCAGCGAGGGCGGCCTCCGCGAACGCTCGCCCGAGGCCCTGGCTGACGCCGGTGATCAAGAAATTCTTGGCACTCATCTGATCGCTCCTGAAGCGGTAGAACTTGGATCGCGACCCGGCACAGACCTTCGAACGCTTCGAGCTCTCAGCGATTGGGGTGCGCCCACACCGGCGTCAGATCAGCCGGATTTCGACGTCGATGTTGCCGCGGGTCGCCCTCGAATAGGGGCAGATTTCATGGGCATCATCCACGATCGCCTGCGCCGTCTCCCGGTCCATGCCGGGGATATGGATCGTGAGCCGTGCCGCCAGCGTATAGACACCGTCCCCACTGTAGAGGTCGACCTCGGCATCGAGCGAGGTCTCGGGAGGCAACGCAATTCTCCGCTTGCGCGCCGCCACGCCCATCGCCCCCTCGAAACACGCCGACCAGCCCGCTGCGAAAAGTTGCTCGGGGTTGGTACCCTTGCCTGGCGCCCCCGGCCGATCGAGTTTCACCTGCAGCCGACCGTCGTCGCTGCGTGATTCACCTTCGCGGCCGCCGGTCGTATGCGTTCGCGCGGTATAGATGAGCCTCTCTTTTCGGCTATCGATCGCGTCGGTCATCGTCTTACTCCTTCGCTGTTGAAGCATCGGGATTCGGTCGGGGATGCGGCAAGCGCAGCGTCCTGCAGGATCGCACCTGCCGCTGCCGCAGCGGCCAAGAAGCTGCGGCTAGAGGCATGTGCGGATTGATTGGCCATTTGCGTTCCTCCAACATTGGGCCCTGAGCGCGGTGTCCGGCTCGCAAGTGTCCGGCCGTGCCCTACGGTTTGGTTCTTATTCTCTGTACTGCGCTGTGAACTGGCCGAGCTTCGCTTCGACATCTCCAGGCTGCTGCAAGCCTTTCTCCACGAGGGCCTTAACGCGCGCCTGCGCGCCGGGTCGCTGGACGGTAGCGATGAAGGCGTCCCATCCCGGCTGCATTTCGACGTCGGGTGGTAAGCTGGCAAGATCGATCAGCTTCTTGGTATCCGCGATTGCCTGTCGCTCGAACGAGGCAATCCGCGTCGCCAACGCGTCAACGAAACGATCCAACTGGGAGTCTGGTAACGCCCGGTTCACGTAGCCGTAGCGCTCAGCCGTCTCGCCGTCGAAGTCATCGGCGCCGATCAAGATCTCAATCGCACGCCCGCGCCCTACGAGACGCGGCAACCGCGCCATCGGGCCGCCGCCGGGCGCGAACCCGGCGCCCACCTCGAATTGCGACAGGATTGCCTTTTCGCGGCTGGCGAAGCGCATGTCCGCAGCCAACGCCAGTTCGCTGCCGATGCCGCTGGCCCGCCCGCGGATCGAGACGATTGTCACCGCCTTGAGGCGGGCGAGGCGAACCATAAAATCCGGTACTGGATGCATGCCAGTCGGCCCTGGCGCCATTCCCGTCGACTCCTCGAGCGGCCTCAGCAGGTTGTAGTGATTGACGAAGGAGCCCGGCACGGCGCTGTCGAAGACCACGACCTTCACCTGCGGATCGGCCTCGATCTTTTCAAGTATCGCGACCAGCTCGCGGACCTCGGGGGCGCCGACAATGTTGAGCGGCGCGTTGTCGAACGTCACGACCCAGTAGGACGGACTCTTTCGGGTGAGGCGAATCTTGACATTCTCAGGGGTCGAAGTGGACACCCCCACCTCGGCCGCAGACTTCGCCTCTCGCGCCGGCTTCTTGAGTTCAGAATCTTTGCCTGCCATCTCACTCCTCCGGCTGCTCAGTCGATTACTTTCGCAAGAATGTGCCGGAGAGGTCGTTCTTTGATTAGATGGAAATATATGGAATCTATTTTTCATTCATGAGAAAGTCGCGGCATGATCGATGTCAATGACATCGCGATTTTCGCGAGGTTTCGTTGTGACGCTCCTTACCGATTGAAACGTCTCAGCCGAATCATCCCACCGGTCGCGGCGCATGCCAATCGAAGGAGTACACCGTGGTAAGTCCTGTTGGTGTCACCCCTGTCAGCACAGTGGCCTCGCTCCAGGGATCGCGATGGAGGCTTCCAGGTACACGACCATCTTGCGACGGTTGGAGAGCAACTCCGACAAAGGGCGCAGATCACACAGGTCTTGGACAGGCTGCTGTTTCGAACCCGCCCGGCTCTGGTCATTTTTGCTGCAGGAGGGATCGGTCCACCGGCGGCCTTCTCAGGCGCGTGCCGGTGGCCGCGAAGATCGCGTTCGCCACTGCCGGCACGACGAGCGATGTCCCGGCCTCTCCAAGGCCGCCGGGTGGCTCCTGGTTCTGCACGACATAGACCTCGACGCGTGGCGCCTCGTTTATGCGCAGGATCTGGTAGCTGTCGAAATTGCCCTGTTCGACGCGCCCGTCTTTGAGAGTGATCTCGCCATAGAGCGCAGCGGTGATACCGAACATGATCCCGCTCTGGACCTGCGCACGGACGGTATCTGGATTGACGACGGCGCCGCAATCCAGACCGCAGACGACGCGTGTCACGCGAACGGCGCCGTCATTCGCGACCTCGACCTCTACTACCAGCGCCATGTAGCTCGCGAAGGCGTTCTGGATTGCGACGCCGCGGCCGACGCGAGCGGGCAGCTTCTCGCCCCAGCCCGCCTTTTCGGCCGCGAGCGTCAGTACGGCCTTGGCGCGCGGCGTCTTGTCGAGCAGGGCGAGGCGATAGGCGACCGGATCCTGCTTCGCGGCTACCGCTAGCTCGTCCATGAAGCTCTCGGTCACGAAGACGTTGTGCGATGGCCCGACGCTGCGCCAGAACGCCGTCGAAATCCCCGGCGGCTCCACCTGCACGTACTCGACATGCAGGTTCGGCAGGTCATAGACGAGATCGATGGCGCCTTCGGTCGTGTCTGGATCGAGCCCTTTGGCGAAGGCCGGGGGGAGCCATCTTGCGATGACCGAGGAGCCTGCGAAGCGATTGTTCCAGGCGATGGGCCGGCCCCGCGCGTCGAGGCCAGCAGTCAGCCGGTCGAAGAACATCGGCCGGTACATGTCATGCTGGATATCCTCTTCACGCGTCCAGATAACCTTGACTGGGCCGTCGACCTCCTTGGCGATCTCGACGGCCCGCACGATTCCGTCGGCCTCTAGCCTGCGGCCGAAACCACCGCCGATCAGGTGATTGTGAATGACGACTTGGTTTGCGGAGAGACCGGCAGCTTTCGCTGCGAACGCCTGGGCCCGAGCCACCGCCTGGTTGCCGACCCAAATTTCGCAAGTATCCTTGCGGACATGGACCGTGCAGTTCATTGGCTCCATCGTCGCATGCGCGAGGAACGGAACCTGGTAAGTCGCTTCGACCTTGGTGGCCGCGGTAGCCATCGCGTGTTCGACATTGCCAATGTTTTCGGCGACCGCGCCCGGCCTGAGCGTCGCCTCCTGGAGTTCGGCGGCAATCGCCGTGGTGGTCAGCTTGGCGTGCGGCCCCTCGTCCCACTCGATCACCAGGGCCGCCAATCCCTTCTTCGCCGCACCCATGTGATCGGCTACGACCGCGACCGCGTCGTCGAGCCGCACAATCTGGCGGACGCCCTTGACAGCCCTGGCGGCCGTGTCGTCGACACTTTTCACACGGCCGCCGAAAACAGGAGATTGCGCAAGCGTTGCGATCTTCACGCCGGGCGGCTGGGCGTCGATACCGAACACCGCCGTTCCATTGATCTTTGCAGGAAGGTCGAGGCGTTTGGCCGGGGTGCCGATCAGTTTAAAGTCCTGCGGTTGCTTGAGCGCGACGTTTTCTGGCACTGGGATTTGAACTGCATCGGCAACGAGATCTCCATAGGCGAGACGCCGCCCGGTTGCAGTGTGGATCACCGCGCCGGATTGGGCGCGGCAGGCCGTCGGCTCGACGTTCCAGCGGTTCGCCGCGGCCGCGACGAGCATGGTGCGCGCCGTCGCGCCGGCTTGGCGCATAGGTTTCCAGGCGCCGCGGATCGCATTGGAGTTCCCGGTCGCCTGCACGCCCAGTAAGGGATTAGCGTAGTGCTTCTCGTCGGGCGGCGCATGCTCCAACCGCACCTGTCCGAGTTCCACCTCGAGCTCCTCGGCGATCAACATCGGGATCGAAGTGTAGGTGCCTTGTCCCATCTCGACATAGGGCATGGTCAGTGTGATCTGACCGTCATTCTGGATGCGGATAAAGGCGTTGGGAGCGAAGGATGTCAGCAGTGGCGCTGCCTCGGTTTTGCTTGCGACGAAGGGCAGGCTTAAGCTGAGCAGGAGCCCACCTCCCGCCGCCGCTCCCGCCTGCAAGATGAAGCGGCGCGTGGGGGCCTGCGGCCGGCTCCGATTGGGCGCTTCGAGCTGGTGTTTATCAGTCATCATCATCCCCTCCCCATCAGCTCGCGGCAGCCTGCTTGATTGCGTCACGGATGCGGACATAGGTTCCGCATCGGCAGATGTTTCCGGACATGGCGTCATCGATGTCGGAATCGGTCGGCCGCGGATTGCTCGCCAGCAAGGCGGCTGCGGACATGATCTGGCCTGATTGGCAGTAGCCGCATTGCGGGACCTCCCGATCGAGCCACGCCTCCTGGATCTTGCGGCCGGCCACGGTCGCGCCGACGGCCTCGATTGTGGTGACGGCCGAGGTGCCGATGCTGTCGACGGACGTGATGCAGGATCGGATCGGCACCCCGTCGACATGGACGGTACAGGCTCCGCATAGCGCAGCGCCACAGCCGAATTTCGTGCCCGTAAGTCCTAAGACATCGCGCAGCACCCACAGGAGGGGCGTATCGTCGTCGACATCCACGTGCCGCATTTGACCGTTGATTTTGATCGAGAAGGGCATCGTGCGTCTCCCTGGGTTCAAGTTAAACTTTATGAATGCTCAAACTTTCTCGCGCCCGCCGACCGGCCGCGCATTAGAGCAAGCGACCTGCAGATCGCCGTTGCTCGAAAGCCTTGACGTTGGTGTAGGCGAGCAGCAGCGTGTTGCAGGAGATTTGCGCTTCGACTGCTTTGTTGAGCATGAAGCCAAGGATGTGTTCCACCTCGGTTCGCCCGCCGCGTTCGATGTCGCGCAGCATCGAGGTCGAATATTGGGAGTCCTGCTGAGAAAACGTCTCCTCCCAAGCTTTCATGAAGGCCGCGCTTGGCGCGTGACCGTTGATAGCCGCTACTGCCGCACCACAGCGAAGCTGATCGAGAAAGAGATCGCGGCCATAGGGAGTCCGGACAATCTCGCCGACATTCGCGCGCATCAAGCAAGTCATGGAGGCCGCGGTCGAGAGATGAACCAACTTTTCCCACATCCGTTGAACCATGTCGTCGACAGCGAAGACTTCTACACCCTTCGCACTTTGAAACAGCGCGGCCAGCATTCGTACGCGCTGGGTCATTTCTCCTGATTGTTCGCCGAAGGTAAGCGACCGCCAGTCGTTGAACTGTTTGATCACACCGTTTGGCATGATCGTCGCTTGAATCTTTGCGGTGCCGCCCAGCACACGGTCTTGCCCAAATTTCTCGTTCAACGCATCGATATGGGCAATTCCATTCAGGAAAGGCAGCACATATCCAGTCGGCGCTAAGGCTGGTGCGATCGATGCAATTGCGGCATCAAGGTCGTACGCCTTGCAGGTCAAAATCACGGCATCGTAGATCGGCGTCACCTCCGAAGCGAGGGCCGTCCTCACTGCTATCCGCGCGTCCCCAAACGGGCTCTCGATCCGCAATCCATGCTCCGAAAGAATCTTGCGCCGTTCGTCACGGACGAGAAACGTGACATCGGCCCCGCTCTCGGCGAGACGGCCGCCGAAATAGCCGCCGGTACCGCCGGCACCGAGCACGAGAATCTTGGGTTTGCTCACGATATCCTTCCTATGCCGCGTCCGGTTGCGTTTTAAACCGCGTTACCTCGTCTTACGTATGTCTTCGAGGCGCGGATCGAAGGTAAACTCGATCCGGACGCCGCCCGGTTCGTAAACCATGAAGTGGATCTTAGGACCCGAGCCGGACAGTTCTGGTGCGAACTCGACTACAACGTCGGGCCACGCCGACACTCGCTGGAAAAGGGCGTCGAGGTCGCCCCGGTGAGCAACCGCGAGCGCTAGATGATGCAAACCCACATTGGTGCGCCGGTCGAACGCGATCGCTGTGTCGGGTGACGCGACCTCCCACAGTGTGAGGATGCCGTGCCCGTCCGACACGAACGCCGCCGGATAATTCGGACGTTCGCCAACAAGGCGCCACTTAAGGCAATCGCAAAAGAACCTCCGCGAGGCTGCGAGATCCTTGACGCTTAACCCCACATGGTCGAAGCCGTGTGTGCAGGATTTGACTTCGTCTGACATGATCAAATCACCTCAAGCCGCCGTATTTTGTCTTCGTCCCAAACAATTCCGCTGCCAGGCTGTTTCGACGTCAACACTTTGCCATCCTCTATTCGCAACGGCTCCTGCAACAAGGTGTCGGCCCAATCCACGTATTCGAGCCAATGCGCCGTCGGCGTCGCGGAAAGAAGCTGAGCGCTGACCTCCGGCATGAGATGCGAAGACATCTCGACGCCCCTTGCAGATGCAATCGCGGCGGCCTGCATCCAGCCGCTGACGCCCCCGATCCTGGCAACATCAGGCATGACGTAGTCGCAGGCGTGCGCGCTCAGGGCAGTGAGCATGGCGTCCGGTCCGTTGAAGTTTTCACCAATCTGGATCGGCACACGCAATTCTCCGGCGATGGTGGCATGCGCACCATAGTCCTCGTGGGGAATCGGTTCCTCGAGCCAGTAGATCCCCTCGTTCTCGAGTTGTCGTCCCCGGGCGACCGCTTCCGCCGTCGTCAGAGCCTGATTGTAGTCCGCCATAACGGCGACAGCGTCGCCGACGACGCGGCGAACGGCCTTCAGGGCGGAGATATCCTCCTTGACTGACGGATATCCCAATCGAAGTTTGACGGCCTTCAATCCACTCGCGAGCAGCGCATCTGCTTCTTTCGATAGGCGGTCGGGCTCCATCAGCCCGAGACCGCGACTGTCGTAAGCCTGTAACGCGTGCGGCTGGCTGCCCAGCAGAGCAGCGAGCGGCATTTCCACGGATCGCGCGAGCGCATCCCAGAGCGCCATGTCGAGCAACGAAAGAGCCATTCGAACGGTGCCGGTGACACCAAGCAATGCAAACTGGCGTGAAAGGAATCGTGCAGCGTCGCAGGGGGTCTCCCGGCGGCTTGCTAACAGGTCAAAGGCTTCCGTTAGATGCGCGGCGATCGCGCGTACTCCGGATGGCCTGTAGCAGAATGCATAGGCGTGCCCAGTCACGCCGTCGTCGGTCACGAGATCGACCAACAAAAGAGGAACCATCCTGACGATCGCGGCACTCGTTCCGAGCGTGAAGTTGAGCGGAACGAGCACGCCGCGCGACGTGAGGGAACGAAGCTTGAGCGGTTGCACACCGGCATTGATGGGGGCCATCATTTATTTCCATTAGGTTGTCGTATCGAGGAGCATCCGACTTCAGTTGTCGCGTTGAACACATTGACCTCGTCGATACTTGATGCCTTCGGATCCGTTTTGGTCTTGCGGATCACGCGCGATCGGTTGGCGCCGAGATCGATCGCCAGCGCCAGGACCATCGCCGCGGTGCCGATCAGGAACAGCAGCTGGTAATTTCCGGCGCTATGCGAGAAGACGAACGAGAGGGCGTAGGCGGCGCCCGCCTGGAACAGCGCAAAGAGGATCGTGGCTCTGCTCCAGGCGACCTTCTGCCGGGCCGAATCGTGCGGCAACAACTCTCCGATCCGCCCGATGACCAAGGGTACGGTTCCGGTCACGAAGGCTCCCACCACTATGCTGGAAGGGATCAGCCCGAGCGGGCTGGAGGAAATAGCCGGAGCGGCAACGGCGACGGCATCGACGAGAAGGGCCCAGCGAAGGGCCGTTCCGAAGCCGATGCGGTCGGCGATATGCCCGGCGAGCAGAGGACCGATCGTCGCTCCCAGACCGAAGAGAACCCAATATCTTGCGCCGATGTCGACACCTTCACCCAGTCCACGAGCGACGAAATCGACCAGGAAGATCATGTGTGGAACCCAGCCTGCAGCATTCAGCGCGTATTCAAGATAGAGGGCGCGCAGGGGCAACGAAGGCGCCTCGGCTTCCCCCGCGAGCGTCGGCGTCGGTACGGAGCGGTCCTCCCGCGGCCAGCCGGTCCAGGCAATCGCGGTGAGAAGCAGCGACAGCGCCCCGAGACCGAGCCAGGTGTCCTCGAGTCCCCGCCGAAGCAGATAGGGGATGAGCGTGCCCGAGGCGGCGACACCCGCGCCGACGCCCATGAAGATCGCGCCGCCCGCAAGACCGCGACGCGCTGGTGCGATATGCGGCAGGACCGTCGGCGCGGCCAGGACCATCAAAGCCCCGCCTGCGAGGCCCGCGGCGAAGCGCCAGACGAAAAACCAGGCGAATCCGAATGGGTGGGCGCAGGCGAAGAAGGTGACCGTCGCCAGCAGCATCATGACCCTGAGAGTCGTCACGGTGGAAAGGCGCGCCGATAGCGGACGACCCAGCAGCGCGCCGGCGAGATAGCCGGCGAGGTTCGCGGCGCCCAGATATGCGGCCGCCGACGGAGCGAACCAGCGGGCATCGACAACTGCCGGCAGAAGGGGCGTGTAGGCGAAGCGGGCAAGACCTATGCCGATCAGGCTGGCACAGAACGCGCACATGACGGCACGTGGAACGGTCGGTCTCGCTTGATCGGACTGAACCCTGGCCATCGCTGCCTTCATCTGCATCCCTAGGAAAGAAGCGTCGCGACGCCATCGATCGGTGTCGCGACAGGCTGGTCCGGCCCGATGGGACGGGCCTGGCGCCCAGCATCTACGCGGCGACTTCGAGGACGAGTTCGATTTCGACCGGAAGGCCCAGAGGCAGGCTGGCCACACCGAGCACAACCCGACCCGATAGCATCTCGGGTCCGAAGACCTTGAGCAGCACCTCGGAAGCCCCGTCGGCGACCTTCGGGTGATCGCCGAAGTCCCCTGCCGTCGCGATGTAGACACCCAACTTGGCGACGCCGGTGACTCTGTCGAGCGAGCCGAGATGCTCCCTTGCAGCGGCAAGGCCGCTCAGGAGGGCGAGTTCCGCCGCCTTTCGGCCCTCTTCCACTGACAATTCCCCGCCCAGACGGCCGATGAATTGCGGCTTGCGGTCGATCACCGGCAGCATCCCGCTCAGGAAGAGCAGCCTGCCGATCTGAACCGACTCCACATAGGCCCCGAAGGGCGTCGGCGGCGGAGGCAGGGTGACGCCGAGATCCTTCAGCCGCTGTTCGGCGCCAGCGGCCGGCGCGCGGCCAGAGATTACCATTTGCCCAGATGTGCGCCGCCATCGACGTGCAGCACCTCCCCGGTGATATGTGGGGCCTCTGTCAGGAAGAGGACCGCATCGACGATCTCCTGCGCGCTCGAGATGCTGTTCAATGGCGAGAGGGTTCTCAGGAAGTCCTTGGGATCGTCCTTGTGCAGCGGGGTATCGACGATGCCTGGTGCCACCGTGTTCACGCGTATGCCGTCCCGCGCATATTCCATGGCGATGTTCTTGGAGGCGGCCTCGATGCCTCCCTTGGTGATCATGGCGACCGAGACGGGCACGCCGGCGATCGGATGGTGAAGCAGAGGCGTGGTGATGCTGACTATGCTGCCGCCGTTCTTCTGCGCCAGCATCTGGCGCACTACCAATTGCGTCAGGTGGAGGAAGCCTTCGACATTCGTCGACGCGAGCTTGCGGTAGTCGTCGAGCGTATAATCGACGAACGGCTTGGCGAAGAAGATGCCGGCATTGTTGACCAGGGCATCGATCCTGCCGAAGCGAGAGAGCGCGGTCTCGACCACGCTGCGGGCAGTTGCTGGGTCGGCGATATCGCCATCCACGCGGGCCACCTTATCGGAGACCGGAATCTCGCCCGACCGGCTCACGCTCCGCGAGGTGGCGACAACATCGTAGCCGCGCCCCGCGAACGTGTTGACTAGGCCCGCGCCGATGCCTTGGGAGGCACCAGTGATCACGACCGTTCTCGATGTTGACATTGTCTTTCTCCCTTAAAAAATTTAGGCGTCTCAACGTGCTTCAATTGCGATAGCCGGATCGATCGGGGTCGGATCCAGATGGTCGAGGTAGTTGCCCATCGTCGCCAGAGCGATGCCGAGGGTAAGTTCCTTCAAGGCAATCGCGTCGTAGCCGGCAGTGAGGAAGTCCCGTTTAGCGCCTTCCGAAGCAAAGCCTCGCCCCGCAACGATGTCCCGGGTGATCCTCACCAAGGCATTCTGTTTCGGGTCCTGGAGCGCCACTCGGTTCCGGATGGCGGAGATCGTGGCAGCGGCAGCCCGCATCGCCTTCAGCATCGTCGTGTGAACCGCTGCCGAGTAACGGCAACTGTTCTCCACGGACGCGGCGAGCAGGACGATCTGGCGTTCCTCAGCCGTGAAGGACGACCGCTCCCAAGCCCGGTCCAGGGCTAGGTAGCCGTCCAGCGCAGTCGGTGCCTGAGCCAGACCCCAGATCAAGTTCGGAACGAACCCTAACCTATGTTGGATCTCGTACAGTCCGGCCTTCATCCCCTTCGGCATGGTGTCAATGTTGCTTGCCATACCACCCCTCCGCTCGTTGCGTCGGTCGTGTTGGAAGAAGTCTGCCGCGGAGAGCTTTCTTTGATTAGATGGAAATATGTGGAATCTATTTTCCATTCATGAGAAGGTTTGCAGCATGATCGGTCTCAAGGCCGGCATGAAAGCATATAGTTTCAGAGAGCTCACGACTTCGCAGTGAGAACAATGTGCGCAGGTCACGATCCATCGGATCGGGCTGCGGTGATCGCAGCCGAGACCGTCGCATGGATCAACCTTCAGGCCACTTGGCTATCGTGACTGGCGGCTAATCCAGTATTGGCTTGGAGGCGACACAACCTGCTCGCCAGCGCGGGCACCGCCTTGATCACGGCCGCACGAGACCTGTCCAAAGCCGCCGACGCCGTTCGCTCCATCGCTGGCGTGGAACTGGCCTCTTTCGACCTTATGGACCCCAACTCGATCCGCGCTTTTTCCAATCACGTTCTTGGCTCGGAGCGGCCCGCCATATGCTTGATGTGGCAACGCGTAAGCCATGAGCCGAGCGTCGCGTAGGCGTTAGCCTGGACCTCGTCATGGCTGTTGCCCTGACAGATGATGCGGCCCTCACGGCGCGATCTGACTTGGGAGCGCAGTCACGCTCGCCTCGACGAGCCATCAACGCCTCACCGCAGCGGAATCCAGAGCGGGCTCTTCCAGGCCCTCAACGCGTCCAGGAAGACCTGGAGCTTCGACGGCAGAAACCGACGCGTCGGGTAGACCGTGTGAATGAAGATTTCTGGAGAAGACCATTCCGGGAGCAAGCGGATGAGTTCTTTTCGTGCGATCCGCGCGTCGCAGAATGTTGAGGGGAGGAGCCCGATGCCGTGACCGCGGCAGGTGAAAGCACTCACCGCATGGTGGTCGCGTGCGGAGATTGGACCGGAAACGTGCACCTTGATCGTTTTTCTGCCGCTGACAAGCTCCCACTCGGCTTCATGGTTGCGCCCGTTTAGAAGGACGCATTGATGCTCACGTAGATCATCGGGTCTGGACGGAGGATTGCGACCGTCGAGGTAGTCCGGCGTGCAGACGAGATAGCGGACTTGCTTTCCGATGCGCTGAGCGACGAGCGTCGAGTCGCGCAACTCCCCATAGCGCAGAGAGATGTCGATATTTTCGGCAATTAGGTCGACGAAGGCATTCGTGACGAACAGATCGATCTGAATGCGAGGGTAGGTCTGCAGGAACGACGATATGAATTCATAGAACGGCTCCTGCCCTACGGTGACAGGAACCGAAACCCTAAGCAGCCCCTCCGGCTTTCGTTGAACTTGTGTGAGGGCCCGTTCAGCATCGTAGAGCTCGCCGAGGGGTTCGCTGCACTGATTGAAGTAGGCGCGTCCCTGCTCTGTCAGGTTCAGCCGGCGCGTCGTGCGCTGGAGAAGCGTCGCGCCGAGTTGCTCTTCGAGCGCCGTCACCCTTCGGCTGACTGTCGATACGGGCATACCGAGGGCCCGCGCCGCACGGCTGAAGCTTTCGAGCTGCGCGACCCTTGCGAAGATCGCGATGTCATTGAGATCGATCATGCTGGAAACCTTTTCATGAATGGAAAATAGATTCCACATATTTCCATCTAATCAAAGAAGGCTTCCCACGGCAGATTTGCTCCGACCGATCAAAAGGAGGCAGGCGTGAGCAAAGTTCTGGTACTCTACTATTCGACCTATGGTCACATCGAGGCTCTAGCGAATGCCGTGGCCGAGGGCGCGCGCGGAACGGGCGCGATCGTGGACGTCAAGCGCGTTCCGGAAACGGTGCCCGGTGAGATCGCAAAGTCCAACAACTTCAAACTCGACCAGGTCGCGCCTGTTGCCACAGTTGCGGAACTCGCGCGCTACGATGCTATCATCTTAGGCGGCCCGACCAGGTTTGGCCGCATGTCCTCACAAATGGCGGCCTTCCTCGATCAGGCCGGCGGGCTGTGGGCGCAGGGTGCTCTAAACGGCAAGGTCGGATCGGCTTTCACCTCGACCGCGAGCCAGCATGGCGGACAGGAGGCAAACCTCTTTTCGACGATCACCAATATGTTCCATTTCGGAATGATGGTGGTAGGGCTACCGTACAGCTTCGCCGGGCTCGTCGAGATGGGTGAGGTGACCGGGGGAACGCCCTATGGCGCAACCACCATCGCCGGCCCCGACGGTGGCCGTCAGCCGACCAAGAATGAACTGGATGGCGCTCGCTTCCAGGGCCGGCATGTAGCCGAAATTGCTAACAAGCTGTTCGGCTGACCGTCCCCGCTGTCTCCAACCGGGCCGTGCGCACCTTCATTGGAAGAGTGCGCGGCTCGGATGTGGCGAAGGACTGCACGGCGGTTTGGGGCGGGGGCTAGCTGGGGGGTGCCGCAGCCAATTCTCCAATCCGGTCTTCGCAAGCCGCCTAGATGGACGCCGTCTTTAGGCGACTGAACGCGAGAGGAAGAATGACATGAAATCCAAACTCATGATCCGGCTTGGGGTTGCCGCATTCGCCACAGCTCCTTTAGGCATTGCTCACGCGGTCGCCGAGTCCGTCCCAGACAAACCCGCAATCGTCCTCGTGCATGGCGCGTTCGCGAATGCCACGGGATGGGAAGGTGTGATCTCGATCCTGCAGCGCGACGGCTATCCGGTCATCGCGGTCGAGAATCCGTTGGAATCGTTCGGGGGCGATGTCGCGACAACTAAGCGCGCGATCAATTCCCTCCCGGGGCCGGTGGTTCTCGTCGGTCATTCCTACGGCGGCGCAGTCATTACGCAGGCCGCCAGTCAGAATAGCAAGGTCAAGGCGCTCGTCTATGTAGCCGCCATCGCCCCCGAGGGCGGCGAAGCGATTGGCGCATATCTCAACAAATACCCGTCGGATCTCAGCGGCGCGTTGAAGACGGACTCGGCGGGCTTTGCAAAGGTTGACCCGACCAAGTTTCGTATGGTTCTCGCCGGAGATGTTGCGGAAGAGAAAACAGCGATACTCGCGGTAAGCCAAAAGCCGATCAATACGGCGAGTTTCGCTGCCACGGTCTCCGACGCAACATGGAAGACTCTGCCTTCCTGGTACATCGTGTCGACGCAAGATCGCGCGCTCAATCCCGAGTTGGAACGTTTTTACGCTAAACGAATGGGCGCAAAGACCATCGAGATCCACACGAGCCATGTACCGTTCCTGACGCATCCCAAGGAGGTGGCACAGCAGATCGAGGCCGCGGCGCGGGCGGTGGCGAAGTAGAAGCTGGGCGATATGAGCCAGGATTGGGCGCCCGACGGTTTGCCGATGGGGCTTCGTACCTTCTGCTCAAATATCCTCGGCCGCGTGATGCTGTTCGCCGCATCGCGTCTGGCGGTTACTGGTTTAGCGGGAGCTGGTTTTCGAAGTGGCGCCGTGATCGGCAGGCCGCCGTGCGGCGCTTACGGCCCGGACATATGGGAGGAAGGCCGATGATAGCGGGTTTGAAATACTTATCGATCGGCTTAGCGGTATCGGCCGCCATCCTCTTGATTTCCGGATGCGGGTCGCAGGACGAGGCTGGCGGTGGCGCGGCGAAGTATGACGGCGCTGTTGACGCATCCGGAAAACTTCATGTGCCGAAAGACTATCGGACGAGTTTCCAGTTCCTTGGGAGCTGGGCAGCCGCCAAGGACGAGGGGGCGGGATCGCAGGAACTGCACGTCGTCTATGCGGCGCCGGGTATCATCGATGCCTATCGCAAGGACGGGCGATTTCCGGACGGTGCCGTGCTCGTGAAAGAGGTCTATGCGGCTGCCACTGAGCCGATGACGACCGGCACGATCAGCCATGCCGACAAATTGAGGGGCTGGTTCGTCATGGTCCGGGACCGCGACGGCCGCCACCCACCGAACGATGTATGGGGCGACGGCTGGGGCTGGTCGTGGTTCGACGCCGCCAATCCGGCGACCGCTTCGCGCAATCTGCCGACCAAGGACGGCGTGCCGATGCCGACCTTCGATTATCGCGAAAACTGTAAGACCTGCCACTCGCCGGCCGAGGCGAGCGAATGGATCTACACGAAGGGCTATCCGCCGCTGAAGCGCTAGCGCTGTCGTCAAAACTTGAAAAAACGAGGATGCTGCCATGACCTACTCAACGATCAACCCTGCGACAGGCGAAGTCGTCAGGGTGTTCGAGAGCATCTCCGATGCCGCACTCGACGGTGCGATGGAGGTCGCGCAGGCCTGCTACGAAGGCGATTGGCGCCACCGCTCGATTGCGGCCCGCGCGGAGATCGTCCGCGCGGCGGCCGCTGCCATGCGTCAGCGTCGGCAAGAGCTCGCGCATCTCGCGACGTTGGAGATGGGCAAGTTGATCGCCGAGGCCGAAAGCGAGGTGGCACTGTCGGCCGACATCCTCGACTATTATGCCGATCATGCCGAAGCCTTTCTGCGGCCACAGCCCATCGCCGAAGCACCAGGTTCGGCCATTGAAACCTTCCCAATCGGGATCATTCTCGGCGTCGAGCCGTGGAATTTTCCATATTATCAGATCGCGCGCGTGGCAGGGCCACAACTGGTCGCAGGCAATGTGCTCGTCATCAAACATGCCTCCAATGTGCCTCAATGCGCGCTCGCTTTCGCGCAGATGTTCGAGGAGGCCGGCGCGCCGGCGGGCGCCTACACCAATATTTTCGCGAGCACTGACCAGATAGCGCGACTGATCGAGGATTGGCGTGTGCGCGGGGTCACGCTGACCGGCAGCGAGGGCGCAGGGTCGTCGGTTGCAGAGCGCGCCGGGCGCGTGCTCAAGAAATCGGTCCTCGAACTTGGCGGCAGCGATCCGCTGATCGTGCTCGAGGACGCGCCCTTCGAGGCGACGCTTGACAATGCGATGTGGGGCCGGATGAACACGACGGGGCAAAGCTGCACCGCTTCGAAGCGCATGATCGTCGTCGGCAAGGAGCGCGGTGCGCAATTCCTTGAGGGGCTCAAGGCCCGGATGGCGTCGCTCACGCCGGGCGACCCAGCCGACCCAGCCACGACTCTTGCACCGCTCTCATCGGAGAAGGTGCTGAACGACCTGTTGAAGCAGATCGAGGCGGCGAGGGTTGGCGGCGCCACGGTCGCGGCCGGAGGCAATCGCGTCGACCGGCCGGGATATTATCTCGAGCCGACAATCCTGACCGGCATCAGCGAGGACAATCCGGTGTATACGCAGGAGCTCTTCGGCCCCGTGCTTTCCTTCTACGTAGTCGAATCCGAGGAGGCGGCGCTGACGATTGCGAATGCGACGCCGTTCGGTCTCGGCGCCTCGGTCTTTACCGCCGATCTCAATCGTGGCGAGGCGCTGGCTCGGCGTGTCGAGAGCGGGATGGTCTTCGTCAACCGGCCGGTGTGGAGCACGCCCGAGCTGCCCTTCGGTGGCATCAAGAATTCGGGCTATGGGCGTGAACTTTCCGAGCTGGGCATCGGCGAGTTCGTCAACCGCAAACTGATCAACATCTCCGCCGCCGGCGCACCGCCACCTTCGCAGGGCGGCTAGCGACGTCATAGGGCAACAGAAACTCACCGAAGTCATGCGAGAAGAAGGCCTCGCGCGGCCGGACGGACGCGGCAGCAAAACCCTCCGGTCCCGGATAGGCATAGGAATAGAAGGCCGGGTAGTCGATCGCCCCGCCGCCGGGCCAGAAACCGGCACTGCTCACCTCGTGTGAATAGGCTTCGCGGGTCACGGCATCCGACAGGCGCGGAATGCCGCCTGGATGCAGCGGCGCGCGCCGGCCGGAAAAGCGCGTCATGGCGAGGTCGAAGCCACCCCAGAAAAAATGCACCGGGCTGACCTTGCCGAGGAAACCGGTGCGGAAGCGGAAAAACACCTCTTGTGTCGAGAGCAGGATGCGCCAGAAGCGGTTGGCATAGTCACGGTCGTAGGCAGCGTGGACGTTGTCCTCTTCGAAGGCGATGCCGTCGGGAATCTCGCAGGGCAGCGTGTGGATCGCCGTGTCGAGCCCGAGTTCGGCGAGTGCTTCCATCACTTCGCCGTAGAACACCGCGACCGGCTTTGGCGCGAGCATGATTTGGCGGAAATGATCGTCACTTGTCCTGATCCGCAGCACATGGTCGATGAAGTCGAAATCGATCTGGAAGGCCCGCTCGCCGGCCGGCATGGGCGACGTGGTCAGGCCGCGCACCGTCACATAGAGCGCCACCTGCCAGGAATGGAACGTCTTCGGACTGCCGGCGATAAGGCGAGCTGTGCTGCCGCATACAAGCTGCCGCCTCTGCTACGCGCCGTACCAGCATTCATGTACGAGACCGTCTGCAAGATGAAAACAAAGCTGCTAGACGATCGAGACGACCTTTTCACTCAACCAACATAAACCCAATTCATGCAGCGACTGCCGGGGTGCCAAAACTACTCGATCACCTTATCAGCGCCAGCGAGAGCGTACGTGCGATCCTCACACGCCTTCGACAATACGAATGTCGCGCTCCGCTCCGTTGTCGAGAGCCCGGACCGCTTCTTGGTAGGCCGGGCTTTCGAGCGCAGCTTGAGCGTTGGCGGCGCTGTCGAACTCGACGACAATCGTGCGAAGGCTAAGGCCGGCCTCAAATGTCTTCACCGGGTTCGCGCGAACGAGAAAACGACCTCCGAACGCCTGAATGACTGGAGCTGCCAGCTTGGCATATGCGGCTACCTTCTCTGCATCGTGGATTGCTCGATATGTGTTGACTATGTAGCCCTTTGCCATAGCGCTCACCTTCTGACGAAATACCATCACCCCAACTCGCGGCGCTCACTCGATCACCTCGTCGGCTCGCGAGTAACATAGACCCAGTTCGTGCGGCGACTGCCGCGGCGCTCCAGTAAGCAACATCGTCGGTCTTGCGCCGTTTGGTTTCTGCCCGCGACGTTCCTCGCCACTTTGTCGGCCGGCACACACATGATGGGAAAGGCTACGCTAGAGATCATCCGTGATCGATTAGTTCGAGGATGAGGCTCTGCTATACCGGCGTATAGATTTCTTGTGACTCCTGGGAGGTTACTTGATCCTTCCGGAGCCACGGTTCCATGAACGGTCGATGCGGTTGACCAATTTCCGAGCCGAAGCCAGTCGTTGTCCGTACACGGACATCTTGCTTTTCGAGGAGCGCTGCCCAGTCTCCGTGAACCCCGCCCATTTCGAGCGGAAATCCTCGCCCAGGCTCAATAGGCGACTGTCCGGTCACATAGGGGCAGCTCCACTCTGAGCGCAACAATCCTAGACCTTCGCATCATATGACAGATGCCTCCGTCGGATAGTTTCACCCGCAACTTCGTCGCACAATTTGGAAAATTGGCCGAGTGACGAACCGGTCGAAATGGCCCGGCGGGAGCTCGATCTCCAGCGATGCAAGCAAGGAGCGTTGTCATGAAAATCGTCGTTATCGGCGGAACCGGGCTTATCGGGTCGAAGACCGTCGGGCGGCTGCGCAAGAAGGGACACGAAGTGCTCGCTGCTTCGCCGAACGGTGGTGTCAACACCATCACAGGCGAAGGACTAAGCGCGGCTCTCGCCGGAGCGCAGGTTGTCATCGACCTCGCGAACTCGCCCGTATTCGAGGACAATGCCGTCCTGGAATTCTTCGAAACCTCGGGTCGGAACCTGCTCGCGGCAGGAAAGGCAGCCGGCGTGAAGCACCACATTGCGCTGTCGATCGTAGGAACCGAGCGCCTACCCAAGAGTGGCTACTTGCGTGCCAAGATGGCTCAGGAGGATCTGATTCGCGGGTCCGGCATTCCCTATACCATCGTTCACTCGACGCAGTTTTTCGAATTTCTAGGCGGCATCGCCCAGTCGGGGACCGACGGAGACATTGCGACTGTTCCTTCGGCGTACTTTCAGCCCATCGCATCAAACGATGTCGCCGACGTTATGGCCGAGGTCGCACTCTCGGCGCCGGTCAACGGTGTAATCGAGATAGCCGGACCGGATTGCGTCCGCATGAGTGACCTCGTCGCGCGGTTTCTGAAAGCGACCAATGATCCACGCAAGGTAGTCGGGAATCCTCACGCTCTGTACTTTGGCACAGAGCTGGATGACCGGTCTCTTGTCCCCGGCGACAATCCGCGTATTGGCGCGACTAGCTTCCAGGACTGGTTCAGCAGCGCCAATCCTCCGCGGCGCTGATCCTCAGCGCAGATGGCGGACTGACATGCGAACGAGAGCCGCGGGGGCGGTGCTGCTTCACCTATGCTGATGTGGTGAGCGCCGATGTGCTTACCTTTTTGCCTTGGGCTTTCGCGCGTCCCCCAAAGCGAGAGCCCGATCGCCGGCCGCTTCTCTCATGGCCGGCAACTTCCCTTCAACGTCAACTGGAAAGGAGCCAGGACAATGATCAAAGCTATCCTCTGCGCCGCCGCCCTTGCGGCTACTTCGGTGACCGGAGCGCTTGCTGATGACTCTAACGCGAGCGGCAAGGTCTCGATGGTCTTCGACCAACCGCTGCCCAACGTGCCGGGCAAGAGCATGCGCGCTGTCATCGTCGAATACGGCCCCGGCGGCAGCAATCCAGCGCATCTCCATCCCAAATCGGCCTTCATCTACGCGACGGTGCTGGAAGGCGCGATCAAGAGCCAAGTCAATGATGGGCCGGTGAAAACCTATCAAGTCGGCGAGGGTTGGTCGGAGTCCCCCGGGGATCGTCACAAGGTCAGTGCGAATGCCAGCACGACCAAACCAGCCAAGCTGCTGGCCGTCTTTGTCGTGGATACGGCCGACAAGGAACTGGTGCTTCCTTACAAAGAATAAAGCCAGCACCTCATTGTCTGTGTGACGGGAAGCGCGCGGCTCGCCGAAGCTTTGAACCGCTCGGCGCCGCGGCGACCCAATCGGGGACTGCCTCAATGCTTGTCGAAAAACTGCATGCCTTGACATCCCCTCGGCTCGCTGTGATCGGCCTCGACGCCACGGTACAGGCAGCTGCCCAGTCTCTCTCCAAGGCAGGCACAGGACTAGTGGTGGTGTGTGATGCGCGAGGAAGCGCAGCAGGCGTCCTCAGCAAGTCCGACCTCATCCGGCACCTTGCTCGTCCAATCGAGTTGCCGCGGCCGGTATCCGAGCTGATGAGCAGGTCGATCGTGTCGTGCGGCCCTCAGGACGATCTCCATTCCGTTTGGCTGACTATGTCTACGAGAAACCTCCAGAACGTCCCAGTGGTCGACGTCAGAGACAGGCCCCTTGGAATTCTGGACATCAGGGACGCAATGAAAGCGCTGTTCGAGCAGGAAGAGCTGCAGGAGCAGATGCTCTTCAACTACGTTTCCGGCGTTGGATACCGATAAAGCGGCCTCTCGGCAGAATCCGATTTCTTCAGTAAACCACGAAGGATAGAACGATGATGAAGTTGTACTATAGCCCGCTCGCCTGCAGCTTGTCCGATCATATCGCCCTAGTTGAGGCGGGAGCTCAGTTCACGCTGGAGAGGGTTGATCTGAAAACGAAGCTGACGGAATCGGGAGCCGACTTCAGCAAGGTGGCGTCCAAGGGCTACGTTCCGTTGCTGGTATTGGACAACGGAGAGATTCTCACCGAGAACGTTGCCATTCTCGACCTGCTTGCCTCGAAGTATCCGGTTCTTGCCGTTCCGGGAGAACATGCCCGCACGCGAGTGCTGGAGGCACTGGCATTCATCGCGACTGAGGTGCACCCAAGCTTCAAGCCGATATGGCATGGCGGCAGCGAAGCCGAAAAGGCCAAGGCTCGCGCGACCATTTCAAGACTGTTGAATAACTTGGCCACTCTGAAGGGTGACTATCTCTTCGGCGCCACCCCCAGCGTGGCGGATTTCTACCTGTTCGTAATGCTGTTGTGGGCTGAGCGCGCCGCTGTGGAGGTTCCTCCGGCGTTGGTTGCCCTGCGTCAACGCATGGCAAGTCGTCCGGCCGTGCAGACAGCAATGCGACAGGAAGGCCTATCCAAATGAATGACGCGCCCGGCGCGATGCAGGCCTGAGGCTGTCCGATACTTCAGCATGAAGCCTTCCCAACGCCGGGCGTCGCAAATCTGTGCCTGTCTCGTCGGCCGCGAAAAATCATGCGGCTTCAGCGGCGGCAAAGAGTCGGTCACAACCAGGAAGTTGGCAATGTCACAGCGCAGACTACGTTCCGAAATCAGGCGGTCTCCTACCAAATTCGCGGCGGCAGCCGCATTTGCAATCGCTGTGAGCTTTGCCTCGGTTCCGATGACCGCAGCTTTGGCTCAGTCCGAAGCGCCGGCGGGACAACCAGGTACGCCCTATCCGGAGATGCCGGAGATCGCCCCGATCGGCGTCCGAATGGATCGCTATTTGGCCCTCCCGGACTTTGCCAAAGGCCCGCAACTGGAGGCGTCCAAAGGATATCGTGTTCAGCGGCTGGGCGACGGCCTCTATATGGTTACAGACAATATATACCAGTCGATGTTCCTGGTTTACGACAAGGGCGTGGTGATCGTGGATGCGCCGCCCAGCTATTCGGCGCATATGAAGCAGGCAATTGCGGAGGTGACCGATCGACCGATCACCCATCTGATCTATAGCCATGCCCATATCGACCATATCGGTGGGGCCACGGATTTGGGTGGAAAGCCGATCATCATCGCCCAGGAGGAGACCGCGAGACTGCTGGCTCGCGCGAACGATCCGAAGCGCCCGCTACCCGTGATCACGTTCAAGAACCGATACACGGTCAAGGTGGGCAGCCGAACCCTGGAGCTCAGTTACCATGGGGCCGGCCATGAACCTGGTAATATCTTCATCTGGGCGCCTAAGCAGAAGGTGCTGATGGCGGTGGATCTCGTGTTCCCCGGCTGGATGCCGTGGCCGCGTTTTGGCGACGCACAAGATGTCCCGGGCTATTTCGAGCAGGTCGCTGAAATCGACAAGATACCTTTCGAAATTCTCGTCGGCGGGCACGTGAACCGCGTAGGGACACACGCAGATGTGCGCACCCAGCTTGAATTCATGAATGACCTCAAGTCAGCCACAGCAGCGGCACTTCGGACTACTCCCGTCGGCGTTGGCATGAATGATGCGGATAAGGCGAACCCCTGGGCGTTGTCAGATAACTACCTTGATCGCGTAGCGATAAAGTGCGTCAACGCCGTAACGCCCAAATGGAAGTCGCGGTTGGCTGGGTTCGACGTCTTCATCTGGGATCAATGCTACGCCATGCAGCAGAGCCTTCGGATCGACTGAGCACTTCCTGCGGAGCGTGTGATGAGCCTTCGCTTCACGAACCTTCATCGAATCCTGTTGTTCGCGGTCCTGATGTTCTGGTGCGAGGCCTGTACGACCGTAGCGATTGCAGCGGCCGCTGAAACGCCAGCGCCGCCGCCGATAGACAAGATCGATCAGCTCACAGGGCTTCTCTCCGATCCAGGGGTCAAGGCCTGGCTTGCCGAGCAGGGCAAGAAGACTGCCGAGCTACCAGCGTCGCCGGACAATGGGGCGGGCGCCATGGCGTCGACGCAGATTTCGTCTGCGCTCGACATGATCCGCGGTCATATGGAAAGCATCCTCGCAGCGGTGCCGGCTCTTCCGGCGCAGTTCGCCCAGGCTTGGGCGGCTCTGCGGCTCGAATTCGAGGATGCAGGAATCGTCGGCATCGTGGCGCTGATACTGGGTCTGGTCGCGGTTGGCCTTGGCATGACGTGGGCTGTTTTCCGGCTCACCCACGGCTATCGCGAATGGCATCAGGCAATGCCGAAGACGACGCCGCAGAATAGGATACGCAACCTCGGCGCGCGGCTGGTCTATGCCGCCATACTCATCACGACGTTTACCGTGGGCACAGCCGGAGTGTTCCTCGTCTTCAACTGGCCGCCCCTGCTACGCCAGATCGTGCTCGGCTATCTCTCAGTGGCGATAGTGACCTGGGTTGCGATAACGGTCACACGTGCCTTCCTGCTGCCGCCCAGTCTCGGCATTGCGCAGTCCGGTGCGGCACGGGTCTTTCCGATGAGCGACGCGCGGGCCGAACACTGGTTGCGCTGGAACGCGATCAATGTGTTCTGGCTAATGTTCGTGTCCGTCACCTTGTCGCTGCTCGGCATCTTCGGCTTCGACAGGATGGGGCTTTTGGCTCTTTCCGTTCCCGCAAGCGCCGTGCAGCTCCTTCTCATGATAGCTGCGGTATGGCTGCGGCCGTCGAATGAGCCGACCGCGGCAGAAGAGCACCACACGCCGAAGCCGAAAACGTGGTCGTGGCTGCTTAGCCTCTATTTTACGCTGCTCTGGGCGGTCTATCTCCTCGGCGGGACGCGGATGTTCTGGCTGCTGGCTGCGTCGGTCGCACTGCCCCTGGCGATTGCCATGACGAAGAGAGGTACCCACTATGTACTGAGGGCGCCGGAGCCGGAAACGGGCGCGTCGCCGCTCGCGCCTGTCGTCGTGGCGACGATCGAGCGGGCGATCCGGTTGGTGCTGATCGCCGGCAGCGTGTTCTTCCTGATCATGGCATGGAGCCTCGACGTTTCGTCGATAACATCAGGAGACGCGATAGCGAACCGGATACTGCGCGGCCTGCTGAATGCCGCCGTGATCGTGCTTGCCGCCGATTTCGGGTGGAACATCATAAAAGCGCTGATTGCGCGCCAGCTTCAGCACATGCCCGATTCCGACGCCGGTAACGGCGTGCAGGATCCAAAGCAGGCACGGCTGAGGACGCTGCTGCCGATTTTCCAGAATATGCTGTTCGCCACGATCGTCGTCATCACGGCCCTGATGGTACTTTCCTCGATGGGTGTCGAAATCGGACCACTGATCGCGGGTGCCGGCGTGATCGGCGTGGCGATCGGCTTCGGCGCGCAGACGCTGGTCAAGGACGTCATCGCCGGCATCTTTTACCTGCTCGACGATGCTTTCCGCGTCGGCGAATATATCCAAAGTGGAAAGTACATGGGAACGGTGGAAGGGTTCAGCCTGCGCTCGGTGCGGCTGCGGCATCATCGCGGCTATCTCTTCACTGTGCCGTTCGGCGAGCTCGGCGCTGTCCAGAACATGAGCCGCGACTGGGTAATCGACAAATTCAACATCACCGTCGCCTATTCGAGCGACCTGGAAAAGGCGCGCAGGATCGTCAAGAAGATTGGCCTGACGCTGGCCGAAGACCCGGAATTCGCGCCCTACATCATCGAGCCTCTCAAGATGCAAGGCGTGCAGAATTTCGGCGACTACGGGATCCAGTTGCGCATGAAAATGATGACCAAGCCGGGCCAGCAGATGACCATCCGCCGCAAGGCATATATTGCGATCAAGGCCGCATTCGAGGAAGCCGGCATCGAGCTGCCGTTCCCGACGGTGCACGTGCAGGAGGGCGGGACGGGCCGTGGCGCGGCCGTGGCGCAGCTCCAGCGCAATGCGAAGATGGAGGCGGAGGCCGAGCAAGCCGAAGCCGCCTCATAGGCAATCTGTATGGGCATTCAACGCTTCCGTGCCACTTGCAACAATCGGCGTTGATCCGATGATAAGGATGGCGACCTTCGCACTATCCTCGCCGTCCCAATACTCTTCAGTCCACTGGATATTCGAACTCCGCGCTTCCTGCTGCGATAGTACAAGTTGTTGTGGCGTCGGCAGATACTATTTCGCGAATCTAGGTTGTTTTACCCCATTGTCCCGACCTCGCGAACCGAGGCGGGCAGCGTTTCCCACGCACGGATTAACTCGCCGATCGAGGCCACCTCCATCTTGCGCATGGCATTGCCACGATGGAGCTTGACCGTGAATTCAGTGATGCCAAGGTCGAAGGCGATTTGCTTGTTGAAACGCCCATGTGCGACTTCGCAGAGGACTTGGCGCTCCCTGTGTGTCAACCCCGCATATAACTCAACATTGCGCTTGACGACCGCAGCCTTGGCGCCTTGCGCGGCGTCGATCGCAATTCCGGCAGCCACAGCATCGAGCAGGGTTTGGTCACGCACCGGCTTGGTCAGAAAATCGACGGCACCAGCCTTCATCGCCTGGACAGACATTGGGATATCGCCATGCCCGGTGAGGAAGATGATCGGCTTGGGATTCCCGGCGTCGGCCAAATGATGCTGCAGATCGAGCCCGCTCGCACCGGGCATGCGCACGTCGAGGATCAGGCAACCTGGGCGGTCAAGGACGTCGGCGTCGAATAGTTCGCGGATCGAGGCGAAGCAGACTGATTGCATACCTGCCGACAGCATCAATTCGGCAAGCGCTTCGCGAACGGAGGCATCATCGTCGACGATGATGACAACGGGCTCTTCCTGCTCATTTTTCCGCTCGGATGGAAATGGCGACGAAGCTCGCATAAGAGGCTGTTCAGCTTTCATTATCGTTCTCCATTTGCTCTATCCAAAGTGGCCTCACCGACGGCTGCAAGAAGCGCCGGCCCGTCAAAAGGTTTGCAGAAAAGCCTGGCCGTGCCGCCGGCGCGGAGCCGGTCCGCGATCTCATGGCGACCAGTGATCAGAATGACGGGGAGATCTGGGCAGCTCTTCTTCACCAGATCGCGGAGTTCAAGGCCACTCATCCCAGACATCCCGATATCGGTGATAAGAACGCCGACCCCTGACAACCCGCCGGCAAGCAGCGCTTCCGCCGAGGGAAAATTGCGGGCAAGATATCCATCCGACTCCAGCAGCTCGCCCAACGATTCAAGCAATCGCGGATCGTCGTCGACTATGGCCACAACAGGCTTTTGCTTGCTCATGGCTCGGGTCCTCTCGTTCTGCGCGAGTGGGTGATCGGAACCCCCAGTCGCTCTGCGATTCGCACGAGGTCAGCGAACGATGCAGCCGACATCTTCTGCATCACGTTTCTTCGGTGAGTTTCCAGGGTGACTTCGCTAATCCCTAGTTCGGCAGCGGCCTGCTTGTTCAACAGACCACTCACGACCAGCGGCAGCACCTCGCGCTCGCGTGGTGTGAGTTCGATATATCGCTGCCTCAAAGCGCTAAGGTCCGCACGCGCCGATCTTGTTTCCCGGTCCTGTGCAAGCGCGGCCTGGATCGCGGTCATAAGGTCCACGTCACTGAAAGGCTTCGTCAGGAAGTCCACCGCACCACGCTTGATCGCCCGCACGGACGACGGAATATCGCCGTGCCCCGTTATGAAGACGATTGGAGGGTGGTCCCCCTCGGCAATCTGGCGCTGCAGCTCGAGGCCATTAATATCTGGCAGCTCGACATCAAGGATAAGGCAGGCGGGCACGTCAGGTTTTTCGGCGCGGATGTAATCACCAGCCGATCCAAACGCTTCGTTGCTAATACCGTGCGAAAGCAGAAGCTCGCTGAGGGCCTCGCGGATGCGGCTATCGTCGTCGACGATGAAGACGATATGCTCCTCTGTCATGGCGCATCCTCTGCTTCTACGGGCAGTGTAAAAATGAACGTGGCGCCATGCGGCTCGTTCTTCTCCACCCAAAGCCGCCCGTGGTGGGATTCAACGATGGAACGGCATACGGCCAGCCCCATGCCCATGCCTTGCTCTTTTGTTGTGAAGAACGGCTCGAATATCTTCTCGGGAAACGCGATGCCCGGGCCGCGGTCGCTGATCTCCGTCTGGATCACATTGCCTATCCGGTGCAGGCGCAGCCTGAGCACTCGTGCGTCTGCGGTAGAGTCCATCGCCTCAATACCGTTGCGCATCAGGTTGACGAGGACCTGCAAAATCTGGACCCGATCGATTAAGACGGGCGGAAGGTCATTTTCGATCTCCGTGCTAATACGAACGCGCCGTCGCGCCGCCTCGTCCACCATGAGACCAAGCCCCTCGCTCGCGACGATACTCAAGGCCACATGGCTTCTCACTTCCGTCGAGCGCGTGAACAGCGCGCGAATACGACTCACGACATCAGCCGCCGCGTTGGCGTCGCGAATGATGCGTTCGGCGGTGATTTTTGCTCGCGCGAGGTTCGGCGGCGTATCCACCAGCCAGCGGTAACAGGCGTGCGAATTGGCGACGATCGCCGCTAAGGGCTGGTTCACTTCATGCGCGATGGAGGCCGAGAGTTCCGCAAGGCTCGCCGCCTGACTAGCGCGCGACAGGCGCTCCTGTGCCAAGCGCAAATTTTCCTGCGCCCGGACCTCACCGTCGATATCGAGGCAAATTACGTTCCACTGAACCGTCGCACCTTCCGTATTGTACATGGGGGCTGCACGCGTCTCGACCCAGCGATACTCGCCGTCAAAGCGCCGCAAACGATGCCGGCGCGCATAAGGCTCGCCGGTCGACAACGAATGGGCATAATTTGCCTTGACGCCTTCCAAATCGTCTGGATGAACCCCGGCATCGAGTGTGCCGGCCAATCGGGACTTTCCTTTGCCGTCAAGGCTATCGAGATCGTACCCCAGGAATTCGCGGAGTTGCTGGTTGCGATAAATCGGTTCGCCATTAGGCGCAGCGCAATCGACCATCGCAGGCAGCGTCTCGACGACTTGCCAGACAAACCGCTCCCGCTCACTGAGGGCTTCCTGAGATGCAACGAAATCGTCGATATCGATGGAAACCGAATACCATTGCTCGATCGTTCCATCCTCATTGCGCAGCGGCTCGGTACGCGTTTCGATCCAGCGGTAAACCCCATCGCTGCCGTGCATGCGATACTTCATAGAGTAGGGCTCGCCTGTCGCAATGGCGCGGCGGATCGCCGTCACGACACCCTCGGCTTCGTCCGGATGAACATAGTTCTTGACGGCCGGCTCGAGCCGACCCGCACCCACTGGGTATATCTCCTCCAGGCTCTTGCCGATGAAGTCGGTCAATCGCTTGTTGAAGAAGATAGGCTCGCCTTTGGGTGTCAGCCGCCTGATATAAGCGGGGAGCATGTCCACGAGCTGAGCAAGCTCATGCTCCCGGTCGCGCACGGCCTGCTGAGCGCGCATTTCATCATCGATGTCGATGGACACGCCGTACCATTCGGCGATAGCGCCATTTTCATCCCGGCGAGGTTCCACCCGGCACTCTGCCCAGCGATAGGAGCCGTCCCTCTCGCGCCAGCGAAATCGCATGACGGCAGCGTTCCCGGTTTCGAAGCAGGTCTGCAATATTCTTTGCACCCCGGGCGCATCTTCCGGATGAGCAAGCTCATCCACAAAATTCTCGATGCGCGACTCTTGAGGTGGCTTAAAATTCGGAATGACGCTGCGAAAATGGTCCTGATATCGCTTGTTGAAATATAATGGTTCACCGCCAGGTGTTGTGCTCCAGATTCGAACAGGAAGTGTGTCGACCAAGTCCTTGAGTTGCCGCTCGCTACGCTGCAATGCACGTAACACCAATTGGTTCTGCCGAGATATCGCGGCCACGACGAGTGCGGAAAAAGCGGAAACTGCGAGAAACAGATACGGCATGATCTGTTTCGATCTCTGTGAACCGGGATCGTCCGCAATGTGGCTGCCACCGGATATCGTGAACACCACGACAATCAGGGCGAGCAGGATAAGGCTCACGGCAGCGCCTCTGAATTCGAAGCGCACCGAGGCCCAAAGCAGTGGCGGGATGATCAGGCAGGCAAAGGGAAGGTAATTACTGAGGGAGAGAGCAGCCATAGCCAGGAAAATCAGTCCCATGGCGGAAGCTTCGAACCAGTGGGCTTTCGACAGGCCGGCTCCCCCGTGCCAATCCTGGAACAGCACCAGCACAAGCGGCGCTACGATCAAAACCCCGGCGGCGTTTCCGAGCCAGAACAAGGGCCAGGCGGTCGCGAAGGATTGCAGGCCGAACCATGCAAGCGTCGCACTCGCAACTGTCGCACTGACTATGGGTGCCACGCCGGCGCCGAACACCGTAAGTCCGAGCACTTCCTGCAAGGATTCCAGCCGGGCCGGCCGACAGAAATGGATCACGAGCCATGCCCCGACCACGGCCTGGAGAGCATTGCCCGTGAAGATCAGGACTGCGGCGGGCAGCGGATTGTGGAACCACAGGACGTTGCCGACCAGTTCCGCAAAAAAGCCGGCCAGCACCCACCAAGGCCATCCTTGTCTGGCAGCAAAGACGAGCGTTGCAAGGAATAGCCCACTCGGAAGCCAGATCGAGATACCAGTGCCCGGCACGATCGCCAGCGCCCGGGCAAAGCCGCATCCCAGGATGTAGGCGGCAGAGAAGATCGCCAGATGCGAAATTTCGGGGCGATGGGACCAAACAGGCGTCATGTGTTTCTCCTGCCGGATATCGGCAGTTTTCGAGCTGTTGGTGCGCAGTCCTGCATCCGCAATCGATATCCGGACTGAACAGATCAATTTTAGCAGCGGCCATTCCGCGTCGCATCTCATGGAAATCCATGAGACTTGATCACGTGGATGCTCGGACTCCGCCTGTCGCCAGATGTCGCCGCACCCTGCTAGTGCGTTTGGCAAGTATGATCTTGATAGCGACCAGCACTGGCGCCGCGATGAGGAACAGAAGAGCGACGGCGGCGAAAGCGGTATCGAAGGCGATCACGGTTGACTGGCCGGTCACGGTGCGGCCGAGAAGGCTCGTCGCGGCCCGGCCGGCGGCAGCGGCGTCAAACCCCTTCGCCCTGAACAGCGCCGTCGTTGCGGTCAACCGCTCAATGACGGCAGGTGTTCCCGCCGTGACGCTGGTACCGATAACGGCAGCGTTCTTCACCACCGCATGATCGATCAGCGTCTGCAACCCGGCGACGCCCATCAAGCCACCAAGCTGGCGACCACAATTGAAGAGGCCGATCCCGGTAACGAGGCTGCTCTCGTCCAGCTTGCTGAAGGCGATCAGGGTGATCGAGAGGAACAGGAAACCGAGACCGAAACCGCGTAGCAAGATTGCCGCCATCATGTCCTGCGCCCCGCTCTCGCCGCTCGAACCCGACAACATCCACATCGCAGCCATGATCATCAGTATTCCGAAAGGCACAGTCGCGAAGGGAGGGACGCCGCGGACCTGGACCAGAAAGGCGGTGGCAAGCAGCGCGAAGATGAACAGCACTCCACTCGGGAGGAGGAGTTGGCCAGCATCGGTAGGCGTGAAAGCGAGTACGGAGACGGCAAAGGACGGGATGAGGAACGAGCTGCCAAAGAGCGCGGCACCAGCCACAAAGCTCACGACTAAGGCAAAGGTAAAATCCGCCGATGTGAACAGGGTGATATCGATGAGCCCTCGACCGGCTGCAAAGACTTGGCGACCGAGGAACGCCAGGAAGGAGGCGGTTGCGATCACCGCTAGCCACAAGAGATGCGAAGCCGCGAACCAGTCCCACCTGCTGCCCTGGCTGAAGACATAGGTAAGGCAGAATAGCGCGACGGCGAGGAACACGAAGCCTACCCAGTCGAAGGAACGACGCACCGCTCGCGCCGGGATCGGATCATCCGCCGCGATCAGAAGCCCGACCGCCGCCAGTGCGACGGGAACGACGCAGAAAAAGATCCATGGCCAGGAATGGCTGTCGAGCAACCAGCCTTCCAGCACGGGTGCGATCGTAGCGGGAGCGACGACAGCGCCGATTGCGAACAAGCATTGCAGGAAAGGCTGGCGGGACGCCGGATAAGCAAGGAAGATCGCCGCTTGGCCCGTTACGAGCAGGAGGCCGACGGAAAAGCCTTGCACCAGCCGAAGGGCGATCAGCAGGTCCAGGCGCGCCGTGACGGCGGCGAAAGCGCAGGCACCGCCCATGGCGAGGGTGGAGCCGATGATCAGGTTGCGCGGGTTGAAACGGTCCATCAGCCCAGCCGCAGCCATGAAGCCGATCAGCTTGAGCGCGGTATAACCGATATCCACCCAGGCGAACTCATCGGGCGTCGCATACGTGTCGCCGGTCATGTGGGCGCGACCAAGTGCCAGGATAGTGCCGGCAACCGCCTCCGTCAGCGCGGCCAGGACGATGCCGCTGACAAACAGTGGCCCGGCAATCGAACGGGCGCGGCGCGGTACCTCGGCGAGGAGGACGGTCATGGCCCGTCTCCAAGATCAATCTGAACCCGGGCTGAAAGGCCGGGCACAAGGCGACCCGGCAGTGGATCACCAACAAAACGAATCTTTATGGGGACACGCTGCACGACGCGGACGAAGTTTCCGGTCGCATTGTCGGTGGGAAGCAGGCTGAAGGCGGAGCCGCTCCCCGGAGCAAAGCTGTCGACCACACCCGCAAGAGTCTCTTCTGGATAGCCATCAATAGTAATGCGCGCACGCTGGCCCGGCCGGATGTGCTCAAGCTGCGTTTCCTTGAAGTTCGCTACCACCCAGACATCGTGGACTGGAACGATATCAAGCAGCGAAACCCCGGGGGCGACGAGCCGGCCGACACGAACCTGACGGTTTCCGACAACGCCAGCGATCGGCGCGCTATCGAGGTCGATTTCGGTGAGATCGCGCGCAGCCTTCGCCTGCGCCACCGCGGCAATGGCCGCTTCCCGCTGGGCTGCCAGCACGGCTGTGCGCTGCTGCTGGGCCTCGACCGTTGCGGTCGCCGCAGCGAGGTTCGCCTCCGCCCGCGCCAGAGCGGAATCGCTTTCATCGACGCGGGACTGGCTCACTACATTGCTGCGAATGAGGCTGCGTTGCCGAGTGGATGCCTTGGTCGCAAAATCCACGTCGGCGATCGCGGCCTTGCGCTGGGCCTCAGCCTGCCGGATGAGGCTACCTTGAAGCAGCGCCTCCGCGTCCACATTGGTGAGATGCGCATCGGCCGCCGCAACATTGGCTGTCGCTTGGGCAAACCGCGCGCGGTAGTCACGATCATCAATGCGAAACAGCACGTCACCCGCAGCGACCGACTGATTGTCGTTAACCGCTACCTGCGTAACGTAACCGGAGATTTTCGGTGCGAGAGAAGTGACATCGCCGCGAATATAGGCGTTGTCGGTTGAGGCTGCATCGCGCGAACGGGCGAAGGTCCAGCCACCGGCCCCGATCGCCACCGCCGCAAAGCAGAAGAGCAGGCCCGCAATCTTCTTGCGTTTCCCAGGCTTCACCGCCGAGATGGCGGCGGCAGCCTCTTCTTCAAGCGGCTCCGCCATCTCTATTTCCCCAAGTCTGCCGGTCAAGCCAGTCCGTAAAGCCGATTGTGCCGAAGCGTGCGTTGCTGCCGGGTGTCAGCGAGCGATCATCGAGAATGGCGCCAAAGTAGCGCGCCCGGATGTCGGCTATGACCTTACGCTTGTCACCCGCCCTTTGCGCGAAGCTGCGAACCGCTTCATCGAGGGGGATAGGCTGAGGACCGGCAACTTCCACCGTTCCGTTCACTGGCGGCGCCAGAGCGAGGTCGGCAAGGGTGGCAACGACGTCGTCGGAAGCGATAGGCTGGAACAGCGCCGGCGATACGCGGATTTCCTCGCCAGTAGAGGATTGCACCATACCGCCGATGAATTCGAAAAACTGTGTGGCGCGCAGGATGGTAAAAGGGATGCTTGAGGCCTTAACGAGATTTTCTTGCGCGACCTTTGCTCGGAAGTAGCCGTTGTCGGGAAGCCGTTCGCTGCCGACGATCGACAGGGTGACATGATGGCGAATGCCGGCGGCGCCTTCTGCGGCCAAGAGGTTGCGGCCAGAGGTCTCGAAGAAGTCGAGCACAGCCGCATCGTCCCAAACCGGAGCATTCGCTACGTCAACGACGACGTCAACACCATCAAGCGCCTCGGCAAGGCCTTCGCGCGTGATGGTGTTGACGCCCGTCTTAGGAGAGGCAGCAAGGGCCTCGTGGCCTCGCTCGCGAAGGGCCTTGACGAGTTTCGATCCGATGAGGCCGGTGCCTCCAATCACGACCATCTTCATGGTTTCTCTTTCAGATTTGCCGACCGCTGGATTGCCGTCGATGGAAATTAAGAATGCCGGCCCACCACCTCGAAGTCCTTGGTGCGGGTTTGAATTCCTCTTGAAGAAATCTTGGTTATTCGTCCAAGGATGCAGTTGGCGTTTGGAAGCGCCCAGACGGAACACCTGCACCGACGGCGGACCAATGCGGCAATGCGCATTTTCTCGTATGGCAGTGAGGAGAACCACTGGTCCGCTATAAGCAAAAAATGCTCGGCTTGGTTTCTCTACTCATCGCCTTGAGGTCTCAACTGTTGTGTCACGGTGGGTAGGTAACATCGGCCAATCTAGCCCTGCGGTTCGTCACAGCAGCTGCGGTTGATAGTCCAATTGTTTTAGGTCTGCGTTGCAGCCTAGGCTCAGCTTTGGCTGCCCGCCACTACACCGACGGATAGGATTTCCACGCCCACCGAACAGCATCTGCCAGTCCGTGGCCACTGGCACGACGGTGAGCGCGGCGAAATGCGCGGAGCGATTTGTATTCCGGTCAACCGTCACCGCCTGTAGCCCGAAACGATAGCTTCGGCGGTTGCGAGGAACACCTGTACTCGCGACGAGCTTGGCATAGACCCTCGCAGTGCCAGATCAACACTTCCGCTCAATGGCGGGGTCTGCCGACGCGGCGCAATCTCCCAATGGACGTTGGTCGTCAGTCCATGGAGCGTCTTCCGACCCACGGGGCCAGCGGCAAAGCAACGGATAGAGCGATCAAAGGAGATGAAAATGGATCAGAAAGTGGCAGCGAAGAGCTCGAACAATGCTCCGAGTCCCGGTAAGACGAGGCCGGAAGAACTGGTCCCGTCGCGCTATGCGGTGCGGGTCGGTGATATCGATGTGCTGGTGATCAGCGACGGCGTGCTGACCCCGCCCGCAGAGTCCATGGCAACCAACGCCGATCCCGCTGTGCGCAACGCCTGGCTCGACAGCGAGCTCCTGCCGAAGGACGTGTTCGACTGGGCTCTGAACGCCGTCGTGATTCAAAGCGCCGGCCAGACGATCCTCGTCGACACCGGCATCGGAACCCAGGTTCCCGACTTCCCCAGGTCCGGCCTGTTCCTCCAGCGCCTGAAGGCCGCTGGTATCGAGCTCAAGGAGGTCACCGACATCGTCCTCACGCATATGCATTTCGACCATGTCGGCGGTCTCCTCCTTCCCGGGGTGAAAGAACAGCTCCGCAAAGACCTACGCATCCACGCGTCGGCGGCCGAAGCGAAATTCTGGGAAAACCCCGATTTCTCCAAGACTGCAATGGGGCCGGTGCTCTCGGAGGTCGCGCGCAACGCGGCGCGGCAGTTCCTGGATAATTACCGCGCCAATCTGCACACCTACGAGGCCGATGGACAGATCGCGCCGGGCGTGGTCGCCTCGCGGACCGGCGGGCACACGCCTGGGCACAGCGTCGTTCGCGTGTCGTCGAAGGGCGAACGCCTGATGTTTGGCGGCGATGCAATTTTCCCAGTCTCGTTCGAACATCCCGAATGGCACAACGGCTTCGAACACGATCCTGAGGAGGCAACCCGCGTCCGTCTCCGCCTGATGCGGGAGTTGGTGGAGACCGGTGGGTGGCTGGTGTCCACGCATATGCCGTTCCCTTCCGTCGGCCGTATTGCGGCCAACGGCGACCTCTTCCGCTGGGTGCCTGCCTGGTGGGACTACTGACCGCACCGCGGTTCACGTCTGCCAAGAAAAGCCTCCTGACTCGGTCGGGAGGCAAAATTTGATGCCTCCAGCAACCGCCATCGCGGCAGATTGCCGGGATAATCCTATCGCGACGGACTGCCCCCGTGCTCACTCGGGTAGGCCTGCTTTGCGCAAACCCTCGGCGAACCGTGAAAGCTCCTCGGAGCGATAAATCGGGAGCCATTCCTTGAGATTCGAGAGGCGCGCGGAAGGCAGAAGCCCGTTCAGACGCTGCATCGCCTGCTCCGCTTCCGCCGACCGTCCCGCGAGTGCGTGGCTTGCCGCCAAGAGGGCAAGGGCGAGCAGAAGGTCGGGCATGTTACCCAATGCTTCTTCTGCAGCGACCGTCGCCGCGTCAAAGCGCCCCGCGCAGAAATGTGCCAGTGCGATGCTGGCCTGCATACGGAACATTTCCGGATCTAGCGGGCTCAGCCGGACGGCATGGGCGAGATCCTTCAGCGCACACTCCGTCTCGCCACGGAAAATGCGCAGGGAGGCACCGAGGAACCACGCGGGGGCCAAGTTGGGATTGAGCAGGCGCGCCCGGTCGATAAGCGCGATGCCACCATCGAGATCGCCGCCGAGATGACCAAGTGCGTGCCCGGCTCTGGTCAGGGCTACGGCGTCGTCCCGCCCGAACTGCACCGCCAGTCGCGCCAACCGCACGCCCTCGGCAATCTCTTCGACCGGACTATCCATCCAGCCGTTCAGCTTGCGCCAGAAATGGCACCAGGCCGCGCCGCTGTAGGCCGAGGCGAATTCCGGATCGAGCGCAATCGCCCGATGGAACAGCGGCAGCGCCGCCCCGATAGCATCGCGGGTGCCGTTATGCAGCTTGGCCATGCCGCGCAGGTAATAGTCGTAGGCGTCGAGACTTTCCGTCGGTTTGCGCTTGGCGCGTTCGATCTCCACACGTTCGAGCTGTGGCGAGATCGCGCCGACGACGCTTTCGGCGATCTGATCCTGCAGTTCGAAGAGGTTGCCGAGCGTACCCTCGAAACGTTCAGCCCAAAGATGCGTGCCGGTCGAGGCCTCGATCAACTGCCCCGTGATACGTACCTTGTCTCCCGCCTTGCGCAGGCTTCCCTCCAACACATAGCGCACGCCGAGCGCGTGGCCGACCTCTTTTACATCGACCGCCTGCCCCTTGTAGGTGAAGCTCGAGTTACGGGCGATGACGAATAGCCAACGCAGACGCGATAGCGCCATGATGATGTCCTCGACCACGCCGTCGGCAAAATAGTCCTGCTCTGGATCGCCGCTAAGATTTTGAAAGGGTAAGACCGTAATCGAGGGCTTGTCCGGCACGGCAAGCGCCGTGGCCGGCCCCTTAAATTCGGTGGTGAGGAGTTCGACGCCGACGGGTTCGTCAGCCATGACGTCACCGATGAAGCGGAACCCCTTGCGAGCGGCAGTGCGGATGAGGCGCTGTTCCTCGCCACTGTCGCCGATCGCTTTGCGCACTGCGTTGATATGGCTAGCGATGGTGGATTCCGAGACGATCCGTCCGCCCCACACCGCCTTCAGCAGGTCATCCTTGGTGACGACGCGGTCGCGGTTCGCAATGAGATGCAGCAGGAGATCAAAAACCTGCGGTCCGATGGCCATGACCTCGCCGCACCGAGTCAACTCGCGGCGTTGTTGGTCGAGCAGGTAATCTCCAAACGCGAACTGCATGATCGGCATCCTCGCATGATGGCCGTTCACGCCCTGCGACGCACGGCCAGGTCTCCCGCATGTTTAGCATTGTACCGCGTAGTGTGCCCGCTGGCTCGCCTCAAGAGCTTCAACCTTGGATGAAAATCCAACACGCCCTCAAGAGTATTCCAAGTTCACCGCAAGGATTTGCAGCGCGGCTGCAGGCATCCTTCCCCACATAAACGGCAATCGGGCGGCAAGTAAATGTGACGATAAGGCACGCACATTGTTCGGCGGATTGGGGCTTCATGAGTCACTAATCTGCTGACGATCTGGTCATTACGCTTGGTGGCCTGGGGCTTCTAAGCTGCGTCGATACCAACCACGACATCTTCAAGAGCGGAGAGACCGAAGTGACGAGACCCCATTCTCCTTGGCTGCGATTGGGAGGCAAGCTAGCGCAGATCATGCCAAGTCGTATCAAGCGAGATAGCGGCATAATCAATGGGCGGGGTTTGTGATGGCTAATTGCTCTCGAGCGATCGAACTCCGCCATTTGCACTACTTCATTAGCGCAGCCGAGCACGGCAGCTTCCGCAAGGCGGGAGTGGCGGTTGGTATTCAAGAATCGAGCATCAGCCGTGGCGTCCGCGATCTTGAAGATCAATTGGGCGCAGCGTTGTTTCATCGACATAGTAGCGGAGTCCGGCTCACTTTCGCGGGCAAGCGCTTCTTGCGCCGGGCTCGTCAGATTATCCGCAACCTCGGCGAGGGAGCGCATGATATTGCTTCGGTAGGCCGGTCAGAAATTGGATATGTGCGGATCGGGATATTCTCGTCCATCGCGTCCGGCTTTCTTGCAGAGCTGCTGCGAACCTATCATGCTCGCTTTGAGAAAGTGCGGGTGGAATTGGTAGATGGCACCCCTGCCGAGCACGTTGCAGCTCTTCGCCAGGTCACGCTTGATGTCGCGTTTCTCACTGGAACGCGGGACTGGCGAGACTGCGATACGGAACAGCTTTGGTCAGAGCGAGTGTTCGCCGTTTTGCCGGAGAATCATGAACTAGCCGCACGCAGTGCGCTAGATTGGCACGATCTTGTCGAGGAAACCTTCATCATAAACAGTGTTGCTTCGGGTCAAGAAATACACGACTATCTGGTCCAAAGGCTGGCCGGATTGGGCCGACACCCAGAGATTTGTGTACAGCATGTCGGGCGCGACAATCTCTTGCCATTGGTAGCGATCAACCGAGGCTTGACCGTCGTAAGCGAAGCTATGACGGCTGCGCGATTTCCCGGCATCGCTTACCGGCCAATCATGTGCGAAGTTCTTCCCTTTAGCGCGGTATGGTCGCCAAGGAACGACAATCCGGCGCTTAGACGATTCCTAAGCTTGGCAAGGACAATGTCAAAGTCAGTTTTGCCAAGCATGTTGTTGATCTGTGGCTTCCCAATTTAAGCGAGCTGCCCCGGCGGTCGGCGAGCCTTGGCGAAACCGCGGTCAGTCGAGATGAAACGCTCCAACATCGGTACGACCAAGCGCGCTGGATCGGAGACAGATTGACCTGTTTCGCGCGCCAGAATTTCGGCGTAGGCAACAAGATCGCGATGGAGTGCAGCGGGCAGCTCCACTGTGATCTTGATGGGTTTATTGTCGGCGATCGGGCCAAGTTTCAGCTTGGTCATGGTCAACTCCTATAGGGTTCGAGGACAAGATCGCGGGTGACAATGACCCTGACGGGGAAACCCGGCCGAATGGTCAGCATCGGCGCGACGTTGAGCTGGCGGCGGACGATCTGCTGGCCGGCATCGTTGATGGTGTCCTGGCCGCCGCTGCGGATTGCGCGGAGAAGCCGGTTCTCGTCGTTTACGGCAAGTTCGGCCCCGACTGCGAGCAGCGTCGAGAGGCCGGCGGCCTTGGCGAGATCCCACCAGTGATAATCGACGCCATCCTCAAGGCCGGCATAGCCTTGTGTATCCGCGCCGGGCTGGCGTTCGAGCACGATGGAGCGGCCGTTCGGCATGATGAGGCGATTCCAGACGAGAAGCACGCGGCGCTGCCCGAACTGCACATTGTTGTCGTACTGGCCGATGATACGGGTGCCCTGCGGTACTAGCAGGATGCGCCCTGTCGGGCTGTCGTAAATCGGCTCCGTCACCTGGGCGGTGATTTGCCCCAGAAGATCGGAGCGGATGCCGGTGATGAGCGCAGCCGGAATAACGGCTCCGGCCTGAAGAACGAAGGGCGATGCGGGAGCCGTGACACGATCCGGCGATGTGGTGCGCCGATCGACGGGACCGTTGAGGAAGGCGAGCTGCTTGTCCTGTGCCGTCGGCTGGCTGGCTTGTCCGGGTATGTTGAACCCGGCGTCCCCCTGCGCCGGCATCCCCGTCGATCCCGCCGGTGCGAGCGATCCGCCGCGCGCCTGGAAGAAGACCGTGCTGGTGCGGGCGGCTTCCTCCTCGGCACGGCGACGCTGTTCGGCCTCGTCGACGCCGGGCGTTGGCACAACCGGCGGAGCAACGGGCTGTCCTGCATTCTGCGCGCTCAGGATCGGGCGGCCGAGATCGCCCGGCAGCGCGGGGCCGAGAATCGGGCCGGTATAGTCGCGCGGCAATCCGGCGAGACCATCGGCGGGCTGGCGGTTGGCCGTGGAGTATAGCTCCTGACCGTCATTGCCCGGCCCGCGCGTTTGGAGCGCATAGATCAGTGCCCCGCCGATGCCGACCATGGCGACGGCCGCGACGCTTGCGAGCATCTTGCGCGACAGACGGGTGACGCGCGGCGGTTCGGTGCGCAGACGCATCGGGGCGGCGTTGGTTTCGGTGTCGCTCATGATTGCGGCCTCCCATCGGTGCGGACGATCCTGACGGTCTGCTGCTTGTCGCTGCTGCCAAGGCGCAACTCGGCCGCGCCGAACAGCCGGTCCACGATCAGGATGTGTTGATGGATGCGGCTGTTGGCGATCTGGGCTTCGCCTTCCGGGCCGATGACGAACAGTGGTGGCATCTCGCCCTGCACGATGCCACGCGGGAATTCGACATAGACGTGCCGGCCGTCGTCATAGACGGCGAGCGGTTTCCACGGCGGATTGCCGCCGGTCAGGCCATAGCGATAGTTGCGCGCCGCAACAGCCGGAATGACCGGCCTCGCCGGGACCGCCTGACCCGGCCCACCTGCGGGTCGCGGATACGCCCATGCCACGGCGGGCATATAAGGCTTCTCGCCGGAGCGCAGTTCGAGCATGTAAGTGCGCCGGTCGGTGGTGATGACGAGATTGGTGGTGATGCCGGCGCGCGACGGTTTCACCAGCACATGCACGCGCCGCGTCACGCCCGATCCGCTTTCAGTGTCGCCGATGATCCAGCGCGCGGTGTCGCCCGCCGCGATCGGGCCAGAGCCGGTTAGGCTCTCGCCGGCCTCGAGCGCGATGTCTGTGATCTGGCCGGGCGCGGCATAAACCTGATAGAGCGCGCCATCCGACCAGGGATAGACTTGAATGGCGTTGAAATAGCCTTCGCGGCGCGGCTGCACGCGGGCGGCGGCGTTGGCGTTCTCGACACGCGCGGTCGGTGTCGCACCTGCTGTGCCGCCCTTCGCCGGTGTCCAGGTCGGCGGGATGTGCAACGGGCGCAACTGCGGATCGATCGCAGCTACTGGTGCAGCCGGCAACGGCGGAACGCTCTCATCGTAGCTGATCTCCGGCGGCTTGTTAGTGGCGCAGCCGGCCAGCATGGTCGCGGACAGCAGCACAGCCGGAATGACGGATTTACGGAAAGGCGAGTTTGCGGCTTTGCGGAGTATCGGCCGGTTCATTGGCTCAACTCCCGCGACCAGCTGATGGCATTGACGTAGATGCCAAGCGGATTGGCTTTCAGCCGTTCGGCGTCTCGGGGCGGTTGGAGGGCGATGGTCAGGATCGCTGTCCACCGCTCCGTCGTGGCGAGCTTGCCATCCTCATAGCGGCGCTCTGTCCAAGCGACGCGGAAGCTGTCGGCCGAGGCGCGGATGACGCTGGAGACCTCGATGGCGATCTGCTGCTTGCCGACTTTGACGAAGGGATCGTTGGTGCGGGCATAGTCGTTGAGCGCGCCCGCGCCGCGATCAGTGGTCCATTCATAGGCGCGAAGCCAGTTCTGACGGACGATGACCGGATCAGCGGGAATGCTGCGCACCTGCTCGATGAAGCGGGCGAGATGCCAGGCAATCTGCGGATCGGTCGGGCGATAGTCGGCTGTCGCCGGCGCGATTGCTTGCGATTGGCCGAGATTGTCGATCTGTACCACCCAGGGCACGACGGTGCCCCGTGCCGACTGAATGACGAGCGCGGCCGCGAAGCCCGCTGATAGGATCAGCGAGCCGAAGGCCATGTAGCGCCAGTTCTTCGCCTGCACGCGGGCCGAGCCGATGCGCTCGTCCCAGACCTGCGCGGCCTTCTGGTATGGCGTCTCGGGTTGCGGGGTCTTGCCGTAATGGGCAGCGGGTCGTCGAAACAGGTTCATGAGCGGTCACTTTCAGAGAGGTTGATGGAGGAACCGGACCCCTGGCTGTCGCCGGAGCGGATGGCGTGGGCGGCGGCGCTGACGCCGTGGCTGATGGTCTGGCTACGCTTCATGCGCTTGGCCCAATCGGGAGCGCCGCCAGCCGTGGCCGTCGGTGTCGAAGCGGCTTCCGCGCTGCCGCTGATCGTCCCCATGGTCGAGGAACCGCCGGTCGCGCCGAATCCGGCCTTCGCGCCATCGGAGAAGCTGGACTTCATGGAGTCGGCGGCGCGCGTGGCGGCGCGACGCAGGGGCGAGAGGGCGGCCGATCCGGCGGTGCGCGCGACAGCGCCCATGCCGGAGGCGACTCCGCTCGCGCCGGATTTGCCGAGCGAGCCGAGCGAATAGGCCGAGGAAGCAGCGCCTGCCGCGGTCGCGCCGCCACGCGCGGCTGCGGCCCCGCCGGAGAGCATGGCGGCTCCGCCCTTGGCGGCCAGCATTGCACCGCCGCCGGCGGCCAGCATTGCACCGCCGCCGGCGGCCATGGCCGCGCCGCCGACCGCAAGGCCCGTGCCGACGGCGGCGCCGGCGCCGAGCTGGGGACCGCCGGAGACGAGCCCGTTGGCGATGCCGGGACCGAAGATGCCGAGGCCGAGCAGCGACAAGGCGGCGAGGACGACGGCCATGGCGTCGTCGATGCTCGGCGCCTTGCCGCCGAAGCCTTGCGTGAACTGCGAAAACAGCGTCGAGCCGATTCCGATGACGACGGCCAGGACGAGAACTTTGATGCCGGATGAAATGACGTTGCCGAGCACACGTTCGGCCATGAAGGCAGTTTTGCTGAACAGACCGAACGGGATCAAAATGAAGCCGGCCAGCGTCGACAACTTGAACTCGATCAGCGTGACAAATAGCTGGATCGCCAGAATGAAGAAGGCGAGGATCACCAGCGCCCAGGCGAACAACAAGCACGAGATTTGGATGAAGTTTTCGAAGAAGGCGATCCAGCCCATCAGATCGGAAATGGATTCGAGCAGTGGTCGGGCCGCATCGAGCCCAGTCTGAGCGACCTTCCCGGGCCGCATCAGATCGGCGGTCGAAAAGCCTGTGCCGCTGCCCTTCAGGCCGAGGCCGGCAAAGCTGTCGAAGACGATCTTCGCCAGATTGTTCCAGTTGCCGATGAGATAGGCGAAGACGCCGACGAACAGCGTCTTTTTTACGAGCCGCGCCATGATGTCGTCGTCGGCGCCCCAGCTCCAGAAGAGCGCAGCCAGTGTCACATCGATGACGATGAGCGTGGTGGCGATGAACCCGACTTCGCCGGACAGGAGCCCGAAGCCGGAGTCGATGTAGCGGGTGAAGAGCCCGAGGAAATTGTCGATGACGCCTGAACCGCCCATGCCTCACCGTCCTTCGCTATGGGAGGGCGACACGGACGCGGGCGTGCGGCCAAGGAAGCGGTTGCGGGTCTCGGCCCAGATACGCAGGCAGTCGTTGTCGCTCGCGGCCTGCTGCCCGAGCTGCTGGCACCGGCGTTGGCCATCGCGCAGCGGATCGCGATCGGGTTGATGAAGCGCTGCCGGCGAAGATGCCGGCGCGTCCTCCTTGCGGGTCGGCTCAACCACCGTTGCCGTGATGGCAACGGCGACGAAGGCCATCGCGCCGAGGCGTGCCAGCATCTTGCTGTCCATGACCGCGCCCTCAATGACCGTTGTTGAACATCTGGGCGTTGCCGGGCGTGTAACCCGCGCCTGGCGTCAGGAAGCGGCGGCGCTGCTCGCGGCCCTGTTCGGCGGCGGCGGTGCGTTCGGCCTCGGTAAGCGCGCTGGCGCGGCCATTGGAAGCGAGAAGCGCGACGAGATCCGAAAGCTGCTGCGATTGCAGCGCGAGGATCTGATTGCCAGCCTGCTCGCCTGCAGGGCGCCGGTCGCGCTCTGGCTCTGGCTAACGAGGTTGGTCATCTGCGTGCGATTGGTGTCGATGTTGCCGACGACACCGGCTTGCATCCGCATGGCGTCCTGAAGACCACCGACGGTGTTCTGCCAGCGCGAGCGCGCATCGGCGACAAGCTGTTGGTCAGTCGCAGACATCGAGACGTTGCCGTATTTTTGGCTGAACATCTGATCGATCTGCTGGACATTGAAGGCGATGCCTCGCGCCTGGTTTATGAGTTGCTGGGTGCGCTGGACATTCTGTTGAAGCTGTTGCAGTGCGGAGTACGGTAGGCTCGCCAGATTACGCGCCTGATTGATGAGCATCTGCGCCTGGTTCTGAAGCGAAGTGATCTGATTGGTGATCTGCTGAAGCGAGCGCGCCGCGGTGAGTACGTTCTGCGCATAGTTCGACGGGTCGAATACGATCAGAGCGTGTACGGGCGTCGCGAGCATCGGCGACAGGGCGATGGGCGCTGCGAGCATGGTTGCGGCGAGCGCCATGGCGCGCGAGCGGAAACGACGGATATTCATGGTCAGGACTCCTTTTCTGGCTGGGGGAAGTTCGGGATGAGGTCGGCGGCCCATCCGGCGTCGCGGGCGCGCAGCCACGCGGCGAGGAAGCCATCGCGGCCGTGTTCGCTGACGAGGTTTGCAATCAGCGTCTGGTCGGATTTCGAGGAGGCGGCGCAGAGCGCGAGGCCGACTTCGGACAGGCCCAGCTCGAACAGGCGATTGCCGCGCCGCGACTGGCAGTAATAGTCCCGCTTGGGCGTTGCCCGCGCGAGGATTTCAATCTGGCGGTCATTGAGACCGAAACGGCGATAGATCGTCGTGATCTGCGGCTCGATCGCGCGTTCGTTCGGCAACAGGAGCCGAGTCGGGCAGCTTTCGATGATGGCCGGCGCGATGCTCGAATTGTCGATGTCGCTGAGCGACTGCGTGGCGAAGATGACGGATGCGTTCTTCTTGCGCAGCGTCTTCAGCCATTCGCGGAGCTGGCCGGCGAAGCCTTCATCGTCGAGCGCCAACCAGCCCTCGTCGATGATGAGGAGGGTCGGCCGCCCGTCGAGCCGGTCGCCGATGCGATGGAAGAGATAGGCGAGCACGGCCGGGGCCGCTCCGATCCCGACCAGGCCCTCGATTTCAAATGCCTGCACGTCGGCGGAGCCGAGATGTTCGGCCTCGGCATCGAGCAGCCGACCATAGGCGCCGCCGACGCAATAGGGCCGGAGCGCCTGCTTGATGTCGTTGGACTGAAGCAGGACCGCGAAGCCGGTGATGGTGCGTTCCTCGACCGGCGCCGACGCCAATGAGGTCAGCGCCGTCCAGATATGATCCTTCACCTCGGGGGTGATCGTGACTCCTTCGCGCATGAGGATCGCGACGATCCAATCGGCAGCCCAGGCGCGTTCGTAGGTGTCGTGGATGCGGGCAAGCGGCTGGAGCGAGACGGACGATTCCGCGCCGTCCGTCAGACCGCCGCCGAGATCGTGCCAGTCGCCGCCCATGGCGAGCGCGGCGGCGCGGATCGAACCGCCGAAATCGAAGGCGAAGACCTGGGACCGCTCGTAGCGGCGAAACTGCAAGGCCATGAGCGCGAGCAGCACGGACTTGCCCGCGCCGGTCGGGCCGACGACGAGCGTGTGGCCGACATCGCCAACGTGAAGGGATAACCGGAACGGGGTCGAGCCTTCGGTCTTGCCGTAAAGCAAGGGGGGCGCACCGAAATGCTCGTCCCGTTCCGGCCCCGCCCACACGGCGCTCAGGGGGATCAGGTGGGCGAGATTGAGCGTCGAGATGGGCGGCTGACGGACGTTCGCGTAAGCATGTCCGGGGAGCGAGCCGAGCCAGGCATCGACGGCATTGACGGATTCGATCATGGCCGTGAAATCGCGGCCTTGGATCACCTTCTCGACGAGGCGCAGCTTCTCGTCCGCAAGACGCGGATCGGCGTCCCACACCACGATCGTCGCGGTGACGTAGGCCATGCCGGCGACATCGGCCCCGAGTTCCTGCAGGGCCATGTCGGCGTCGGCCGCCTTGTTGGCCGCGTCCGTGTCCACGAGGGCGGACGCCTCGTTGGTCATCACCTCCTTCAGGATCGCCGCGATGCTCTTGCGCTTGGCAAACCATTGCCGCCTGATCTTCGTCAGCAGCTTGGTCGCATCCACCTTGTCGAGCAGGATCGCGCGGGTGCTCCAGCGATACGGGAAGGCGAGCCGGTTGAGATCGTCGAGGAGGCCGGGCGTCGTCGCGGTCGGGAAACCGATGATGGTGAGGATGCGCAGATGCTGATCGCCAAGGCGCGGTTCGAGCCCGCCGGTCAGCGGCTGGTCGGCGAGCAGTGCATCGAGATAGACCGGGGTTTCGGGAACGCGGACGCGATGGTGCTTCGTCGAAACGGTGGAATGCAGATAAGTCAGCGCCTCCGAGTCATCGAGCCAGGCGCAGTCCGGCATGAAACCGTCGAGCAACGCCAGCACGCGGTCGGTGCGATCGGTGAAGGCACGCAGGATCTCGTGCGGATCGACGCCGGTGCGCTCACGGCCCTCGTAAAGCCATGTCTCGGCGCGGGCAGCTTCCTCGGCTGGCGGCAGATAGAGGAAGGTCAGGAAATAACGCGACTCGAAATGCGCGCCGGCTTCCTCGAAGTCGGCTTTGCGCTCCGCGTCGACCAGGCCGGAGGCCGGATCGAGAAACTGGCTCGCGGGATAGGTCGCGGCCTCGTGGCGCTGGGCCTCGACGAAGATGCTCCAGCCGGAGCCGAGACGGCGGAAGGCGTTGTTGATGCGGCCAGCGACCGCGACCAGCTCGGCCGCGACGGCGCTATCGAGATCGGGACCGCGAAAGCGCGCCGTGCGCTGGAAGCTGCCATCCTTGTTCAGCACGATGCCCGGCGCAACGAGCGCGACCCAGGGCAGATAGTCGGCAAGGCGGCTGGCGGTGCGGCGATATTCGGCAAGGTTCATCATCGGGCGTGCCTTCCCTCAAACCGCGAGATGGCCGGGGATGCGCAGATGCCTGCGCCCGACCTCGACGAAGAGCGGATCGTGCTTGGCGGCCCAGACTGCCGCGAAGTGGCCGATGGCCCAGATGGCGAGGCCGACCAGCCAGAGACGCAGGCCGAGGCCCACAGCCCCGGCGAGCGTGCCGTTGAGGATCGCAATAGAGCGCGGCGCACCGCCGAGCAGGATGTGCTCCGTCAGCGCGCGGTGAACCGGGATGGTGAATCCCGGCACGTCCAGTTGCTCGAAGGCTATCGCCATCAGACGAGCGCCCCGCCGCCGAAGCTGAAGAAGCTGAGGAAGAAGCTCGACGCGGCGAAGGCGATCGACAGGCCGAACACGATCTGGATCAGCTTGCGGAAGCCGCCCGACGTATCACCAAACGCCAGCGCCAGGCCCGTCGCGATGATGATGATGACCGCGACGATCTTGGAGACCGGCCCCTCGATCGACTGAAGGATTTTCTGAAGCGGCGCTTCCCACGGCATCGATGAGCCGGAGGCATGGGCGGCCGGAATGAGGACGAGATTGATGTAGGTGAAGGCTGCGGCGGTCGCGACGAAGCGGCGAGCGCGCATAGCGGTACGGATCATTCGGGGTCTCCTGTGCTGGTGGGGGTGGCTTGGGTGACGCGGTAATCGCCGTCGGGGCCGAGCCCTTCGACGCGGGCGAGTTCGGCGAGCCGGCGCCCGGAGCCGCGGCCGGAAAGAACAGCAACGAGGTCAATGGTCTCGGCGATCAGGGCGCGCGGGACGGTGACGACGGCTTCCTGGATGAGCTGTTCGAGCCGGCGCAGCGCGCCGATGCCGGTGCCGGCATGGATGGTGCCCACGCCGCCGGGATGGCCGGTGCCCCAGGCTTTGAGCAGGTCGAGCGCTTCGGAGCCGCGCACCTCGCCGATGGGGATGCGGTCGGGGCGCAGGCGCAGCGAGGAGCGGACAAGATCGGAGAGCGTCGCCACGCCGTCCTTGGTCCGCATGGAGACGAGATTGGGCGCGGCGCATTGCAGCTCGCGCGTGTCCTCGATGATGACGACGCGATCGGCGCTCTTGGCGACTTCCGCGAGCAGCGCATTGGTCAGCGTGGTTTTGCCGGTCGAGGTGCCGCCCGCGACAAGGATGTTGGCGCGCGCCGCGACGGCCGCGCGTAAGGTCGTGGCCTGATCCGCCGACATGATCCCAGCGGCCACGTAATCGTCGAGCGTGAAGACGGCGACGGCAGGCTTGCGGATGGCAAAGGCGGGCGCGGCGACGACGGGAGGCAACAGGCCCTCGAACCGCTCCCCCGTCTCGGGCAGCTCTGCCGAGACGCGCGGCGACCGGGCGTGAACCTCCGCGCCGACATGGTGGGCGACCAGGCGCACGATGCGCTCGCCATCGGCGGGCGACAGCGTTTCGCCAGTGTCGGACAGCCCTTGGGAAAGCCGGTCGATCCAGATGCGCCCGTCCGGGTTCAGCATCACCTCGACGACGGCGGGGTCTTCCAGAAGCCGCGCGATGGCGGACCCAAGCGCGGTGCGCAACATGCGCGCGCCGCGCTGGATCGCTTGCGGTTGTTGATGAGTGGATGACATTGCAGCCCCGTATGTTCACGAGGCACGCAACAGATAGCTCCCCGGTCGGGGATGATTAAAAGAGCCAGGAATTAGGCTGATTCAACAAGTTTCTATCGTAGTAGTAGTGTGGCGTGCAAATACAGGAGAACGGCGGCGGGGGCTTGATCTTGATGTCGGCGGCAGCTTCACCACATGCCGCGCGAGATAGTCATGCTTCAGATTCAGACACATCCTCGGGGATCTCCTGTCGGAGCTTCGGCCCTTTGACGAGGCGCCGGCCCAGAGCAGTGATGAAGGCTTCATATCGCTCGCTCGACTTGGCGCGCGCGGCCTGCGCGGCCGGTTCCGGCAATGCCGGCGTGGTCGTGATCCAGAAGCGGATGAACACTGCCAGCGTTTCGACAGCGATGCCGATGTCTCGCTCCATGCGGGAAATGCGGCGGTCGATCTGGTCGAGGCGCTTGGCGACGACGGCCTCGCGGCGTTCGGCATCGTCCGGCGACAGGAAGGATGCGATGGCGGCTTCGGCGATCATGGACTGCGATTGATCCCGGCGCGCGGCGAAATCCGCCAGCGCCTGTGTGACGTCGGGGTTCAGATAGACCGTGAACTTCGACTTTTTCCGATGGCTGGTCATGGCGCTTACAGGTCCATGCCGTCATCGGGGTCGAGCGATACCTGACGCGCCACACCCTGCACCTGGCGGATCATGCGCTGATTGCGCATGGCGTCCTCATCGGTGTCGTCGCGAAGCTCGATCTCGAATTCGTTTGCGATCGGCTCTTTCTTCTCCACCGGCTTGGCGCGGCTGAGTTCGGGTTGCAGCCGGCGTTCGGATTCCGTGGTGTCCTCATCGTCGGATCGGTCAGCAAGCTGGGTGTCCACCGCCTCCGGCCGAGCTGGGATCGGCAGGCTACTCCAATCGTCGGGGCGAGGCTTGTCGGGACGTTTCAGTTCGGGCGGCGACAGAAGGCGTTCGCGGAAACGGGCATCCTCATAGTAGCGGGCCTTCTTCGCCCGGATGGGCGGCGTGCCGGCGACCATGACGATCTCGTCGCTCGGTGGGAGCTGCATGATCTCGCCCGGCGTCAGCAACTGACGGGCGGTTTCTGAGCGCGAGACCATGAGATGGCCGAGCCAGGGGGACAGCCGATGCCCGGCATAGTTCTTCATCGCCTTCATCTCGGTCGCGGTGCCGAGCGCATCGGAAACACGTTTGGCGGTGCGCTCGTCGTTGGTGGCGAAGCTGACCCTGACGTGGCAGTTATCGAGGATCGAATTGTTCGGGCCGTATGCTTTTTCGATCTGGTTGAGGCTCTGCGAGATCAGGAAGGCTTTGAGGCCGTAGCCCGCCATGAAGGCCAAGGCGCTCTCGAAGAAGTCGAGCCGCCCCAGCGCCGGAAACTCATCGAGCATCAGCAGCAGGCGGTGACGCCCGCCCTTCGCCTGCAAATCTTCGGTTAGGCGGCGGCCGATCTGGTTCAGCAATAATCGGATCAGGGGTTTGGTGCGATTGATGTCGGACGGCGGCACGACGAGGTAGAGCGTCGTCGGGCGCCCGCCGCCCACGACGTCGCTGATGCGCCAGTCGCAGCGTCGCGTCACCTCGGCCACCACCGGATCGCGGTAGAGGCCGAGAAACGACATGGCGGTGGACAGCACGCCGGAGCGCTCGTTGTCGGATTTGTTCAACAATTCGCGCGCCGCGCTGGCGACAACGGGATGAGGCCCTTTCTCGCCGAGATGGGCGGTCTTCATCATGGCGCGCAGCGTGGATTCGACCGGGCGCTTCGGATCGGAGAGGAAATTGGCGACACCGGCTAGCGTCTTTTCCGGTTCGGCGTAGAGGACATGCAGGATCGCGCCGACAAGAAGGGAATGGCTGGTTTTCTCCCAATGATTCCGCTTGTCGAGGCTCCCTTCGGGATCGACGAGGATGTCGGCGATATTCTGGACATCGCGGACTTCCCACTCGCCGCGCCGCACCTCGAGCAAAGGATTGTATGCCGAGGATTTCGGATTGGTCGGATCGAAGAGGAGCACGCGGCCATGGTGAGAACGGAAGCCGGATGTCAGCGTCCAGTTCTCGCCCTTGATGTCGTGGACTATGGCCGAGCCCGGCCAGGTCAGGAGCGAGGGCACGACCAGGCCGACGCCCTTGCCGCTGCGGGTCGGCGCGAAGCACAGTACATGCTCTGGCCCGTCATGACGCAGGTAGTCGCGGTCGTAGCGGCCAAGCACTACGCCATCGGGATCGAGCAGCCCCGCGGCATGGATCTCGTGCTTTTCCGCCCAGCGGGCCGAGCCATAAGTCGCGGCGTCCTTGGCTTCGCGCGCACGCCAGACCGACATGCCGATGGCAACGGCTATAGCGATGAAGCCGCCGGATGCAGCAAGGATACCACCCTCCGCGAAGATCGACGGCGCATAGGCTTCGTAGAAATACCACCACCAGAAGATCGCGGGCGGATAATAGACCGGCACGCCGAAGAGAACGAACCAGGGCGCTCCAAGTTGCGCCTGAAACCCGAGGCTCCACGCGACATATTGGGTTGCGCCCCAAGTGGTGAGGAGGACGATGAGGAAGACGATCAGAATCTGTCCCCAGAGGATTTTGGTCGCGGACACTGCGATGTTCCTTTCTCGTTGAGGCTAGAGGCCCAGCCCGCGCTTGCGGCCGAAATCCCAATCGACGCCGCCGCCATCGCGGGCGACGCCGGAGACGTGGCGGCCCATCTGCTTGTCGAGGGATGGCGACCAGGGCACGAGCTGGAAGCCGAGGCCGTCGTCGATCACGGCGAAGCGGCCGGAGGCGAGCGTCAGGCGCTGGCGATATGTGCCGGCGACGTACTCGCCACTTTCGGCCGGCTTGAATGGCTGGCCGGTCTCCTTCACCAACCTGTCGGCCACAGCGTCGACTTCGCGGCGGCGAAGCGTGTCGATCAGGTTGCGGCTGAAGATGACGCGGCGTCCTTGCTGCTCGGCGAGACCTTCACCGACCAGATGCTCCGCACGTTGCAGCATTGCCTGCCGCACCTCGGCGCCGAAACCGCCATCCGACATGGCGACGGGTTCGCGGGCTATGGATTGCCGGTCGAGCCAGGTCGCGCCGGTGGCGCTCACCTGATGCTGGAGATCGAGATCGGAGCGGACGGCGAGCGCAACACGGCGCTCGCCTCGCGCGTCCTCATAGGTGCGGAGTTCGACGATCGATCCCGGCGGGCTGTCGCCAGTGGCCTCAAGATGCGGCAGCTTGATGTGATGGGTGCGGCCGTCCACCCCGTCAACCACGGCGTAGGCCGTTCCCTTCAGCTCGTCGTCAAGACCGCGTTCGACCAGGCGGCCGATGACCGGAACGTCGAGGCTCTCACCGGCGAGGACATAGCTTGCCGAGCCGCGCTCGATGCCTCGTTCGGTCAGCGCGCGGTGCATCCGCTTGATGATGTCGCCGCGCTCGCCGAGTTCTCGAAGCGTGGACTCGGCCTCGGCCTTGATGAACCATTGCTGGTGTCCGAGCTGTCCGGCGAGTCCACGGATTTCGAGGGTGCGCAGCCTGCCGACCTTGAGCGCATGAAATTCGTCCGGGTGCTGGCCGGGTTGCGGAGCGAGGTCGATGATGCCTGACTTGCCGGCGTCGCGGACGAGCTGCCGATCGAGCTGCGTCCAGCGTTCGGCCTCGACCTGCCGCTCCAGATTGCGGTTGATCTCCAGATCGGTGCGCTGGCCGAGTTCCTGGGTGACGAGATCCTGCGAGCGGGCGCGCATTCCCTCCTTGATGTAGTCGCGGGAGATCACGAGGTCCTGGCCGTCGTCGGTGCGGCCGCGCAGGATGATATGGATATGGGGGTTGTCGGTGTTCCAGTGATCGACGCCGACCCAGTCGAGCTTCGTGCCCAGGTCCTTTTCCATCTGCCCCATCAGATCGCGGGCGTGGTCCTTGAGGTCGGCCATATCCACGGCGTCCTCGGGCGAGACGATGAAGCGGAAATGATGCCGGTCATCCCCGCAGCGCTCCGCGAAGTCGCGAGCATCCACGTCGTCCCCTTCGTGGCTGAACAGCCGTGCCTTCTCCCCGTCTCGGGTCACACCGTCACGGCGCAGGTAAGTCAGGTGCGCGCCGAGCGGCGCGGAGCGCGCGGTATGGCGCACGACGCGGGTCTTGATGACGACGATCCGCGAGCGGCCGGTCAGCAGGCGGTTGGCCTGGATGCTGGCACGCTGGCCGCGCCCGAAGCGCGAGCGGTTGCCGGGCGTGATCCTGCCCGAACGGGAGACGCGGCCCCCGGCCTTCTGCGCGGCGGCGAGCGCCTGCGAAATGAAGGGCCGGGCTTGCTGTGCGCGGGTCGAGCGGATGCGCCCAGGCCGGACGCGAAATTCGCTGTCATCGGCCATGGCGAAGACCCGCACAGTGCAAAAGTAAATTGAAAATCAGGGAGATGGGCGCGGAGCGCACGGTGCGCGAAAGCGCGTCACGGTGCGGAACGCGTCGAAAAACAGAGCAAAAACAACCGACCGACCGAAGCGCACCGTGCGCCTTTTTATCTCGCCATCGTCCGGTCGTGTTGCCTGCTTCCACCCCCGACGCTCTCCATGACACGCTGGAGCCCGAGATGGCGCGAAACGGCGTCGGCGCGCTCATGGCGCATTCCTTTCGCCGGCGCGCGTGACGAACAGGCCACCGGACTGCGGCACGATGGCGGAGACATCGCGCGCGGATTGAGCATTCCGAGCATCGTTCATTGGGCGGTCCACCGGCGCGGGATTGGCTGCGGGTCTGCGCTCGGCCTGCACGACGAACAGCGGCGCGCGGGTCCAGGCGCGTGGATCTGGACGCGCTACGACCAGCGGGCTCGTGGCATCGCCAGCTTCGATAGCCGCTGCCATGACGGCAATGTAGTCGCGCGTTTCCTGCGGCAGTTGTTGCCCGCTCAGCGACGCCTCATAGCGGCCCGGCCCCGCATTGTAGGCAGCGATCCAACCCGGTGATCCGTAGCGGTCGAGGAGCTCGCGAATGTAGGCGGCGCCCGAGACGATGTTGTCGAGGGGGTCATAGGGATCGCTGCCGAGGCGATGGCGAGTGCGCAGCTCTGCCCATGTGTCCGGCATGACCTGCATCAGGCCGATGGCGCCCTTGCGCGAGACGGCGCGCGGATCACCAGCGCTCTCGGCGCGAAGAACCGCGCGTATCCAGACGGCCGGAATGCGGAAGCGGGTTGCGGCCGCGGCGATGAACTCCGCATAGGGATCATTCGGATTTGGTCGAGCGATCGCCTCAGTCTGCGCCATCGTCGCGCACGGCAGCGCGCTCGCAAAGCACAAGCCGGTAAGGAGAAGGAGAGCCATGCGCCGGGCGGATTGAGACCGCCCGTGCGCACTCTGACGGCTCGTCGATGGACGGCAAGCAGGCATGGCTCAGTCCTTCTCACCGCGGTCGCGCGGCCGCGACCAGTGCAGCGACCAGGCGTTGCCGGCATCATCGTCGCGGAACAGATTGGCGCGGATCGGCTGCGGCAAAGCCGGATCATCGATCAGCAGCGCGATATATTCACCCGCGCGTTCGCCGGTGCGTTTCCAGCCCGCGCCGATCTCCGGGCCGGCCTCGGCTTTGCCGTCATCGCTGGCGTGAACGCGATAGTCCGGCGCGTTCTCGGCATCGGACGGCTCGGCCGGAACGATGACGACGTCGCGAAAGAGCGTGAATGTCTCCAGGCGCCCGGCGAAGCCGGTGTTCTCGCGCGTGAATTGACCGATCTGAGGCATGGTTGCTTCCTTTGCGGTGGCGTCGGGAAAGCCATCGGCGGGCACCGCTCCCGCCGATGGGAGAGCGTTCACCGCGTCGGCGCGCGCCACGCGAAGCGGCCGTGTCCGTCTTCGTCGGTCCACAGAGGGACCGCGCGGCCGATGATCCGGTCGGTCGAGGTCAGGCCGAAATAGCGGCCGTCGAGGCTGTCGCGGAGCTGCCTGTTCATCAGGAAGACTTCGCCGGTGTGGATGCGGCGGCAGCCCTGCCAGACCGGCAGCTCACGCCCGGCGCGGTCGCTCACCCGCGCCGCGCCCATCTCGACGCCATCGACAGTGATGGTGAGGTTCGAGCGGCAAACGGTCTGCCCGGAAACGCCGAGGATGCGCTTCAGGAGCGGCACGCCTTTCGGCAGATAGCCGCGATCGGCGAGGAAGGTCGCGAGCGGCTCGGGAGCGTCGACAGCGACAAGATCGGTGACTTCGAACGGCCCATCGAAGTCGATCGTGTAGAAGCCGACCGGCGCGCTGGCCGACGCGTTCCAGATGAGCTTGGTCGGCATCGGCGTGAGCGCGGGATAGCCGACGCCCATGGTCGCGAGCGCCGTCGCGAGGATGAAGCCAGCGCGCGTCACGGCTCCGTCCTCCGGCGCAGCAGGAACGCGCGATGATGTTCGAGGGTGTAGGCGCGCGGCTCGTGGCCCGCGGTCAGGCGATTATGAACGTGGCGCCAGTGATCCGGTGAAACAGCCACTGGATCGATGCCGAGACGTTCGATCGCATCGATCGCCTGCAGCACGCGCTCGACTTGTCGCCAGCCCTCGACCTTGAGCAGGATATCGCCGCCGGGACGCACGAAAGGCAGCGTCTGATAGGCTTCGCCGCATGCAACGGCGCGGACAATGTCGATGCGCGAGATGATCGTGCCGAAGTCGTTGGAAGCCCAGCGCACGAAGGCGAAGACGGTGCCGGGCCGGAACGACAGGACACGGCGCCGCCGGTCGAGGATCTGTTCGTGCGCGTGCGTACCGAACCGGATCCAGTTCTCGATCTTCTTCTCAACCCAGGTCAGTTCGACATGGGTGAGATTGTCTGCGGGGAGCGCGGCCGGCGCCGGGCCGCCGCGCATGTGGGAGGGCGCGATGCCGCCGGTCATGAGAGATCTCCAGTGTCCGAGGGGAATTCGCGCGCGAGCAGCTCGCGCAGCATGTCGGCGACGGTGACGCCGCGCTGGAACGCGGCGATCTTGATGCGGCCGCGCAGCTCGGGCGTGACGTCGATGGTGAGCCTCGCGGTGAAGGCGGACACATCCGCCGCGCGGGCCGGCGGGGCATCGGCCGCCTTGATCCAGGTGTCTGGATCCGCCGGGCGAGATGCGAAGGCGCGCCTGGAGGATCGTTCGCTCATGGTGCGATCCTCTCGATCTCGGTGACGATGGCCGCGATCTCGCGCGCAGCGAGACCGGCGTCATCAATCTCGAAGGCCAGCCGGCCAGACTGCGCGGCATCGGCATAGATGACGCGCTGCCCGATCGTTGTGCGCAGCACCGGAGGATCGTGATCGGCCAGCGTCTCGGCCGTCTCGCGGGCGATAACGGTCCGCGCGCCGCAGCGGTTGAGCACGAACCGGGCGCGAAGCTCCGGCCGGTAGATGCGCGCTTCGGAAAGCAGCGTCAGCATTTCGGCCGATGCCCAGCCGTCAAACGGCGACGGCTGCACGGGGATCAGCACGAGGTCGGCGGCCAGAAGCGCCGAGCGCATCAGCCCGGCGACGCGCGGCGGCCCGTCGATGACGATGTGATCGACACCGCGCGCCAGCTCGGGCGCTTCACGGTGGAGCGTGTCGCGCGCCAGGCCGACGACACCAAACAGACGCGGCAGACGCTCGCGGGCGCGCTGTTGCGACCAGTCGAGCGCCGACCCTTGAGGGTCCGCGTCGACCAGCGTGACCCGCTTTCCCCTTCCGGCCCATTCGCCGGCCAGGTGCAAGGCGAGTGTCGTCTTGCCGACGCCGCCCTTCTGATTGAGGAACGCCACGATCATCGCGCTCCTCCCGATCGGCCATTGAGGGGGAGTTGAGACGCTACGGACGTGTCGGATGCGGACGGCCGCGATCGTTGCGTGGTTGCCGGCTTGGACGTGCCTGCCGTGAGACTCAGCCGCACGCCGCTGATGAGCTTTTGCACATCGCGCGCGTGCTCTTCAAAGTTAGATTCTTGGTTAGACTCTAAGTTAAGGGCGTGATTCCGCTTTTTGATTCCGTGCGTTACGCCCTGTTTGGGTTCCTGATAGCACGAGCCATGGGTTCCCGATGGCACGATAGTTCGGGTTCCCGATAGCACGAGCGAATCCACAGCCTGTCCACAGGCCGGGGCTGGCTCGAAGGCGAGCAGGACCCGACCGCCGATCTCGGTCTCGATGAACAGAGTGTAGCCGGGCAGCGGCTGGCGGCGGATGATGTCGCGCAGTTCGAAGGCGAAGCGCTTGAAGGGCGAGAGGCTACCGGACTTCTGGTGCAGGTGACGGAAGTCGAACCGCCAACCGTCGCGCTGGCGGCCGCCATGCTTTCTGACGAGTCGATAGAGCCAGCGATCGAGCCCGCCGGTCAGGTCGAAATAGGCGGGGTCGATGGTGAGCACGAGCGCGTCGTCGAGAACCGCCTGGTAGAACCAGTCGGGGACGATCAGTTCGAGCCCGGCGGGCTTCCCGTGGCGATCGACCCGCTCCTGCCACTCGTTGATCCAGGAGAAGCGATGGCGGCGGCCTTCGGCTGGCTGACGGATCGATGTCGAGACGGTGGTCGATTGCAGCCGGTCGAGAGCGGCCTTCAGGCGCTGATAGTCGCGCAGGCTCGTGCCGCGGCCGACGAAGGTGAGGATTTCATAGGGGGTGGCGGCCATGAGGCGCGAGGTGCGAAGCCCGGCATCGCGCGCCTCGACGATTTGGCTCGCCGCCCAGATCAGGATGTCGGCGTCCCAGATGGTCGCCATGCCGTGATCGGGCACAGCCTCGACGCGGATCGAGATGTTGCCCGCGGCAAAGTCGATCGGCGCGACACGGTGGGACTTTGAGAGGGAGAAGAACGGATAGGCCATGAGATCCTGCGCATCTCGTGGCGCGAAGTCGCCGGGGAGCGCCCGGAACAGGTCGAGCTGCCCGCGCTCCGAGATCGACTGGTGTCGCGCCGCCATTCGGGAAGCCGCGTGCGATCAGCGGGCGTATCGTCCGGCATGTGCCGGCGGCGTCGGTGAATGACGCTTGGCGGGCAGGACCGATCCGCGCGGATCGGAGGTCGAGGTCACGGCGCCGCGCTCGGCCCAGGCCTGAAGATCATCAATGGCGTAGACGACCCGACCGCCGAGCTTGCGATAGGCCGGGCCGGTCCCGTAGGTCCGGTGCTTCTCCAGCGTGCGGGCGGAGAGGCTGAGAAACTCGGCAGCTTCCTTGGTGCGTAGAAAGCGCGGTGGCAGGGCGGCGAGATCGGGTCGCATTGGGCGGGCCTCAGTGGTCTTCGTTGGGCCGCCGGAGATCGGCGGCTGACGAGGGCCACGATGGCGAAGCGAAACCGGCGAGTTGCAGGGCGAATTTAGGGGGATCCAAAATCGCCCACCGGGCGGGCGATCCAACCGGCTAGGATCGCCGGCGATGACGAAGCAGCTTCAGATAGCCGCCTGCGATCATGGCGCGTGCGTCCTTGAGCAGCGATTTGATCGTGTGCCGGGCGGAAGCATCCTGCCATTCGTCGCGGTCGTATGGTGCGACCCGCAAGACCACCCGCGCGATCTCCTGTTGGGTCGCACCGGCTCGGTATCCATCGATGGCCTGCAGCATTCGGCGATGCCGGGCACGCTGCTGGCCCGACAGTCGGGTGTCAGGCGGGACGACGCGACCGTGGACGGCAGCCAGGAGCCGGTGGACAGATGCCAGCCGGTCGAAGCCATCAAGGCTGAGCGGCACGAGCGCGGCGACAGCCAAACCGCCCGGAGGAGTCCCATGCTGTACGAGTTGGAGGCGCTGACCGTTGCCAAGATCGTAGAGGACGTAGGTTTCACCGTCGCCGCCGATGGTGAAAGCGGCATCAGCCGTCAGCCGTGGATCAGCGATCGTGGAAAGGGCCGGAGGCGCCTCGGCAAGAACGACCGCGCTGGTATCGGCTTGCGGGAGCCAGAACACGCGAGCAGTGGGAGGTGCGTCCTGCGGGTCCACCGGGAAATCGCAACCCCCACCGCTGCCCGATCTTGTCGGTCAGCGGATGCGGATCAACGTGGGGCTCGGTCAATGCCTTGAAGTCCTGGTCATAGATTTCGTTGCGACGGAGCCATTCCCAGGCGAGATCGGATGCGGTCAGGTCTTCGACATGGTCATAGCGGGTCGAGGAACGCCATCCCGATGTATCCGATGTCATCACGCTCCCCCTCATCCGTTTTTCGTGTGGGAGAGTCAGGATTCCCGGCTGGGTTGTTTCGGGGAAGTTTTGGCGGAGGCAATGGGTGATGCCGCACCGGCATCACGGCCATCAGTTGCGTTGGCTCTCCCGAACCAATTCGCGATAACCTTGCTCAGTCATCCAGCGTGCGCGTGCGAGGTGGGTGTCGTGAATGTGACGGCAGCGCCGCGGATCGCAGTCGGGATCAAGTTTGAACAGGATTTTGACCGCTTCGCGCCAGTCAGCGCCATCGCGTGCAGAGTCGAGAAGCCTCAAGTAGAGCACCATGTGCTCGCGGTCGTAGGGCGTGAGCGTGCCGCTCAGCGGCGGTTCATCAAGAAATGCCGGCTTCGGATGTCCCATCAGAGCACCATAGTTGCGCGGTCATTTTTCGTTAGTGATTTGGCAGGCGCGCCGCGAACACCGAACGAGAGTAATTCACAGCCTGCGTTTGTCGAAACCGGCTACCTTGCGAGCCGCTGATTGGCACGTTCATGGAGCAGCAGCACCCCTTCACCTTTGTCGGTGGCGAGGAGAACGATGCCGGCTGCTTCAAGCGCCCGTCGGACCTGATCGCGCGTCGACTCATAGACCTCGAGTCCGTTTTCGGATTCGAGGCGCTTGAGCGCGGTCAGCGATACCCGGGCCCTGTCAGCAAGCGTCTCCTGCGTCCAGCCAAGCAACGCGCGCGCGGCCCGCGATTGTCGGGCGGTGATCATACATGATCACCTCCCATCCGGACCCACGCGCACGCCAGAACTACGGCTATAATAGTCGTTCTCGGCGCGCGATACCACCTGTAATGGCGTTACGTTGCTGGGCAAATCGAGCTTGGCTTGCGACTGATTCGGTCGCTCCGCCTCCAGTTTGCCCCGCCCGGATCGACCGGGCGGGGCATCTGCGCGAGGCTTACTCGCTGCGGCGGCTCGGGCGGGACCAGATCAGGCTGTAGCCCTCACCGTCCTCGTCGTCGAAGAGGTTGGCGAAGATCGGGGCGTTGAAGCTCGGATCGTCGAGCTTGAGGCCCAGATAGTCGCGGCCCTCGTTGGAGCGCTTGGCCCAGGCGGCCCCGATCTCGGCCCGGCCGACGAAGACCCGGTGGCTCGGAGCGTTCTCGCCGGTGGCGCGGGTTTCGGGGACGATGCGCACGCCGCGGGCCTGGACGCTGAGGGTGACGATTTCGCCGGTGAACTCGTTGTTGCCGGACTTCTTGAAGGTGCCGATGGTCGCCATGGTAAGTCTCCTTGATCCTGTCTGTTTCGAGCCCGCACCATTGCGGTCTCGATGGTGATCGACAGGCCGGAGGCGATCGCCGGCGCACCCTCTGGGCCGGAGCGAAGCGGAGGATGGCGCGAGAGCGACTTTGTTGCTTCGCGAGGAATGACGGCGCAGCCGGCAGGGGAAGAAAGTCGTGACGCGCCGTTGCGTCAAAGGCGATCGAGGCGGAGCCGATCTTCGGCCAGATACACCCATCGATGAGACCGCTTCGGTGCGCTCGCTACGACGGACCGGGATCGAGGAGAACTACCCAGGCGGCCCTACAGCATCTTGACCCTTTCCGGCAAAGGCGGTTCACGGTCGGATTGTCCGGCTCCGGATATTGGTCTCCGTACACTCGCATCGCTCGATGGGATCGCGTCGTCGCGTGACGCCCTCGCTGCCACGATTGCGTTCGACTGCATCCGCCGATGCTGCCGTCGTGGTCCAAGCGCTCCGATGAGGGTGTGCCGCTCTGGAGCCCGCCCTTGCACGACGCGCGCTCCTTAACGCGAACCTTCGCCAACCTCTTCGACGATGAGGACGGTCCGCTCCGGTCGTGTTCTGTCCGTCGTGTCCTGCAAAGTTGACGAGGTCACGCGACGCTCTGTCCGGTCGGTTCGGGTGGGCCCATCGCCGTCAAGCGAAGAAGGGCCGTTATGCCAATGGCGATTGCGCCCAGGACGGAGAAAGCGATCTGCCAGGTTTCGGAGGGCATGAGATGCTTCACGATCCCATGCGTCGCGGCATAACCGGCAATGACGGCAGGTGCGACAAAGGCCAGCGCTACAAGCAGCTTCGCCCAGGTCGGACGTAAGGCGACGAGCAGGAGCTGGCCGATGCCGAAGGTCGCGGCGGCGGCAATTAGTCCGACGACGATGCCGCCGAGAATGCCAGCGCCGCTTTGGAAGGCCCAAATCCCTGCATTCACGCCCATGAAGGCAGGCAGGGCGAAGGCGGCCAGCGAGAAGACGAGCCAGCAAATCGCGAAAATAGCGGATAGCGAGCCGATGATGGCGAGGACGATCATGGTGGTGGTCTCCGTGACAACAGGTCTGACGGTCGCGCCTTCCACCACCACCGCGGCGCGGTTCGTATTCTAGCGAAAACGAGGCCGGGAGGGGAGCGGCATTCACCGCTCCGCCGGTCCTTGTGCGCCGCCTCATGCGGCGTGAGGATCGATTTCATGGACGATCTCCGAGAGATCTCCATCGTATTCGTCGGCGGGCACGACCGAGAGCGTTCCGTCTCCGGCGCGGAAGATGACGATGGCGACCATCAAGGTGGCGGCGAGGCTGAAGGCGAAGGCGTTTGCGTCGGCGAAGGACATCGTTCCGGCTCCTGATCGAAGCGGAGGACCATCCCCGCTGACAGGCGCCCGATGCGTCCGGCCGAGGGCCGCAATCACCGCGCAGGCGCAGCCGAGCGGCGGCACGCTTCGCGTAGTCCGACCCTTTATGGGTTGATGGCGTCAGGCCCGCGGCCGGACCAAGGATCAGCGCCAAAGAAGCGGGGATTGGTGCTCGCTTCAGGAGCCGGGTCGTCCGTGACGCTCCTTGCCCTACGCTGCCTCTTCACCACTCGCACGGTGGTGTCTTTTGCAGCCGGAGAGGGCCGTGGGGGGGCGAACCCAAGCGCTCTGTGGGCGGGAGCAGTTGCGACGATGCGGAGCATCGTGCGAACCGACGGGTCCCAACACCGGGAGAGCCCGGTGCGATGGGCGCATCGGGCCGACATCCTCAAGGGATGTCGAGATCCTCCGCGAGGCCGAGCGCCTTGAGCCGGGCATGGTCGTCGAGACGGACGATCTCGTAGTCATCCGACCTGTGCGAGAAGTCCCCGCGACGGACCTCTCCGAGCGTTGCCCAGAAGTCATCCGGCCAGACCACGATGTCGTCGGAGTCATAGGGTTCTGTGTTGCTTGCCATCGGTCTTTCTCCGTTCCGGTTGTGCGGGAATGTCCCCGCTGGCCCACCGAAATAGGAACCGCACGCCGCAATCACCGAGCTTGCGAGGGAGAACCCCTTGCGGGTTGATTGCACGAGGCGGACGGTTCTGACGGTTGGGCCGATTGGAGGGGATATTCCGCATGTCGGGACGAGCGGTGGTCTGCACGGAAAGCCCAGCGTCTGATGCCGCATGTGTCGGAAAGGTGGCGCTCGCGGTGATGCGGCGGCGCTCATGCGCCGCCGTGCCTCCAGACGGGGATGCCGAGCTTCCTAGCTTTGTCGGCGAGGTTGTCGTTGATGCCGGTGCCCGGGAAGTGCATCACGCCTTTCGGCACGATCTCCAGCATCTCGTCGTTGCGCTTGAACGGCGCTGCCCGGCCATGTTTGGTCCAGTCGGGTGCAAAGCCGATCTGCGGGACGTTGCGATTCTTCGCCCAGAGCGATGCGATCTTTTCGGCGCCCTTCGGCGATTTGCCGTGGACCAGCACCATGTCCGGGTGCTTCTCATGCACCTGATCGAGCTTGGCCCAGATGAGCCGGTGATCGTTGAAATCGAGTCCGCCGGTGACGACGATCTTCGGTCCCGGCGGCAAGAGCACCTCTTGCTCGGCCCGCTTCTTGGCCATGAGGAAGTCGCGGCTGTCGATCATCGCCGAGGTCAGGTTGCGATGGTTGACCTTTGAGCCGGTGCGAGGGAGCCACGGTTTGCCGATCTGGCGCTCGTAGTGTTCGGCGGCTTGGTCGCGCATCAGCTCGAAGGCGTTCTGCCGTTCGATGAGCGTCTTGCCCTCGGCGATCTGGCGCTCGAGTTCGACCGACTTCACCTCGCTGCCGTCCTGCTGCCGCTGCGAGCGCTTCTGCGCCTGCTCATTGTCGTCGAGTTCGCGGCCGATCCGCTCGGTGGCGCGATGGAAGACGTTGACGGTTGACCAAAGGAGATCGTCGAGGTCGGGTTCGAGGCGCGTGTCTTCCAGGCTGGAGATCAGGGCGTCAAAGATGTCCGCGATTGCGCCTGCGACCTGATTGCCGTCTGGCAGGAGCCGTTGGTCGGGCTCGTCGGCGAAGGGGCGGTAGCCGTGAAGCTGCAATTCGTTGAGGACGTGGTCGGTGGGCGAGAATTCGTGGTGAGGTTCGTAGTCGTCGTGCTCGCTCATGGGATGCTCCTTTGGCTGGACCGCGACCGTCGCGGCCTTCATGGCGACGGAGCCGACGGGCGGAGCGGACCTGCACTCGGCGCCAAGCGCCGGGCCGGAGCGAAGCGGAGGATGCCGGAGGCCGGCTATTTTGTTTCGCGATGGAAAGGCGCGGCACGCGCCGCCGGAAAATAGTCGGCCGCAGGCATTGCCTGTCCGAACCGCTTGTGGGCCGATCGCCCTCTCGAAGGCCGAGGCGCGGTCCTTTCCAAAGGATCGTGCATCCATGCGAGCATGGCGGCGGCGACATGCCGCCAACATCCGTCCCCGATCTACGCCGCCAGCGACATGAAGCGGGCGACGTCCTGCGGTGCGAGTTGCACCCGGATATGCGCCATCAGCGCGTCACGGCCGAAGGTGCGGAGATCCTCGTTGAAGTCCCCGAGCATGGGAGAGAGGGCGATTGCCTCGATCCCGACCGCGCTCGCCCGTTCGATCAGGGTGTTTCGCGCGCCGTCACCAGCATGATCGTTGTCGCGCACGACATAGAGCCGACGCAGCGTATCGTGGAAAAGGATGGCAGCAAGGTGCGCCGCGGAGAGTGCCGCCGCCGCCGAGATGCCGGGCATGACCTCACGCGCGGAGAGCACGCTTTCGATGCCTTCGCCAGCCGCCATCACCTCGCCAGGGAGCCCGAAGCGGACCGCGTGGCCGAGAAGATCGCCCATCGCTTTGCGCTGGATGTCGATCGGCGCCTTGCCGGAGCCATCGGGAGCGAGCCAGGTTCGATGCGCGCCGGTGATCCTGTCGGAGAGATCGGTGACGACGGCGATCATCGCCGGCCAGGTCTCGGTCGGGCTGTGCTCGTCAGGTCGATAGTAGCAGCGGGGATGGAAACGCAGGTTTCCGGTTCCGTGCAAAGCCGTAATTCCGCGACCGCGCAAATACGCTTCTACGAGCGTGCCGCCGATCGGCTGACACATGGCGACCAGCCGCCGTGCGGCCTCGGCCGACCCCGATTGTGCAGGCGTGCGAGCGTGCTGCTTCGATTGCGGCTCAGGATCAGACTGCGGCAGACTGAGGAACAGACGGGCCTCTTCGGCGACGTCTGCAAAGTCGATGAGGCCCAGCGATTCACGGATCACGTCGAGCAGGTCGCCATGCTCGCCCGTCGCGGCGTCTGTCCATTTGCCGGCAGGGCCTTTGACGGTGTCCTTGAGACGCACGAACATCGACCGGCCGGGCGTGTTGTGGACATCGCCAACCTGCCAATAATTACCCTGTCGGCGTCCGGCGCCGAGATAGCGTTTGCACACCGCCTCGGCCTGCTGGCCGAGACGGGATGCGAGATCGGAAGCGTCGCGGCAGGCCATCATGCAGCCTCCCGCTCGCCGATGCGGGCCACCGGATAGGTGTCGAGCAGCTTGCCGAGCACCGCCGGTCCCGAGGTGTCGATCGGCACGAAGAAGCGCAGCTTCCACGAGATGATCTCGGTGAACAGGCCATAGGCGCGAAGGCGGTCGCGCATGGTCTCGGTGAAGCCGGAAAGCTCGATACGATGTGCGCCCATGACACGCACGCGGCGAAGCTGGAGCCCTTCGGCGAGGTCGAGAATCGTCCGGCCATCGATGAGGGCCGCATAGGCAGCATCACCCGACAGCTCGGTGGCGCCGGTGGATGCGGCGTTCGCGGCCCAGGCCGGCGAGACGCGGCGACCGATGATGCGCTCGCCGTCGTCGGTCTGAAGCCGATAGACGCGCGTCGACTCGTTCGGCAGGCGTTTCCACACCGGCAGCAGCAGTCCGGCAACGATGTGGATCGTGCTTTCGCTGAAGGTCGGCACGTCGTCGAGTTCACGAGACCAGGCGGCCGCGAAAGCATTCCGGTCGGCCTCCTGCCAATGGCTTTCCGCCATCGACTTGAACGAGGCGTGGTGGTGTTCCATCGGCCGGATCAGCCGGACGCGGCGTTCGATCTCGCCGTCGTCGAGCATCAGCGACGGCGCCGGAACCTGCACGGCGGCACGGCCCGATCGCTCGTTGACGAGCAGCTTCGCACCACGATCATCGAGCCAGCCAAGAGCATCGTCGAGCGAGAGCGGACGATTGCGCTCGCGCTGGGTGATGGTGAGCAGCCGCGTTTCCGCACCCGACGCAGGATGGGTGTAGATCGTGCTGCGGTCGGTGACGGCAAAGCTCTCCGCCGTCAGCGTTTCCAGGCCGACATCATAGACGCCGCTGGCGATCGCGCCGGCCACCTTGGCATCAAGCAGTTGCTCGAACGCCGTGAAGAGGATGCCCTGCAGCTCGATGGTGAGCGCCAACAACCTGTTCAGGAAGGTGGTGATCGGCGGCAGCTCGTCCTTGATGCCATTGTCGTCCATCAGCTTCAGGCCGGTCGCGGACTCGAAGCGATGGAGCGAGCAAGCCTCGATCTTGCCGCGCACGATCAGGAGATAGAGCTGGCGCAGCGCGTCGCGGGCGTAACAGGATTCCAGATTGTCCTCGGGCCGGAACAGGCCCTGGCCGCCGGTCTGGCGCTGCCCACGGGTGATCGCGCCGAGCGTATCGAGACGCCGCGCGATGGTGCTGAGGAATCTTTTCTCCGCCTTCACGTCGGTCGCGATCGGGCGGAACAGCGGCGGCTGCGCCTGGTTCGTGCGGTTGGTGCGGCCAAGGCCCTGGATGGCGGCGTCGGCTTTCCAGCCCGGCTCGAGGAGGTAGTGGACGCGCAGACGCTGGTTCCTGGCGGACAGCTCGGCGTGGTAGCTGCGGCCGGTGCCCCCGGCATCGCTGAACACGAGGATGCGCTTGCTGTCGTCCATGAACGCAGCCGTCTCGGCGAGATTGGCCGACGGCGCGCGGTTCTCCACGGCGAGGCGCTCGCCCTTGCGGACAATGCGCCGCGAGCGCCCCGTCACTTCGGCCACCATGTCGGTGCCGAAGCGCTGCACGATCTGGTCGAGCGCGCCCGGCACGGCCGGCAGCGATGCGAGACGTTCGATCAGCTCGTCACGGCGTGCGACCGCTTCGCGGCTCTCGACGGGCTGGCCATCGCGATAGACCGGACGCGACGACAGATTGCCCTCGCCATCGCTGAAGGGCTCGTAGAGCTGCACCGGGAAGGAATGGGCGAGGTAATCTAGAACGTACTCCCTCGGTGTGATGTCCACCCGAACGTCGTTCCATTCCTCGGTCGGAATTTCAGCCAGGCGACGTTCCATCAGGGCTTCGCCGGTCGAGACGATCTGGATGACGGCCGCATGGCCGGCCTCAAGATCACGCTCGATCGAGCGGATCAGGGTCGGTGTCTTCATCGACGTCAGCAGATGGCCGAAGAAGCGCTGTTTCGCGCTCTCGAACGCCGAGCGGGCGGCGGATTTGGCCTGCCGGTTCAGCGTGCCGTCGCTGCCGGTGATGTTGGCGGCCTCCATCGCCGCGTCGAGATGGTTGTGGATGATGGCGAAGGCGCCGGCATAGGCATCGTAGATGCGGCGCTGCTCATCGGTCAGCGCGTGCTCGACCAGCTCGTATTCCACGCCGTCATAGGAGAGCGACCGCGCGGTGTAGAGGCCGAGCGAGCGCAGGTCGCGCGCAAGCACCTCCATCGCGGCAACGCCGCCATCCTCGATCGCTTCGACGAATTCCGCGCGGGTGGCGAACGGAAAATCCTCGCCACCCCAGAGGCCGAGCCGCTGGGCATAGGCGAGATTGTGGACGGTGGTAGCGCCGGTGGCGGAGACATAGACGACGCGGGCGTTCGGCAGGGCGTGCTGAAGCCGGAGGCCGGCGCGGCCTTGCTGCGAGGGGGTGACGTCGCCCCGTTCTCCCTTGCCGCCGCCGGCGTTCTGCATCGCGTGGCTTTCGTCGAAAATGATTGCTCCGTCGAAATCGGAGCCCAACCATTCGACGATCTGTCGGACGCGCGAAACCTTCTCGCCGCGGTCGTCGGACCGTAGCGTGGCGTAGGTTGCAAATAGGATGCCTTCCGACAGCGTGATCGACTTGCCCTGCGCAAAGCGCGACAGCGGTGTGACCAGCAGGCGTTCCATGCCGAGCGCCGACCAATCGCGCTGCGCGTCCTCGATCAGCTTGTCGGATTTGGAGATCCACACCGCCTTACGGCGGCCCTGGAGCCAGTTGTCGAGGATGATGCCGGCAGACTGGCGGCCTTTGCCGGCGCCTGTGCCATCGCCCAACATATAGCCCCGGCGAAAGCGCACGGTGTTTTCGGCGTCGGCGGGTGCGGCCTTTACGAGGTCGAAGGTCTCATCAACCGTCCACGATCCGGCGAGAAAGTCGCCATGTGCCTCGCCGGCATAGATCACCGTTTCGAGCTGGGCGTCCGACAGGACGTCGAGGATGTCGGCGGGCAGTTTCGGCCGATAGCTCGGCTTGGGCGGAGCGACGCTCGCCATGGCCGCCGACTGCACGAGCTTCGTTGGATGCGCCTGAGAGCCGGGAATACGGATCGACTGCAATCCGTATTCTTCATAGATCGCGTCGGTGAGCCGGCCAGCGTCCGGTGCAATCCAATCCACGACGTCATAGGCCAGGTCGGCGGCGTCGGGTTCGATGCCCACCATCGCCGCCGTGCGCGTAACCGCCGCGCGGGCGAGATAACCCCGCACGGTCTTCGGCGCCGCGACCGCGAGGGCCGGTGCAGCCGGGAGCGCGACAGGCTGGCGAGGAGGAAGATGCGCAGCGATCCAGCCGAGCAGGGTCGCGACATCGGGAGCGAGACCCGGCGAACCCGGGAAGACGGCAGGGTCGCTGGCCGGGAGCTTGTCAACGACGATAAGCCGTGTCGGGAAGGTCGTCCCATGCTTGGCATACACGGTCCCGGCGATGGCGGCGGAGAAGACGATCGATCCGCGTGTCTGCAGCCGGGTGAAGGCGTCGCGCCATTCAGGCACGTCCGGCCCGACATTGGCGCCGGTGATCGCGACCAGGCGGCCACCGGGCGCAAGCCGGTTGAGCGCTGACGCCAGGTGCCGGATGCCGGCGTCGGCGACACGCCCCGAGACGTTGGCCATGGCCGAGAATGGCGGGTTCATCATCACCACGCTCGGGACGGTGGCGCGATCGAGGTGATCGTCGATCTGCGCCGCGTCGAAGCGCGTGACGGTCAGGGCCGGAAACAGGGACGTGAGCAGGTCGGCGCGGATGTCGGCCAGCTCGTTCAGAATGAGCGAGCCACCGGCCGTCGACGCGAGAATGGCGAGCAAGCCGGTCCCGGCCGACGGTTCGAGCACGCGATCGGTGGACGTGATTGCGGCGGCCGTCAGCGCAGCCAGGCCGAGCGGGAGCGGCGTAGAGAATTGCTGGAACGCCTGCGATTCCTCCGATCGGCGGATGTGGGTCGGAAGCAGCCCTGCGATCTTTTCGATCGCGACCAGGCGTTCTGCCGGAGAGACGGCTTTCCGGAACAGCGCCTTTCCGTATTTGCGGACGAACAGGACGGTGGCGACCTCGCAAGCCTCGTAGGCCGTTTTCCAGTCCCAGGCGCCGGACGCGTCGGACGCGCCAAAGGCGTCCTCCATCGCGCCGCGAAGAATGGTAGCGTCGACACGGGTGCTGCGTTCGAGCTGGGTGAGCAGGACATGGGCTGCGGCGAGAATAGCGGCCGCCGGCGCGACGGGCGCGGCCGTCACGGTGAGAGGGATGGTCATCTGGTGATCCTCGGGAGAGCGGGAACGGACAAGCCCGACCGGTGCTCTCTCTCGAACCACCCGGACTCAATCCGTCCCGGCCCGGCTCTAACTCTCTCGGTGGAGCAGCTTGAAAAGCGTCGCTGGAGGACTACCTTGATGGCGTCAGGGTCGCCGTGCGCGCAGCACGGCTAGAACCGCTTGCGACGATAGTCGCGATTGCTGAACTGCCCGAGCCAACGGGCCGCCGCTGACCTGCCAACGCGATTTTCGCGGGCGGGTCTCGGCTGTGCGGTTCACCGATTCCCGTCTCCACTCAATGCCGCAGAGAATGGAGAAGCAAATGGGAAAGATACTGACGTTCCCAAAACAGTCGCTGGCGCCGATCACGGTGCGCAATGGGTCGAAGCATCGCATCAGCGTGGAGGTCCTGGATGAAGTGCGGCCTCGGCGCACGCGTTGGGAGGTGCAGTTCGAAATCCAGGAATCGTCGGGTTACGCGGCGCTCGACGGATTTACCGATGCGGCGGTAGCGGCTGGTTACAGGCATAGATTCTATGTCCGAACCACTCGCGCTGTTCGGCAGTTCGTCGCGGAAACCTCAAACCTCGTCGCCTCTGGCCGGATTGCCCTCTGGATCGATGGCGTTCGTGTGCATCCTCAGATCAGAAAGCTGGCATGAAAAAAAGGCCGGAGCGTCTCAACGCTCCGGCCCGTTGTTATCCAGCCGCGACATGGTCGAAACGTGGTGAGGAACGCTCATAACCGACCTCCCCCTTTGGGGATGTGTTCGGCGAGCCAACCGTCGGTGTTGGTCCAGGCGATGGTTTCGCCCGTGGCGAGATCGAGCACGTGAGCGCCGCCGCTGAAGCCGTCGAGGCGCGGCCGTGAACAGGTGTTGGCGTATTGGAAGCCCCATCGACCTGCGAGACCGAATGCGGCGGCGCACCGTTTCACGAACTGGATCATCCGCTCGGGATCGCCCGTGACGTCGTCCCGCATCCAGAGCTGGGTGCCGCCATGCTCAGGCTGGATCGAAAGCAGGAAGCCATCGGAAGGCGGCTCTTCGGACGCGCCTTCCTCGGAAAGCTTGTTGTAGAGATCGAGCGCCTGCGCGGCGTTGTCGGGCGTGCCGACATCGAGCAGGCATGAGAAATGAGTGAAATAGTCGGCCATATCAGGCTCCTGAAAACGAAGAAGCCCGGCGCGAGGCCGGGCTTTTGAGGGATGGAACGGAGCGGTCGGGTCAGTAGCCGAACCGCCAGGATGGCCACGGTTGGCCGTCGTCGGATGCGGCAACGGCCGCGGTGAGGTAGGCCGCATCGCCCTCGACCACGACGGGATCGCGCACGGGCGCCTCGTCGATGACGGTGACACAGGTCACGCAGTCATCCTCGACCTCGACATGAACGGGGACGAGATATTGGAAAACGACGCGGCGACCGCCGATGTGCTGATGAACGGGCATGATGATCTCCGTGGAAGGCGCAGGGGACAGCCGGAGCCGCCCCCCGCTGTGCTCGTTATTCGGCCGCGACCAGGACCTGTTCGTCCTCGTCGGCTGCGTCGTCATCCTCACCGTCTTCGGTAAGGAAGTCCGGCAATGCGGCGTCTTCGCCGGCCTCAGCCTGGTCAGCCACGATGGGCTGCTCGCCATCGACCGGTGCCAAACGCAGCGGTTCCGGCAGCCAGCCGGTTTCCGCCAGGAGGCGTTCGGCCTCCTTCGCCATGTCGCCCTTCTTCAGGTGGTCGATGAGCTGCGCGGCCCGCTCGCCGGCGCCTTCGCGCACCGCCGCCAGGATGCGGGGCTTGGTGACGCGGCCGAGATAGTTGCCGACCGTGGGCTTCCAGCCTGCCGTCACCATGTCCATCCCGGTTGCCCGTGCGAGCCGGTCCGCCTGCGCCAGGCGCACGTCGAGACCGTGCTGACTGACGCCCGAGCCGGAATACGGGTTCGGACGCTCGAACAGCGCGTTGACGCCGTAGCTGACACAAAGGGCGAGCAGCTCCATGCGCGTGCCGTCATCGAGATCGGTCAGCCAGTCCCAGAGCGCCTGATCGTCGGCGGGGACGTGATCCCCCCAGCGCTCATGGCGATCGTTCACCGCCTTCGCCGAAGGGCTGTCCTTCAGCTCCTCGGATTGCGCCGAGAAGAAGGTGTGGCGAACATTCGCCTCGAGGCAACCGGTCGGGTTGGTGTGGATGAAGATGTCGCTGAGCAGCTTGTGCAGCAACATGGTCATGGCGACGTGCGGGTTTTCCGCCAGCGCGTTGCGCAGCGCGAGCGTGCGGTGGGCGGTCAGCTCGATGACGAGACGCTCGGGCAGCGGCTTGATGCTGTCTTCCTCCTCCTCATCGTCGCTGGGAGCGGGCTGGCCGCCGATGGTGATGACGGTGCGCTGGATCGCCGGCGTCTGAATCTCGCCGGTCTCGGGGTCGATCACCTCGTCCTGCGTTTCGCCGTCCGCAGCGTCCGCGGGCCGTTCGTCCTCGGGGCGGACATAGCCGCGATCGACGGAGAGCGAACCACCTGCGCCGATGGTGACGAACACGCCGGCGATCGCGATCTCGTCCGGATCGTAGTGGACGGGACGATTGTCGAGCGCTTCCATGGCCGTCTCGATCTCGCCCAGGCGTGCGTCGATCTCATCCGGCAGTTCGTCGGCGTCCTGATACTCGTCCGTCAGGCGGTCGAGTTCCGCCTGAAGAGCATCGCGGGTGGCCTGTTCCTCCTCGCTGATGTCGGCGGCGACGCCGGACAGTCCACGGAGCCCATGCGTGACGCCATAGGGAATGTTGACGGCAGCTTCGACCCACTTCCAGCCTTCCGACGCGATCTCGTCGGCGATCACCTTCAGCTTTTCCGACACGAGGCGGTCGAGCAGGCCAACGTCCTGCAGCCAGCCGCCATCGTCGGACTCGAACAGGTCGCGCAGGACCACGCCGCCCGCGGCCTCATAGGCGTCGATACCAACGAACACGGTGCGCTTGTCGGAGGCGCGCACTGTCGTCTCGGTCAGCATGCGGCGGATCTGATAGGGCTCCTTCTGCCAGCTATTGCGCACGCTCTCCCAGACTTGCTCCTGGCGAGCGTGGTCCTGCGAGACGGTGAAGGCCATGAGCTGCTTCAGCTCGATGCCGTCCTCGGCATAGAGGTCGAGCAGGACCGGCGAGACGGAGGCAAGGCGCAGTCGCTGCTTGACGACGTTGACGTCGATCAGGAACGCGGCGGCAATGGCTTCTTCGCTCATGCCCTTGTCGCGCATGGACTGGAACGCGCGATACTGATCGAGCGGATGGGGCGGGATGCGTTCGTCATTCTCGGCGAACGAGATCTCCTCCATCAGGATGCCGCCCGCCGCGTTGCCGACGACGCACGGCACGGATGCGGCCTTGGTGAGGCGCTTCTGCTTCACCAGCAGTTCGAGCGCGCGATAACGGCGGCCGCCCGCCGGCACCTCGAACATGCCGGTCTCCTGACCCTCGGCGTCGAGCACCGCGCGGACATGCAGGGACTGAATGAGGCCGCGCCGGGCGATCGAGACCGCCAGGTCGTCGATCGAGACGCCGGCCTTGATACGCCGGACGTTGGACTGGCTTAGCACCAGCTTGTTGAAAGGGATGTCGCGCGCGGACGACAGGGTGATCTTCTGAACAGCAGTAGCCATCGGGACTTACTCCGCGACGGGCGCCGAGAGCCTCTCTCTCGAACCTGAACCCGTCACGAAGCGAAGCGCCGCCCTCTCACTCTAGGAGGGCAGCGCAACGGGATCGGGGAAACGGAGAGGCACGGAGACGCAAAGCCGGAAACACGGAAATCCGCATTTCCGGCTTCACGCGGATCAGGCGGCGCGGTCGAGCAGCTTCTTGGCCTTGCCCTCCAGCTCCAGGCGCGCGTCCTGGTGGGTCTTGTCGCGAGCGACGGCGGTGATGCCCGCGACGAAATCGAAGATCGATTCGGGTGGGCGGCCTTCCTCCACCAGCACCGTCTCGATGATCTTGCCGGTCTCGGCCTTTGAGAAGCCGCGCTTGCGCAGGAAGTCGGTGCGATCGTCGTCGGACCTTGCGACGATCCGCTCGCGCGCGGCCTTGATGCCGTTGACGAACGGCATCGGCGAAGAGTTCGCGAAGTTGAGCAATGCCGGCGCTGCTTCGTGGGCGAAACGCGAGGCGGCATATTTGCTGTGGCGGATCGTGATTTCCTCGAAATCCTCGACGCCCCACAGGTTGCGATTCTGGCAAACGGCGCGGAGATAGAAGCTCGCCATGCCGAGCGTCTTCGCGCCAACTTCGGAGTTCCAGCAGTAGAACCCACGGAAATAGAGATCCGGCGATCCATCAGGGAGCCGACCGGCCTCGATGGGGTTGAGGTCGTCGACGAGGAAGAGGAACACGTCGCGATCGGACGCATAGAGCGTCGTCGTGTCCTTGCTGATATCGACGCGCGGGTTGTAGACGCCGGTCGACCAGTCGAGCACGCCGGGCACTTTCCAGCGCGTATCGCCTGTGCCGTTGCCGGCGATGCGCTGCACCGCCTCGACCAGCTCGTGATCGTAGATGCGCCCGTAATCGGGGCCGGTCACGGCGCGCAGATCGACACGGCCGTTGTCGGTTTCGAGCGTCTTGATCTGCTCGGCCCGGTGCGAGGTCAGCCCATATTGCAGGTTGATGCCGGCGAGCGCGGCGGGAAGCTGGCGCAGATAGGCGGCGGGCGCGCCGACCTGGCTGGCGAGCTGACCGAAGCTCCAGTGCGTAGGCGCGACCGGCGTGTCCGATCCGGGCAGGATCAGGGACAGGCGCTCCGGATCGGTGCGGCTCGCCTCGACGTGGATCAGCGCGGTCTCCACCACGCGCGTCCGGCTGCGCTCCGTCCGGTCGCGGACCGATCGGGCCAGCTCGGACAGGGACAGGTAGCGCTCGTCGGCCGGGCGCGAGAACCACTCGGACGACACGCGCCCGATGCGCTCGCCGCAGCTGACATCGACCTTGTAGCCGCCGCTCACGTCACGGCGGGCGTCGAGAACCTGCATGTTCATGGGATCAATCTCCATGACGGGCGCCGAAAGCCTCTCTCTCGGCACTCAACCCGTCACGGAAATCCCTTCCGACCTCTCACTCTGGGGGCGTTGCGGGGGGCTCCCCGCAGAAGGGGTCGGCCGAGACAAAGGCTCGGCCGCAGGGGAAGGCTTTCCCCTAAGCCATAGCTCTCCCTTGAAGGGCTTGCCCTGTAGCGACGTGTCTGAAGTGCCGTAGTGCTCCAATTCGAATACCTCTGCGCGGCACATGCGGAGGCGCCAGATCCTGACAGTTTCTGTCAACGTGCTGATGTAAGGTCATGCGCAAGGATCGTTCATGAGTCGCTCTACCCGTCTTCTCGCGCTGTTGCAGGCATTGCGAGGCCGCCGCCGTCCAGTGGCCGCGTCGGTGCTGGCGCGTGAGCTGAATGTTTCCGAGCGGACGATCTACCGAGACATAGCGAGTCTGACCGCCGAAGGCGCCCCTATTCGGGGCGAAGGAGGGGTCGGATACGTTCTCGAAGCAGGGCTTTTCCTGCCACCCCTCATGCTCAGCGAGGAGGAGATCGACGCGGTTCTATTGGGCCTACGCTACGTCGATCAGCGCGGCGATACGGTTTTGCGGAAGGCGGCCGAAGCGGCGCGCACCAAAATCATCGCCGTTCTGCCGCAGGAGGTGGAAGTGTCCACCGTGGCGCCGATGTCAGCAGCCGGTCCCCACGACGGTCATTTTCCCGAAGATATTGTCCCGCTGGATCTTCTGCGCACGGCGATTCGCGATCAGAAGCAACTCGCCATCGAATATGCGGACGAGCAGAAGGCGCGAAGCGAGCGTGTAATCTGGCCGATCCAACTCGGCTTCATGGACAGCGCCAGGGTGGTGACGGCGTGGTGCGAACTCCGTCAGGCATTCCGCTTCTTCAGAACCGACCGCATTTTATCGGCCACCCTCGGAGAGCGTTATCCGAGGCGGCGAGCCACGCTGCTGCGCGAGTTCCAGCGCGAAATCGGCACGCATCCCGGTTGAGATCACCCTGACGGAAACCGTCAGGGTCCTGCGGTAGAATCCTCCATCAAAGCCAAGATGGAAGGAAACGCCTGGTGTCCGATGCCCAATATGCCGCGTTCGCGGCGCTCGATCCGTTCTTCGCTGTCGTCATGCAGGGAATGGCCGGTGATGTCGACGGCAACCACTATTTCGATGCCATAGCGGACGATGCGGTCTTCGAATTTCTCTATCACTTTCCCGGCTTCCCGACGAAAGTCGTCGGCCGCGAAGCCTTGATGGCGCTCTACTCCGGATATGGAGACGGCACTGTCCTGTACAGCGGCGATGGTCTCGTCGTGCACCGATCGCGGGAGCCCGGCGTCCTGATCCTCGAATATCAGGTTCACGGGAAGAAACTCCGCACCGGCAAAGCCTATGACAACCGCTTCGTCTCGATCGTGACGATCAAGGATCGGAAGATCGTCCTTTGGCGCGACTATATGGATTCGCTGGCCGCCTATGCCGCTGAGACCGACGCGGCATTGTGAGGTTCAAGCCATGCGGACACCTCAACGGCCGATTGGCTCAGGCTTCGATTCCACGTCAACCGCAGCCGGCGTCGTCAAGGGCATCGATCTCGTCGGCAAGACCGCCATCGTGACGGGCGGCTATTCGGGCCTTGGCCGGGAAACGGTGCGCGCGCTGCGGGCTGCAGGCGCCCGGGTCATCGTCCCCGCCCGGGACGTCGATCGATCAGCGGCAGCGCTGGCCGGGATCGAGGTGGAGATCGAACCGATGAATCTACTCGATCCGGCATCGATCGGCGCCTTTGCCGAGCGATTCCTGTCCTCTGCGCGGCCATTGCACATTCTGATCAACTGCGCGGGCATCATGGCATGTCCGCTCAGCCGGGACGCGCGCGGCTATGAGGCGCAGTTCGCGACCAATCACCTGGGGCATTTTCAGCTAACGCTCCGGCTATGGCCAGCGCTGGTCAAGGCGATGGGAGCGCGGGTCGTCTCGGTGTCGTCGTGGGGACACCATTTTTCGCCGGTCCTGTTCGACGATCCCCTTTTCGAACACCGGAGCTATGATCCGTGGGTCGCCTACGGTCAGTCGAAGACGGCCAATATCCTATTTGCCGTGGCGCTCGACGCGCGAGGCAAAGAGCAGCGCGTTCGAGCTTTCGCCGTCCATCCCGGGAGCATTCCGGGCACGGGCCTCCAAAAGCACGTTCCCTTGGAGCAGCAGATCGCCGCCGGCGTGCTCAACGATCGGGGTGAGCCCGTCCTTGATCCGTCGAGGAACATCAAGACGGCTGAGCAGGGAGCGGCGACCAGCGTTTGGTGCGCGACCAGCCCGCAGCTCAACGGCATAGGCGGCGTGTATTGCGAGAACGGCGACGTCGCGCTCCAAACGGAGGTAGGCGCGCCATTGGATCTCGATGACTCAAGCAAGCAATTTGGTGTCGCCCACCATGCCATCGATCCAGATTCCTCTGATCGCCTTTGGAACCTCAGTGAGCAACTGGTTGGCCCGAAGCACCTCTAACTAAACTAGGCTCAAACGCCGGCGGCTGGCCGGAAAACGCCACAAAAACTGGCCGTCAGCCCAAGGCCGATGAGCCATTGTAAACTGTCAGAAAACTGCACATGCTTCTGACAGGAGAACTATCGTGCAACGGCTGACCGAACAGATTCTGGCACATACCGAGGGCTTGTCCGAGGGCGCTCCGATCGCGGCGAAAGGCCTGCTTCATCTCGGCAATCGAGCCGCGGTGGACCAAGCCTTATCGCGCCTGGTCGAACGTGGCCGGCTGATGCGCGCCGGTCGCGGCGTCTATCTGCGTCCGGTTTCCAGCCGGTTCGGCGTCCGAGCGCCCTCTGTCGAGAAGGCCGTCGAAGCCCTCGCCCTGCAGCGCGGCGAAGTCATCGTGTCGAACGGGGCGGCGGCGGCCAACGTGCTTGGCCTCACACCCCAGGTGCCGATCCGCTCGGTCTATCTGACATCTGGCCGAAGCCGGACGATGAATTTGGGCCAGCAGGTCGTCGAACTGCGACACGCGCCACGGTGGCAATTGGCCTTGGCCGATCGGCCCGCCGGGCAGGCCGTGCGGGCGCTCGCCTGGCTGGGGCCGGAAAAGGCGGAAGCTGCCTTGAAGATTTTGAAGCGCAAACTGCCGTCTTCCACGTTCGGCGAACTTGTCGCGGCCGCACCCCAGCTTCCGAGCTGGCTCGCCAGAACGGTCGGCAAGGTCGCGTATGGCTGAGGCGTTTCTGACATTACCGGCTGACGATCGGCGTGAGGCGCTCGCCGTCGCCGCCGACCGATCCGGGCGCCCTGCCCATCTGTTGGAAAAGGACGTGTGGGTTGTCTGGACCCTCGCCACGCTATTCGGGGCCGATCTCGCCGAACATCTCGCGTTCGAGGGCAGCGCATCCCTGGCCAAGGCCTATGCTTCATAGCCCCAAATTCCCGGGCTTCCGCTTTCCTAGCGAATGTTCTTTATTTGTTCACGTTCGCGCGCTACATTGTCGGTTGAAGAATTAACGCTTTTGCTGCAAGGTGGGCCGCGCCGCGGATTGCCGCGGATTGCTGCGGAGGCCGGTTTGGGCAAAGATGGTCGCGACGCCGAGCGGGTGACGACGACCCTGACGCGTAGGCAGAAGGCCGAATTGGATCGTCTCGCAAAGGCGCAGGGCGTGAAGGTGGCTTGGCTGGTGCGGCGTGCTGTCGAGAGATTTTTGGAAGAAGCTGCGGGCGGACCGCTTTTACCGTTGGACCTGAATGGGGGCGAAGATGCAAAGCGCTGAACTCTTCGCTGGCTGTGGGGGACTGGCGCTTGGAATGTCCCGCGCGGGGTTTCGACACCAGCACATGGCGGAGTTCGACCAGGATGCGGTCGCGACGGTTTTGCACAACAAGGCAAAAGGCATCGAGCATGTCCGCGATTGGCCGATGGGTCTTCAGGATGTTCGAGAAATCGACTGGAAGAAGCTGACGTCGCTTGATCTGGTTTCCGGCGGCCCCCCCTGTCAGCCATTTGGAATTGGCGGGAAAAAGCATGGCCAGGACGACCATCGTGATATGTGGCCTGAGGCGATTCGAGCGGTGCGAGAAGCGAAACCGCGGCTGATCTTGTTTGAGAACGTGAGGAATCTCGCTGGTCCCCGCTTCCGCCCATACCTCGAATGGATCGTCTCGCATCTTGAGCGGCCGGGAATAATCAGGAAATTGGACGAGTCGCATGCCGAGCATCGCGCGCGACTGGCGACGTCCAAGAGCCGTAAGGATTACAAGGTTGTTTGGCAGCTTGTGAACGCCGCCGATTTTGGCGCGGCTCAAATTAGGCACCGCGTTCTGATCTTCGGGATCAGAAACGATGTCGATATCGTTCCGACGCCGATGCCGCCGACCCATAGCCGTGAGCGACTGCTCTGGGAGCAATACGTCACTGGTGAATATTGGACACGACATGGCCTAAAGGGGGGCCGCACTCCCATTCTTCAACAGGATCGCGTGCGCGTCGAGCGGTTGAAGCAGGCTGATGTCGAGCCTGCTGGGGCTCCGTGGGTCACCCTCCGTGACGCGTTAAAAGGCCTCGGCGAGCCGAACGGAAAGCGTAACCACGTCCTTCAAGTCGGCGCGCGGGTGTACCCGGGCCACACCGGTAGTCCCCTGGATCTTCCCGCGAAGGCCCTAAAGGCTGGCGATCACGGTGTTCCTGGCGGCGAGAACATGATGGTTCGCGACGACGGGTCGGTTCGCTACTTCACCACGCGAGAGGCAGCGCGATTGGTAGGCTTACCGGATGACTACGAGTTTCCACGGTCGTGGACTGAGAGCATGCGGCAGCTAGGCAACGCGGTCCCGGCTCCTCTTGGAGCCGCCGCTGGTGGATGGCTGGCGGGACAGCTCAGTGGAAAGGCTAGCGGTACGCTGGCCCCCGCGCGTCGCGCGGCGTAGTTTTGTCTTTTATTTCAGCCGGAGGGCGAGTCGCGGCCGTTAGACCTCGTTTCGGCTACCGAGGGGGTTTAGTGAATGGCGTTGGCACCAGATCGGGCCGCGATTAAGGCACTTGAGGACGCGCTCGCGGCGGTGCTCGCGGCGGCCGGGAGCAATCCTCCCCAGGCGGTTGTCCGACGGATTCGGGAAGGTCTCGCCACACACGCCGAAGCGGTGGAAGCGGCGCGCTCGGCTACCGATCCAGTTCGGATGCCTCGCGCGACCTTCGATCCCGCCGATCCAAAGGCGATCGGCCGAATGGTCTCGATCGCGCTCATTGCGCAGCCTCTGGTCTCTTTGACAGATGTCCGGCCCGCTTACGGTTCTGGTGTCTACGCGATCTATTATCGTGGCAATCACCCGCTCTATGCCGGTATCTCCGGATCCGAAACGCCAATCTATGTCGGCAAGGCCGATCCGGCGAAAGATGATGCCAGTACCACGCGGGAACAAGGCGCTAAGCTTACGGCGCGTTTGTTGGAGCACGCGGGGACGATCGGCACGGCGGAAGCCTATACTGACAAGCTTCCCTCCCATCTGTCGCCCATAAAACTGGCGGACTTTGTCTGCCGACGCCTCGTATGCGCGACGAATGCCCAACTGGTCGCAGAGAAGCATCTCATTCGGACGTTCTGGCCAATCTGGAACTCAGAGACCAAGGCCTGCTGGGGAATGAGCAAGCATGGTGACGCGGCGACCACGCGAGCCAATAAGCGCTCCCCATGGGACGTCGTGCATCCTGGGCGACTCTGGGCATTGGATGTGCGGCTGGCGGACTCGCTGACCCCGGATCAAATCGCTGAGCGGATCGACGCGACGCTGGAGCGGGTGCCGGCACGACAGGATCATGCCGCGCTACTGGAGGAGATGTTGGCCGGCTTTCGTCAGGACGACACTGCGTCAGTGGAACCCGACACCCCACCGGTGGGTGAGAACGTCGCGGGTCCCGAACCGGATGAGGCTGGCGGTGCCGACGACGAATGAGACGGATACCGCCAGAAGTGAGCAGATGTCTCGCATACGGGGGCGTGACACCAAGCCGGAAATGCGCGTGCGTCAGGCGCTTCACGCGGCGGGATTGCGATACCGTCTTCATGCGAAGAATTTGCCCGGAAAGCCCGACCTTGTCTTTCGGGGCCGACGGATAGCCCTGTTCGTCCACGGATGCTTCTGGCACCAGCATCCGGATCCAAATTGTAAGCTTTCAAGAATGCCGAAGTCGAAGCTCGATTTCTGGCGCCCGAAGCTTGAGGGTAACAGGTTACGCGACGAAAGAACCCGATCCGCGCTGGAAGCGGAAGGTTGGACGGTCGTCGAGGTTTGGGAGTGCGAGACCAAACCCGACCATCTACAGCGACTAATCGAGAGACTTCAGACGTCAAATCCGCTGCGCGCAGCGGAGAATAAATCCCGATCGGGAGTCGGGGCAAAGGCGAGGAAATGACTCAGGAACTGGATCTCACACCTGCGCCGCGCGTGCTGCAGATGCTCGGCGAAATCAATCTCGAGCAATGGCGGTGCTTGGCCGAGCTCATCGATAATTCCATTGATGGCTTCATTGACGCGGCGAGGGCCGGCACGCCGATCGCTCAGCCCGAAATCGCGGTCAGCATACCAACCGCCGATACCGAAAACGCGCGCGTGTCCGTCAAGGACAACGGGCCTGGCATGTCCCTGGAGACCTTGGAGAACGCGCTTCGGGCGGGCTGGTCGGGAAACGATCCGCTGTCAAAGCTCGGCCTTTTTGGGATGGGCTTCAATATCGCCACCGCGCGCCTTGGCATCGTGACCGAGGTTTGGACAAGCCGGCGGGGCGATCCAGAACAGGTTGGCGTTCGCATTGATCTTGAGGAGCTTCGGGCCTCTGGGAACTATAAGGTGCCCCGCCAGACACGTGCCAAGGCGAATCATGAGGACCACGGCACAGAGATTGTAGTGACGCGGTTGAAGCCCGAGCAGCGAGCCTATCTGGCGCGAGCGAACAATCGCGCAACCATCAAGAAACATTTGGCCAAGACCTACTCGTCGCTTCTCTCCAATTCGGAAGCAGGCGCGATCCGGTTGATGCTGGGCGGGGCGAGGGTCACGCCACTCCGCCCCTGCGTCTGGGACGCCAGCCGGTCGGTTGAGCTAACTGATGGCACCACCGTTAGCGCTGTGGAGCAGTTCGATGTCGCGCTCGCCCCGCGGCGATATTGCGAGCATTGCATGCGGACGTTGGCGAGCGATCAAGAGCAGTGCCCCACCGGAAGCGCTCACTGCGCGATCGTCGAGACCCCTCGCAGAGTCAAAGGCTGGGTCGGCATCCAAAGATACTTGGACAAGACGGACTTCGGCATCGATTTCATCAGAAACGGTCGAAAGATTGAAATTGGGACGAAAGATCTTTTCATCTGGAATGACGGGGAGACTCAAGAGGTCGAGTATCCGATCGATGATCCGCGAAGCCGAGGTCGCTTCATAGGAGAGATCCACCTCGACCATTGCCAGGTGAGCTACACCAAAAATCGCTTCGAGCGGGACGATCCGGCATGGAACGAGATGGTCCGGGTGGTTCGAGGCGAGGGTCCATTACGGCCCAACACCGCGCGCCAGAAGGGTTTCGATGGCAATCAGAGCCCGCTGTACAAGCTGTTTCAAGCTTTCCGCCGCACCAGTCCTCAAGGCAAGAATGGTCTGTGGTCCAGGATCATGGTCGTTCAGGACAACGATCGCGCCCAACAAATGGCAGGCGCGTTCGCGAACGCTGACGCTGAGTATCTAACCGACGAGCGCTGGTGGCAGCTCGTCGAAGAGCAGGACGCGAAGATTCTCGGCGACACGCCTGGCGGTGGCGACGGCGCGACGATTCCTGGGGGTTTTCTTGGAGGCGATGCCGGTCCGGAGGGTGCAGGCAGTGGCGACGGTGGCGGCGCCACATCCAGCGGCGAGCAGCCTATTGCCGCATCTCCAGTAACGCCCGAGCCGGCCCCCGCGCGGCGGCTGATATTCGAGCTCACCCGCAAGTACGTTCATCCGACTTACCGCGCGGAGTTCGATGTCGAGGCTTTCGCCGTCGATCCGGCTGACCCACAATTACCGGCGGGTCAACCCTGGGCGGTCCGTTTAGATAACGTGGCGACACGCACCTACTCGTATCTCGTCGATACGGCGCACGACGTGTTTCGATCCTCGACGATGACTCCCCTCGACGCGTTGCTCGTCGATCTGACCTATCGAACGATTGAGTTTCTCCGCGGGCATAGCCAGGATGCCACGCCCGCAGGTGTCCTCGCGGATTTTCGCGCCGAGTATTGCGGCGACACTCGACTGGACGAGCAGGAAATCATCGCGCTCGCGGGCAATATCCTAACCGATATCTGCCGTTCCGTAGCCGGCCTTATCAACGGGCCATCCGCCGAGACGATGTATGGTGAACTGACGGACCGCGAGAAGGAAGGAATCGCTCGCCGGATGGCTGGTCGCGGTGTCGCAGATCCTCGATCGCTCATCGGGGACGGCCGGTACTGGGATTATGCTGATGGAGGCACGGTTCGCCGCTTCTTCCAGAGACATCCCGAACTATTTCTCGACGGGAAGTATTGGGAGGATGTGTACGCCGGTCTTGATTTCGGCGCGCCCGACGTCACGAACGAGGCGAAGGCGGCAACGGTCGCGCGCTATGACGCATATCTGGGGGACGCCATATGGCTCGCTGATCAAACGCCAGCAGATTTGGCAAGAGCCTCGCGAGACACCGTGATCCGAGCGACTTGTTCGCTCCGTCTTCTCAGACCGGACGTCATGATGTGACCGCGGAACCATTCCTCCACGCCCAACGACTGCTACGGGGGCCATGGCAAGCCTTCGAGCGGGACGTGGCTCGGCTGCTGGTGTGCAACGGTTTTGAGGATGTCAGGCTCATCGGGGGTTCCGGAGACGCGGGCGCCGACGTCCTTGGTGTCAAGAATGCCGAGCTATGGGTGATACAGTGCAAGTTCACCACCAACGGATATCCGTCACCGGCCGCTGTCGATCAGGTCGGCGAGGCGGCACGATATTATCAGGCTGATCGAATCTACGTCGCCACGAGCCGCCGCGCCGGGCCCGCGATGCAGGCATCGGTTCGCCGTTGGGCGGCGCTCGGCATAGAGATCGGTGTTCTTGAGCCGGCGACCCTGCTCGAGATGGCGCGGCGCAGCCCGGAGTACCCGGCCAGCAGACGCGATCTTCGCGACTATCAGCTCGATGCGGTCGATCGGTTCGTTGGATCCCTGCGCGAAACGGGCCGGGGACAGGTGGTCCTTGCGACGGGACTCGGAAAGACAGTTGTGTTGGCGGAGAGCGTCGCCCAGCTTTTTCGCGACGAGGCGATACCCGGCGGCCGGGCGTTGGTGCTCGCTGGCACGAGGGAATTGGTCGATCAGCTACAGAGGGCGTTTTGGGACCAGCTTCCGAAGTGGGTTCCAACCCATCGCTTAATCGGCGGCGAATTTCCCTCCGAATGGAATGGGATCACGTTCGCGACTGTTCAAAGCGCTGTGTCGCGGCTCGACCAGTTACCTGATTTTGGGGTCGTCCTGATTGACGAGGCTCACCACGTGGGCTCCGATACCTTCCGCCGGGTAACCGACAAGATGGCCGAGGCGATGATAGGGGGCGTCACAGCGACCCCTTGGCGGGGCGACGGCTATGACATTGACCACTTGCTGGGCCCGCCGGTGGTGCGAATTGGAATCGCGGAAGGCCTGCGGCGGGGATTTCTTTGCGAGGCGGATTACCGCCTGCTCGCGGACAACATCGATTGGTCCTTCGTGCGATCGCACTCGCGCAACAGCTATTCGATCACGCAGCTGAACAAGCTGCTGCTGCTCCCAACGCGCGATGAGGAAGCGGCGCGCGCGATCCGGGACACCTTCGACAAGGAGACTCGACGCTCGGCGATAATCTTCTGTTCGTCGGTTACTCACGCGAAAAGCTTCGCGGCCATGCTGAGGCTGTTCGGTTTTCGCGCCGAGCCAATCACCGGCGACATGACGCCTCGGGAGCGAGATCGCACGATGGTGGCCTTTCGGAAGGGGGCGCTAGACGTTGTGACGACCCGTGACTTGTTCAACGAGGGCGTCGATGTTCCCGACGTTGACATGATCGTTTTCATGCGGGTCACGCACAGCAGGCGGATTTTCGTGCAGCAACTGGGCCGAGGGCTACGCATCAGCCCCAGGAAAAAGAAGGTCGTCGTTCTCGACTTCGTTAGCGATCTGCGCCGTCTCGCCGAGGTCGTCGAACTTGAGAAAGCCGTCCGGGGCGATGTCGAGCGTTTGCGTCTGCCTGGCGTCATCCAATTCCGTGACGAGGGCGCCGGGAGCTTCATGCTGGATTGGATGAAGGATCAAGCCGATTTATTCACCCGCGAGGGCGATCCGACACTAGAGCTGCCCGCGTTCGATTTCCCGGCCCCTCATAACAGAGGCGGCATTCAATGACGGCCATTCCTACAACGGTACGCGATACATTGAGGGACAGGCTCTGGGCACAGTGCGATGACCTCGGATGGATGTCGCTACCCGACACAGAACGCGCGCGTTACTACGAGCTTTGGACGCGCGATGCCTCGATCGGCGGGCAGTTGGCCCATGTGATGGATGCGCGAAAGGTACGCGTCTACATCAAGGATTCCTTGGTGAAGCCCTATGTCCGGGCGCGGCTATCGCTGAACGAAGCCGAGGTCTGGCGATTACTCGGACTCACGAGCGGGGACCGGGCGGTCCACATTTACATCAAGCCTCATGGTCGCAGGACCGAGGATGGCCGAGTGATCGGATGGGGCCGCAGCCGAGATTGGAAATCTGTCTTAATGGCGGTTTTCGAGCGCGGCCGGGCGCAAAGATCCTTTTCCTCGTTCGGCGTTGTCTTATTGGAGAGCGGAAAGACTGAGGCCGAGCGATCCCGCGCACTTGTTCGAGAAGCCGCGCAACGACTTGGTATCGAAAAACTGGCCTGGCTGGAGTGATCATGAGGGAGAAGTATCCGGGCTGGTATCCAAAGTCGGCGGTGGAGGCCTCGGCGTTGTGGGACAACGCGATTTTTGTCCCCGATGCGAATGTTCTGCTGCACTGCCTCCGTCACCCCGCCGCAGTACGCGAAGAGCTCCTGCGACTGTTCGATGCGCTAAAGGAATCGTTGTGGATTCCGTACCAGGTTGGGCTTGAGTTTCATCGCAATCGTCTGGATGTTGAACTGGGCGCGCAGGATGCCTATGAGGCCTTGATAAAGGATCAGGAGGCGGTCCTCGAGAAAGCGCGCGAGAGGCTGCGTCAGCTCCGCGCCCACCCGACGATCAGCGTCGCTAAGGAACTCGCCGCGCTAGATATGTTTGCGGGAGATTTTCGCGGCCGGATGATCGCGGCGCAGGCGGCGCACCCAGTTCAGGAAATCGCCGACGCAGTCGCTAAGCTCACACAGCTTTTGAACGGACGAATTGGTGACAAGTGGAAGCCCGAGCAACTCGCCGCAGTGAAGAAAGAAGGCGAGGATCGCTATCCGAAGAAAATCCCACCTGGATACAAGGACGCCAAGAAGGACGGTGGGGAGTTCGACAAATTCGGTGATCTCATTATCTGGAAAGACATGATCGCGAAGGCGAAATCCGACAAGCGGCCTATAATATTCATATCCGACGACGCCAAGGAAGACTGGTGGTGGATTCACAAAGGTCGGAAGCTAGGCCCTCGCCCGGAGTTGATCGAGGAGTTTCGAGCAGGGTCAGACCAGGATTTTCACATCTATGAGTTCGGCCAGTTCTTGCGGTTCGCGGCGGAGCGCTTCCCAGAAATCCAGGCGGGTGTCGATCAGGTGGAGAAAAGCCTGCAGGACGACGAGCGTGCTCGTCGGAGACAGAGCGAGGCAGCGGAGGTAATCGAGACGCGGGCAAAGGTTCGAGAGCTTGAGGATGAACGAGATCAGATCGTTGCCGTCTTATCGGGCGCGCCTGGTGCATCGATGCCGGTCGCGCCGGTCGATAGGGTTGCCCTCAGAACACGGCTGGGCGAGCTTACTGCGGAACTGGAAGCCCACCAGCAACGACCAGCTGAGGCGGTCTTAGCAGCACCAGGCGGCGATGATTTCGCTGCGGCGGAGGAACGCACACCATGAGCCGCGCTATGATCGATTGTGCCATCGATTCTCGTGAGTTCGATCGATAGGAAGCCGGCCATGCACAGGATCGAGGAATTCGTCGACGAACGGCAGAAGTCGTGGTGCATCCATTGCGCGAGGCCGCTCGTCGGCCTTGAGACCAACGAGGATCACGTCCCGTCAAAGGGCCTTTTGGCGAAGCCACGCCCACACCACCTGCCGATCGTGATAATCTGCAAGGAATGCAACACCAGTTTTTCGTTGGATGAGCAGTACGTGGTGACGTTCCTGAGTTGCGTCCTGGCGGGTTCGACCGACCCTGAAAAGCAGTCAAACGCGAGCGCCGCACGAGCCCTTGTCGATAGCACCGCGCTGCGCGCACGGATCGAGCGATCGCGGACCGAATATGAAACGCACGGAGGCGAGACACGCGTCCTATGGAAACCGGATTTGGGTCGCGTCGAGCGGGTGGTGCTGAAGAATGCGCGTGGGCACGCTTATTTCGAGTACGGCGAACCGATGTTGGATGCTCCGGCCCACGTATCGATTGTCCCGCTGGAATGTATGACGACGGAGGAGCGCCAGGACTTTGAGGGGCTGAGCGACCAAGGGAGCCTCGCAGCCTGGCCGGAGGTCGGGAGCCGCATGCTGACGCGCCTACTTACGGGCGAGGACACCGAAGGCGAATGGGTCGTCGTTCAAGAAGGAATCTACCGCTATTCCGTTCAGCAGGATGGTGGCCTACGGGTGCGGTCCGTCCTGTCGGAATATCTCGCCACCGAAGTTCAATGGGAGCATTAGCCACCTAGGCGGCAAGCCGCGCCTCTTCGACTTCGTTCGCCGGCTCTCCCACCGCTTTGGTCAGGAAGAGGTCAAGCGCAGCTCGGCGGGAATCACGATCCAGTGCGTAGGCCGTCTGCTTGAATTCGATCCCCTCGAGCAGCCCTTGGATGTAGCCGGAGATCGTATCAGCGGCCATGATGAGCGCAGTGTCGAGCGTGTGAATATATTTGCTCGTCACCGAGCCCTTGGAGTGACCAACCAGCGCGGCGATCGTCACTTCGGTAAAACCGAGATCGTTGGCGATGCTGGCAAAGCTGTGACGCAGGACATGCGGTGTGACGCCGGCGAGCGGGCTGTCTTTGAAGATCTGCTCCCAATGGTTGGGGAAGCTGCCGAACGCATTGTCCTCACCCTGACCGGGGAAGACATAGGTGCCTGCAGCGGACTTGCGGCGCTCCTCCAGGTATTCGACGACGGGCAGCCCGATCGGACGAATGGACTCGCCTTCCTTGCTGTCCACCAGGCGCATGCAGCTCGCGTCGGTGTCGGCCTCGATCCACATCAGCGAGATCATTTCCGAGCGGCGGCAGCCAGTGAGTGCAATCTGCCGGATGATGTCGACGGTCATGGCGTATTTCTCGGTCGCCGCAGCCTCACGAAGCATCTGCCCAAGAGTGCGGTACTCCGCCTCTGTCAGCCGGCGATTGCGGACATTGTCTTTGGGCTTCTTGATGCCGTGTGCCGGATTGGTTTCGATGATTCCAGCGTCGACGGCGTAGGTGAGGATGCCGCCCAATAGCCCGACGGTGCGCGTGGCGGTGCCGGCGCCACCACGAACGATGGCCTTTCCGCGAAGCTTCTTCGTCTTGACCTCGGCCCGCGTCTTGCCGGCCATGATGTCCTTGAGGACCTTGTTGATGTCGGCCCGGGCGAGATCCTTGACCCGTCGAGTGCCGATCAGCGGAATGATGTGCCGATTAATGCGCCCGGTATCAGTCCCGATGGTCGTCGGCTTTTTTGGCCGTCCGCCTTTGCCGAGGATCAAGCCGGCGTTCAAATCGTTGAGGTAGAGCGTGCAAAGCTCCTTTACGGTGATCGCCTTATGATCGAGCTGGCGTTCCTCGGCGGGGTTGTCGCCCTGCGCCACACGACCGAATTGGATCTTCGCTTCCTGGCGTGCGGTCTCGGGTGTCCAGACGCCGTGGAGTCCGATCGTGAACCGGCGGGAGCGACCGAGGGCGCGATACTGAATGACATAGCTACGCTTGCCGGAGGCGAATACGCGCAGGCCGAAACCGGGCAGTTCGTCGTCCCAGATGACGTAGTCCTTTTCCCGAATCTCGGAGGCGTCGACAAGCCGTTTGGTGATCTTTGGCATACCCTTGCTCCAAAGAGCCCCGGCTTCTCGCGTAAGCACCACGTAAGCACGCGGGCGGAAATTGGGGCGTGAGTTTGGATAGGAACGGTCGCCAGAGAACTAAGAAATATCCAGTCCTTTCAAAAGGATATCGTACTGTAGCGTGCCCTATCGCGTTTTTCGGATAAGGCAGCTTTAATTGCTCCGAAGGTAGAGGCCTCAGGTTCGAATCCTGATGGGTGCGCCACCCTCCTTGAGTGTTGGCTTAGCGGGTAAGAGCGTTGGCTCCCCCCACACGGAATCTCCCCTCATTTACGAGCAGAGCTTGTGTTTGATCGTGGCGCGAAGCCCGATGACCAAGCATCAATTTCGTACGCCACATCAAGAGCGGCTCGAGCTGTTAGGTGTTTAGTCCCGAGGAGTGGCGGTACGGATCGATTTTGAATCGGCCGGGGTCTTCTGTCCATATGCGTGCGACGTATTCGTCAGGGGTAAGGCCACGGAGGGTCTTCAGGCGGCGGCCGTG
>WBZN01000066.1_pt1 | contig 161004 bp, 138 predicted proteins | sample 5204281 | NCBI WGS metagenome assembly WBZN01 (sample SAMN12344347, study PRJNA552823) | activated sludge metagenome | biome: Activated sludge suspended growth; feature: Nitrification reactor; material: Wastewater; isolation source: activated sludge from nitrification reactor of wastewater...
CCGCTGTATCGCTCGACGGACTGCCTCAGTCGTCCGGGCGCTGCCGTGTAGAACCTGCCCCATAGCTCCTCCCGCCAAGCATGATGGTCAAGCGTACCACCACACTGCGGGATCAAACACCTAGCGAGAAGCTTGGCGATGCCGCTACCCATCTTGCCGGTTCCGATAACTGCGACAGTCATATCTTCCTCCATGTCAGTTGCCGACGTTGTCGGCGTGGCGACTGATATGAACCCGTCGCGTTCCGTGATAAATCGACAAGGGAGCCCAAGACTTGAAACAGAAAGTTTCTAATCTATGGACCGCTTTTCCAGCATGGAGGTCTTCGCCAAGGCTGTAGAAACCGGTTCGTTCTCGGCCGCTGCGGATGCCCTCTCAATGTCTTCGCAGATGGTCGGCAAGCAGGTGCGCATGCTGGAAAACCACCTCGGCGTCAGGTTGATAAACCGCACCACACGCCGGCAGAGCGTCACCGAGATCGGGCGCAGCTTCTACGAGCGGGTCCTAACTATCCTTGCTGAGGTCGAGGCGGCCGAAGCGCTCGCCGCCGAGACCCGGGCAGTCCCGCGCGGCCAGATCCGGGTGAACGCCCCAGTGACCTTCGGCGCGCACGAACTCGCTCGGGCGCTGCCCGAGTATCTTGCGGCCTATCCTGAGGTTGACGTCGAACTCACCTTGGCGGATCGGATGGTCGACCTGATCGACGAGGGCTACGACGCCGTCTTCCGCGTCGGTCCTCTCGCCGACAGCGGCTTGATCGCTCGTTCACTTCGACCGATGGAGTTTGTCCTCTGCGCAGCTCCGGCCTACATCGGCGCCCGTGGCGCGCCGACCGAGCCGGGCGAACTGAAGGGCCGCGAATGTCTAGGCTTCGCTCATGGGGTGACGCGGGACGAATGGAGTTTTCGTGGCCCGGAGGGGACGGAAGCGGTCGAGGTATCCTGTCGGCTTATGGTCAACAACGGGCAGGCCCTGCTCACTGCGGCGCTCGCCGGCCTCGGCATCCTGCTTCAGCCGGCGGCACTGGTTCAGGACGAGGTCAAGGCGGGGCGCTTGGTCCGGCTGCTGCCGAACTACGCGCCTCTCTCCCGCCCGATGCACATCCTCTATGCACCCGACCGGAGGATCACGCCGAAGCTACGCTCCTTCATCGGTTTTGCGGTCGCGCGATTTGGTGGACTGGCGGGTGGTGGTTGACGTCGGCAAGGCCAAGGACTGCCGTCATCACACGGCTGTCGATCGACGCAAATCCAGGTTGGCTTCAAATCGGAAGTCTTCAGCGGCCAAGGTATGGAAGGCGATCTTTCCAAGATCCTGAATGTGGATGTGGAGACGAACTGCGCTTCCGAAATCTCCGTGAAAATCCGCTTTACGAGTAACATCCGGCATTCCTACGGCCTTTGTTGAAAAGCCGCAGATGACGCAACACGAGCCGATTTCGAGAGCGCTGGCGGGCCCTACCCGGCAGCGTTGGCGATCAGCGTTTCGATTTCGGCTTTCGCCTTGGCGGCGCGAAGCGCGGTCATCGCAAGGCGCGGCGTCTCGATCGCCTTGTCGGCGACCATCCGGCCCGGATGCGGCGACAGGATGATGATGCGGTCGGCGAGAGCGATCGCCTCCTCGACATCATGGGTGACGATGAGCGTCGTCGTCTTCTGCGCGTCGACAAGCGCCGCCAGTTCGCCGCGCAGACGCAAGGCCAAGGCGGCGTCGAGCGAGACGAAAGGCTCGTCGAGGAGAAGCAGGTCCGGCGCGATCGCAAAAGCCCGCGCAATGGCGACGCGGCGGGCAAGGCCAAGCGACAGTTCGCCCGGATAATGGTCGACGTGCAGGCCAAGGCCGAGCGCGGCGATGATGTCGTCGAGCGCCGGCCCGGGCGTCGCGCCGGCAAGCAGCAGATTTTGCATGACGCAGCGCCAAGGCAGCAGGCGCGGCTCCTGAAAGACCATGCCGATCTTCGGCGCGGACGGCAGACGCACAGCGCCTTCAAAGTTGCGATCGAGCCCTGCGATAATGCGCAAAAGCGTGGTCTTGCCGCAGCCGGACGGGCCGAGCACCGCGGCGACCTCGCCGGTCCTGAGGCTGAAGGCGACGTCGCGCAGCACGAGACGGCTTCCGCCGGAGGCGTTGCGCAGCGCCTTGCGAAGGACCTCGACCTCAAGCATGGCGCGGCCGCCATCGCGTCACATGCCGCTCGACCGGTTGCACCACGAAGGTTTCGATCGCGAGCATCAGCGCGACGAAAGGCAGCGCATAGGCGAGGAGCCTCGTGACGTCGAAGAGCTGGAAAGCGGTTCCGATCTCGAAGCCGACGCCGTTCGACCGGCCGAGGAGCTCGACGACGAGAACGATCTTCCAGACGAGGGAGAGACCGGATCGCGTCGAGGCCGCAATATAGGGCGCAAGCTGGGGCAGGATCACATGCCGGATGCGCGTCGAAAGCGGCATGGCGAAGATATGCGCCATTTCATCGAGACTGCGGTCGAGCGCCCTTGCGCCCTCGCGCACCGTCGCCGTGGTGTTCGGCAGCTTGTTCAGCGCCACCGCGCCTATCGCCGCGACCTCGTTCAGCCCGATCCAGATGTAGGCGAGGACGATGACGACCAGCGCCGGCAGGTTTAAAAGGACGATCAGCCACGGGTCGCAAAACCGGTCGAACGCCTTGTTGCGGCCCATGGCGACGCCGAGCGCCGCGCCGGCCGCCATGGCGATGATGAAGGCGGCGGCGACCCTTGCGAGCGTGGCGCCGAGATTGAAGAAAAGCGCGCCCGAGCGAGCCTCGGAGCCAACGACCGCGAGCACCGCCTGCGGCGAGGGAAGCAGGCGCGAGCCGGCAAGGCCGGCGCCGGTCTCCCAGACGGCGAGCAGCAGAAGCAGGGACAGAAGCCGCAAGGTCAACGTTCCGCCGGGGTTTGTCCCGCAGGCCCTTTGTAGAAAGTGCCCGGATTGAGTTGCGTCGCCGCGCCGACGAGTTCCGGCCCGCCGATCTCGCGCAAGACGCCGTAGAGCGCCGCGGCGTCCGCCGCTTCCTCCTCGACGGGCCGGCGCGGAATGCCTTCGACATAGGCCTTGCGATAAAGCGCGAGCTCCTTCGGATCGGAGACGCCAAGCTCCTTGCCGATGCGCAGCCAATCCGCGTCCGACCGGGCGAGCGTATCCTTGGCCTCGTGCGCGATGGCGAAGAACCGCTCGAGGGCCGGACCACGGCTTTTCGCGAGGCTTTCGTCGAAGACATAGCCGACGATGGCGAGCGGCCCCTTGGCGCCGAGCGCGCGCTCCACCTCGTCGATGCCGATCAGCCGGCGGAAGCCGCGCGCCTCGAGAGCGACGGCGTAGTTCCAGAAATTGAGATTGGCGTCGAGCTCGCCATGCGCAGCTTTTTCGTAAAGAAGCGCCGGCGCGCCAAAGACGACACTCGCCCGCGCCTTGAGATCGAGGCCGTCCTTTTGGGTGTAGGCGCGCAGCATCAGCCAGCTCTTGTCGAGCGGCCCGCCGGCGACGCCGAGCGCCTTGCCGGAAAGGCCCTCAAGAGTTTTGACCGGCGAATCAGCGGGGACCATCACCGCGCCAAGAGCCGTCGAATAAGGCTTGAACACGAGATTGGAGGACAGGCCCCGCTCCCTCGCGACCCACAGCCAGTCGCTGATGATGAGGTCGACAGAGCCGCCCATCAAGGCGATCTTCGCCGCCTCCGTCGAGGCGAGCTCGGTTACTTCGAGGTCGAGGTCGGCCTTGGCGGCAAGTCCCTGCGCCTTGATGACGGCGAGCTCCCAGGCGAAAGTGCCGGTCTTCTGGACGCCGAGGCGCAACTTGTCCGCAGCCCGGCTTTCGCCAGCGGCCGAAATGGCTGCAAAGCTCAGGGTAAGGCAAAATACCGCCCCGAGCGCAACGCTCCGCCAGGCCGCAAAAATCCCCATCGAAAGGTTCGCATTCTCCCCGTGGAGCCCGGTTGTGGCGCTCAAGATGTGCTCGCTCCGTCTGGCTTTTGGTTGTCTTTTCTAAAGGTCTCAGGATACATGGTTTTCCGGGAGAACGATAATCCCAGCGTCGTTAATCCCGACCAAGGGCCGAAGGCCGCCCGTGAAGCCGAGCGACCCGCTGTCGCTCAAGGGAAGGAAACTGCATATGAACGTCAGATATGCCTGCATCGCCGGAATGCTCGCTTTCATCGCGCCCGCCACCGGAGCTTTGGCGGCCGGCGACCCCGCCGCGGGCGAGGGCCTGTTCAAGCAAAAATGCGCCGTTTGCCACAAGATCGGCGCGGGCGCCAAGAACTTCGTCGGGCCGGAGCTGAACGGCATCGTCGGTCGCAAGGCCGGCGCCGCCGAAGGATTCTCCTATTCCGACGGCGTCAAGAACGCCGGCTTTACCTGGGATGCGGAAAAGCTCCAAACCTGGCTGACCAATCCGAAAGCGATGATCGCCGACACCAAAATGATTTTCCCGGGCATGCCTAAGGATACCGATCGCGACAACGTGATCGCCTATATCGGCCAGTTCAAAGCCGACGGCTCGAAGTAGTCCAGAGCGCGCCGGCGCTCTCACCCCTCGCGCCGCATCAGCATGCCGCGCGAGGGATCATAGGCGATGATGGCGGCGCCGAGAAAGACGCTCGTGCAGCCCGCGACGACCGCAAGCGAAAGCGGGTTGAGCTCGCCCCAGAAAGCGAAGCGGATCAGCTCCACGGCGTGGGTGAACGGATTGAGCTGACAGACCAGCGCCAGTCCCGGACTGCCTTCCTGAACGCGCCACAACGGGTAGAGCGCCGAAGACGCAAAGAACATCGGGAAGATGACGAAGTTCATGACCCCGGCGAAATTCTCGAGCTGCCGGATCAGCGACGACAAGAGCATGCCGAGCGCCCCGAACATCAGGCCCGACAGGATGAGCGCCGGTAAAATTGTGAGATAACCCCAAAGGGTCGGCGGCTCGATCTCCCAGAACCAGGCGATCGCCAGAAAGGCGTAGACCTGCAGGATCGACACCGAGGCGCCCGCGATCAGCTTCGATGTCAGAAGATACCAGCGCGGCATGGGACTGACGAGGAGCGTGCGCATATTGCCCATCTCGCGGTCATAGACCATGGACAGCGAGGACTGCATCCCGTTGAAGAGCTGGATCATCGCGACCAGCCCCGGCGTGATGTAGACGTCATAGAGCACATAGGTGTCATAGGGCGGAATGATCGAGACGCCGAGGACGGAGCGGAACCCGGCCGCGAAAATGAAGAGCCAGACGAGCGGACGCACCAGAGCGGAGACGAAGCGCTCCCGCTGATGCAGGAAGCGCAAGGCCTCACGCCAAACGACGCCCTTGAGGCAGATCGCATATTGCGCCAGGCTGAAGCCGCGTCGGAGCGCGGCGACATCCGCCGCTGTCATCTCGCTCGGCCTTTCTTGTGAGTTCGAACTGCTGTGTCCTTTCGGCTTGTCACGGAGCTTCGCCTTTCATCACTTCATTTCCTGAGCTTCGACGCCGGCGAGCTTGTTAAAGGCGGCGCTCATCGACGCGGCGCCCGCCCGCGCGCAAACCTCTTCGACCTTCCCTTTGGCGAGCAGCTTGCCGCGGTGCAGCACGAGAACGTCGTCGCCGCCCCCGATCTCGTCGATGAGATGCGTCGCCCATAAGACGCCGATCCCCTCGGAGGCGATCAATCCGCGCACGTGAGTGAGAATGTCCGAGCGGGCCTTGACGTCGAGGCCCACCGTCGGCTCGTCGAGAAGCAGCATGCGCGGGCGATGCAGCAGCGCGCGAGCGATCTCGACACGGCGCATCTGACCGCCGGACAGGGCGCGGACCTTATCGCCGAGACGGTCGAGCATGTCGACCTTGGCAAGGACGTCGGCGGCGCGCGCCTTCGCCTCCGCGGCGCCGATTCCGTGCAGGGCGGCGTGATAGCGAAGATTCTGCTCGACGGACAGATCGAGGTCGAGGGTTCGCGCCTGGAAGACGACGCCAAGCCGCCGCAGCGCCTCTCCCGGCGTCCGGCTGACGTCGAAACCGAAGATCGAGATCGCGCCCGAACGCACGGCGTAAAGCCGCGTGACGAGGGAGAACAAGGTGCTTTTGCCGGCGCCGTTGAGGCCGAGCAGCACGGCAAAGCTCGCAGGCCTCACCTCGAACGAAACATCGTCGAGGGCCTTCCGCTTGCCATAGAAATGGCCGACGCCGGCGACCGCGAGAGCGGCGGCCGGCTTTTCGCCCGGGGCCCCGGAGATATTGGCGAAATCTCTCGTCATGGCGCGATCACGACGCCCCAGGGGAACGACCCGACGGGGATCGACTTTACGACCTTGAGGCTGGCGACGTCGATCACCGAAACGTCGTTCGACACGCCATTGGTCGCGTAGAGATATTTGAAGTCCGGCGTGAAGGCGAGCTGCCACACGCGCTGGCCGACGAGCAGATATTTTTGAACTTTCCTCGTGGCGACGTCGATCACGGCGACGCGATTGGCAGGGCCGAGCGCCACGAAAGCCTTTGAGCCGTCCGGCGTAAAGCGAATGCCGACCGGCTGGACCGCTTCCTTTGCGAGACCTGGTATCTCGAACGAAATCTTCTGAAGCACTTTGGGCTCGGCGGCGTCGATCACGCTGACGGTGCCGCCGACCTCGGACGACACCCAGAGCTCCTTGCCGTCCGGCGTGAATTGCGCCGAACGCGGCCGCGCGTCGACAAGAACATTGGCGAAAATCTTGCGCGCGCCAGTGTCGATGAAATGCGCCATATTGGTCGTTTCCGACGTATTGACGAGAGTCTTTCCGTCGGGGCTCAGGACCATGCCTTCCGGCTCGACGCCAACCGGAATTTGCTCGATGGTCTTACGAGTCGCAACGTCGATCACCGTCACGAGATTGTCGTTCTCGTTCGAGGTGTAGATCAGCTTGCCGTCGGGGCTGAGGATCAACAGCTCGGGATCGGCGCCCGAAGAAAGATCGCCGACGATCTTCAGCGTCTTGACGTCAAGAATCTGGATCGTGTCGTCGTCGCCGGCGCAGATATAAAGATAGGCGTTGTCCTTGCTGAGCGCGATGCCGCGCGGGCGCCTGCCGACCTTGACCGTGTTGACGACGGCGAGCTTGTCGGTGTCGATGATCGAGATCGAATTGCCCTTCTCATTGGAGACATAGGCGGTCGCCGCGCGCGCCTCGTCGGCGAAGGCGAACGCCAGGGCGAAGCAGGCGGCGAAGGCGAGGCCGCGCCGACCATCAGCAAGACGTCTGACTAGACCCGCGCGCGTCATTGCAATTTGCATTTCGTCTCCGGTTGGTCATAGCCGAGCGTGTCGAGTTCCGACACCTGATGCAGGAAGCCCTCTTGCGGCGACACGGAGACGATCATGCGGCCGTCGCCGAGCAGGATCGGCTGGCGAAGCTGCTGATTCCACCGCCGCAACGTCAGCCTCTGGCCCTTGAAGGCCGCGACGGAGAAATCTGGGCCGACGATAAATTCGCGCAAAATCTTCGGGTCGCTCGAGCCTGTGCGGCTCGTCGCCTCGCCGATCATGCGCGCTGCGACCCAGGCTTGATTGTCGCGTTCGTTCATTCGGCGGGAAGCGAGCTTCATGAAACGGTTCTGCAACTGCGCCGCGCCCCATTGCTCATGGCTGGGGTCCCAGCTCACCGGCTTCAATCCGGCCGAACCGGCGACCGGGCGCGGATCGTAATTGCGATAGGGCAGATAGCCCGCAAAGACTTCCGATTCATCGGCGGCGACCAGAACGTCATAGGCGGGCGCGCCTTGCGTCGCGACCGGGATCAGCCTTTGCGTCTGCACGCTGCCCGAATCGGAGCGCCGGCCGCCGCCCGTATCCTCATAGGTGCGCTCCTCAACGATCTTCGCGCCGAATTTCTTGGCCGAGCGTTGCAGCGCCTCGGCGAACAGCGCGTCTTGCGGATGCGAGCCCTTGATCAGGAACCAGCGCGGCCACCGTTTCCATACAAGATATTGCGCCAAGCCGTCTGAGAGCATCGAATAGGTCGGCGCGACATGGATGACGTCGGCCCGGCAATTTTCCTCGCGCAGCGAATCCTCAGGCGCGCTGGTGTTGAAAATGAGAATGTTCTTGCCTTTGGCCGCGTCGGCGATCGAGAGCAGCGCAGGCACCGGCAGGTCGGCGAGGATCAGGCCGACGCCCTTATCCGTCAGGCTTTTCAGCGCCTGCAGAGGGTCGTCGCCTTCTTTCAGCTTGATATCTTCAATCTCGAAGGTCTGGCCGAGAAATTTTCCTGTCGTATTATTGTCATCGACTGCGAGTCTCGCTCCGGCGAGGCCGTCGTCATCGGCAGGTATGTCGAGGATCGAAATCGTGTCGCGCGTATGCTCGGATCGGATGAAGCCGATCTTCACGTCGACCGGCGCATTGGCCGCGAAGGCGCCGCCGGCGAACGCTGAGAGCATGCAAGCAAGCGCCGCCGCCAGCCCACGACGGAGGTTCGCCGTCAGTCGCTCGGCGGACTTCCCTGCGAGCAAGCCCGCCCAGGCGCTGGTTGTTCTCTGATTCATCATGATATGATGGTTCCAGCCGCGCCCCAATCAAGCCGTCGCGCCCCGATCAACGCGCTCTTGCGCGGCGATGGCTTCGAGCGCAGCGAGCATCGCCTGCTCCTTCGGCTCCTCGGCGATCAGGACAGACGCGACGCCGGCCAAGTTCAAAGGCTGCGCGGCGTCCTTGGAGATTGCGACATGGACGAGGTTCGACGGGTCGAGCCCGGCCTCATTCGCAAGATTGAGGAATATCTCCGTGCTGCGCCGAGAATAATGCATGACCGCTCCGATGTCCCCAGCATGGATCAGTGCGGCTGCTTCTTCATCGAGGGCGTCGACCGGCTGCGCCGCATAGACTTCGATCGTCTCGACGTGGTGTCCCGCCGCCCCCAGCTCACCTTCGAGATCCGGCTTGCGGTCGCGCCCCGCAAGATAGACGAGACGCGCGGGGTCGCCGCCGGACAGCGCCGCCACGAGCGTCTTGGCGAGATCCTTCGCGTCGGGCGCGACCCCGCCGCGGCCCTCGAAGCCGCGCTCCCGCGCAGCCGCGAGCGTGCGCTCGCCGACGACATAGACCGGCAGCAGGCGGCGGGTCTCGGGCGAGGGCCGCTCCTGCGTGTCGGAGAAAAGCTCAAAGGCTTGTGTGCTCGTCGCCAGCACGGCGTCGACGACGCCGTCCGGCCATTCGGCGCCCGTCGGCGCCATTTCGAGAACCGGCGACAGGATTGCGTGATGGCCGATGGCGGCGAGCTTTCCCGCGGTGCGCATGGCCTCGTCCAAGGCTCGGGTGATGAGGACCAGCATCGCGTCAATCCTTGAAAAGATCTTTTGGAATGCGGGCGAGGAGATCGCGTCCGGCGGCTTCGCCCAGCGCCGCGGCCTCGCCCGGCGGCCCCCCCGCGTGCGTCTCGAAAGCTTGCGAGCCGTCCGGCTTCAGAACAATGGCGTGGAATTCGAGCGTCGCGCCGTCAAGTCGGGCGTAAGCGCCGATCGGCGTCTTGCAGGATCCGTCGAGCACATTGAGGAAGGCCCGCTCGGCGGCGAGCGCAACGCCCGTCGCCGCGTCCAGGATCGGAGCCACCGCCGCCTGCGCCTCGGCGTCGCCGCGACGCGCGGTGATCGCGATTGCGCCCTGCCCCGCCGCCGGCACGAATTCCGACGGATCGAGCACGGCGGTCGCCTGCGATTCGAGTCCGAGCCGCTTCAGTCCTGCGAGCGCAAGCAAAGTGGCGTCGACCTCGCCCGCCGCGAGCTTGGCGAGCCGCGTCTCGACGTTGCCGCGCAGCAGCACGACCGAAAGATCCGGGCGCAGGCGGCGCACCATGGCGCCGCGACGCAGCGAGGCCGTGCCGACGACGCTGCCGGGAGAGAGCCCGAGCGGATGCGGCGCATGCGGCGAGATCCAGGCGTCGCGCACGTCCTCGCGCGGCAGATAGCCCAAAATGACGATGTCGTCCGGCAGCAGCGTCGGCAGATCCTTGGCCGAATGCACGGCGATCGTCGCCTCGCCGCGGGCGAGCGCAAGATCGAGCTCTCGGGTGAACAGCCCCTTGCCGCCAGCCTCGCTCAAGGGACGGTCGAGAATGGCGTCGCCGGTCGTCTTGACGGCGACGATCTCGATGGCGTCGGCCGGAGCGCCATGCGCAGCCGCAAGACGCTCCTTGACTTCATCGGCCTGCGCGAGCGCAAGGGGGCTGCCCCGCGTTCCGATTTTGAGCTTGAGATTCTGGCGAGAGGGGCTCGAAGCGAAAATCGCAGATTTCCTTGTTGCTTCTTATCGTTCTATAGGAAGAGGCGAGCTTTGCCGGACGGCCCGAAAGGGCGGCTCCGACGCTTCTCCCTTAGCCCATTTCGCCTTGCCCGTAATCCCAAAAAGCCGCTTTCCCGCATTGTTGAGAGACGGAAGCTTCGTCCATGCGCGTTCTTGGCATTGAAACCACCTGCGACGAGACCGCCGCCGCCGTGGTTCGGCTGCGGCCGGGCGGCGCAGGCGAAATCCTCTCGAACGAGGTGATGAGCCAGATCGCCCAGCACGCCGCCTATGGCGGCGTCGTGCCGGAGATCGCGGCGCGCGCCCATATCGAATTTCTCGACCGGCTTGTGGTCCGTGCGCTCGACCGCGCCGGCGTCAAGCTCGCCGATCTCGACGGGATCGCAGCCGCGGCCGGGCCGGGCCTCATCGGCGGCGTCATCGTCGGCCTCACCATGGCGAAGGCCTTGGCGCTGGCGAGCCGCAAGCCGTTCATCGCCGTCAACCATCTCGAGGCCCATGCGCTGACAGCGCGGCTCACGGACGAGGTGGAGTTTCCTTATCTCCTGCTTCTCCTCTCTGGCGGCCACACTCAGCTTGTCGCGGTCAAGGGGGTCGGCGAATATCGGCGTCTCGGCTCGACCGTCGACGACGCCGTGGGCGAGGCTTTCGACAAGGTCGCCAAAATGCTCGGCCTGCCCTATCCCGGCGGTCCACAGGTCGAAATCGCAGCCGCCAAGGGCGATCCGGCGCGATTCGATTTCCCCCGGCCGATGCAGGGACGCGCCAAGCCCGATTTCTCCCTCTCCGGCCTCAAAACGGCGGTGCGGCTCGAAGCGCAGCGGATCCTCTCGCCAAGCCAGACCGACATCGCCGACCTTTGCGCCTCGTTTCAGGCGGCCGTCGTCGATTCCATTGTCGATCGCTCCCGCGCGGGCCTGCGCCTGTTTCGCGAGACGATCGGACAGTCGAACGCCATGGTGGTTGCAGGCGGCGTCGCGGCCAATGGCGCGATTCGCCGCGCGCTGACCCGGTTTTGCGGCGAGAGCGGCCTCAAGCTCGTCCTGCCGCCGCCGCATCTTTGCACCGATAATGGCGCGATGATCGCCTGGGCCGGGCTGGAGCGGCTCTCCCTCGGCCTCGTCGACGACATGACCTTCGCCGCAAGGCCGCGCTGGCCGCTCGACTCGAACGCCGAAGCGGCGCATCACGGCAAGGCTTAGCGGCTCGCGTCGCGTGAAGTATCTCGTGGTTTGCGGGTTTCCCGATCCAGTGCATGGACCGCGCCCGTTAGGGCGATGGTTCCCTTTCGTTCATAATGACTTAAGGTCATTTTTAGAGAACGTCTCTGGACCGCGCGGAACCGTTCGCGCGTTGGCTGGGTTCACAAAGGCAAAGTAGACCGTAGTACAGCGGCGGCGGCAGGACGAGAGCCATGATTCGTCGATTGGCGAAAATTCTCGCAGCGGCAATCGCGCTCGGATTCGGCCTCGAAACCTCGTTCGCGCCGGGCGTGACGCCGGGCGCCATGAGCGAAGCCTTTGCTAAGCAGGGCGGATTCGGCGGCGGCGGGCACTTTGGCGGCGGTCATTTTGGCGGTGGTCACTTTGGCGGCGGCCATTTTGGCGGCGGTCAGTTCGGCGGCTTCCGAGGCGGCCATTTCGGGGGCATGCATTTCGGCGGCTTCCGGGGCGGCCATTTCGGGGGCATGCATTTCGGCGGCTTCCGGGGCGGCCATTTCGGGGGCATGCATTTCGGCGGCTTCCGGGGCGGCCATTTCGGGGGCATGCATTTCGGCGGCTTCCGAGGCGGCCATTTCGGGGGCAGGCACTTCGGCGGGGGACATTTCGCCCGCGGCCATTTCGGGGGCCGGGAGTTCGGCGGTAGCCGCTTCGGGCACGCAAACTTGGGCGGACACCGGTTCGGCGGGGCTGGCTTCGGCAGCCGAGCCGCCTTCGTCAATCACAGGTTCGGCGGCGGCGGATTCACCGGCGTCCACGGTTTCGAACCCCACGGGTTCAATCGCAACGCCTTCGGCAGCATGGCCACATGGAACGCTTGGGGCAACAATTATTGGGGGCCCGGTTGGAACGATTGGGGTAGCGGATGGGGCTATTGGGCAGGCCCGGTCTTCTGGCCCTTCTTTTTCGGCGACGCGCTGACGTTCGCGCTCTGGCCCTATGCCTCCTACGACCCGTTCTTCGTCTACGGGCCCGACTTGTTGCTGACTAGCATCTTCTGGCCGGGGCCCTCTTTCCGGCCCTCTTACGCCTACAATCCTTACTACGACGAGAGTCCCTTCGACATCTACGGCAACACACCTTACGCAACGGACTACGCCCATTACGCCTACCACCGGGGCCGCTGGCGTCATCGCCATTATGAGGCCCGCTCCGTAACGGAGGCCAATCTCGATGCTGAAGCCAACGTCGCTCTGACCTGCGGCAGCCTGGCGCCCGGCGTCATCAACTTGCCGATCGATCCGATCGAGCGGGTGATCCGATCTACTGACGCACAGGTCGCAATGTTGAACGATCTCGAGGCGGCGTCCGCGCAGGCCGACAAGATCTTGCGGCTTTCGTGCCCGACTGAAGTCCCGCTCACGCCGGTTGGGCGGCTCGACGCCGTCGCGAAACGAATCCAGGCGGTGATTGAGGCCCTGCAGATCCTGCGCCCGCCGCTCACGACGCTCTACAATTCTTTGGATGACGAGCAGAAGGATCGGTTCGCGGCCATCGGCGCGCAGAGCAGGTATAGGCGCGCCAGAATTGCCCGCGAAAACACGCCCGCGAGCAGTCTCGGTCTGTGCAAGCGGCAGGCGGAGACCTTCACGCTATTGCCGGTGCAGCGCATCGAGGAGGCGATCAAGCCGACCGACCAGCAGAAGGCCGCTTTCGACGCGCTGAAATCGGCCTCGGCGAAGGCCGGCGCGGAGCTAGACGCCTCCTGCCCGGCTGACGTGCAGGAGACACTGACGGGTCGGCTCGATACGGTGGCCAAACGCCTCGACGCTCTTACCGACGCGGTCAACACCGTGAAACCGGCGTTGACGGATTTTTACGACACGTTGACCGACGAACAGAAGGCGCGCTTCAACGTGATTGGCCGTGCCTCCCCTGCGGTTGCGCCACAAGGGGAAACGAGATCCGGCGGCTGAGAGGCGACTGCCTTTTGGTTGCAGTCGCCGATGCGGCTTCCGCAATCAACAATTGTCTTCGAGATGAGCTTTGGCGGCGCGCTCGCCGCGCCGAGCACCGCCTACATATACGACTGGAACATGCTGCCGATCGGGCAAATTGCTGTGGGAGAAGGAGCTCTACTCTTACAAGGAATTCCCGCCGCTGCAGGCGCCATCACGCTCTACTGCGCCAGCTCCTTGAGGCCGCGCCGGATCAGCTCGGACGCCGGCGCGGCCTCGCCGAGCGCCTTCATCGAGGCCGCGACGGCGACCGCCGCCTGCGAGCGGCCGTAGCCTAGATTGACGAGCGCCGAAATTGCGTCGGAAACCGCGCCCGAAGCCGAGCCGGCCTGGTCAAAACTTCGGTTGAGCGAAAGCGGCGCCTCGACGGCGCCGAAGACCGGCGCCTTGTCTTTCAGCTCCGCGACGATGCGCGCGGCGAGCTTCGGCCCGACCCCCGGCGCGCGGGCAAACGCCGCTCTGTCCTGACAGGCGATCGCGGTCGCAAGCTCGGCCGGAGCGAGGACGCTCAACACGGCGAGCGCGACCTTGGCGCCGACGCTCTGAACCGATTGCAGGAGCTTGAACCAGTCGCGCTCAGCCTCTGAGCCGAAACCATAGAGCCGGATCGAATCCTCGCGCACCTGCGTCTCGATGGCGAGAGCGGCGGCCTCGCCCACCGGCGGCAGATGCTGCAGCGTGCGCGCCGAGCAATGCACGACATAGCCGACGCCATGGACGTCGAGAACGACGTAATCCTCGCCCTGCGAATCGACGACGCCCCTGAGTTTGCCGATCATCGGGCCGCGAGCTCGACCGATTTCGCGAGCGCCCGGCTGGCGCGAAGCTGGGCATGAGTGATGGCGACAGCGAGCGCGTCGGCGGCGTCCGCGCTCTTCGCCTCGGCTTTGGGCAGCAGAAACTTGACCATCATGGCGATCTGCGCCTTTTCGGCATGGCCGTTGCCAACGACCGTCTTCTTGATGAGATTGGCCGCATATTCGGCGACCGGCAAGCCGGCCAGCGCCGGCGCAACCAAGGCGACGCCGCGGGCCTGGCCGAGCTTCAGCGCCGATTGCGGATCGCAATTGACGAAAGTCTCCTCCACCGCGGCTTCCGCCGGCGCGAGTTCGCCGATGACCGCAAGCAGGCCCTGTTGCAGCTCGCAGAGTCGCGCGGCGAGGCTCCCGCCCGTGCGCGAATGCACGCTGCCGCAGGCGACGAATGCGAGACGCGAGCCCACAACCTCGATGACGCCCCAGCCCATGTTGCGCAGCCCGGGATCGATGCCGATGATGCGAATCGTCGCTCCAGCCATGCGGCGAGCTTAGAGCATGATCCTTAAGAAGACGCCTGTTTTTCGCAGGCGCATCAATCCATCAGCATGCGCTTTAGAAGCTCGATCTCCTCGGAAAGCGTCCCGTCCTTGGCTGCCAGCCCGTCGATTTTGCGCACCGCATGCAGCACGGTCGTATGGTCGCGCCCGCCAAAGCGCCGCCCGATCTCCGGCAAGGACCGCAAGGTGAGAGCCTTCGAGAGATACATCGCGATCTGGCGCGGGCGGACCACATTGGCGGTGCGGCGTGAGGACAGAATGTCGGCGCGGCTGACGTTGAAATGGGTCGCGACGAGCTTCTGAATGTCCTCGATCTTGACGCGTTTTGGCTCCTGCGTGCGGACAAGGTCGCGGATCGCGAGTTCAGCGGTCTCGACCCCGAGCGGCGCGCCATTCAAAGAGGCGTGCGCGAGGAGCCGGTTCACCGCGCCGTCGAGGTCGCGGCCGTTGGTCTTGATCGCGCTCGCCACATAAGCGGCGACGGTGGCCGGCACCTCGAAATTGGGATGGGCCTGCTTGGCGGCGGCGATCCGTCCTTCGAGAATTTTGACGCGAAGCGATTCGTCGAGTCCGCCGATCTCGACGCAAAGGCCGCCGGCGAGACGCGAGCGCACCCTTTCGTCGAGGCTGTCGAGGTCGCCCGGCGGACGGTCGGCGGCGATGACGATCTGCCGATGGCCGTCGATCAGGGCGTTCAGCGTATGGCAGAATTCCTGCTGGATCGACTTGCCCTGCAGAAACTGGATGTCGTCGATGATCAGAATGTCGATGCCGCGCAGCCTATCCTTGAAAGCGAGCGCGGCCTGCGCCTTGAGCGCCGCGACGAAGCCATACATGAAGCGCTCGGCGGTGAGATAGATGACGCGGCGTTTCGCCTCGGCGGCGGCGTGGGCGACCGCCTGCAGAAGATGGGTTTTGCCGAGCCCGACGGAGGCGTGCAGATAGAGCGGATTATAGAGCGGCTGCTCATCCGGCGTCGCTTGGGCGACGCGCTGCGCGGCGGCCGAGGCGAGTTGATTGGATCGGCCGACCGAGAAGGTGGAAAAGGTCAGCCGGGCGTCGAGCGGCGAGCCGGCGATGACTTCGGCGTCATTGTCCGCCTTGGCGGCCGCGGGCGCGCGTGGCCTTTGTGAATCGGGAAACTTGCGACCGGCTTCGCCGCGAAGCGGCGCCGCGGCGACGGTCATATCCGATGGCCGCGGCGGTGGCGAAGGGAGGGCGTCCTCAGCCTCGACCGGACCAATCGCAGGGCCGCATGACGGCCGATTAGACGAGCGGACGGCGACCGCCAGACGCTTGACCGACGGAAATTCAGCCGCGAGCGCAAGGAGCAACTTTTCCGCATAATGCGACTGGATCCAGCTCTTCAGGAATTTGGTCGGCACGGAGAGTGCGGCCGTTCCATCCGCCAGGCTGTCGAGTTCGAGGCGCCCAAACCAGGACGAAAAAACATCGTCACCGACGTCGGCGCGCAGGCGCCGGCAGATTCGCATCCAAGCTTCCGAATCGCCTCGCTCGTGAGGCCTGTCCATCTTGCGCATCGTGAGCATCGGTCTTCTTCTGGAAAAATCCGGACGCGGCGGCGCGCCGCGGGAATCGCAGCGCGAATCGACCCTTGGGAATGAATTGGGGAAGGGAAGCGCTAAGTGCGCGGACGTCGAGGAAGCGCGCCATGCGTCTCAGGCAGAGACGCCGATAAATCAAACTGGGATTCGGACAAATGCTGAAGCCGAGCTTTCTTGAACCGATTTGCGATCACGGACTTCCCCCTGCTCCGCAGCATTAACCGCATACGCCATTTCTGAGTTTTTGAATATAGCTCCGTATCGGCGCTAGAAAAACTCCCTATAAACCGTATCTGCGGCAGCACCGCAAAGTGTTGGCGCGACAACAACCGGCTTTTCGCCTTTAACGCGACAGAGCCAATATAAGCATCTAATGCGCGCAACCTGCGCATTTCACGCTTCTGGCAAAATCTACCTGAAAGGGCGGCATCATCGGACCGTTGAGTTCTTGCGCTTCGCGATCCAAACCGCGAAGTGACTTTAACATAGGCGAGAACCTCCGCAAGGCGTCGGGCCTGAAATTTTTGCGCCGCAGAACCATGGGCGCTGCGGCCGCAGGCAGGAGCCCGCTGCGAGGCACAACTAAACGACTGATTCTGCGCGATCGTGGATAATGCAACAAAGATGTCGCGCCGATGAAGAAAGAGTCAGAAAACTGTCTTGAAAGACGGGGAAAAAGCCGGAGAGAGGACTGGTCTCGGCGGAAACTGCGCTCTTTACGCGCAAGCTGTTGGAAACCATGGAAATTGAATGTGCGGCCGAAGTTCAGGCCCGGATCTCCGATCGGAACTCCGCTAGTGACTTGTAGAACACAAGCAAATCAAAAAGCCCGGGCGATGCCGGGCTTCAGTAGCGAACGGACATATTATGTCACTATTTGGATTTCACTTCCCCAGAGCGCTGACCCGCGCGCTCAAACGCGACACTTTTCTCGACGCCGTGTTCTTGTGAATAATTCCCTTTTGGGCGGCGCGCATCACGAGGGGTTCAGCGGCCCGCAAAGCCCTCGCAGCAGAGTCGGCATCGCCAGAAGCAATCGCCTCTTCGACTTTCCGGACGTAAGTCCGCATCTGGCTGCGGCGTGATTTGTTCACTGCCGTGCGACGCTCGATCTTGCGGACGGCCTTTTTGGCCGAAGGTGTATTCGCCATCTTCAACAATATTCCTGAAGGAGGCCGTCGGGCGCGCCTCGCTGCGATTGGCTGGCGGCGCACGGCCGGGAGGGGTGCTTATAGTCATGAACGCCGCCGTCCGTCAACGCCGCCCTCGATCCCCGCATTTCCGCCGCGCCGATTTAGAGCAAGGAACGAAAAAAAGCGCCGATTGTGACATCAAGCCCTAGCTTGTCATGGAAGTCGTCCGGCCCTCAAGCAGCCGGACGGCGCGATCGAGAACGACGTGGACGCCCGTTGCGGCGACCTCGAGATCGTCCAAAGAGCTGCCCTCGGCGATGATTTCTTCGAAGGCGGCGGCGAGCACGTAAAGAAACAGCAGCCGCCTTCGCGTTGGTTGATCCTCGATCCAGATCGGGCCGCCGTGTGCCTCGCGCATATAGGCCTCGATGAAGATTTCTGAAAATTGGACGAGGCGCTCGTTGAGCCGCGTCGCCGCCATGGCCGGGTCGGGGACCAGTCGCGCAATGCCGCGCTCCGCCGCCGCGGCGACCTTGGCGAAAGAGCGCAGCATGGCCGCGACGTCGCGCAGCGGCGAGGCCTTCGCCGATCCGTCCCCGTCTCCCGCGACGCCCTTGAAGCCGACAATAATGACGTCGTCCTTGACGACGAGCGCCCGGCCGAGCCTGTAGTCGCCATGAATTCGAATTTTGACCGCGCCGCACGGTTCCGCCTCGAGCGCCTTGATGAGGCCGAAAGCCTCGTCGCGGCGGGCGAGCAATCGCTCGATGTCCGAAGGACGGCCGCCCTCCCTCTCGCTGGCGGGAGCGGCGTGGCGTTCGAGCCGCCTGAAGCCGCGCGCCGCCGCTTCCCTGAGCGCTGCGGCCTCGCGGCGCGTGTCTTCAGGCGTCAGCGGCTCGGCCTTGAAGGCCGGATCTTCCGTTGGGGTCGCCAGCGCGTTGTGCATCTGAGCGGTGCGCAGGCCGAGCCGCTGCACGTGCGGAACATAGGTCGAAAAGCCGGCGGGCGACGGCGCCTCGCCGCCGTCGGACGGGGCGGGCGCCATCGCAAGCGTCTCCAGAACGCGCTTCAGCGCCTCGAGCGTCCAGGTCCAGGCGTCGCCCTGGCAACGCACGAAACTCTGCAACGTGCCAAGAGGAGTGCGCATGTCGTCCGGGCCGACATAATCGATGACGCCCAGGAGCGGCGGCGTGTTGGTGAAGCCGACATTGGTGAGGAAGCGTTTGATTTCGACTTCGGGACGCGACCCAGGCTCGATGTGACGAAAGATCTTCATCGCGACGCGATTGTCGAGCACCAGCGTCGAATTGTGCTGCTCGACGCCAAGAGGCTGGACGTCGGCCGGCGCGACATCGAGCGCCGGATCGAAATCGGCGGTCGTCGAAAAGACGATCCTTCCGCCTTTGGCCGTGTCGATCGTTTCGCCGCGGCGGAAGGCGTCGAGCATGGCGACGCCGAAAGGCGGGCAGGCGTCCGCGTCGTAAAGAAGACCCATCTGCCCACCGCGGCGCAATTTCGCCACGGCTGACGACAGCGGCGGCGCGGATTCGCTCTCCCGCTCCGCCGCGAACGGCGTGAAATAGGTTCCGCTCGCATATTTGGAGCCGGCGTCGAGCAGGGCCAGCACGAAGCGGCGCGCGTCGCCGCCATCGCGCAGCACGGCGAAATCGCGCACCGTGACGCTCGGGCTCACGCCTCTGCGTCCCTCGAACCAGCGCCGCGAGGACAGGAATTGCGGCGCAACGCCGCTCTCGAACGCCGCCAATTCGCGCCCCGCGAAAATCGTCTCGATCTTCCCCGTTGCGACGAGCGTGAACAGTTCGGGAATCGGCTGCGGCGCCTGCTTCTCCTCCAGCAGCGGCTCGAGCCGGAACCAGAAAAAACCATAGGCCGGCAGGGTCAGAACGTAGGGCGCTGCGCCGATCGGGGGAAAGACGCTGCCGGCCGTCATCTCGACCGGCATCGTATGTTCGAATTCGCCAAGATCGAGCTCGACCGCCTGCGGCGCGCGCGAGACATTGACGACGCAGAGGATGCGCTCGCCGTCGATCTCGCGCAGATAGGCGAGAACCTTGCGGTTCGAAGGATAGAGGAACCGCAAGCCTCCGCGCCCAAAAGCGGCGGTGGAGCGGCGCACGGCGATCATGCGCCGCATCCAGGTGAGCAAGCTCGAGGGGCTCGCGAGCTGCGCCTCCACGTTCACCGCGTTGAAGCCGTAGATGGGGTCCTGGATCGCGGGCAGGAAAAGCCTTGCCGGATCGGCGCGGCTGAAGCCGCCATTGCGGTCGACCGACCATTGCATTGGCGTGCGCACGCCGTCGCGGTCGCCGAGATAGATATTGTCGCCCATTCCGATCTCGTCGCCGTAATAAACGACAGGCGTGCCGGGCATCGACAGCAGCAGAGAGTTCAGAAGCTCGATCTTTCGGCGATCGTCTTCAAGAAGAGGCGCAAGGCGGCGCCTGATGCCGAGATTGATCCGCGCGCGCCGGTCCCCCGCATAGAAGGACCAGAGATAGTCGCGCTCCTTGTCGGTCACCATGGCGAGGGTCATTTCATCGTGGTTGCGCAAAAAGATCGCCCATTGCGAACCATCCGGCAGCTCCGGAGTCTGCCGCATGATGTCGGTGACCGGATGCCTGTCCTCCTGCGCCAGCGCCATGTAGATGCGCGGCATCAGCGGGAAGTGAAACGCCATATGGCATTCGTCGCCGTCGCCGAAATAGCGGGCGGCGTCCTCCGGCCAGACATTCGCCTCCGCGAGCAGCATCCGGTCCGGGTAGTCGGCGTCGACGGCCGCCCGGATTTTCTTGACGACGGCATGGGTCTCGGGAAGATTCTCGCAAAGCGTGCCCTCGCGCTCGACGAGGTAGGGAATGGCGTCGAGCCGCAGGCCGTCGACCCCCATGTCGAGCCAGAAGCGCATCACGTCGAGCACCGCTTCGAGCACGCGCGGATTGTCATAATTGAGGTCAGGCTGATGGCAATAGAAGCGATGCCAATAATAGGCGCCTGCAACCTCGTCATAGGTCCAGTTCGACTTTTCGACGTCGAGGAAAATGATCGGCGCGTCTCGGTAGCCCTGGTCGTCGTTCCTCCACACATAGAAATTGCGCGCCGCCGATCCCTTCTTCGCCAGGCGCGCCCGCTGGAACCAGGGATGCTGATCCGACGTATGATTGACGACGAGTTCGATGATCACTCGAAGGCCACGGTCGTGCGCCTCGCGGATGAACGTCTTGAAGTCGCGTAGGGAGCCATAGGCCGGGTTGATGTCGCGATAGTTGGAAATGTCATAGCCGTCGTCGCGCAGCGGCGAGGGGTAGAAGGGCATGAGCCAGATGGCGGTCGCGCCGAAATCCTTCACATAATCGAGCTTTTGCGTCAGGCCTCTGAAATCGCCGACGCCGTCATTGTCGCAATCGAAGAAGGATTTGACGTGCAGCTGGTAAATGATTGCGTCGCGATACCAACGCACGTCGTTGCGATCGATCATGACCACGCCTTCTGCGGCATGACCTCGGAACTGCCGATGCGCAGGACCAAGGTCAAGCCAATGGGATGGGGTTCGAGGGGGGATGTTATTTAAAGCAGCGAGGCTCACAAGGCTTTTGTGGCGAAGCCGACGCTGCTCCCTTCAAGATGCAGCGACACTGCTCAGGATCGAGCGATGAGGGAGGCTGCCGACGCCGCTTTCGAAAACAGCCGGCGGATCCACTCGGCCGGAGGCATGATCTGACGATGAACAATCCCGTCGGGCGCTCAGTTCCGCCGCCGCCCCGCGGCGCCTCGGCTGCAGCCTCCGGGCGCGCGCGTCAGTGCTCGACGCTCGACCAGGTCGGCGAGGAGTCGAGCCAGGCTTCCGGTTTCATGACGGCGCTCGAGCGCAAGATCGAACCCGCCGGAGGAAGCGAGCCCTCCGCCTCCGCCTCGCTTTCGCCGGCGACGGCGCCGAGGCATTTCGCCATCCAATGATCGATGCTGTTGTGGCGCAGCACGGCCATCATGCCGCGCCAGCGCTCCCGGCGTTCTTCAAGGGGCATGTCGATCGCCCGCGCGATCGCGGCCGAAGTCGCGCCGATGTCGTAGGGGTTGACGATCAGCGCGCTGGTCAGCTCCTGCGCGGCGCCGGCGAATTGCGACAGCACGAGAACGCCCGGATCATCCGGCGATTGCGACGCGACATATTCCTTGGCGACGAGATTCATGCCGTCGCGCAAGGGCGTGACCAGCCCGACCCGGGCGAGGCGATAAAGGCCGGCGAGCGCCGGCTGACTGAACGTCTTGTTGACGTATCGCAGCGGCGTCCAGTCGACGTCGCCGAGCCGCCCGTTGATATGGCCGACCTGCTCGGCGATTTCGCAGCCGATCTTCGCGTATTCCGGAATTTCCGAGCGCGATTTTGGCGTGACCTGAAGCATGGTGACGCGCGCCTTCACGGCCTCAGGGTGCGCCTCGAGAAAAGCGGCGAAGGCCTCGATGCGATGCTTGATGCCTTTCGAATAATCGAGGCGATCCACTCCGATGACCATGCTGCGGCCTTCAAGGCTCGCCCGCGTGCGTTTCACGATGACGTTGCGCGCGGCGAGCCGCGCCTCGAGCGCGACCGCCTCGACGTCGATGCTGATCGGAAAATCGGCCACCTCGAACATCCGGCCATAGGCCTCGCAAAGGTTGTTCTGGACGACGCGGCCCGCGCCCGAGTGGATGAGGCAATCTCGAAAATTATCGGCGTCGGCCGCCGTCTGGAAGCCAGCCACGTCATAGGCGCTGAAGGACTGCAGCAAGCGGTCGTAGCGCGGGATCGCGGCTGCGGCCTCGGGCGAAGGCCAGGGGATATGATGAAAATAGCCGATGCGGTTCTTGACGCCGAGCTGGCGCAAAAAGCCGGCCATCGCGATGAAATGATAATCATGGATCCAGACGATATCGTCTCGCCGGAGCATCTTCGCGAGCCTGCGGGCGAAGAATTCATTGACGCGAAAATAGCCGTCGGCGTCCCGCTCCGATGAATTCACGAGATCGAGGCGATAGTGACAGATGGGCCAGAGCGTTCGGTTGGCGAAGCCGTGGTAATATTCTTCAATGTCGCGGCGCGTCAGATCCGAGGTCACGAAAGTGACTGAGCCGTGGGTGCGCAGCTGCGGCTCACGGTCGGCGTCCTGCGCCGTCTTCCCCGACCATCCGAACCAGACGCCGCCCCGGCTTTTCAGTGCGGACTGTAGAGCCACGGCAAGACCGCCGGCTGCGGGAGTTCCCGCGGCGGTAGGAACGGGAACCCTGTTTGAGACGAGGATCAGTCGACCATCCGATCCCTGGCGCGGCGACAAAACCGGCTTGTAAAGAAGGTCGAGGTTTACCATGACGGCGATCGCCTCCTCATCTGGACCAATCCTTGAGGTTCAAACGCCTCAACACCGAATCCGTTGCATGGCGGGCGATTAAGCCTCTTATGACTTAGCCTATATTTCGTGGCGACAATGGCAAAGTTTAGGCTCGCGGAAGGTCAATGTGAGGAGATCCCGCCTTGATTGAGCCGCCATTCGGCAAGACGGCGCGATTTCCCGGAGAGCCGGCTGGAGAGGCTAGGCCGCTCCGCTCTCGGCTCTGATGTCGAAAGCGGCCGCAAATAAGGCGCGCGTGTAATCGCTGCGCGGGCAGCTCAGCAGCTCGGCCGCGGGCCCTTGCTCGACCACCTTGCCATGGCGCATGACGACAATTTCGCTCGCCAGGGCGCGCACCACGCGAAGATCATGGCTGATGAAGAGAAACGCGAGGCCGCGCCGTTTCTGCAGACCGCGCAAGAGCTCGACGATCTGCGCCTGCACCGACATGTCGAGGGCGGAGGTCGGCTCGTCGAGAACGACGAATTTGGGCTCGAGAACCATCGCCCTCGCTATGGCGATGCGCTGGCGCTGTCCACCCGAGAATTCATGTGGATAACGGTCCATCGCGGCGGGGTCGAGGCCGGTGTCGCGCAGAGCCCGCGCGACGATCTCACGTTTGCGCTCCTGTGAAAGCCTCCTGTCCTGCACGCCGAGCCCCTCGGCGACGATGTCGGCGACGGAGAGCCTCGGCGACAGCGATCCGTAAGGGTCCTGGAAGACGATCTGCATGTCGCGCCGCAGCGGCCGCAACGCCTTGAAAGGCAGCCCGTCGATGCGCCGCCCGAGGAAGACCACAGGCCCCTCGGACCGGATGAGCCGCAAAAGCGCAAGGCCCAGCGTCGTCTTGCCAGATCCTGATTCGCCTACGACGCCGACCGTCTCGCCCTCTCGGACGGTGACGCTCACTTCGTCGACGGCCTTGACGAAGCCGACGGTCCTGCGGAAGAAGCCGCGCCGGATAGGAAACCAGACCTTGACGTTTTCTGCGCTGACGATGGGCTTTGCGGCGGCGTTCGGCGCGGGCGGAAGGCCCTTCGGCTCGGCGGCGAGCAGCGCCTTGGTGTAGGGATGCGCGGGCGCGCCGAAAATGTCGGCGACGGGGCCCGCCTCGACGATTCTGCCCTTCTGCATCACCGCAACGTCGTCGGCGATCTTGCGCACGATGTTGAGATCATGAGTGATGAACAGCATCGCCATGCCGTGGCGAGCCTGCAACTGCTTCAAAAGATCGAGAATCTGCGCCTGAACCGTGACGTCGAGCGCTGTCGTCGGCTCGTCGGCGATGAAGAGGTCCGGGCGGTTCGCGAGGGCCATGGCGATCATGACGCGCTGGCGCTGGCCGCCCGACAACTGATGCGGATAGGCGCCAAGCCGCTCGGAGGGGTCCGGAATGCCGACTTCCGCGAGGAGTTCGACGATCCGCGCGCGGATTTTTTCGGCGCCACGCGCGCCGTGAAGCTCGAGGATCTCGCCGATCTGCCGCTCGATGGTGTGCAGCGGATTGAGCGAGGTCATCGGCTCCTGGAAGACCATGGTGATCCTCGCGCCCCGAATGGCGCGCAGGCGCTCCTCGCTGACGTTCAGCAGATCCTCGCCGTCGAACGTCACGGAGCCGCGCGGGGCGACGCCCTGGGGCAGCAGCCGCACGATGGACAGGGCTGTGACGGATTTGCCGGAGCCCGATTCGCCGACGAGGGCGAGCGTGCGCCCCCGCGCCAGCGCGAAAGAAACATTATCGACGGCCGGCGTCTCGGCAACGCCGTTGCGGAAGCAGACTTCAAGGTTGCGAACGTCGAGAAGGGGAGCCTCAGGCTTATGCGGTTCGGGCAATCCAATTCACCAATTGTTCTGGATCAGCGTGATCGTCGGGCCGGCGAGCACGATTGGCGGCATGACCGGCGCCGTCAAGCCCCAGGGGTGCAGCGTGTCGCCTGCGGGGGTCGTCCCCTGGCTCGACTCCATGGGGCTGCTGAAGAGATCGGCGTCGGAAAGACCGCTGTGGTCCGAATTGTCGAGCCCGAGCGCGTGAATGAGCTCATGGGCGGCGATGACGAGCTTGCCCGGATCGCCGAGCAGGCGCCCGTTGGGGCCGCGGATCTTCGGCGTCGCCGGCACATAGGTGAAGGCTTTGGCGACAGTCTTGGTCGAGCCGAAGACCTGCATCACGAGATTGGTGTGGCCCTTCATCGCATCGCCGCTCAGCTTATCGGTGAAGGACTGGTTGAAGGCGGTGAAATTGGCGGTTCCATTGATCGTGTCGAACTGCACGTCGGCGCCGCCGACCCCGCTTGGATCCGGTGCGCTCGTCGCGAGGACAAAAGTCACGCCGAGCGAATGCTTGGCGGAAAGAGCGTTGACCTCGGCCATGGCTTTCGTGAAGACCTTGGCCCATGCGCCCTTCGTCACCTGGGGGGTCGGGAAGATCGAAAGCTGCTTTGCCGCCCTGACGGGCGCGGTCCATGGCGTCGGCATCGCCCTGCCCTTTTTTCGATCCGCGACCGTTCAGACCTCGTGCCGCCCGTCCTTGTGAAAGGAGCAGACGCAGCCCTCGACGCTGATCTTGCGCGAACGCTCATAGTCCAGGATCTCTTCGTCGAGCGCGGCGATCGTCATCTTGCCGACGATGTCGTCCGCCTGGCTCTGATAGGAGCGGTTGACGATGTCGCGATCCTGCTTGTAGCTCAGCACGGCGGCGGCAGTCGATGCGCCATAGCGCTTCGCGGCGAGTTCGCCTGCCTGGATCCGCGCGCCGGTGAGCTGCATGAGCGCCATCTGGATCCTGTGCACATAATCGCCGGCGCAGCCTTGCGTGACGTGCCAGCGATCCTCGACGAGGCAGCCCTGAAGCCTTGCGTCATTCCGGAACAATTGTGAGCGCAGCGGCATTGGCGTCGCCTCCCTGCGGGGAGTTTGGCACAAAAGCGGGAACGGCTGAAGCGCCATTGGCGCGGTTTCAGGCGCTCAGCGTTTCTAATGACGGTTTCTACGCCCTTCGTATCCGGCGCGATGGATTGCATCCCGACAGGCGGTCTGATCCTCTTGTCGTTCGACATGAAGAAAGCGCACTTGCTTCTTATTGCGCTCGCGAGATGAGTGAGCGTCATGTAAGTTCATCTTGATTTATCACTGTTTTTGCTCTCATGAAACTAGGACGAAGCCTCATGTAGTGGCGCGTGAAATGATAGACTGATATACTGTTCCATTTTCCAGATCTCGGCCGCCCTGTGGGATACTTATTGAGATACAACGCAATTTCCCTGCAAGTCGCAGACCTTACTCGAGGCATCGCGCGAATGCGCTCCGCAGCTTCCCGCACGAAGGCATGGCCCGCATGGCGACTCTCACCGATATGCAGGTCGATCCTGTGCTCGGCCGTGAGCGGTACAGGCAGGGCTTCGGATGCGGCCAGTTCGGCGGCGCGGCATATGGAGAGGGTTTCTCCACAACCTCTACGTCGGATACGCCCTTGCGCCCATTTGAAGCGCGCCAAGGTGGTACGGATGTTCGCGACGGCGTCGAGATCTTGACCGACTGCGGTCCCGAGCCGCGCGCGATGAAAGCTGAAAAGTCCGCGACCGCAATCTTTATGCGGTTCAAGAAGCGACTAATGCCCTTGTACATGAATGCTCCCGAACGGCCCGCTTCGCGCCCTCGAAAGCCCTGATAAAGACGTTGGTCTCGAGATAGACGCGGCGATCGGAGGCCATTAACCGCCCCACTCATCCCTCTGTCGCTCCAACTCAGCGTCAATCTCTTCCCCCGAACGAAAGGGCGGTCGCCGCATCGCAAAAAGCTCATCCAGCGACAACGGCCTTTCGGACAGCGCTTCTTCTTCGACAATGGTGATTGTGATCTGCGCGCCGGGCTCGAGCCCTTGACGCAAATCATCCGGCAGCCTGTCGACGGGGTAGTGTTCCTTGACGATCCTGTTCATCGCCGCCTCCTTCGAGCCAGTCTACCACCGCTTCACTGCAGCGTCTTTCTTGGGTCGAAGGCGTCGCGCACCGCCTCGCCGATGAAGACGAGAAGCGAGAGCATCAGCGCGATGACGATGAAGCCGGTCAGCCCAAGCCAGGGCGCCTGCAGGTTCGATTTGCCCTGCAGCAGAAGCTCGCCGAGCGAGGGCGAGCCGGGCGGCAGGCCAAAGCCCAGAAAATCGAGCGCGGTCAAGGTCGTGATCGAGCCGTTGAGGACGAAGGGCAGAAAGGTCAGCGTCGCCACCGTGGCGTTCGGCAGCACGTGCTTCAGGATGATCGCGGCGTTGCTGAGACCCAGCGCGCGTGCGGCGTTGACATATTCGAAATTGCGCGTGCGCAGGCATTCGGCGCGCACGACATGAACGAGCGAAACCCAGGAAAAGAGCAGCAAAATGCCGAGCAGGACGAGAAAGCTCGGCGTGATGATCGAGGATATGATGATGAGGAGATAAAGGTGCGGCAGCGAGGACCAGATTTCGATGAAGCGCTGAAAAATAAGATCAGTCCATCCGCCGAAATAGCCCTGCGCCGCGCCGGCGGCGACGCCGATGACGGATGAAACGCCGGCCAGCGTCAGGCCGAAGAGCAGCGAAAGCCGGAAGCCATAGATCAGCCGGGCGAGAACGTCACGGCCCTGATCGTCGGTGCCGAGCCAGTTCCATTCGATTGCGCTGCAGCCGCCGCCGGGATCTTTTTTGTTGAAACGCTCGGAGGCGGCGAGGCATTGCGCCTTGCTCAGCATCCATGTCGGCGGCGAGGGGGCGGGCGTCGGCAATTGCCGGTTGATCGTGCGGTAGGAGAAATGGATCGGCGGCCAGACCATGAAGCCATGCGCGTCGATCTCCTGCGAGATGACGTCGTCGCGGTAATCGGTCCGCGCCAGAAAGCCGCCGAATTTTTCTTCCGGATAGTCACGGAAGATCGGAAACAGAAGCTCGCCCTTGTAGCCGACGAGAACCGGACGGTCATTGGCGACGAATTCGGCGAAGAGAGACAAGCCGAACAGGATGATGAAAATCCAGAACGACCAATAGCCGCGCTTATGCGCCCGGAAATTGGCGAGGCGCCTCCGATTGATCGGGCTAAGTTTCGGCTTGCGCCGCGGCGGGGCCTCCGGCGCGAGCGGGGGCGCGGCCAAGGGGGCGTTCACGGGAGCGTCCACGAGGCTAGACCTCCCGTGTCTGGAAGTCGATGCGCGGATCGATCCACATATAGGTCAGATCGGACAGCAGATTGACCACGAGGCCGAGCAGAGCCATGATATAAAGGTTTGCAAAAACAACAGGATAGTCACGATTTACGATGGATTCGAAGGACAGGAGCCCAAGCCCGTCGAGCGAGAAGATCGTCTCGATCAGCAGCGAGCCGCCGAGGAACGCGGCGACGAAGGCGCCGGGGAAGCCGGCGACCACGATCATCATCGCATTGCGGAAGACGTGGCCATAGAGCACCCGGCTCTCGCTCAATCCCTTCATGCGGGCGGTCAGCACATATTGCTTGCGGATCTCGTCGAGGAACGAATTCTTGGTGAGGAAAGTCGAGGTGGCGAAGGCGCCGAGCGTCATCGACGTCACCGGCAAGGCAATGTGCCAGAAATAGTCTGCGACCTTGCCCGGCAAGGAGAGCTGGTCGAAATTCTCGGACGTCAGGCCGCGCAGCGGAAAGAGCTGCCAGAACGAGCCGCCGCAGAACAGAACGATCAGCAGAATCGCAAAGAGAAAGCTCGGGATCGCATAGCCTGTGATGACCACCGCCGATGTCCAGATATCGAAGCGCGAGCCGTCGCTCACCGCCTTGCGGATGCCGAGCGGAATCGAGATCAGATAGGACAGAAGCGTCATCCAGAGGCCGAGCGAGATCGAGACCGGCAGTTTCTCCTTGATAAGCTGCAGCACCGGCACGTCGCGAAAATAGGATCGCCCGAATTCGAAACTGGCGTAGTTCTTGAGCATCAAGAAAAAGCGCTCATAGGCCGGCTTGTCGAAGCCGAACTGCTTTTCAAGCTCCGCGATGAATTTCGGATCGAGACCCTGGGCGCCGCGATATTTCGCGCCGAAATCGCCTGCGCTTCCCGCCCCGATCTCGCCGCCGCCGCCGCCGAAATGCGAGGTCGCGCCGGCGTCGACGCCTTGCAGTTGGGCGAGAATGCGCTCGACGGGACCGCCTGGCGCAAATTGCACGATGACGAACGAGACCAGAAGGATTCCGAAAATCGTCGGAACCATCAAAAGAACGCGGCGGGCGATATAGGCGAGCATCAAGCCTCATCAGCGGCTGACGAAATTGATACGCCGGGCTTTGTCTTCATCGTACCACCAGCTGTTGACGACGCCGATGTCATATCTTGCGCCGCGCTCCGGTCGGCCGAACAGGTCCCAGTAGGCGACAAGATGGTTCGGCTTGTTCCACATCGGGACCCAGGGATGGATCGAGCGCAGGATGCGGTCGATCGCGCGGCAGATATAGGTCAATTCCTCGCGCGTCTCGACGACGAGCGCCTGCTCGATCAAAGCGTCGACCGCCTTGTTCTTGACGCCCGAGACGTTGCGCGAGCCCGACATTCCAGCCGCTTCCGATCCGAAGGTCGAGCGCATCCCCTCCCCCGGCGTGAGGCCGAGGCCGAAGCGCGAGGTCACGACGTCATAATCGAAATCATCGGTGCGGCGCTTGTATTGGGCGGCGTCGACGACGCGATAGCGGGCCTCGATGCCGAGCAGCTTTAGATTCTTGATGAAAGGCGCCGTATGCGGCTCGAGCGCGCCGTCGAAATCCAGAAATTCGATTTCGAACGGCTTGCCGTCGGGAAGCATGAGAACCGAGCCCTGCCGCTTGCAGCCCGCCTCCATGAGCAGCGTATTGGCGCGGCGAAGCAGCTCCCGATCCTGGCCGGAGCCGTCGGATTTCGGCGGAACATAGACTTCGCCGAACGCGTCCGGCGGAATGTCGGCGCGAAACGGCTCGAGCAAGGCGACTTCCTGCGGCGAAGGCTCGCCTTGCGCCGCCATCGGCGAATTCTGGAAGAACGACACCGTCCGTGAATAGACGCCATACATGATATTGGCGTTGGTCCATTCGAAATCGAAGGCGAAGCCGACAGCCTCCCTGATCCGCGCATCCTTGAATTTGTCGCGCCGCATGTTGAGGAACCAGCCTTGCGTGCCCATCGGCGATTCGTCCGGCAGCATGGCGCGCTTGACGCGCCCCTCCTTAACGGCCGCGAAATCATAGCCCGTCGCCCAGACGGCCGAGGTGAATTCCTCGCGGAAGGTAAAGACGCCGGCCTTGAAGGCCTCGAAGGCGACCTTTCGGTCGGCGAAATATTCGAACCGCACGCGATCGAAATTGGCCTGGCCGACATTGACCGGCAGATCCTTGCCCCAATAATCCGCGACGCGGTCGAAGCTGATGAAATGGCCCTGATCGAAGCGTCCGACCTTATATGGGCCGGAGCCGAGCGGGGGCTCGAGCGTCGTCGCGTCGAACTCGTGGGTCTTGTAATAGGCCGCGCTGAAGATCGGCTGGCCGGCGACGACCAGGGCCGCCTCGCGGCTGTGGCGCGGCTTCAGCCGCACAGTGACGACGTTCTCCGACTCGGCCTCGACCGAGTCGACGTCGCGCAGTGGCTGGCGGAGTGATGGGTGGCCCTTGGTCTTGAGGATATTGATGGAAAAAGCGACGTCTTCCGCCGTGAGCTTCGACCCGTCATGGAAGCGGGCCTCCTCCCGCAGCAAAAAGCGGTATGTGTTCTTGTCCGGCGAGACTTTGACGGCGCGGGCCACAAGGCCATAGAGCGAATCCGGCTCGTCAGCGTTGCCGGACATCAGCGTGTCGAAGATGAGCCCCATGCCGGCGGCGCCGTCGCCCTTCAAAATATAGATGTTGAGCGTGTTGAAGGTAGTGAAGTTCTGGTTGCCGGAGGTGCCGCTGACCTGCAGCACGATGTCGCCGCCCTTCGGGGCATCGGGATTGACATAGGCGAAATGCGGAAAATCGGGCGCGAGCGCCAGATCGCCGAAGACTGAGAGGCCGTGCGCCTCGGTCTCCACCGGGGCGGCAGGGAGCGCCTCGCCCGCCGCGGCGCGCCGCAAAGCAAAAGCCGGCAGGAGAACGCCGCCGGCCGAAAGCTGCAGAAAGGAGCGGCGCGAGAAGCGGAAAGGATCCAATGCGAGTCGTCCCGGTCGAAATGCGCTGCGCCGAAGCGCAACCCTCGGCCGCCGGCGGGCCTCGTCGCCCTCGGCGAAGGCCGGAGGATGCGGCCGCCAGGCCGGCGGAAGCGATCTGCCGCCCTTAATTAGGTTTTATGTGGACGCTCGCCAAGCCGCATCCGCGAGAACGCCGCGTCAAACACGGCATTTTTCATGAAATCTTCGAAAGATCTTCTATTTGGCGGGGGCGGGCAGCGGCGCCGGCTGATCCGCGAGCGTATGCAGATAGTCGATGATGTCGGCGCGCTTCTGCGGGTCGGGTTCGCCGGCAAAGCCCATTTTGGTGCCGCTGACGTAGCCCTTAGGGTCGGCGATGAAACGGTCGAGATCGTCATAGGTCCATCCGCCGCCCTTGGCTTTGAGGGCGTCCGAATAGCCAAAACCGGCGACCGAGCCTTTCGGTCGGTCCACCACGCCATAGAGCGGCGGTCCCACCTTGGAGGCGCCCCCTTTGTCGAAATTGTGGCAGGCCTGGCAGGCTTTGGTGTCGGCCTCGCCCTTCTTCGGATCGGCCTTGGCGAGGCGCGCCGGAAGCGGCGCCACGGCGGCTGCGGCCGCGCCGCCTTCGGCGGTCTCCTTCGGCGCAGGCAAATTGTAGCCCGGCGTCTTCAGCGGCGAATGCGTGAAGATCAACCCTCCAAGAACCCCGAGCCCCATGGCGAGGAGAAGCGAGCCGAGAATGGCTCCGGCGATCTTATTGGCTTCGAAAGAAAACAACTGCGCCCTCCACCCTTGATTCTTTTTCTGGCCTCAAGCTTGACCGCCCATCCCTGCGTTGCGCCCTGACGGCGTTCGGGCCGGCAGCCGCGCGACCACGCCTGCCTAGCTTGGACGCGGCGCAGTCTATCTGTTTTCCCGCTTGCATCAATATCAGGCGCAGCGCGCCTCGCTTATTTTACCGCCGGGGTCAGGTCCGTTTTCCACCCTCCGGCTAAACAAGCGCTTTCCGCCGCCCGCCCTATCGTGTCATAGGCTTCGCCTGCCGGAGCGCGCCGAAGCCGCGGCCCAGCAAGGCTTTGACGAGGTTTGCCGATGACCGCTCGCAAGATCGCCTACCAGGGCGAACCCGGCGCCAATTCCCATATCGCCTGCCAGAACGTCTATCCGGATCACGAGCCCCTGCCCTGCGACACCTTCGAGGACGCGCTCGGCGCGATCGCTGAAGGGCAGGCGGCTCTCGGCATGATTCCGATCGAGAATTCGATCGCCGGCCGGGTCGCCGACATCCATCATCTCTTGCCCTCCGCCAATCTGCATATCGTCGGCGAATATTTCCTGCCGATCCATTTTCAGCTTCTCGGCCTCAAGGGCGTCAAGCTCGGCGACGTGCGCGCCGTCTACAGCCATGTTCACGCGCTCGGCCAATGCCGCAAGCTCATCCGCACGCTGCGCCTTTCAGCGCATGTCTCGGCCGACACGGCGGGCTCCGCGCGGGAGGTGGCTGAGTGGGGCATGAAGGAGCGCGCCTCGATCGCCACCTCGCTCGCCGCCGAGACTTACGGGCTCGACGTGCTGGCGAGCGACATCGAGGACGAGCCCAACAATGTGACTCGTTTCGTCATTCTGTCGAAGACGCCCGCCTGGGCCGCGCCGATGATCGGACCGATGGTGACGAGCTTTGTTTTCCGGGTGCGCAACGTGCCGGCGGCGCTCTACAAGGCGCTCGGCGGCTTCGCCACCAATGGCGTCAATATGACGAAGCTCGAAAGCTATATGGTCAACGGCCAGTTCACGGCGACGCAGTTTCTCGCCGACGTCGACGGCCATCCCGACGAGCCCGCCCTGGCGCGCGCGCTCGAAGAGCTCGCCTTCTTCTGCAAGGAACTGAAGATCCTGGGCGTCTATCCGGCGCACCCCTACCGGGCCGAAGCGCAGGCGCTCGGCGGAGAGGAATAGTATCGGCGGGCGGAGTGGTCTGGCCTCGCTGACGCTCTCTACCGCGGCCTCTGATAACGGCGCCTTGCTGAATATCGGCGCCTGCCCGTCGGCGCCCTGCCGAACATGACGCCTGAGCCGCCGGCGCCGATGCATGCCGCGCGCGGGATGTGGGAAATTCCACCAGCGTCGCCCGCGTCTGAAGGCAAGAATAATTTCAGCGCCAACGACGAGGCGACCGCCTCCGACAATCCGAAAGCGCAGCATCAACAATGGGAGATATGGTTATGTCTGGCGACATTCTTTTGAAGCTCGATGGCATCAAGGGCGAAAGCAAAGACAAGACGCACTCGGGCGCAATACAGGTCGAAAGTGTCTCCTGGGACGTTGCGAACGCAACGTCGTTCGCCCATGGCGACGGCGGCGGCGTCGGCAAGGCGCGATTGGCGGATATCATTTTGACCAAGAAGACGGACAAGAGCACCCAAAAACTGGTTATGGCCTGCGCAACTGGCGATCACATCAAATCGGGCGTTCTCATCTTCCGCAAAGCCGGCAAGGATCCGCAGGAGTTTTTGAAGTTCGCGCTGACGCAAGTCATGGTGTCGTCGGTCTCGTTCGGCGACGACGCCGGCGGCGACCTCCCTCATGAGACCATCTCGCTCGCCTTCGCCAAGATCGAGGTCGAATACAGGGAGCAGGGAGCCGACGGCAAGCTCCTGCCTGGCTCCCCGGTCAGCTATGACGTCCAGAAGCAAGAAGCGGCGTAAGCGTCCAATTCCGGCAACTCCGGCGGCTCACCCGCCGGGCTAGCTGTTCGCGTTGCTTATTTCACCTATATTGGAGGCTTGCCATGAGCGGAGTGATCGCAACGAAGAAGTTTCACGAGAGCGCCATTCTCGATCAGCGAATTGGCAAGCTGAAAATGGGTAAGACAAGCCCCAGCTCGCAAGAGATCAAACACTACATGGAGCTCTTGGAGTGGGCCGTTCAGAATTCTGACGACAGAATAATAAAAGTCCTAAAAGATCATGAAGATTACATGCAATCTCATGCCGCCGCCAATAAGATCCAGGCGCTTTTCAAGTCCTATAAGTCCAATCTGGATTTAGCCGGGGACGAGAAGGCGCGCGGATTGCTCGGGGTCAAGAGGGCCGCGGCATACCGCGCCCTGATGGCGGCCAAACGCATGGAGCGAAGCCTTTTGCTTCTCAACAAATGGATCAGCGACAGGGTCGGGGAGCTCGCAGTCGCCCATCCCGACAAAGCGCGCAATCATAAGATCTTGTTCCGGTTTTGTGACGTCCATGATGTGAATACGATGAGAGGAAAAGGATATAATTGCGACGAGTCCGCCCTCAAGCTGGCGGTCGAGGCCGCGAAGCTCAAAGAGACCGATCTCCAGAGGACGTGGGCTTTAAATAGGACTCGTGAGAACTCCAAGGCGCATTTGTCAGCTAAAATTGAAAGAGAAAAAGCCGAGCGTAATTTGAGCTCTGTGCTGACTTTCCGTAGGTTAGCGCATGAAGAAAAATCGCGATTGGGAACGGCCTACAAGCATATCAGTGGAAGCCTTAAAGACGTTTCCCCTTTCGTTTCGACAGCCGAAAACCCCAGCGGCTTTGTCGAGACGGACAACAAGGTGGCTCAATCTATCGTGCGATCGCCCCACAACTATGTCCCCGGGAAAGAGTTCACGGAGTTTCCGAAGCCAGCGGGGAAATACGCGCAGGCGCCCTATTTCGCGATGTTTTTGATCCCTGCGAACAAACTGGTGTCCCCGGGACAACTGAAAGCCGACCTGATGAAAACCGGCTCAGGACAGGAGGCGGAACAAACCTTGGAAACCGTCATCTCAGCAGGGGAGCACCTGTTCTGGGCAAAAGAAGGCATCTTGCCCTATATGGTCGCTTCAACGCCAAATCCATTTTAGAGCGCGCCGTCCCCGCGAGACTTCCTTGATTGGCGTCGCTGTGACGCCGATCGGTCGAGAGAGTGGCTCGTCGAGAGCGGGCTGACGCCGCTGCCCACCGAGCCCAGGCGCCGCCAACGGACCGTTCAGGCGCGAAGTTGGCCGCGATCAGGAGCAGGCTGAATTCCGCGACTCGCGAAATAAGCGTCGAGTTCCGGCGGCGAGGCGGAAGGCGTGGCGAGCGCCACATAGGAGTCGGGCCGCAACAGATAGAGCGCGTCAGGCGCCGGGCCGGCCGCCCCATGCTCCGGTTTCCAGCCGAACACGTGAAGCGGCACTTCGTGATCGGCGCACCAGGCCGCAAGTTGCCGGCTGGCGGTCCCGTACACATGGATCTGCCAAATCATCGCAGAGAGGGAGGCGAAATTGTCCGCGCCGTCGCAGGGGATCCAGGGCAGCCGGTCGCCGCCGTGAACACGGCCGGCGAAGCCGGCGCTGAGCGGGGACCCGCGATAGTTGAGCGCGATCTGCGAGACCGTGCGGAAGAGAAGCTCACGAACCGCTTTGAATGCGAGCAGCTTTTTCAACAGAGCGGGCGCGATGCGCGTGCGCATGATGTCGGCGATGCGGCCGTCGGCGGTGGCGAAGTTGAACACTTGATCGGTCGTCGCCACGAGCTTCCGCGCGAAGCCGATCCTCTCGGCCTCATAGGTGTCGAGCAGGGCGTCCGGCGCGCGGCCAGCGAGGACGGCCGCCAACTTCCAGGCGAGATTGATGGAATCGCCGATGCCGGTATTCATGCCCTGACCGCCGGCGGGGCTGTGAACATGCGCGGCGTCGCCGAGCATGAACGCGCGCCCCTTGCGAAAATGCTCCGACACCCGATGGTGCACATGGTAGGTCGAAAACCAATTGACCTTCTTCACCTGCACCTTGAGGCGCTCGATCGCCCGGCCGCTGACGTCCTCAAATTGCAGCGTGTCTGCGCGCTCGGCGCGTTCATCCCGCACCGTTCCGACGAGCCGGGCCCTCCCCTCCCCGGCCAAAGGAAACACGGCGAGGAAATCAGCTTCGTCGAGATCGACATGCAACTCGCCATTGACGGCGGGACCCGCCCCCTCGATGTCCGCGACATAGAACACCTGCCGATAAGTTCCGCCGGGGTAGCCCGTGCCGAGCGTTTCACGCACGGTGGAACGCGCGCCGTCGCAGCCGGCAATGTAGCTGGCTTCGCAGATCTCTTCCTGGCCGCCCGCTCCGCGCAAACGCGCGGCGATATGGTCTTGCTCCTCGCGAAAGCTCGTCAATTCCGTGCGCCGCTCGACCGAGACGCCCAATTCTTCGAGTCGTTCGGTCAACAGCCGCTCATGCTGATCCTGCGGAAAGATTTCCAGGAACGCGTAGCGCGTCAGGCCTTCGCCGATCGTCTCGAAAGGCAGGCGCGCCGCCCGTTCTCCCTTCACCCAAAGATTGACCGCAGGCACTTTATGGCCGCGCTCGACGACGGCGTCGGCGAGATCGAGCTGACGGTAGAGCTCGAGGGTTCGCGCTTGAACCGCCAGCGCCCGCGATGTCGTGCCTGGCTCGCTTGTCTTGTCGACGATGCGAACCTTGACCCCGAGCTTGGCGAGCCAGAGCGCCAGGACCAATCCCGTCGGCCCGGCGCCGATGATCAGAACGTCGCTGCGCGCCATATCGTCCTCTCTTTCCTTGAAGTTCGCCGGGCTTTAAGGCCCGGGCGCAGCAGGTTCGTCGACCCGCCGAATGCCGAAAGGACGAGGCGCTAACGCCGAGCTTTGGCTCCCAGTGGCGGTGGCAGGGAGCGAGACTGCGGCCGCTGCCCGATCAGTTTCGCCTGAGCCGGCGCCGAGCGCGCATTCGTTGATCGTGCTCGCCGTTGATGACGACCGTCTGGTTCTCACCAACACCGCAGCGATGTTGGAGGACCTCGGGCACGGAGTCGTCGAGGCGATCGGCGGGAAACAGGCGCTCGAAATCCTTTCTAGGGAGGACGCCTTTGACCTGGTCATCACAGATCAAGCCATGCCTTTGATGACGCGCGCTCAACTTGGCGAAGCAACCAAGACCGACTGGCCTGCCGGTATTTTGGCGACCGGCTATGCGGAACTCCCGCGAGGAGTGGCGCGCGATCTGCACCTCTCGAAGCCGTTCGGCCAAAGAAACCTCTCCCGGGCACTCGCAAGTGTGCTCCCGGTTCTATCGAGATAGCGCCAGCCCCGTCAGGGCGAGCGGCTCGATGCGGCGACGGCCGCTATGCCCCGCCCTGCCTGCCTGATCCTTGCGGCTTTCCGAACGCCGCTCTGCGGCCAGCATCGAGCAGCCTTATGGCGGCTCCTTCGTCTTTCAGCCAATTCCTCTTTTCGGCATATTGCACAGCCGCGTCGAAGTCGGAGCACCTGCCGCTGCTGCGGAGGCTGATGTAAACGTCGCTGGCCATCAAAGTCGCGCCTGCAGCGATATTGCGCGACCTGAAAATGGAGAGCATCGCCGCAGCGCCTTCCTGCGAAGACTCTGTCTCACGCACTTTGCTGATCTCCCCCACGATCCTGGGCGCTTAAACCTCTAACTCACGTTTTGGTTGCCATCTTTAAGCAAAATAGCGCAGCCGTTCGCAACGATATGTCGGCGCCCGCCCCGGCTCGCATGACGGAGCGGCGGGGATCGGTCGATCGGGAGCTAAAGTCGTCCAGCTTCGAACTCGTCGCAGGATTCGTCGAACTGCGAAAGCCCCTCTTGCAAATAGTCGGCGAGGAGCGGCATCCCGAGGAGGTAGGTCGCGGTGCGATTATTATGGGCGCGCGCGGCCTCGGCGCGCAGTTCGTCCCAGGTTTCGATCTCGCCGTCGCCGCGCCCAAGCCAGGCAAGGGCGACGAGGTCGACCTGCTCGTCTTCGTTGAGACGGCGGATCGCGGCGACGAGCTCCGAGCGCACCGGATCGTCAGGGTGATCCTCGAGCACTTCGAGCATGCCGTCATCGCTCGCATTCGAGCCGGGGTCGGGCTCCGTCACAAGGTCCTTCGCGTCGAACTGGCGCGCCTTGACGATGATGAAGCACACGTCGTTGGTCGAAATCGTCAGCTCGGGCATGGCGCGGCTCCGCGAAGCAAACGAGCAGGTCATATCAAAATCCGCTTGCTCTTGATAGTCGGGCGCCATTCGAGCGCAGGAAGAGTTGCCGGTGCGGATGGCTGACCGCGAGGAGCGGGCCGCCGGCGGATGGACCGCAACTTTCGTATCCCAGGCCGCAATTAAGAGCCCAGGGCGCAATTGAACCTTTCGAGCCCCGGCCCGTTTGGCGCTCCGTTATCGTTTGAGAAGGAGCCCTCGATGCGGCTGCGGTCGGGGCTGTAACAGCTTCAGCTCGCTCCAGCCAAACTTGTCTTGGGCTCCGCCAAATTAATTTTGGTTTCGGACTTTTCACGAGACCACTATTTTCAACCGTCCCGCCGCAGTCGGCTCCCCGCGATTGCAGAAGAACGGATTTGACAATGGCCGGCCCTCGGCGCTCCAATCTCGACGAGCCCGAGTTGTCGCCGCACATCGGAGGAAGCATAGTGTCCCTTGCTACCGCCTCGATCGAAACCGGCGTCCCCAGTCCTTCGAGCGGCAAGACAATATCGACGCTTTTATCGCCGGCAGCCCGCGCAACGTCGTGACCGACTCGCCGCCCGGAACGATTTCAACTCGACGAGACCGTCATGACAAAAAAGCTTCTGTTCCTGTTGGACACTGATCCGGCGCCGAGCGTCTTCGACACGGTCGTCGGCTATGACGGCGGCGCTGATCACATCATCGGCTATGGCGGCGTGACGCCGGAAAGCGTCGGCGCGCTGGTCGATGGAACGATCTACACGCGTGGCCCGAAGGAAAAGCAATATACCGCGATCTTCGTCGGCGGCGGCAGCATGGTCGCCGGCGAGGCGTTGTTCAAGGCGGTGAAGAAGCGCTTTTTTGCGGATTTCCGTGTGTCGGTGATGTTGGACAGCAACGGCTCCAACACCACGGCGGCCGCCGGCGTCGCGCTGCTCGCCAAAGCCAAGTCGCTCGCCGGCAAGAAAGCGATCGTGCTCGCCGGGACGGGCCCGGTCGGCATGCGCGCCGCGGCGATGCTGCACATCGAAGGCGCCGAGGTCGCGATCACCTCGCGCGAGCAACGGCGCGCGGACGCCGCGAGCGCGGCGATCAAGGAGCGCTTCGGCTTTGCGCCGACGCCGATCGAGGCCTTCGACAATGCAGCCCGCGCGGCGGCGGTCAAGGGCGCGCAGGTGGTGTTCGCCGCAGGCGCCATCGGCGTCCCATTGCTCGATGAAAAGGACTGGCAGAATGACCCGGTGATCGAGATGATCGCCGACTGCAACGCGCAGCCGCCGCTCGGCGTCGGCGGCGTCGAGGCGACCGACAAGGCGAAAGAGCGTCACGATAAGATCGTGATCGGCGCGTTGGGATTGGGCGGCCTGAAGCTGAAACTGCATCGAGCTTGCGTCGGTCAGCTGTTCGAAAGCGCCAAGCAGGTGCTCGATGCCGAGACCATCTATGCGCAAGCCAAAGCCCTGGCGTGACTTTTGAGGATCGCGACAACCATGACCGTGAATAGTTCTATCGCGACCTTTCTCGACGATCTGGCCAGTGAACGTCCGACGCCCGGCGGCGGCGGCGCGGCGGCGGTGTCTGGCGCCATCGGCGCGGCGCTCGTCTCAATGGTGGCCAATCTCACCATCGGCAAAAAGAATTACGAAGCAGTCCGGGCGGACCTCGAGGCCGTGAACGCCCAGGCGGAGGCGCTGCGCGCCGAGCTGACCGGCGCGATCGAAGAGGACGTCGTGGCGTTCAATTCCGTGATGGGCGCCTATGGACTGCCGCGCGGGACCGAGGAAGAGAAAGCCAAGCGCGCCGCGTCGATTCAAGCCGCCTTGAAGGATGCGACGCTTGCGCCCTTGCGCGCCGTCAAAGCCTGTTTCGAGGTCATCCTCCTCTCCGCCGCTGTGGCGGAAAAGGGCAATCTCAATGTCATTAGCGACGCCGGGGTCGCCGTGCTTTCGGCTAACGCCGGGCTACACAGCGCGGCGCTGAACGTGTTCATCAACGCCAAGGCGATCAAGGATCGCGATTTCGCCGAGAAGCAGATCGCTGAAGTCAACGCGCTGCTCTCGCAGGCGGCGGAGATGACGGAATCCGTCTATCAGACAGTCAGGAGCAAGATCGGCTCCTAATTCGCGGCGCCCGGCCCGCCGCATGTTCCAGCTCTGAGGAAATCGAATGGCCCTGGCCCCAACGGCAACCTCGATCTCCGAAAGCGGCGTGTTGCGTCCCTCGATCGGCAAACCGCTCCTCATCGACGGCAAACGCGGCGCCGAAGAAGTGCTGGCCGAAATTACCGAAAGAGTCCGCGCTCTCGCCGCGCATGGCCTGCAGCCCGGGCTTGCGGTGATCCTTGTCGGCGCAGATCCCGCGAGCCAGGTCTATGTCGGCGCCAAGGGCAAGGTGGCCAGGGAGTGCGGCTTTCATTCCGTTCAGCACAACCTCGCCGCCGACACCAGCGAAACCGACCTCATTGCGCTGATCCGGACGCTCAACGCCGATCCGGCGATCCATGGCATCCTGCTCCAGCTGCCCCTGCCGGGTGGCCGCGACGCCACACGCATCATCGAAGCGATCGCTCCCGAAAAGGACGTCGACGGGCTGCACCCGGTCAATTCCGGCCTGGTCGCGATTGGCGACATCAAGCGCGCTCTGGTGCCCTGCACCCCGGCCGGCAGCATGATCCTGCTCGAAAAGGCCGCCGCCGCGCTCAACTTCAAGCTGCATGGCGCCGAGGCGATCGTCGTCGGCCGCTCCAACCTCGTCGGCAAGCCAATCGCGCAGCTGCTGCTCGACCGTCACGCGACGGTCACCATCGCCCATTCTCGCACGCGCGATCTGCCGGCTATGATCCGCCGCGCGGACGTGCTGATCGCCGCGGTCGGGCGGCCCGAAATGATCCGCGGCGACTGGATCAAGCCCGGCGCCATCGTCATCGACGTCGGCATCAACCGCATTTCGGTCCCTTCGGCGGATCCGGCCGTTCCGGCGAAGACGCGGCTCGTCGGCGACGTCGCTTTCGAGGAATGGCTTGATTGCGCCGGAGCAATCACCCCGGTCCCGGGCGGCGTCGGACCAATGACCATCGCCATGCTGATGAGCAATACGCTGAAGGCCGCAATCCAGATCACGGGGCTGAAACCCGGATACTGAAGCACGATCGCCGCCACAATATGACGCCGATCATATCCGGCGGCGGCCCCATGATTGCAATGTTCGCGCCTCCTTGTCCGCCGTTGCCGGGCTACGCAGCGACGAACGGCGCATGGGGCGCGACGCCAGAAGCGGGCGCCGGCGTCAGAAATTCAGCAGCTTGACCTCTTTGACGCCCGGCACAGCCTTGACTTCGGCAAGCACTTTCTCGGGCACGACGCCGTCGACCGCGACGAGAGCGACCGCGGAACCGCCCTCCTGGTCGCGGCCCAGGGCGAAGGTCGCAATGTTGACGCCCGCGGCGCCCAGGATGCTGCTGAAGCGGCCGACGAAGCCGGGCTTGTCTTCGTTGCTGACGTAGATCATTCTTGGGGCGACCAGCGTGTCCGCCTCGATATTGTTGATCGAGATGATGCGCGGCTTCCCGGCGTGTAGAACGGTTCCGGCGATGCGGCGCACGCTGCCCTCGGCTTCGACCACGAGCGTGATCAGCGAGTCATAGTCGCTATCCGAGGCGCGGATGACTTCATCGATCACGACGCCGCGCTCCTTGGCGACGGCCGGCGCAGAAACGACGCTGACGTCCGCGAGCGCCGGGCGCAAGAGGCCGGCGACCGCCGAGGCAGTCAGCGCCTTCGTCTTCATTTCCGCGACCGCGCCTTCGTAAATGATCGTCACCTTTTCGACGCCGGTTTCGATGACCTGACCGGCGAATGAGCCAAGATGGTCGGCGAGGGCGATGAAGGGCCTGAGCTTGGGCGCTTCTTCGGCCGCGATCGACGGAAAATTGACCGCATTGGAAATGGCGCCGCGGGTCAGGTAGTCCGACATCTGCTCGGCGATCTGCAGCGCGACATTCTCCTGCGCCTCACTCGTCGAGGCGCCGAGATGTGGGGTGCAAACGACGTTCGGATGGCCGAACAGCGGATTTTCCGTTGCGGGCTCCTTGCCGAACACGTCGAAGGCCGCCCCGGCGACATGCCCTGAATCGAGCAGCGCGCGCAGCGCCTGCTCGTCCACCAATCCTCCGCGTGCGCAATTGATGATGCGCACCCCGGGTTTGGTCTTCGCGAGATTCTCCGCCGAGAGAATGTTCTTGGTCTGCGGCGTCATCGGCGTATGCAGAGTGATGAAGTCGGCGCGGGCGAGAAGATTGTCGAGTTCGGCCTTTTCGACGTCGAGGTCCTGGGCCCGCTCGGGCGAAAGGAAGGGATCATAGGCGATGACGTGCATGTGAAGGCCGATCGCGCGGGTGGCGACGATCGAGCCGATGGTGCCACATCCGATGACGCCCATCACCTTGCCGGTGATCTCGACGCCCATGAAACGGTTCTTCTCCCACTTGCCCGCCTGGGTCGAAGCGTCGGCGGAGGGAATCTGCCTCGCAAGCGCGAACATCAAGGCGATCGCGTGTTCGGCGGTCGTGATCGAATTGCCGAACGGCGTATTCATGACGATGACGCCCTTGGCGGTCGCGGCCGGGATATCGACATTGTCGACGCCAATGCCCGCGCGACCGATGACTTTCAGCTTGGCCGCATTCTGAAGAATGTCCGCGGTGACCTTGGTCGCCGAGCGGATAGCGAGACCGTCGAAATCTCCGATGATCGCCGCGAGCTTCTCCTTGTCCTTGCCGAGCGCGGGCTGAAAGTCGACTTCGACCCCGCGATCCTTGAAGATGGCGATGGCGGCAGGCGAAAGGGCATCTGAAATCAAGACGCGCCGGGGCATGGCGTTCTCCAACTCTGAAACATGCGCCGGCGAGAAAGCGGCCGGCCCGCGGTCGAAATTGCGACAGAGAAAAGTCCGACCGCTGCTCGAGGAAAGCGTATCGATGCGGTGAGTCTTTTCAATCCTGAGACGGCGCCGCATCTCGCAACTTGATGAGAGCGATCGTTCTCGATCCAGGCAAAGGCTAGCTTCGCCAGCTCATGCGAATTTGAAGAGCTCGCTTTTCGCCGTTTCGAAGGCGTAATCGAGCCAAGGCGTCAGCGCTGCGACGTCGCTCGTTTCAACCGTCGCGCCACACCAGATGCGCAGGCCTGGCGGCGCGTCGCGATAGGCGCCGATGTCATAGGCGACCTTCTCTTTTTCGAGCAGGCTCGCGAGCGACTTGGCAAAGCTCGCTTGGGCGTCGAATTCGAGCGCGACGATCGCCGGATCGACGACCTTCAGGCAGACGCTGGTGTTCGATCTGATGCGCTCATCGCTCGCCAGAAAGTCGACCCAGGCGGTCTTCGTGACCCAATCCGCAAGCGCTTTCGTGTTGGCGTCGGCGCGCGCGATCAGGGCGGGCAGACCGCCGATAGACTTGCCCCATTGGAGGGCGTCGATGTAGTCCTCGACGCAAAGCATCGACGGCGTGTTGATGGTCTCTCCGACGAAGATTCCTTCGATCAGCTTGCCGCCGCTCGTCAGGCGAAAAACCTTGGGCAGGGGCCACGCGGGCGCATAGGTCAGAAGCCGTTCGACGGCACGTGGCGACAGGATCAACATGCCGTGGCCGGCTTCGCCTCCGAGCGCCTTCTGCCAGGACAAGGTGACGACGTCGAGCTTCGGCCATTCGAGGTCCTGGGCGAAGGCGGCGGAGGTCGCGTCGCAGATCGTCAGGCCCTTGCGGTCGACAGGGATCCAGTCTGCGTCTGGCACGCGCACGCCCGAGGTCGTGCCGTTCCAGGTAAAGACGACGTCTTTGTCGAAATCGACGCTCGCGAGATCGACAATCTCACCATAACCCGCTTTGAGGACGCGCGCGTCCTTCAGCTTCAATTGCTTCACGACGTCGGCAACCCAGCCGTCGCCGAAGGATTCCCACGCGAGGAGATCGACGCCGCGTTGACCGAGCAGCGACCAAAGGGCCATTTCCACCGCGCCGGTGTCGGAACCCGGAACGATCCCGATGCGATAATCCGTCGGAATTTGCAAAAGCTCACGCGTGAGGTCGATGGCGGCCTTCAATTTCGCTTTGCCAGCCTTCGCCCGGTGCGAGCGCCCGAGGGCGGCGTCGGCGAGAATGTCAGGTCGCCAGCCGGGGCGCTTGGCGCAAGGGCCGGAAGAAAAATTTGCGCAGGCGGGCCGCTTGGCCGGAATCTTCACTGTCATCGTCCTTATCCCAACAAGTCGCCGGGATTGGCTAGCCCAGCACTCCCCCTGAGTCGAGTCTGCCTCGGCCCCCGAAATGGTCCCCGGCAGCGCCGCAAGTCCGCTTTAGCCAGATCGCGTTCGCGGCCGTGGACCAAAACCGCTGCTGCGACCGCGCCTAAATGGCCGGCGCTCTTGAAAGCCACGGCAGGCGATCGTCGTCGACGGCGCAGACAAATTGTTGGGGGATTATTTCAATTGTCGATAGCACTATTGGAGCTGTCTATAGCCAGCCGCAACCAAGGCGTCAAGCGGTAGCATGTGGCCCATCCGCAATCGGCCGCTCGATCGAATTCGAGCGATGGATCAACGTGTTATCAACTCTTTAGGGCCGCCATCGCGCGGCCTTGCGCAATAAGCGCGACCCGACAAGAGGCCTATCGAGGCCTCGCCCGCAGCGCATTCATCTTCCTGCCAGCGCCCCGACTTCGCTCGCATCATCGACGAATTCACTTCGCGCAAATCCCTGGACATAAAGCAGGGCGGCAAGGTCGGCATGGTTGACGCTGGCGTCGGCGGCGGCTGCGACAGCGGGCTTGCCGTGAAATGCGACGCCGAGACCCGCCTCGCGCAGCATGGGCAGATCGTTGGCGCCATCGCCGACGGCTATGGTCTCGGCGGCGGCAAGGCCGCGTTCGTCGCGCAGGCGGCGCAGCGTGGAGAGTTTGGCGTCGGCTCCGAACACCGGCTCGACCACCCTGCCCGTGAAAAATCCATCGGCGTCGATTTCCAACTGATTGGCGTAGTTCACGTCGAAGCCGATCGCCTCAGCTATGACATTTGTGAAAACCGTGAATCCGCCGGAAACGAGGGCGGTATAAGCGCCATGGCGTCGCATGGTGCGGATCAACACGCGGGCGCCCGGCGTCACGGTAATGACTTTCTCGATCACCTTGGCGATAACGTCGCTGTGGAGGCCCTCGAGCAGCGCGACACGCTCGCGCAGCGCGGCCTCGAACACTATTTCGCCGCGCATGGCGCGTTCGGTGATCGCGGCGACATGATCCCTCATGCCGACCTCCGCGGCGAGCTCGTCGATACATTCCTGGCCGATCATGGTGGAATCCATGTCGGCGGTGAGAAGTCGTTTGCGCCGTCCTTGCGCAGGTTGGACGATGACGTCGACCGGCGCGCCAAAGAGCGTAGCGCGCACAGCCTCGGCAATGGCCTTGAGATCGTCTTGCGCCTCCGCCTTGAAAGCGACGTCGGCGGCTATGCCGCGGTCGAGCCAGTTCGTGGAGCCTGGACGCGGGAGCGCCGCCACCGCCTGCGACACGAGCTTTTCCGTCAGGATCGGAGTTTCGGAATTACAGACCAGCGTTGCGACATGCGTCATCGAATGAGCGTTCTTACGAGCAAACGGGAGGGCGCCGAGCGGCCCTGGGCGCCTGCTGTCGATTGAGGCGCCGCCTTGATCCTCTCTCTAGCAGAAGCGCACGGAAAGGCGCCAGCCCGTCCGCCATGCATTGCCCCGCGGCGCGGCGCCGCGAGACGCCGCTTGCCAAGTGCTCGAAGGTCCCCTGTTCGCTCTCACCCGATCGTCAGCTCGATCCGTCCGTCGTCCCGGAGAAGCGCCGGGTAGGTCTTGATGTCCGAGCAGTCGCCGCTGAGGTTCTTTCCCGTTCGCAGATCGAACAGACGGTCGTGAAGCGGGCAGAGCGCAGTCGCTCCGCCGATGAGGCCGTCCGCGAACGGGCCGCTTCGACCTCGCCGCCGCAGAACCATTCCACGACCTCGCCGACGAGGGTCTTGCACGAGCCGCAGCCCCTGGCGGCGCGAGTCGCGTCCATCGCAGCCTTGGTGGTGCGTGCGCCCGCCGTCACAGCTGCGCCAAGCGCGGCCTTGGTCACGCCGTTGCAATTGCAGACCTGCATGTCGGCCGGCATTTCATCGATCGTCACTTTCTGCGCAGGCGCGCCGAGATCGAAGAGCAACGACAGACGCTCCTCCGGCAGAGGCGACTCGCGATCGAAAGCCTGCATCAGGAAAGCGGCCTTCGAAATGTCGCCCATGAGAATGCCGCCGACCAGTCGGCCGTCGCGCACGATCAGCTTCTTGTAGGTGCCCTTTTTCGCCTCGGTGAACTGGATCAGTTCGTCGCCTTCAAGCGGCTCGGTGATGCCCATGGAGGCGAGCTCCACGCCCATCACCTTGAGTTTGGTGGCGAGCTTTGAGCCATGATAGGCGGCGTCGGGATTGCGCTGGGTGATGTGGTCGGCGAAGACCTTGCCCTGATCCCAGAGGGGAGCGACAAGGCCATAGACTTTTCCGCGATGCTGCGCGCATTCGCCCACGACGTAAATGTTGGGGTCGTCGATCGAGCGCATATGATTGTCGACGACGATGGCGCGTTCGACGGTGAGGCCCGCGCTGCGGCCGATTTCGGCGTTCGGCCTTATTCCCGCGGCGACGACGAGCATATCGCATTCGAGCGTCACGCCATCCTTGAAGGCGAGGCCGGTCACATGGTCGTCTCCTAGAACCTTGGCGGTGCTCGTCTCGAGCAGAACCGAGACGCCCATCTTCTCCATGCTCGTCTTCAAAATGGCGCCGCCCGGCCCGTCGAGCTGCATCTCCATGAGATGCGACGCGAGATGAACGACATGCACCTGGCAATCGTGATTGAGCAGTCCGCGCGCCGCCTCGAGACCAAGGAGCCCGCCGCCGATCACCGCGGCGCGCGAGCTTTTCTGCGCCTGCGCGACGATGCCGTTGCAATCGTCAATGTTACGGAAGCCGAAGACGCCTGGCTTCAGGCTTCCGTCGGGGAGGAAGATGCCAGGGATCGGCGGGATGAAGGCCCTGCTGCCGGTGGCGATCAGGAGCTTGTCGTAGCTTTCCTGAACGCCGGCCTCAGAGGTGACGACCCGCGCGGCGCGGTCGATTTTGACGACCGGCGAGCCGGCGTGCAGCGTAATGCCGTTCTCGCGATACCAGTCGAGCGGATTGATGAAGATTTCGCTCGCATCCTGCACGCCGCTGAGAATGTTCGACAGCAGGATCCTGTTGTAGTTGCCATAGGGTTCGTCGCCGAACATCACGATGTCGAATTGATCGCCGCCGCCTCTCGCCAGGACTTCCTCGACGGCTCTCGCGCCGGCCATGCCATTGCCGACAACCACGAGTTTCAGTTTCGTCATGGAGCTCCTCCCATTTCACCGTGAGCTCAGATCTCGACCAAGCAGGTGTCGAGCACGAGCGATCCCGCGACGCCTGAGGGCGCGCCAAGAAACGCGTCGAGCTTCGTCTCCGGATGGAGATCCTCGGTGATCGCGAGCGAGACATGCAGCACGGATTTCGCGCCGACGGGAAAATAGCGCATCGGCGCGCCGTCCTTCATGATGATGACGTAGATCATTTCATTAGTGGAGTCGCCGGCGCGGAAATAGGTCAGCTGACTTCTTCTGTCCGGCGGCGCCGCATAGGCGAGCTTGCCGGTGAGCGGCGACGGCTTTTCGTATCCGGCGCCGACGAAGGAGAAGACGCCGTTGAGAAATTTTGGAATCGACTTGCGCATGCTCGTCTCCTTCTCGATCTTTTGCTTGCAAAGTTCAGGCCGGTTCGGCGCCTGTCGGCGGCGGCGCTTTCTCGATCTGGACGGCGCAGACCTTGAACTCGGGTATCCGTGACACCGGATCGAACACGGCGTTGGTGAGGAGGTTGGCGGAGTCCGCCCAATGGAACGGAACGAAGAGAGTGTCGAAGCGGATGTCTCGCGTCAGCCGCGCCTTTAAAGTGGCGTGGCCGCGCCGCGTGGTCAGGAGGATGAGATCGCCTTCGCCGACGCCGAGCGATTTTGCCGTCGCGGGATGGATCTCCACAAAAGGCTCGGGGGACGCTTCGCTGAGCCCCCCCACCCGGCGGGTCTGCGCGCCGGAATTGTAGTGCAGGAGGACGCGTCCCGTCGTCAAAAGATAGGGGAAGGACGCGTCCGGGCTCTCCGCTGGAGGCCGGTGCTCGACGGGGTGAAAACGCGCCTTGCCGTCGTCCGTCGCGAAGCGGTCGAGGAACAGGCGCGGCGTGCCTGAATGGTCCGGCGACGGACACGGCCAGAAGACGCCGTCTTCCGCCTCGATCCGTTCGTAACTCACACCGGCGTAATCAGCGACGCCGCCCTTGCTCGCGCGGCGAAGCTCATCGAAGGTTTCGCGCGGATCGGCTGTGAACCGCCTGCCCTGCCCGAGACGGTCGGCGAGGGCCTTCAGGATTTCATTATCCGTCTTGACGCCCTCCGGCGGCGGTCTGACGCGACGGCGCAAGAGGATGCGCCCCTCGAGATTGGTCATCGTGCCCTCTTCCTCGGCCCATTGGGCGACGGGAAGGACGACGTCGGCCCGCGCGGCGGTCTCTGAAAGGAACAAGTCTGCGACGACGAGAAAGTCGAGCCTCGCCAGCCGATCGATCAGCGCGGCGGCGTCCGGCGCCGCGACGACGACGTTGGAGCCCATGACAAGGAGAGCTTTGATTCCTCCTTCCGTCCCAAGCGCGCCAAGGAGTTCTCCGGCCGACAAGCCGGGCTTTGGAAGCTCGGCCGGATCGACGCCCCAGACGTCTGCGATTTCCGCGCGATGACGCGGATTATCGAGCCGACGGTAGCCGGGCAGCTGATCAGCCTTCTGGCCGTGCTCGCGGCCGCCTTGGCCATTGCCCTGTCCGGTCAGCGTGGCGTAGCCGCAATAGGGCTTCCCCGCCTTGCCGAGCGACAGGACCAGATTGATGAAGGCCAGCACATTGTTGACGCCTTGGCTCTGCTGCTCCGGACCGCGGCCGGTGAGGAGCATGGCGGAGGAGGCTTCGCCGAGCATATGCGTCGCGCGCTCGATCTGCCGCGCCGGCACGCCGGTGATGCGTTCGACGCGGTCGGGCCAATAGCGGGCGGCGACGCCGCGCGCCGCCTCGAATCCGGTCGTGCGCCGGTCGATGAAATCACGGTCGATGAGCCCGTGCTGAATTGCGACGTGGAGCATGCCGTTGGCCAGCGCCGCGTCCGTTCCAGGCGTCAGCTGCAGGTGCAAGCTGGCGAGCTTCGCGGTGCCGGAACGGCGCGGATCGACGACGATGAGCGCTCCGCCCGCCTCACGCTGCGCATCGAAATACTGCATCATCACCGGCAGGGTTTCCGCCGGATTGCCGCCGATCATCATGATCGCCTGCGTCCCGGCGATGTCCTCCATCGGGAAGGGCATGCCGCGATCAAGCCCGAACGCCCGCACGCCGGCGGCGGCGGCGGACGCCATGCAGAAGCGGCCGTTGTAGTCGATATTCGCGGTGCGCAGCGCGACGCGCGCGAACTTGCCGAGCATATAGGCTTTCTCGTTGGTGAGGCCGCCGCCGCCAAAGACGCCAATTGCGTCAGGTCCCGATCGCGCCGCGATCGTTGCGAAGGTCGCGGCGATACGATCCAGCGCCTCGTCCCATGAGGCCGGCCGAAGCTTGCCGCCCTTGTGGTCGCGGATCAGCGGCGTTCGCAGCCGATCGGGGGCGTCGAGGAGCGTCGCCGCGCTCCATCCCTTGCGGCAGAGCCCGCCGTTGTTGCTCGGAAAGTCGCGCGAAGCCACCGTCCAACGCTCGCCCTCCTTGACGAGCGCCATGCCGCATTGCATTGCGCAATAAGGGCAATGCGTGAGGGTTGCCTGGACCTGAGGGGCAACGTTCACCGGCTTCAAATCCGCGCGACGCCCATGCCCGCCACGCCCCAGGTGGTTCGCCAGCGGCGCTTGATGCTGCTGAGGCCGACGAGGGCGGACAAAGCGAGGACCGCGAAAAGCAGCAGTCCGAGCTGATAGCTGCCGGTGAACTGTTTCGAGTAGCCGAGGCTCGAGGCCAGGTAAAATCCGCCGATGCCGCCGGTCATGCCGACGAGGCCCGTCATGACGCCGATCTCATGCCGGAATCGTTGCGGCACGAGTTGAAAAACCGCGCCATTGCCCATGCCGAGCGCCAGCATGGAGAGGACGAAGATCGCCAGCGCCGCGCCCATTTGCGGCAACCGGAAGCTGACGACCGTCAGCGCCGTCGCGGCGACGCCATACATGATCGAGAGCGCGCGAACGCCGCCTGTCCGATCGGCGAGCGCGCCGCCGATCGGACGCACTAGCGATCCGGCGAAAACGCAAGCGGCGGTCGCGTAACCCGCCGCCACGGCGCTCAGCCCATACTCGCTGTTGAAATAGATCGTCAACGACGAGGCGAGGCCGGAAAATCCGCCGAAGGTCACGAAATAGAGAAACATGAACCACCAGGCGTCGCGATCCTTGAGCACGGCGGCGTAGTCGGCGAATGACTTCGGCGGCGGCTGGTTGGGGCTGTCCTTCGCGAGCAGCAGGTAGACGGCAAGCGCCGTGGCGACCGGGATCGCGGCGAGCCCGATGACGTTGATCCAGCCGAAATGAGCGGCGAGCGTCGGCGCGAAAAGCGCCGCGAGCACAGTTCCTGAATTGCCCGCTCCGGCGATGCCGAGCGCCGCTCCCTGATATTTCGGCGGATACCAGCGCGAGGCCAGAGGGAGGGCGACCGCGAAAGACGCGCCCGCGACGCCGAGCACGACGCCAAGGGCCAGAATGCCGGTGAGACTCGAGACGCCGACAAACCAGGCGGTCAGCAGCCCGGCGAGAACGATGACTTGCCCGATGACGCCGGTCAGCTTCGGCTTGATGCGATCGACCAAGAAACCATTGACCGAGCGAAGCAACGCGCCGGCCAGGATCGGCGCCGCGACCATCAGGCCTTTCTGACCGGGGTTCAGACCGAGATCGGCGGCGATCTGGACTCCGAGCGGGCCGAGGATGACCCAGACCATGAAAGCCATGTCGAAGTAGAAAAACGCGGCGAAAAGCGTCGGGGTGTGTCCAGCCTTGAAAAATTCTTTACCGATCATGCGGCGCTCTCCGGTGGATGATGGTCATCATAGTTCTCCTGGCTTTTCCGTTTGTCCCAGGGCGCCGCCGACGACCCGGCGGATGTCAGGCGTCATGTACATGGCTGCGCTATCCGCGCATGGCGGCAGGCGCCTCAGGCGATAGCGGCAGTTCGGCAATCGACGCCGTGGCTGTCGCTTCGCCGACGAGGACGATCAGAGGCGCCTCCGACGGAAGTCGCTCGATCGCGTTCGGCAGTTCGCAGAGAGACGCGCGTATTCGCATTTCGCTCGGCCGGCTGACGTCGCTCATCAGAAGAATCGGAGTGGTTGCGCGAAGCCCATGGGACATGAGTTTGTCCGCGATCAGCGCTGCGGATTCTCGGGCCATGTAGAAAACCGTCGTCGCGCCTTCATCGGCAAGAGCCGGCCAGTTCAAGACGAGATCGTCTCCCGCCCGCGCATGGGCCGTGACGAATTGCGCGCGCCGCGCATGGCCGCGCGTCGTCAGGGAAATCCCGCTTGCCGCGGCGGCCGCGGAGGCGGCGGTGACGCCCGGAACGATTTCATAGGAAATGCCGGCGCCCCGGAGCGCGTCGATCTCCTCGCCGAGCCGGGCGAAGATCAGAGGATCTCCGCCCTTGAGGCGAACGAGCTTCCGCCCGGGGCGGGCCATCCGCACCAGCATGCGGTTGATTTCGCCTTGCGTGACGCATGGCGCGCCGGCGCGCTTTCCGACAGCGAACCGCTTCGCCCCGCGTTTGACCAAACCGAGCACAGCGTCGCTGACCAAGGCGTCATAGAGGACGGCGTCGGCGGATTCGAGCAGCCTCAGCGCGCGCACGGTCAAAAGGTCCGGATCGCCCGGCCCCGCTCCGACAAAGAAGACCGCTGGCGTCCCCGCGTCTTGAGCGATCGCGGTTGGCCCGCGTCCCGGCGCAGCAGCATCAAAAGAGTGGCGCTCGGACGAACATCGAAAAAGCTGACGGTCAGCGCGAGTCGATCCGTTTCGTGGAGGCTTCATTGACACGGCTCGTTACAGCAGCGTCGAACGGCGCCGCCGGACATCACGTCCGGAAAGAACCGCCCTTGGCTCGCGAAATGTTCTGAGGACGATCGGGCGTTGTCCCCGCTATGAGGACTCGCCCGCCTTTAGAGGATCCCCAGCCGGGCCAACAGGCCCATGCAATCGAGCCAATGCAACTCGCAGGCCAAGTCGCGGCAATGGAGATTATCAACGAGGTGTCGAGGAAAAATCTCTCTCTTCGAGAGCGGCGGCGGAGTGAACGCGCGCCCTGCTCAAACGCGATGCATCCCTCGATCAAAGAGTATGCGGCGCAGGCCCATGATGAGCCCTCAGCGCGTCATCTCGCTCAGAAACCACAAGACATGCGAATGGAATGCGCGGAAACTCGCGCTTGAGTTTCCGCGCATATTTCTCACGGTAGATCGGGTCGTGCAGGACGCCATAGACATAGTGAAAGATGGCGTCTTTGGTGACAGGACGCTCGTCCGCAGCCCTCGCACCGCATCGAAGCCCTCGTCCTGAGGAGCCGCCGGAGGCGGCATCTCGAAGGGCGGGGGCGCGCGCGTTCGCCATCCTTCGAGACGGGTCCTTCGGACCCTCCTCAGGATGAGGATTGGGCTTTGGCGGACATAGTAGATGGTTATGCGATCAATGAGTCGCGGCTGCGGGATGATGCTACCGCCATCGCGGCCCCTGCGCCGAGGAAGGGTCTACTCCCTCCCCTCGCCCGCCTCCCATAGGGCTTCCAGCCCCACGCGGTAGCTCGGGAAGGCAAGATCGACGTGAAGCTCCTCCTTCAGGCGGCGGTTCGAGGCGCGCTTGTTCTCGGCGTAGAAGCTGCGCGTCATCGGCGAAAGGCCTTCCGCCGTCTCGACGTCCTGTTCCGGCGGCGGCTCGATCCCCATCAACGACGCCGCATAGCTGACGACGTCCTGCGGCGGCGAGGGCGCGTCGTCGGCGACGTTCCAGACGCCGCCCGGCCCCTCATGGGCGATCGCCGCCGCAATGGCGCGGCTGATGTCCTCGACATGAACGCGGCAGAACACCTGATCGGGCTTGACGAGGCGATGCGCCTTTCCCTCTTTCAGCTTGACGAGCGCATTGCGGCCCGGCCCGTAGATGCCGGCAAGCCGCAGAATATGCACAGTTTTGCCCGGTCCCCGGCCGATGGCCGCCCAGGCTTTCTCCGCCTGCAGCCGCGTCACGGAGCGCGGCGAGGTCGGCGCCGGAGCGCCCGCCTCATCGACCCATTCGCCCTGCCGGTCGCCATAGACGCCGATCGACGAGAGATAGACGATGGTTTGCGGCGCGCTCTGGCTGGCGATGCGATGGCCGAAGCGGGCGAGCACCGGATCCGACGAGACGCCCGGCGGGATCGAGATCAGAAGCACGTCGGCGGCGAGCATCTTCGCCGCCATGGCCGGATCCTCGCGGTCGGGGCCGAAGATGAAGGTCTCCAACCCCTCGCTCGCCAGTTGCTTCGCCTTCTCGGCGCTCCGCACCGTGCCGGCGATGGAGTCGAACGACTCGCCGAAGCGGGCGATGAAGTCGCGCGCGCAATAGCCGAGACCGAACGCAAAGAGTTTCATGAGATCCGACCTTGTTTTCCTGTGGCTGCGGCGTCCAGAGCCGCCGCCCATTCCCCGATGACCGCGCGATCTACTTCCCTGGTGCGAAAGGAACGCGACAGCGCGGCGACCCGCGCCGGCGCGAGACGCCAGAGCGCCCAGACCGCCATGCCCCGCACGAGCGGCGAAGGATCGCCAAGTCTGGCCTCGACAAGCCCCGCGAGCTCCGCCCGGCCTGAATTGCCCGCCGCAATGAGGACATTGCGCATGAAACGCGAAAACCCGATGCGCTTGATCGGCCCGCCCGCAAACAACGCCCGAAAAGCGGCGTCGTCGAGGCGAAGGAGCATTTCGAGCGAAGGCGCCGCGAGGTCCTCGCGGGCTTTGAGCTTGATGTCCCGCGCAGCCTTGGCGAATTTGTTCCACGGGCAGACGGCGAGACAATCGTCGCAGCCATAGATGCGGTTGCCGATCGCCTCGCGAAACTCCCACGCGATCGGGCCTTTGTGCTCGATCGTGAGATAGGAGATGCAACGGCGCGCATCGAGGACATAGGGCGCCGGAAAGGCCTTGGTCGGGCAGGCGTCGAGGCAGGCCCGGCAGCGGCCGCAATGGTCGCGTTCGGCCGCGTCCTGCGGCAGGGGCAGGCTCGTGAAGATCGAGCCGAGAAACAGCCACGACCCGAAATCGCGCGAGACCAGATTGGTGTGCTTGCCCTGCCAGCCGAGGCCCGCGGCTTGCGCGAGCGGTTTTTCCATCAATGGCGCGGTGTCGACGAAGACCTTGAACTGCGGCGCATCAAAACCCTCGCGGGCCGCGGCCGAGGCGAGCCATGAGGCGAGCTGCTTCAGCCGCCCCTTGACGACGTCATGGTAATCACGATGGCGCGCATAGACGGAGATATTGCCAGCGCCCTTTTGCTCGAGGCCCGAGAGCGGGTCGCCGTCCGGCGCGTAATTTGCACCTAGCATGACGACGCTCACCGCCTCGGGCCAGAGTTTTTGCGGATCGGAGCGGCGTTCGCGCGTCGCCTCGAGCCAGTCCATGTCGCCCGCCGCTCCCGATTCAAGCCAGGCGGCGAAGCGCTCGCCGGCGCCGGGGATCGCAGCCGGGCTGGTGATGCGGCAGGCGTCGAAGCCGAGCTCCCGCGCTTTCGCCCGCAGCTGTTCCGCAAAGGTCTCGCTCAGAAATCGAGGTCCGCGTACTCCGCCGCGGGGGTGAGGCCGGGCAGCCGGTCGGCGAGCAGCGAGCGGAAGGCCGGCCGCGACTTCACCTTCGAGTACCAGAGCTTCGCCATTTCGTACTCTTCCCATGGCACGTCGCCCAGAAAATCGACGCAGGACAATTGCGCCGCCGCGGCAAGGTCCGCGTGCGAAAGCCGATCGCCCGCCAGCCATTTGCGGCCGCCCGCCAGATGATTGATATAGCGCATATGGGTGCGGATGTTGGCCCGCGCCGCACGCACCAGCTCCATGTCCGGCGCGCCGCCGCCCCGCTCGCGCGGCATGTAGCGCTTATGGACCTTTTCCGTCACCAACCAATCAGTGACCTCACGGAAGAATTTCTCGTTGAACCACGAGGTCAGCCGCCGCACCTCGATGCGCGAGACAGGGTCTTCCGGGAGAAGCCGGTGCTTGCCGAGCGTAAGGCCGCGCGTTTCGTCGAAATATTCGGCGATGACTGCTGCGCCCGGCGCGACCGTCGAGGGATGCTCGACGAGAACCGGCGTCTGCCCGGCCGGATCAAGGATCAGGAACTCGCGGCGGCGCTCGAAGACGTTCTCCTCGATGAGCTGGGGTTCGATCCCATATTCCCCGAGGATGAGCCTGACGAAGCGCGAATGCGGGCAGAGCGGATGATGGTAGAGCGTGATCATTCAACCTTCGCGGTCGGGAGAGCCACGGGAGACCCAAGCGAGATTGTTGCGAGCGGTCGGCCAGGCTCCAGCTCTATTGCCGCCTGAAGAAGCCATCCCAATTCGAGGTGAATAAATCGTTAAAGCGAGGCAGGCGTCTGGAAGGCCGACGCGGGACTGCCTCTCCCGTGGCGGAGCTCGGCGCATGTGCCTTGTTGCCGCAGGGGCAAGCCATCCCCAAATTGGCGCTATTGGCGCATCCTCGCGTCGCGTTTACGCGCGCGAGCGCCGTCCGTGAAGGGCGGGCGCGGTTTCGCAGCCGGGCTCGCCCAAACCGCTAAAGCCCAAACCGGCGCGCTTTGACGCCGGAAACAAGTCGGGAGGTCCACAATGTCCGCCTATATCCTCTTGATGAATTGGACTGATCAGGGCATCGGCCATGTCAAAGACTCGCCGCGGCGTCTCGACGCCGCAAAACAGGCGCTGAAGGAAGAGGGAGGCGAGTTCAAGCAGGTCTATCTCACCATGGGGGAATATGACCTGATCGCTGTGTACGAAGCGCCCGACGACGCGGTGGCGGCAAGGTTCACTATGCAGCTCGGCATGCTCGGAAATGTTCGGACGAAGACGCTCAAGGCGTTCCCCGAGGCGGCCTATCGCGCCATCATCGCCTCGCTCTCGTAGAACATGTTCCGATTCCCGCGGGAATCGGAAAGCATTCCAGCTCTTTGTCTTGACGCACTTCTTCACGCGAATCGGTAGCCGCTTCGCCCAAAATGCTCGGGATCCACATGACTTCGGACGGCGTCGCGATCCGTCCGGAGCCCCCTCGAAGGCCAAGCCGTTCTTTCATCTCTCGCCGGGCGGCGGGCTGCGGCGTGGAGAGTATCGCCGGGTCTACGTCCATCTCCCCAAATGGGGCCGACCGCCGGATCCTGTCGGATCGCAACTGCCCGCTAATCCACCTCGACCTCAGCCTTCTCGCGAGGCACTACGTCCACGGCCACATCGACGTCCTGCTCCCGCGCGCCGAGAATGATGCCCGCGACCGGCGAAATGTCGGCGTAGTCGCGGCCCCAGGCGAGCGTGATGTGGTCGTTGCCAGCGAGCATATTGTTCGTCGGATCGAGATCGACCCAGCCGTCGCGCTCGCCGCACCAGACCGCCGCCCAGGCGTGCATGGCGTCGGCGCCTTCGAGCCGCTTCTTGCCCGGCGGCGGAATGGTGCGGATATAGCCCGAGACATAGGCGGCCGGCAGTCCGAGCCCGCGCAGCCCGGCGATCACGATATGCGCGAAGTCCTGGCAGACGCCGCGCCGCTTCTCGAAGGCTTCCGAGATCGGCGTCGACACCACCGTCGCCTTGGTGTCGTATTTGAAGTCCTTCTTGATGCGTCGCATTAGCTCGACCGCGCCTTCCAGCACAGGGCGCCCGGGCGGAAAGCTCTCCCGCGCGTAATCGACAGCCGGCGCGAAGCGCGGGACGTAGCGGCTCGGATGGAGGAAATGGACCGGCGAATCCTTGGCGAGCGAGACGCTGTCGAAGGCCTGCTCCCGCACTTCCTCAAAGGGCGGCGTCGCAGCGGCGTCCGGCGGCGGCGCGCGATCGACCTCTATCGCGGTGTCGACCTCGACGATCAACTCTCTGTGCTCCGTGCCGATCGTCATCGAGGAGACGCGATTGCCGAAGAAGCAGACGCGTTCGACCATCTGCAAAGGCGGCGGGTCGATCGTCAGGCTCGTCGACAGGACAATCTGGCCCGGCCAATTGACCGGAGACAGGCGCAAGGCGCAGTGCGCGAAGCGCACCGGCGTTCCATATTCATAGGTCGTGACATGATGAATGTCGTAGATCACGCAAGGCCGCTCCACCGATCCGCCCGGGCACTGTGCGGACCCTGGAGGAAATAGCGCGCGGCGACCATGTCCGCCAGATCAAGAAGTCCTTTTTCGAAGCCGAGGATCCGCTCCGTGTCGAGGTCGGCGGCGACGGCGGTGGTCACTTCGGCCTCGAGCTTGACGATCTGGCGGCGCGGCGTCTCGGGCATGCCGTCGTCGCTGAGAACGGGCAGGCTTTCAAGATGCTCACCGAGCCTCTCGAGCTGAAAGGCGACCGAGCGCGGATTGAAAGGATCGAGCGCCACCATGTCGCGCACCGTCCAAAGCTCGACGCCCATGAGATAGCGTGACCGGTAGGTGATCTGCGAATCGACGAGATCGAGCAGCACTTCAAGATCATCGGACGACGCCTGAGGCCCAGCGAACTGGCGCGCGAAGCGGCAGGAGTTGATGGCGCGCTCGACGCGGCGGCCAATATCGAGCAGCCGCCAGCCGGCGCCTCTGTTCATGTTCTCCTGAGCGAGTCCCGAGATCGCGGCGACGATGCGCAGCGCCGCATCGGCGCGGTCGTAAGCGTCGGCTTCGTTGAGCAGCGGCTTGCGGTCGGCGCCCAGCGCCTGATCGAGCTCGCCGACGAGGCGCCAAGCGTCCGGCGAGAGCCGCTCGCGGATAACGGAGGCGGCCCGGCGGGCGTCGCGCACGAGCGACAGCGCCGAGCCGTAGTCCTCCTCGCTGTGGAGAGCGATGGAGCACAGCAGAAAGGAATCGGCCGCGGCCGATTTGGGCGCGGCGTGCCAGGCGATGAGAAGACCGGTGAGTTTGCGGACCGTCCATCCGCCGCTTCCGGTTTCGGCGTCGGTGTTGATCATCCGCCCGGCGAGGCAGCGGATCAGCCGCAGGGTCGCCTCGACCCTTTCGAGATAGCGCCCGAGCCAGAACAGATTGTCGGCGGCGCGGCTCGGCAGATTGCCCATGAGGCGCCGAATTCGCGCCGTCTCATTGGTCGGCAGCAGGGTGATCATTTCGACCGGCTTGTCGGCGAGCACCCACACGTCGGCCGATTGCACGCCTGCGCCCATCGAAACCGCGCGCGCGTCGGCGCGGTCCGAGATACGGCAGAAGCCCCCCGGCATGATGGCCCAGCCGCTGGTCGTGCGCGCCGCATAGACGCGAAGGACGAAGGGACGCGGCTTCAGCCGGCCCTCGTTCCAAACCGGGGTCGTCGACAGATTGACGACCTCTTGTCCCACATAATCGATGCCCCTCTCGCGAATGGAGGCGGTCAGGCGCGCTTTTTCCTCACGGTTCAAGAGTCCGGCGATCACCGGCTGGCTTTGCGGAAAGCTCAGGACCGGATTGCCGAAGGCGCCGGCGATTGCGAGATCGTCGAAGCCGGCTATGACGGCGGCGCGCTCTTGCTGCTGGCCGCACCACCAGGTCGCGATGTTCGGCAGGCGCAGATCCTCGCCGAGGAGCTTGCGGCAGAGCTTCGGCATGAAGCTCAGCATCGCCGGAGCCTCGAGCACGCCGGAGCCGAGCGCATTGGCGAGCGCCACCCCGCCTTCGCGGACGGCCTCGACGAGGCCCGCGACGCCGAGACGAGACTGCCCGTTGAGCTCCAGCGGATCGGCAAAATCGCTGTCGATGCGTCGCCAGATGACATCGGCGCGCTTCAGCCCGGCAATGGTGCGCACATGCAGCTTTCCGTCGCGCACGGTGAGGTCGTCGCCCTCGACGAGGATGAAGCCGAGGTAGCGCGCGAGATAGGCCTGCTCGAAATAGGTCTCGTTGAGCGGGCCCGGCGTCCACAGGCAGATGCGCGGATCGGACCGCGTGGCGAGCGTGGTGAGGCCATAGCGGAACGCCTGGAAAAAGGGCGCGAGCCGCTCGACGTTCATGTCGCGGTAAAGCGTCGGGAAGGCCCGGGACAGCACCAGCCGGTTGGCGAGAGCATAGCCTGCGCCCGACGGCCCCTGGGCGCGGTCGCCGAGCACCCACCAGCGACCGTCGGGCCCGCGCCCGATGTCAGCTGCGTAAAAATGCAGGAAACGCCCCCCCTGGGGGACGACGCCGTGGAGAGGATGCAGAAAATCGGCGGAGCCGGTGATCGCCGCCGCCGGAAGATCGCCCGCCGAGATGAGCTTGCCCGGGCCGTAAATATCGGCGACGACGCGCTCCATCAGCTCGGCGCGCTGCTCGATTCCCGCCGCGATCTCGCGCCATTCGTTGGCTTCGATGAGGAGCGGCAGATGCGAGAGGGGCCAGGCGCGCTCGCGCGTGTCGCCATAGCTGCGATAGGAGACGCCGGAATCGCGGATATGCCGGTCGGCCGTCGCGAAACGGCGGCCGATGTCGTCCGCGCCGAGATCCGTCAGAGAGTTCAGATAGCGCAGCCAATAATCCCGGGGGCGCCCGTCCGGACCGATGAATTCGTCGGGAATGCCGGGAAGCGGCTCGTAGTCGGCGACGAGCGCGGCGAGCCGCTCGGCGGCGGTCGATTCTTCTTGGGTCAGGGGCGCTTCGCTGATGCTCATGTGCGTCTATTGCGATTGTTTAGGCCGAAACGATTTCAGGACCAAAGGATCGGTCTCGAGCCGCGCGGCGCCGATGAGGTCAAGACAGTAAGGCACCGCTGGGAAAACTGCGTTAAGGCAGGTTTCGATCGACGCGGGCTTTCCTGGTAGGTTGATGATGAGACACGGCCCCCGATGCGCCGCGATCTGCCGCGACAGGATGGCGGTCGGAACCTGCTTCAGGCTTTCCTGCCGCATCAGCTCGCCGAAACCGGGCAGGACGCGGGGCGCGGCGGCCTCGGTCGCTTCCGGCGTCAGATCGCGCGGCGAGGGACCGGTGCCTCCGGTCGTGAGGATCAGGTCGCAGCGCGCGACATCCGCGAGTTCGACCAATTCGTCGCGCACGATCTCGAATCCGTCGGCAATGATCCGCCGCACGATCTCGAAAGGCGTGGTCAGGCTTCTGTTGAGATAGGCGACGATCGCCGGCCCGCTCAGATCCTCATACAGCCCGGCGCTCGCGCGGTCCGAGATGGTGACCACGCCGATCCTGGCCGCGCGCCCGCCTTCATCCGCCATTCCCGACCCTTCTTTGACAGGTTGGCCCGCGTTGGCGCGGCCCGAGGCCCCCGCGAGTTATAACGCAAAGCGCCGCGATCGCTTCGGAAAAAAGGCAGGCGCCCGGCGGGTTCGATCGCCCCGCGGCGAAAAGAACTTTACTCAAAGTTGGCTTTTGAGAACTTCAATTCATGAGCTCGTTATATGCCGAAATCGCCGGATGGAGCGCTGAATATTTGGCTAATCTCGGGAGAGCGCATCTCGCAGGCAGACTGACAAAATTTTGTTCAATCGTGCGGCGCCGTTCGCGGGCGGCGCGCGGCGGCCGCGATTTCAATGCAACGGGCCGCCAAGCGGGCGAGCGTTCACTTTTATTTCTGCTCCGGCGTGAAGTTCTGATTACTGAAGGGCGAGGAGGCCGGCGTTTTGATCGCAATAAAACCCACTCCCGCGGCCTGATGGCAGGCGTTACACGCCGCCGTCAGATCGGCGAAACGGGCCTGCGCCTTCGCAGGATCCCTCAGCGTTTGAGCGTCCTGCAGATCGATGAGGGGCTTTGCCGCCGTCTGCACATGCTCGATCGGGATGCTGTGATAGAGCAGCGCCGCGGCGCCGAGAGTGTCCGTCATCAGCCGCGCCTCGAACTCGACGAGCGCAAAATTCTTCGCTTTGATCGCCTCCCACAACTTGATGTGGCGCAGCTGCACGCCAGCCATGATGTCGCTGAGGCTGGACGGCGCGCCGCCGCCCGCGGTCGCACCGAGCGGCGCCTGCGCAAACGGCACGTCGTCGCCGAGCGCGGCGGGAATGCCGGCGAGAGCCGCGCAGACGGCCGGAACCAGACGCTTCAAGGCAATAGACATCATCGCATCGTCTCCCCCGGCTCGCCGGGCTTTGCTGACAGGAGTTTGCAGGGAGCCCCTTGCGTCCGCTCAAAATGGCCCCATTGGCCTTGCTGGACAAGCTCGAGCCTCTGCCTTGAGCGAAACGTTGGTCTTGCCAGCAGGCTTTTGTGCGTGAAGCGAGAATTTCCGTTTCCTGCGGCCCGCGCACAATTGTCCACCGCAGCGGCAAGGCTTACAGGAAGCTTCCCGCCGCCACGGCCTCTCCATTCCATTTTTCCTCATGGAGCTGATTGCATGCGATCGAAAATGCGCCACTTTGTCGTACGCCTCGCTCTCGGCGCTGGCCTCCTCGGCAGCGCTCTTACGGGGCTCTCGCAGTCCGCCCTCCCCGCCGCGGCCGCGACCTGCCGGGACCCCGGGGGGTTTGGCGCCTTCATCGCCAGCATCAAGAAGGAAGCCGCCGCGCAAGGCATTTCCGCCTCGGCGATCAGCGCCCTCGATAATGTGAGCTATGATCCAGGCATCATTTCGAGAGACCACGGTCAGGGCGTCTTTCGCCAAAGCCTCGCGCAGTTTTCCGGCCGCATGGTCAATGCCGCCCGAGTGCGCAGAGGTCGGACGCTGCTGAAGCAATACGCCGGGCTGTTCAGCCGGATCGACGAGACTTATGGCGTTCCCGGGCCCGTCCTCGTCGCGATCTGGGGATTGGAGACGGATTTCGGCGCCGTCAACGGCAATACGCCGACGCTGCAGGCGCTGGCGACGCTCGCCTTCGACTGTCGCCGCACCGACAAATTTCAGGCCGAGCTGCTCGACGCCCTGCGTCTCGTCGAGCGCGGCGACCTCGCGCCCTCGGCCATGCGCGGCGCCTGGGCGGGCGAGCTCGGCCAGACGCAGTTCATGCCCTCGTCCTATCTGAAATATGCGGTCGATTTCAGCGGCAACGGCAAGCGCGACCTGATCCACGACCCCTATGACGTGCTCGCCTCGACGGCCAATTATCTCAAGGGCTATGGCTGGAAGCCCGGGCAGGGCTGGGAGCCGGGCGAGCCGAATTTCGAGGTGATCAAGCAGTGGAACGCGGCCGACGTCTATGCCCGCACCATCGCGCTGTTCGCGACGAAGCTCACGGCGGCGCAATAAGTAAAAGCCGCATCAAGAGGATGACGCTCATCATAAAGGACGGTGTGATCGAGCACGTCCTCTATCCAGTCTCCACCGGACAAAAGCGCGGGCGACTGCGCTGTCTTCGGGCGAACAGTCAGCGACAGATCAAGCGCATTTGCCCGATGAGAGCTTGAACCTGAACTCGGCGGCGGCATTCAGGAAGTTTGGCCAACGTTCCCGCCAAACCGGGAGGCATGTGAACCATCCCTATCCGCAGACCCAAACGTAGCCGATCGGGCTCGGTCGCCAGCAAGAGCCTACGCCATAAGGCCACCACCGGCCGCCCCAATAGCGCCGCCCTGTGCCGTACCAGACGCCACCGTAATAGCGGCCGCCCACGCGATATCGGCCGGGCGCGACGACTGCCCTGCCGCCATACCCACGGCGCGCGACGACCGCCCTGCCGCCATACCCCCGGCCGGCGACGAACGCCCTGCCTCCATATCCCCGGCCCGCGACGAACGCCCTGCCGCCATATCCGCGGCCGGCGACGAACGCCCTGCCGCCATATCCGCGGCCCGCGACCATTGCCCTGCCGCCCCCGCCCCGCGCCCCGCCAAACCGGGCCAACTGGACATCGGACGCGGAAATCATGGCGTTAAGCGTCTGTGGGCTGGCCGGGATGGCATGGGCCAAATTGAAGTCGGCGATCGCGAAGATGACGGCGATCGCGATGGGAAAATACCAATTCCTACGCATCCCTGAGTCTCCTTCCCCAGTTGCCTCTGATGCTTCGCAAGGCAGTGGCGGGGCGAGCGCAATAATTTGAATTAACAACCATAGCATGACCGCGGCCGCTCTCCTGCCATGCGACTCTCGTACTATCTCTGCCGCCCAATGCGGCGGATGGTCTTCTCATAGCCTGGGAGGCGCTCAACCCGTTGACGGCCTTGTCGATGATTGGCGACGGAAGGCCGCGTGTCGGCCTCCATTCATTGCTCCCTGATGGTGATCTCCGGATCTCACATAAGAGCTCGGTCTCGCTTTTCATCATCGAATCGCCGCCCGGATCGCCCTGCCCTTTGTCAAACACGTCTCCATGGTTCCGGTTACTCTTCGAGCAATCGGCCGCGGGGTCTGGTTAAGGGCCAGCCAGCGCCGCCTCTTCGGGCCGTCTTGATCCTGCGAGCCGACGTCATTCACGGCTCATCTCTCGTTTCGCCGCCTGCGGCAGGACGCAAACCCCGAGCCGAGAGATCTTCATGCAGTTCTCTGCGATAAGCAACCCTCGCCAACAAACGATCGTTTGAGCGTTCGCGTTGCAGGCGATGCCCGCGCCCATATGCCCGTCGATCGAACTGCGCGGAAGGCCCTTCAAGCTCCAAGGGCTCGACGCTCATCGTCGCCCACAAGACCAACCGACGTGCGAGCCTGTGCGAATTCGACCCCGTCTATTGCGCCGACGCTATAGCTCGTCAGGCAATTGACGTCGGCCATGCCCCAGTTCCGGGAGACAACCCGGGCGTTCTGGAACATGCCTGTAGCGGAACGGAAATCGGCTTCGACGCTCTTGACTCCACCCGGCCCATTACGGAAGACTCTTGAGGGGGGAGAAAAGGCGGTCGTTATGAGTGACGACAGCGAATTGTTCTATGCGATAGTCCTTAAGCATGGACTGTATTCAAATGAGAGCAACCTTAGTACTTTTCTCTACAAGATCTTTGGAGATATTTCGTTTATCGGGAAAAATGTCCTTGACATAGGTGGCGGGGACGGCCTTCTGAGCTTCTATTCTGTCTACAAAGGCGCATCTAAGGCTATCTGCTTAGAACCAGAAGCAGCCGGTTCGGCGCCTGGCGTCAATCAGCGCTTCATTACTGCACGATCCGCTCTCTTCTACGAAGATCGCGTGACACTGTTGCCTAAAACATTTCAGGAGTTTGATCCTGCTGGAGAAAAATTTGATATTGCTGTGTCTCATGCCTCGATCAATCATCTTGACGAATTAGCGTGCAGCACAATCCTAACTAATATGGAATCTCGAACTACATATCTGCATCTCTTTCAAAAACTGAAAGGGATGTTGAATCCTGGTGGTGTAGTAATCATTTGTGATTGTTCGCGTAAAAATTTCTTCCAGCTACTTGGTGTAAAGAACCCTGTGGCCAAAACCATTGAATGGGATAAGCATCAGAGTCCATCCGTTTGGACTGACATACTCAAGGATGCCGGCTTCGTAGAACCGATCCTTCGCTGGTCTTCCCCCAATTCGTTTGGAGCTTTTGGCGATCTATTACTAGGCAATCGGGTCGCTAGTTATTTTTTTGACAGCTGCTTCTGTTTGAGCGTCAAGAATCCATAGGTCAGCGGCCTATATTCTCGCATTTATAGTGCGACAATCTGGATGGGAGAGCGCCGACGAAGAGGATTGACGCCTCCGAATACTTCTAGTCAGATCGGCGTTCGCTGCGAGGCTATCGCGCGGCGATCCCATCGTTCGCCATGCTATAGGCGGCCTATCACGCAGCGCCCCGTCAGGGAAGCACGACGACTTTCGTGCCGACCTTGACGCGCTCGGCGAGATCGACGACGTCGGCGTTGGCCATGCGGATGCAGCCGGACGAAACCGCCGCGCCGATCGTTTCCGGCTCGTTCGAGCCATGGATGCGATAGAGGCTTGAGCCGAGATAGATCGCCCGGGCGCCGAGCGGATTGTCTATGCCGCCCTTCATGTAGCGGGGCAGATCGGGGCGGCGCTTCAGCATCTGCGGCGGCGGCGTCCAGCCCGGCCATTCACGGATCGCCGACACTTTCTTGACGCCCGACCAGGTGAAGCCGTCGCGGCCGACGCCGACGCCATAGCGGATCGCCCGCTCGTCCCCGAGCACGTAATAAAGCCGGCGCTGGCTTGTCGAGATCACCACTGTGCCCGCCGGGTAATCGGCGTTCCATTCGATGAGCTGGCGCGGGATCGCCTGTTCGCGCGCGCCGCCGAAAAGCTCTGCGAACCACCCCTGCCCCGCCCCCGGCGGCGGATTGTCGAGCGCGACGGCGGGAGCAGCGCCAAGGAGGCAGAATAAAAGAGCATGGGCAGGTCTCGGGCGCATTCGCATCCTTATTCGCATCCTTGCGGTCGCCATCGAAGGAAGGCGCACTTGAAGGCGCACTCATGGAGGCGTTTGCGGCGAAAATCCGGCGGCGCCATGATGCTGGCGCATGAAGAGGGGCGATTGTCCGCGCCTGTGACATTCTCGCGGCTGTCGCCCGGCGTCGCGACCGCCGCTCACTGAAAGCGGTGATATTGCCGCCAGTAGGGCGTCTTGCGCAGATGCTGATGGCGATGGGCCCGCGGCGACTCCGGATTGCCGAGAGCGTTGGGGCCGAGGCTCTGCGGGACGGGGTCCGGGTTCAGATGCTGATGGCGGCTCACCAGCCGCGCGCCTTCACGCCGCAATAGGCGCAGCCGCGCGGCGGCAGCTCTCGACGCGAAAAAGCTCGTAACCGCCCTTCACGCATTTTTCCACCTTCATGCGAATATACCACCCCCGCTGAGACATAGCCCAGTCGAGCATCGGTTCCGGAATCAGGATGTAACGTTTGGCTAGCTTCCAGCTTTGGTCCCCCTGGACGTATACCGCGAAGCGGTAGTATCCATCCTTATATTTGACAGGAATACAGCGTTGCCCCGAACGGTTGTCGGCCTCGTAGGTGACGGCGCTCATCGTGATGTTTTCTCCTTGATAACACCAATATAGCAGCCAGAGCCTCCGATGCGGTTGGTTTCGCAAATATTTTTTCAGACTGTCGAACAGCGCGGCAGCCGAAGCCTGCGCGTCGCCCCTCCTGCTCAAGCGCCGCGAAGCGTCGCCTAGCAGAATGGAAAGCGTCTCTATTCCTTCGGGAAACGATGATACTGCCGCCAATAGGGCGTCTTGCGCAGATGCTGATGGCGATGGGCGCGCGGCGACTCCGGATTGCCGAGGGCGTTGGGGCCGAGGCTCTGCGGAACCGGGTCCGGGTTCAGATGCTGATGGCGGCTCACGGGCCGCGCGCCTTCGGGCAGGATCGCCGAGCTTCCAAAGGATTCGGGATAAGGTGCCGGGATCAGCTGCTGCGCGGCTCTTGCCGGGCTGAAACCAACCAAAAAACCCACAAGCGCGCTTGTTAACAAGCAAAGGCAAAGGGGATTGCTAATCTTCATAATCGCTGATACTTCTTTGTGCGGCTTTTAAATACTAATGACTACTAAAAGTTGCACGACGCCGTGAAAAATTTTGGAACTGATACGGCAGCAAACGCCGTTAAAGCGCATCTCCAAGCGTGGCTAGTGGAGATTTTTATCACAGCTATCAACAATATTTCGAAAGAAGGAGATCGAATCGAAGTTCTCGTCTGGCTTTCCCGGTCTCAAAACGTCCTCAACAGCGACAAGCCTATCAAAGACAAGTTCGTCGAGCTGTATGCTCTGATGGATGGTGCCAAGACAGTCAAAATTGTCCTTAACTCGGTTACGGAAAGTGTGAAGAACTACGCGAAGTCTGATCTGCCATTGGCAGCCAAGATCTCCGTACCATTCACTTTGCTTGCCGTTCCTTTTGTTGGGGTTCACGGTGCCGGAATCGCCGCTTTTGGCAGCGCGATCGGGGCGCCCTTGCTTCTTTTGATCTTCCTTGGCACAGCGGGGATTGCCGCCATTCTCGAACCGTTCGCTACAAACAAAACGATCCGAAACCAAATCATATCGATTCTTGCGCTGATAGCTTGCGCCGAGGCCATGCGCCGCATTAACGCCGCGGTCGAGATAGGGACTCAGGGGCCACCTAGCGATCCTTTGCGATGCGATATGCCAGAGGATGAACGTGAGATAAGAGCGGCGCTGCTGGCAATGGATCCCTATGTCTTCGAGCAGCACGTAATGAGCTTCTTTCAAGCGGCAGGTTTGCCGGCGAAAGTCACAAAGAAGTCGAGCGATGGGGGTGTCGATGGCTTCGCGACACACCCAAAAGGGCTAATAGTGGTCCAGTGCAAGCGCAACGGCCCAGAAAATCCAGTTGGAAGCGCTACGATCCAACAATTTAAAGGCGTCATCGAAGAGAATGCCGCATTTTTCGGTTATCTCGTGACAACATCGGGCTTCACGAGTCGAGCGCAGGAATCGGCGGACCAATCCGCCAAGCTCGCTCTCATCGATATGAGCGAGCTTGTGAGTTGGCATAGGGTCGCTCCTACGTTCTCTTTCGCTTAACGCGACTTTCCCCTGAACACCCGCGTTCCGCCCTTCCCTGCCGTGCTGCGCGGCGCGGATCTCGCCCGCGGCTTGGCTTCGCCGCCGCCGAAATTATGCGGCCCCATTTCATCGTCGGTCGGCTTGTGCGGGCGATTGGCCGGCAGATTGGCGGCGCCTCCATATTTGCGTGGGCCCTTGTAGGCCCCGCCCGCCGCGTCGACGTCGCTCTGGCTCGCCATGGGGTCGTCGGCGATGGCAAGCTCGGCCGCTTGCAGGCGTTTCAATTCGTCGCGCAGCCGGGCGGCCTCCTCGAAATCGAGATCGGCGGCGGCGGCGCGCATGCGCTTTTCGAGGTCCGAAATGGTCGCCTTGAAATTATGCCCGACGAGCGATTGCGCCGCGAGCCCGGCGTCGACCGTGACATGATCCTGCTCATATACCGAGCCGAGAATGTCCTGGATGCCGCGCCGGATCGAGGCCGGCGTGATGCCGTGCTCAGCGTTATAGGCCATCTGCTTGTCGCGGCGGCGGCTGGTCTCGGCGATGGCGCGCGCCATCGAGCCCGTCGTCTGATCGGCGTAGAGAATGACCTTGCCGTCAACGTTGCGCGCGGCTCGCCCGATGGTCTGCACGAGCGAGGTCTCGCTGCGCAGAAAGCCCTCCTTGTCGGCGTCGAGGATCGCGACGAAGCCGCATTCGGGAATGTCGAGGCCCTCGCGCAACAGATTGATGCCGACGAGGACGTCGAAGGCCCCGAGCCTGAGGTCGCGGATGATTTCGATGCGCTCGATCGTGTCGATGTCGGAGTGCATATAGCGCACGCGCACGCCATGCTCATGCAGATATTCGGTCAGGTCCTCGGCCATTCTCTTGGTCAGCACGGTGACGAGGCTGCGATAGCCTTTCGCCGCGACCTCGCGCACTTCGCCGAGAAGATCGTCGACCTGCGTGCGCGCCGGGCGGATCTCGACCGGCGGGTCGATGAGCCCGGTCGGCCGGATGACCTGCTCGACGAAAACGCCGCCGGTGCGCTCCATTTCCCACGAGCCCGGCGTCGCCGAGACATGCACGGTCTGCGGGCGCATCGCCTCCCATTCCTCGAAGCGCAGCGGCCGGTTGTCCATGCAGGACGGCAGGCGGAAGCCATATTCGGCGAGCGTCGCCTTGCGCCGGAAGTCGCCGCGATACATGCCGCCGATCTGCGGCACGGTGACATGCGATTCGTCGGTGAAGACAAGCGCATTGTCGGGCAGATATTCGAACAGCGTCGGCGGAGGCTCGCCCGGACGGCGGCCGGTGAGATAGCGCGAATAATTCTCGATGCCGGCGCAGGAGCCCGTCGCCTCCAGCATTTCGAGATCGAAGGTGGTGCGCTGCTCGAGCCGCTGCGCTTCGAGCAGGCGGCCCGCGGCGTTGAGCTCGGCGAGCCTTTGCTTCAATTCGATCTTGATGCTCTTGATCGATTGCAGAAGCGTCGGCCGGGGCGTGACATAATGCGAATTGGCGTAGATCTTTACGAATTCGAGATCTTGCGTCTTCTTGCCGGTCAGCGGATCGAATTCGGAGATCGCCTCGATCGAATCGCCGAAGAAGTTGATGCGCCAGGCGCGGTCCTCATAATGCGCCGGAAACACGTCAACGGTGTCGCCGCGCACCCGGAACACGCCGCGCGAAAAATCGCCGGCCGAGCGCTTGTATTGCAGAGCGACGAGATCGGCGATGAGCTGGCGCTGGTCGATCCGCTCGCCCGCCTTCACCGTGAAGGTCATCGCCGTATAGGTCTCGACCGAGCCGATGCCGTAGATGCAGGAGACCGAGGCGACGATGATGACGTCGTCGCGTTCGAGCAGCGCGCGCGTCGCCGCATGGCGCATGCGGTCGATCTGTTCGTTGATCGAGCTTTCCTTCTCGATGTAGGTGTCGGAGCGTGGCACATAGGCTTCCGGCTGATAGTAATCATAATAAGAGACGAAATATTCGACGGCGTTGTTCGGGAAGAAGCTCCTGAACTCGCCGTAGAGCTGCGCCGCCAGCGTCTTGTTCGGCGCAAGGATCAACGCCGGGCGATTGGTGCGCTCGATGACCTTGGCCATGGTGAAGGTCTTGCCGGAGCCGGTGACGCCGAGCAGCACCTGATCGCGCTCATGCGCGGCGACGCCCTTGACGAGCTCGTCGATGGCCGAAGGCTGATCGCCCTTCGGCTCATATTCCGAGACGACCTCGAAGGAAACGCCGCCCTCCGATTTATCGGGGCGCAGCGGACGGTGCGGCGTCCACGGCTTTTTCGCGCGCAGGTTCGGATCGCCGCGCTCGAGCAGATCCTTGAGGGACTCGATGGTCGCCGCGGCACCGGAGAGGCCGGGCGGCTGATGCAGGGGCGCGGAGGCCGCGGGCTGCGGCTCGTCGGCGCCGTCCAGCCCGAGCGCTTCGGCGAGCTTGGCGTCGATACGCGAGACCGGCCCCGCCTCATAGGCGGCGGGCGCCTCGGAGACGCCAGAGGCGCCGTTCTGCGCGCGGTTCAGCGCCGGATTGAGCAGAGCGGCGAGATGCTCGTCGAGCGGCTTGACCTCGGGCTTCGAGGCTTTGGCGCGGGAAGCTCGAGGACTTTTCGCGGGCGGCGGCTTGGCAGGGGGACTGGGCATGGACCCAATATGGGGCGAATCGCAGCCCGATGAAACCTTGGCGGAACTGGAATTTGCCCGGGCGCTCTCTTTGCAAAGCGCTCGGCTTTTGCCGGGATTTTTTTGCCCCAGAGCAGGACGTGTTGGGGCGCCTGTCCCCAAGACGCGATAACGGCCAGTACGGACAGAGGCTCTGGATCCCACTCTGCAAGCGGGGAAAAGCGCTCGCGTGGGGCGGATCAGAGCCCCTCGATCACCACGCCCAGAAGCAGCGCCGCATAGGCGGCGGCGAGCACCCAGAAGCGGTGCGAGGACACATAGTGTCCAACGACCGGCACCCGCCAATACATCGTCGCGATGGCGAGGCCAGCGAGGGCGACCGACACGAGAAAAACCGGCAGGCCCGGCGGGGACAATCTGAAACGCATGGCTCGAGTCTCGAATGGGCGACCGGCCCGCAACTTAGCGAAACCAGCTTAACGAAAGATTCGGCCTGCAACGGCGCCCGCGGTCATGCGACTGCCGCCGCAGCGAAGGCGCCGAGGGCGGCGCCGGAGAAAAGCGCGAAATCATGCAGGGCGAGAAGGAGGCGTGGCGGCTCCCCCCGCGCTTGCAGCCATTGCGTCGCCCCAAGCGTCGCCAGCGACCAGCCACAGCCGCCGGCGATTAGCGCGAGATCGAAACCCGTGGTCGTGATTTGCACACGCGCGGCGAGACAGGCCAGCGTCAGCAGGAGGAGGCCGGCGATCGCCGTCATCGCGGGAGGCGGCCTCAATCCTGCCGCGCCAATCGCGGCGGCCGGCGCATACATGGCGAGAACATGCCAGGCGATGGCGCTCGAGGCTGCGCCGAGGCCGAGGCCGCAACCCGCCATCGCCAGAGGGGCGCCAGCCATCAGGGCCATCATGCCGAACCAGGCGAGCGCGGCCGCCGCCGTGACGATGGCAAAACCCCGCAATGAGATCCGGACTCCGCGAGCGCCGCCGGAAAGCTCCGGGCTGGCGGGCAAGGGAGCCGCCAGCGCCAGCACGCACAATTGGGCGAGTCCCGCGCCGATGAGCGCGCCGGCCGGGGCGAGAGGTCCGGCAACGGCCCCGGCAATCCTCACGACCGCCGGCGCCGCGACAGCCGCAAGGCTGGCGGAGCCGAGGACCAATGCGACGGCCCGCGGATTGGATCCCACAGAATGACGGTAGAACAGGCCAAACCCCTGCGCCGCGCCAAGCCAGAAGGCGGCGAGGCACAAAACCTCGAACTGCCCGTAAGCGATCGCCCAGGCGCCGATCGCCGCCCCGGCGGCGCCGAGGCTCGCGCCGAGCGCGAAGGCGGAGCGGCGGCCGAAAAGTCCGGTCAGAAAGGAGGCAGGAAAGGTCGAGACGGCCGCGCCCGCGAGCATCGCTATGACCGGCGCCGCGGCGGCGGTTTGCGCGGGCGCGAGAATGGCGCCGGCGATCGGCAAGGCGGCGAAGGCCAGCGCCTGCGCCAGAACGGAAAAGCTGAAACCTGCTGCGACCAGAGCCAGCGGCGCCGGTCCGACGGCGAGACCTTGTTCATCCGGCGCGTCGAAGTCGCAGGAACAGCTCAACAGGCCGGCGCGGCCGCGGCCGCGAATGGCGGTCATCGGGCGCAATTCATGGCGCGAGGTCGTCATCGGACAGAACGCGCACGGCGGCGCCGTCGAGGTCTTCATACTGGCCGCTGCGCAGCGCCCAGAGAAAGCCGGCAAGTCCCAAAAGACCCAGCCCGAGCGCGAGGGGAATGAGAAGCAGAAGGATGTTCATGGCCAAGCCTTCAGGGCGTCGCCTCATTCAGCCTGCTGCGCGAGGCGGCCGGCGCGCGACTCGCTCCAACCTCTCTCGGCGCGCCATTGGCGCGCAGCGCGTTGAGGGTGACGACGATCGACGAGCCGGACATAGCGGCGGCGGCAATCAGCGGCGTCGCCAGTCCGGCCATCGCAAGCGGCACCGCGACGAGATTGTAGAGGACGGCAAAGCCGAGATTTTCCCGCATCAGTTTCGTGGCGCGGCAGGAAATGTCAACGGCCGCCGCGACAGGCGCGAGGCGGTCGCCAAGAAAAAGCGCGTCCGCCGCCGCCTGGGCGAGGCCGGAGCCGGCGACCGGCGAGAGCGAGGCGTGGGCGGCGGCGAGAGCCGGGGCGTCGTTCATGCCGTCGCCGACCATGACTGCCTTGCGCCCCTCTGCCTTCAGCGTGGCGAGGAAGGCGATCTTGTCGGCAGGCCGCATTTCGGCGCGCCAGCAATCAACCCCAAGCGCCACGGCGCAGGCGCGGACGGCGGGCTCCGCGTCGCCCGAGAGGATCACGACCGAAAGGCCGCGCGCACGCAAGGAGGCGACCACCGTCGCGGCGTCGGGCCGCAGCTTCTGGCGGACGAGGAACAGGGCGGCCTCGGCGCCGTGACGAAACGCGATGAGCGACGCCTCGGGATGGGCGCGCCGGGCGCGCGAGGCTTCGTCCACAAGGCCGCAAAATTCCGGAGAGCCGAGGCGCGTCTCCATTCCTTCGATCGTGGCCCGCACGCCGGAGCCGGAAATTTCCTCGGCCTCCCCCAGGGGCGCCGCGCCCGACGCAAGTCCGGAAAGCGGGCGCGCCAGCGGATGATGGCTCGCGAGCGCAAGCCGCGCCGCGCGGCCGATAAGCGCGGGCGCGGCCTCGCCGAACGCCTCGACGCCGAGTTCCGGCAAGGTCAGCGTGCCCGTCTTGTCGAAGACGATCACGTCGGCCTCAGCGAGGCGTTCGATCGAATCGCCTGCGCCGATCAGAACTTTCGAGCGGAACAGCGCCCCCGACGCGACGACCTGGACGGCCGGAACGGCAAGCGCCAAAGCGCAGGGGCAGGTGATGATCAAGACCGCGATCGCCGTGATGATGGCGTCATGCGGCGAGGCGCCGGCGACGAGCCAGCCGATCGCTGTCAGGATCGCCATGGTGTGCACGATCGGCGCATAGAGCCGGGCGGCGCGATCGGCAAGCCGCAGATAGCGGGTCTTCTGCGCGAGCGCGCCCTCCATCAACCTTTCGATTTCGTCGAGCAGCGTGCCCGCTCCCGCGGCGCGAACGCGGATGCGCAAGACGCCGCTGAAATTCAGCGTGCCCGCGTAAACATCGTTTCCGGCCGCGACGGCGCGGGGCGCGGTTTCACCCGTGACGAGGCTTTGGTCGATTTCAGACGCGCCATCGAGGACGACCCCGTCGGCGGGGGCGCGCTCGCCCGGCCGGACCAGCACGATGTCGCCGCTCTTCAGCGCCGCCGCGGGAACGGAGGCAAGCTCGCCGTCGGCTTCGACGCGCAAGGCGGTCGGCGTCCGCAGGGCCGACAGATTGGCCGCGTAGGAGCGAGTCTTCCGCCGCATCGCCTGATCGAGATAGCGCCCGGCGAGCAGAAACACGAGCAGCATGATGGCGCTGTCGAAATAAGCATGCTCGGCGTGGCGCGCGGTCTCGACCACCGACATCGTCAGGGCGAGCAGCACCCCGAGCGAAATCGGCACGTCCATGTTGAGTGAGCGCGCCCGCAGCGCGCGGATGGCGCTGCGGAAAAACGGCTGCCCGGCGAAGGCCGCGGCCGGGAGCACGAGGAGGCCGGAGAGGCCATGGAAGAAGTCTCGCGTCTCCGACGTGATGTCGCTGACGTTGCCGGCCCAGACCGCGATCGACAGCAGCATGATGTTCATGGCCGCGAAAGCCGCCACGGCGAGGCAGCGCAGAAGCCAGCGCGCCTGGGCGGCCTCGACGTCCTCCTCGCGCGTGTGCGGCGCTAAGGGGTGGACCCGATAGCCAAGGCCGGCAAGACGGCCGCCAATGCAAGCCGGATCGAACTCGCCGCTCCATTCGATCGAGAGGCGCCGCTCGGTGAAATTGACCCGCGCCTGGGCCAGGCCCGGCAGGGTCGCGAGCGCCGATTCGATTGCGTAGATGGAATCCGCTCCGTCGATCCCCTCGACAGCGAAGTCCATCCGCGCCGAACCGTCGTCGAGACGCCGGATAAAAGAGGAAAGGTCGAGCGCCTCAGCCATGATTTTATCTTGTTGCATGCCGCCGGTCCGCTGGGACCGCATATTTTCAGTTGCCGCGCCTCGCACTCGGCGCAAGGCTCCTCACGGGCCGACCCTCCCGCGGGCCGGGGCGAGGAGCGCCCTCGGGCGAGCAGCGTTTCCGAACAGGCTTGCGACCCGCGGCACGGCGGATCAAACGCCTAGCGAAGGCTGACGCGGTTGACTGACTTGAACAGCTGTTCGCCGTCGCGAGTCGCTTCAAGATTGACATCCCACTGACCCGGCCCGAGGTCGATGCGGCCCGCATAGATCCCGGGCGCGGATTCCGTCAGGATCACGTCCCTGTCGAGCTTCTTGTCGGCCGGCGAATCAAAGCCCGAGACGACGCTAAGTCCCGCGATGGGAGCGCCCGCCGAATCGAGGAAGCGGACTTCAATTGTCTCGCCGCCCCCGGCGTCGCGCGCGACATGCTCGGATACCTTCCAGGCGCGCTCGTCCTGCTGGCGGGCGGCGACAATGTCCTTCTCGTATGCAAGTCCATGTTCATAAGGACTGGGATCGGCGTCGCCCCGGAAAGTCGAGAGCGCGTAATAGGCCAAGAGCCCGTTGGCTGCGATGACGACGCCGAAACAGGCGATGGTAATCGCAAGAACCGTCCAGCCGGTCAGCCGGCGTCCGCCTTCCCCATGCGCCGCGTCGCGAAGGGTCATCGATCGTTCTCCCTGATTTTACGGCGCGAAGAAATTATCCGTCGCACGAGCGCTCTTGCCCGTCGCGACGTCGGTTATTTTCAGAACGAGCGGCTGACTCGCCGGCGGATTGGCGCCGGGCCGGAGAGCGACGAGAACGCGCAATTCGCGAATCTGATCCGGCCCCGTCTCGATGACGGGCGCGCCGCTCCCGGCGGTCTCGACGCCGACGACGCTGATCTCGGCGCCGGCAGGCCGCTCGACCTCGATCGTGAAGCGGCGCGGGGCGGATTCGCGATTGATGATATGCGCGGTGAGGGCGTTGCGGATCGACCCATCGGCAGTCGTCACGAACATCGGATTGCGATCGTGCATGGCGTTGACGCTCATGTCCTGCCGCCCGATGAGGGTTGCGAGCATCACCGCGCCGACGACCACGATGACGGCCGCATAGAAGACGGTTCTGGCGCGGAGGAGTTTGAACTTTGTGGGCTGGCCGGCCATGCGGCGGGCGACATTGACGTCGGTGTCATAGGCGATCAGCCGCGTTGGCCGGTCGACCTTCTTCATCACGCTGTCGCAGGCGTCGATGCAGAGCCCGCACTGGATGCAGCCGAGGTTCGGTCCGTTGCGGATGTCGACTCCGGTCGGGCAGACCGCGACGCATTGGCCGCAATCGATGCAGTCGCCAGCCGGCTCACCGCGCGCCCGCATGAGGTTCGATTTCTTCAGCGAGATCCGCGGTTCGCCGCGGTCGAGGCGATAGGTGACGTTGAGCGCGTTCTCATCCGTCAACGCCGCCTGGATGCGCGGCCAGGGGCACATATAAAGACAGACCTGCTCGCGCATGAAGCCGGCGAGCACGTAAGTCGTCGTGGTCAGAATGCCGATCCAGATCCACGCAACCGGCGCGGCCTGAAGGGTGACAAGTTGATGCACGAGCGTCGGGGCGTCGTTGAAATAGAGCACCCAGGCGCCGCCCGTCCACCAGGCGATCAAAAGCCACGTCGCATGCTTCAGGAATTTTTCCCGCACGCGCTGCGCGGTCCAGGGCCCGGCGTCCTTCGCCATGCGTTCGCGCCGGTCGCCTTCGAACAGACGCTCCGTCCAGAAGAACAGATCGGTCCAGACGGTTTGTGGACAGAGATAGCCGCACCACACGCGCCCGGCGAGCGCGTTCATAAGGAACAGGGTCATCGCCGCGAGGATCAGTAGTCCGGTCAGGTAATAGACTTCCTGCGGCCAGATCTCGATAAAGAAGAAAAAGAATTTGTGGTGCGTGAAATCGACCAGCACGGCCTGGTTCGGCGCCGACGGGCCGCGGTCCCAGCGCACGAAGGGTAGGAAGTAATAAATGCCCAGCGTGACGAAGAGGATGATCCACTTGATTCTGCGATAGACGCCGTCAACCTTCTGCGGATAGACCTTCGGAGCGGCCGCATAGAGCGGGATGTCGTCCGGAAGATCGTCGCTAGCGCGGATCTGGGTCATTCAAGTTACTCGATAGATCGGCCGGCGGCTTATTTGCCGCCGCCCAGAGTGTGCACGAAAACCGTCAGCGCCTTGATCGTCGTCGGATCGAGACGGCCGCCCCACGCCGGCATGACGCCGCCGCCGCCAACTTCCACGCGGTGCATGATGTCCGCCTTGGTCGGCCCGTAGAGCCAGACCTTCGTCGTCAGATTCGCCGCGCCGAGGTCGATATTGCCCTTGCCGTCCTCGCCATGGCAAGGCGCGCAATTGTCGAGGAACAATTGCTTGCCCGCGGCGATGTCGGCGCCCTGGTCCGGCGCATTGCCCGACAGCGTACGGACGTAATCGGCGATCTGCGAGATCTGATCCTTGGTCAAAAGACCGTCGCGGCCGAATGCCGGCATCATCGACTGATGCGTCTCGGGATCCGCCATCCAGCGGGCGCCATGGGTGATCGTCGTCTGGATCTGCTCGAGCGTCCCGCCCCACAGCCAGCGGTCGGCGTTGAGATTCGGATAGCCGCGCGACCCCTGCCCGCCTGCGCCGTGGCAGGGCGAGCAGTTCTGCGCGAAAGCGGCGGCGCCCTCGGCCCGCGCGAAGGCGAGAAGTTCCGGCGACTTCTCGATCTCCTGCAGCGAGGCCGCGCCAAGTCTTTCGTTCATCGCATTGCGCGACGCGCGCAAGGCGTCGAGCTCCTTGACGACGGCGTCGCGCGAATGCCAGCCGAGCAGGCCCCGCGTTCCGGCGGGACCGATCGGCCAGGATGGATAGACGATCTGGTACAAGATCGCCCATATGATCGTGCCGTAAAAGCTCCAGAGCCACCAGCGCGGCAGCGGCGTTTCGAGTTCCGAAATGCCGTCCCAGTTGTGGCCGGTCGTGGTCTTGCCGGTCGCGGCGTCGAATTCGCCAGCGTGTGCATGGTCTGCCACGGATCAATCCTCTCTCAGCGGAATGCGGGCGGCTTCATCAAACGCGGCGCGCTTCGACGGCAGCAACGCGTAGACGACCACGATGACGAATATGAGCCCGAAATAGGCGAGGCCCCAGGATGCGGCGAACTCACGCAATATCTCATATGTCGACATGGCCGCGCCTCACCTTATGTTGGCTTTGTCGTCAAACAGTTTGAAGTCGATCGCTGTGCCAAGCTGCTGCAGGTAAGCGATGACGGCGTCAGCTTCGGTCAAGCCATGCCCGGCGCCGAGGTCGTGAGCGACCGCCTTCGGATAGCGCGCCTGCAGGCCGGCGACGTTCGGGTCGTCAGGGGTCGCCTGCGCTTTGAGATCGTCCTGCGCCTTGTCGATCATTTCCTGCGTATAGGGCACGCCGACCATCGCGAGCGTCTTCATGTTCGCGGCGATATGCGAAGCGTCGAGAGGAGTCTGCTCGAGGAAGCCATAGGACGGCATGATCGAGGCCGGCACCACCGAGCGCGGATTGCGCAGATGATCGCGCTGCCAATCGTCCGAATATTTTCCGCCGATCCGGGCGAGATCGGGTCCGTTGCGCTTCGAACCCCACTGGAAGGGATGATCGTACATGCTCTCGGCGGCCAGCGAATAGTGGCCGTAGCGTTCGATCTCGTCGCGCAGGGAGCGAATCATCTGCGAATGACAGAGATAGCAACCTTCACGCACATAGATGTCGAAGCCGGCGAGCTCCAGCGGCGTCTTTGGCCGAACGCCGTCGACCTTTTCAATGGTGCTCTTCAGAAAGAACAATGGCACGACTTCGACGAGACCGCCGATGGAAATCACGATCAGGATGCCGATCACGAGAGCGATCGAATTCTTTTCGAAGATCGCATGGCGATCCCATAGCGAGGGTTTTGGCGGATGGCTTGGGCTGGCGGAGGACACGATTTTCTTTCTCCTACTCGGCCGGGGCGAGACGGGCGCCCGAAGGTCTTGCTTCCGGAACTGCGGAGGCGTCCGGCGAGACGATCGTCTTGTAGAGGTTGTAGGCCATGATGACACCGCCGACGAGGAAGAGGAATCCACCCAAGGCGCGGATCACATACATCGGATGCATCGCTTCAACGGTTTCGATGAAAGAATATTCAAGGAAACCGAACGGCGTGTAGGCGCGCCACATCAGACCTTGCATGATGCCGGCGACCCACATCGACGAAATGTAGAAGACGATGCCGATGGTCGAGATCCAGAAGTGCCAGTTGACCAGCTTCAGCGAGTAAAGCCCGCGCCGGTTCCACAGCCACGGCACCATGCAATAGAGCGCTCCGAAGGAGACGAAGCCGACCCAGCCAAGGGCGCCGGAATGCACATGGCCGATGGTCCAGTCGGTATAGTGGCTCAGCGAATTGACGGCCTTGACCGACATCAGCGGGCCCTCGAAGGTCGCCATTCCGTAAAACGCGATCGAGAGGACGAGCATGCGCAGAACGGGGTCGGTCCGCAGCTTGTCCCAGGCGCCGGAGAGCGTCATCATGCCGTTGATCATGCCGCCCCAGGACGGCATCCAAAGGATGATCGACATGGTCATGCCAAGGGTCTGCGCCCAGTCCGGCAGAGCCGTATAGTGCAGATGATGCGGACCGGCCCAAATATAGAGGAAGATCAGAGCCCAGAAATGGATGATCGACAGCCGGTAGGAATAAACCGGCCGCTCCGCCCGCTTCGGGATGAAATAATACATCATGGCGAGAAAGGCCGCCGTCAGAAAGAAGCCGACGGCGTTATGGCCATACCACCATTGGATCATCGCGTCCTGCACGCCGGACCAGAGGATGTAGGATTTCGGCGAGAAGATCGAGACCGGGATCGCCGCGTTGTTGCCGAGAACCAGAACCGCGATGGTAAGGATGAAGGCCAGGTAGAACCAATTGGCGACATAGATATGCGGCTCGGCTCGCCTCATGACCGTGCCGAGGAAGACGAGAAAATAGGTGACCCAGGTCGCGACGAGCAGCAGGTCGGCGTACCATTCGGGCTCGGCATATTCCTTCGAATGGGTGATGCCGAGGAGATATCCGGTGCCGGCCACGACGATAAAGAGATTATAGCCGAGAACGACGAACCACGGGGCGATGTCGCCGACGAGCCGGGCGCGGCACGTGCGCTGCACCACATACAGGGAGGTGGCGATCAGCGCATTGCCGCCGAAGGCGAAGATCACCGCCGAGGTATGCAGCGGCCGCAAGCGGCCGAAGTTGAGCCACTGGTTGAGATTAAGCGCCGGATAAGCCAACTCGAGGGCGGCATAGAGCCCGATGGCGAAACCCGCGATTCCCCAGACGATCGACGCGATCGTCGTGAATTTGACGGGGCCGAAATTGTAGTTCGGGCGCCCGTCGATCATCAACGGCGGGGGAGCAGCCTCCCGGCTTTGATAGCGCCGATAGATCGCGAAGACGCCAAGGGCGCTGGCGATCGCGTAGAGGACCATGTGGAAAGCATAGCCCGGGGTCCAGGCCTTGATCGCCACGAAAGCGGTCAAAAGCGCCGTGACGGCGAGGGCGGCTCCTACGCCAACCTCCCCAAATCGCAGGCTTTTTTGGGGAGAAAGCGTTTGTGCCATTGAAGCGCCCTGTTCGCTGTTTGCGCCATCGTTCTTGCAGCCGGCCGACCGTGTGCGACGCCAAGCTGGTGGAGAGACTTTAGAAGAAATCCTCGAAAAAGGACAATGCTTCGGACCAATAAAATTGCGCTAAAATGTCGCCGCACAGCTTCCGCTTGCGCTTGGGCACAAAGCCTCAGACGGCTCGGTCTCGCGATCCGCCTGAGGCCTGAATTGCTTTCTTTATCAATTGATTATAGAACCGCGAAGTTCGAAGACCGGCGGCGGCGGGTTACGCGAAAGAAGAACAGCGATCCTGCAGTCTTCACTCCGGACCCGCGCCTCAAGTCCTACCCGCCCGAAGGCCTACGCTCCCTCGATCCGGATCCTAAAAGATCCATCGCGCCAAGGCGGCGTACCGCCTCCCTGGTCAGCGGATCGAGTCCTTCGCCTCCGTTTTCCATATGCGTCAGGATTTTCGCCCTCATGCTCGGATCCCAGAATTTCGCAAGGTGGCTGGCGACGCCATCAGCCGGCTCTATGCTTTTCTGCGCCGCGAAATATTTGGCGATCTGATTGGCCATATAGATCAGTTTATGGATCAGTTTGTCAGGCGACATTGGCGTTTGCCCGGTCGATCATGCGCTCTGGATGGGTGAAAAGTTCGAAGTCCCCGCCGCGCGCGACGGCGACGACGGCGATGCCGCAAGCTTCCGCGAGCCGGATGGCCGCCGCGGTCGGGGCCGACACGGCGACAAGCACCGGCGCCTTCATGCGCGCCGCTTTCTGGATCAGCTCGATCGAGACCCGGCTCGTCAGCAGCAACAGACCTTCGGCGGCGCAAAGGCCGCCGCGGCGAAGCGCGCCGGCGAGCTTGTCGAGGGCGTTGTGGCGCCCGACGTCTTCGCGCAACGCGACAAGACCCTGGGTGGGCGTCCAGAACCCCGCTGCGTGCACGGCATGCGTCTGCGAATGCAGAGTCTGGCCGAAGGGAAGCGCCTGCATGGCGCGCACCACGTCGTCCGGCGTGAAGGTCAAGCTGCTGGCGACCGGAGGAGCGCAGCGCACAGCCTCCTCCAAACTCTCAATGCCGCACAAGCCACAGCCCGTCGGCCCCGCCATGCTGCGCCGGCGCGCCGAATAGGCGTTCGCTCTTTCATCGGGCAGCCAGGCGCGGAGTTCGACGCCGAGCTGCGTCGGGACGATGTCGAGCCTCAAAATATCGCCAGAACTCTCGATCAGTCCCTCGTTGACGGCGAAGCCGACGGCGAAATCCTCGAAATCGGCCGGCGTCGCCATCATGACCGCATGGGTCAGGCCATTGAAAGTGAAGGCGATCGCCGTCTCCTCCGGGACCATGCGAACCGAGGCTACAAGTCCGCCGCCCCGCTCGGCAAGGCAGGACACGCGGGCGACAGGCGCCGGCGCTTCCGCCTCGAAGAGAGCGTCGCAGTCGAGACTGGTCATTCCGCGGCTTCCACCGTCTGACCGATGCGGCGGCTGTGTTCGGCCTGCTTGCGATAGCTCTCCTGCCAGTCGCTCGGACCGTTCGAACGCGAAACTTGCACCGCCGTCACCTTGAATTCCGGACAATTCGTCGCCCAATCGGAGAAATCGGTCGTCACGACATTGGCCTGCGTCGTCGGGTGATGGAAGGTCGTGTAAACGACGCCCGGCGCGACGCGGTCCGTAATCAGCGCGCGCAAGGTGGTCTCGCCGGCGCGGCTGCGCAAGCTCACGCATTCGCCGTCTGCGATCCCGCGCTGCTCGGCGTCATGCGGATGGATTTCGAGACGATCCTCCGGATGCCAGGCGACATTCTCAGTTCGCCGCGTCTGCGCGCCGACATTATAATGACTGAGGATCCGGCCGGTCGTCAGCAGCAGCGGGAACCGCGGTCCGGCGCGTTCGTCGCTTGCGACATATTCCGTGATGACGAACTTGCCCTTGTGGGCGGCAAAGCCCCCGATATGCATCACAGGGGTGCCCTCTGGCGCGGCTTCATCGCAAGGCCATTGCACCGAGTCGAGTTCATCGAGCTTGGCGTAGGAGACGCCGGCGAAACTCGGCGTCGTCCGCGCGATCTCGTCCATGATCTCGCCCGGGTGGGCGTAGTTCATCTCGAAGCCCAGGGCGTTAGAAAGCAGCTGTGTGATTTCCCAGTCGCCATAGCCGTTTTTCGGGCTCATCACCTTGCGCACGCGCTGGATGCGCCGCTCGGCGTTGGTGAAGGTGCCGTCCTTTTCAAGGAAGGTCGAGCCCGGCAGGAAGACATGGGCGTAATTGGCGGTCTCATTCAGGAACAGATCCTGAACAACGACGCATTCCATCGCCTTTAGCCCGGCGGCGACATGATGCGTGTCGGGATCCGACTGCAGAATGTCTTCGCCCTGAATGTAGATGCCCAGGAATGCGCCTTCGACGGCGGAATCGAGCATGTTCGGGATGCGCAGGCCGGGCTCATGGTCGATCTCGACGCCCCACAGGCTTTCATAGACCTCGCGCGTGCCGTCGTCGGACACATGCCGGTAGCCTGGGTACTCGTGCGGGAAGGAGCCCATATCGCACGCCCCCTGGACATTGTTCTGACCCCGCAACGGGTTGACGCCAACCCCCGGCCGGCCGAGGCTTCCCGTCGCCATGGCCAGATTGGCGATGGCGAGCACCGTGGTCGAGCCCTGGCTGTGCTCGGTGACCCCGAGGCCGTAGTAGATCGCGGCATTGCCGCCCGTTGCGTAGAGGCGCGCCGCGCCGCGAACGAGATCGGCGGGAACGCCGGTCGCCTTTTCCGTCGCCTCGGGGCTATTGCGGGGCTCGGCGACGAAGGCAGCCCAATCCTGGAACTCCGACCACTCGCAGCGCTCCCGCACGAAAGCCTCGTTGACGAGACCTTCCGTCACGACGACATGCGCGAGCGCGGTCAGTAGGGCGACGTTCGAGCCCGGCTGCAAAGGCAGATGGTAGTCGGCCTCGACATGCGGCGTGCGGACGAGATCGATCCGGCGCGGGTCGACGACGATGAGTTTCGCCCCCTCGCGCAGTCGCTTCTTCATCCGCGAGCCGAACACGGGATGAGCGTCCGTCGGATTGGCGCCAATGATCATCACGACGTCGGTGTCGTCGATCGAGTCGAAATCCTGCGTTCCGGCCGAGGTGCCGAAGGCCGTTCCCAGGCCGTAGCCGGTCGGCGAGTGGCAGACCCGCGCGCAGGTGTCGATGTTATTATTGCCGAAAGCGCCGCGGATGAGCTTCTGGACGAGATAGGTCTCTTCATTGGTGCAGCGCGACGAGCTGATGCCGCCGACAGCACGCCTTCCATAGGTCGCCTGGATGCGCTTGAACTCGGAAGCCGCATGGGCGATCGCCTCCTCCCAGGAGACCTCGCGCCACGGCTCATCGATCGAGGCGCGGATCATCGGGTTGAGGATGCGGTCGCGATGGTTCGCATAGCCCCAGGCGAAGCGGCCCTTGACGCATGAATGGCCGTGGTTCGCCTTGCCGTCCTTATACGGCATCATGCGGATGAGCTCCTCGCCGCGCATTTCCGCCTTGAAGGTGCAGCCGACGCCGCAATAGGCGCAGGTGGTGACGGCCGAATGCTCAGGAAGGCCGATTTCTATGACCGATTTTTCCATCAGCGTCGCGGTCGGGCAAGCCTGCACGCAGGCGCCGCAGGAGACGCATTCGGATTCGAGGAAGGGCTCGGCCTGACCGGCTGATACGCGGCTTTGAAAGCCCCGCCCGTCGATCGTCAGCGCGTAAGTGCCCTGCACCTCCTCGCAGGCGCGCACACAGCGGTTGCAGACGATGCATTTTGTCGGATCATAAGTGAAATAGGGATTCGACTCGTCCTTGCCTTCGTCAAAATGGTTCGCGCCCTCATAGCCGTAGCGGACCTCGCGCAGGCCGACGGCGCCCGCCTGGGTCTGCAATTCGCAATCGCCATTGGCGGCGCAGGTCAGGCAATCGAGCGGATGGTCGGAGATATAGAGCTCCATCACCCCCTTGCGCAGCGCCTTGAGCCGGGGCGTCTGCGTTCTGACGACCATGCCCGGCGCGACCGGCGTGGTGCAGGAGGCCGGCGTGCCGTTGCGCCCTTCGATCTCGACGAGGCAGAGGCGGCAGGAGCCAAAGGCTTCGAGCGAATCGCTCGCGCAGAGCTTCGGAATCTCCGTGCCCATCTCCATGGCCGCGCGCATGATCGACGTGCCCTCCGGCACGGCAATCTCGACGCCGTCGATCGTCAGCGTCGCCATTTTTTCCGATTTCACGGCCGGCGTGCCGTAATCGATCTCTTTGATCAAAGACATGGCGATCCTCACTCAGCCGCAAGCGCGTTGCGCGGCGTAAAATCTTCCGGGAAATGGCGAAGAGCGCTGAGCACCGGATAGGGCGCAAAGCCGCCGAGCGCGCAAAGCGAACCGAATTTCATCGTCTCACAGAGATCTTCGAGAAGCGCGATATTTTCAGCCGGCTTGATCCCGGCGATAATCCGGTCGACGGTTTCGACGCCTCGTATCGAGCCGATGCGGCAGGGGGTGCATTTGCCGCAACTTTCGATCGCGCAGAACTCCATCGCGAAGCGCGCCATCTGGGCCATGTCGACCGTGTCGTCGAAGACGACAAGGCCGCCGTGGCCGATCAACCCGTCGCGGGCGGCAAAGGCTTCATAGTCGAACGGCGTGTCGAACAGCGAGACGGGGAAATAGGCGCCGAGAGGTCCACCGCACTGGACCGCCCTGACCGGACGGCCCGACGCCGTTCCGCCGCCGATATCCTCGACAATTTCGCCGAGCGTGAGCCCGAAGGCTGTCTCGAACAGGCCGCCGTAACGCACGTTGCCGGCGATCTGCAACGGCATCGTTCCGCGCGAGCGTCCCATACCGAAACCTGCATAAAACTCGGCGCCCTTGTCGAGAACCGTCGGAACAGCGACCAGCGACAGCACATTGTTGACGATCGTCGGGCGCCCGAAGAGGCCCTTATGCGCCGGCAGCGGGGGCTTTGCCCGCACGATGCCGCGCTTGCCCTCGAGGCTGTCGAGAAGCGAGGTCTCCTCGCCACAGACATAGGCGCCAGCGCCCATGCGCAATTCGAGCTCAAAGGCGTGGCCCGAGCCAAGAACGTTCGGCCCGAGATAGCCGGCCTGCCTGGCGACGACCAGGGCCTCCGAGAACGTGCGCGCGGCGTGCGGATATTCGGAGCGGCAATAGACATAGCCCTTCGACGCGGCGACAGCGACCGCGGCGATCGTCATGCCCTCGATCAAGGCAAAGGGATCGCCTTCCATGATCATGCGGTCGGCGAAGGTGCCGCTGTCGCCCTCGTCCGCATTGCAGACGACATAGCGCCGGTCAGCTGGCGCGTCGGCCACGGTTTTCCATTTGATTCCGGTCGGAAAGCCCGCGCCGCCGCGTCCGCGCAGGCCGGATTTGGTGACTTCGGCGATAATCGCGGCGGGACCGATCTCGATCGCGCGCTTGAGGCCGCGCCAGCCGCCATGTGCGGCGTAATCCTCCAGCGACACCGGATCGATCAGGCCGCAACGCGCGAAGCTGAGACGGGTCTGGCGGATGAAAAAAGGGTGGTCCTCGACCTTGCCGATCCGCCGGGGATGCGCGCCGCCCCGCAACAGCCCGGCGTCGAGAAGCGAGGCGACCTCGGCGGGCTTGACCGGACCGTAGCCGATGCGCCCCTCCGGCGTCTCGACCTCGATCAGCGGCTCGAGAAAGAGCATGCCGCGCGAGCCGGTGCGCACGATATCGACGGCGAGGCCCCGGCTTTGCGCCTCGGCGGCAAGTCTCGCCGCCACCTTGTCCGCGCCGACGGCGAGCGCCGCTACGTCCTTCGGGATAAAAATCCGGGTCATGCGCGCACCGCTTCGACGGCTTCGACAAGGCTTTCTTCATCGAGTCGCGCCATCGGCTCTCCGTCCAGCAACGCCGAGGGCGAGGAGGCGCAAAGGCCGAGGCAATAGACCGGCTCGATCGTCAGGCTTCCGTCGGCCGTTGAACCGTTCCAGTCAACGCCGAGCTTGGTCAGAAGGTTGCGCGCCAGCGCCTCGCTGCCCATGCTCTGGCAGGCCTCGCCGCGGCAGAGCTTCAGCACGTGGCGCGCGGCGGGCGCATGGCGGAAGTCATGGTAGAAGGTGATCACGCCATGCACTTCGGCGCGAGTGAGATTGAGCGCTTCCGCGATGAGCCGCGCGGCGCTGTCGCCGACGTACCCGAATTCCTCCTGCAACGCATGAAGGATCGGCAGCATCGGGCCTTCCATTTCCGCGTGTTCGCGGATGATCTCTTCGGCGCGCTTGGCGTTCCATGTGGCCGCGTGAGCCATTCATCCCATCCAAATTGTGTTTCTTGGAGCGGTAAGGTGCCGTGACACGATCCAAAGGTCAATGCTCACATTCTGTCGCCCAATAGACAATTTCTATTGGTTCACCCTCAAATTCTTTAAGGCGAAGCGCGAAGCCGTAGAGGCCGACGTCACGCTCTCGGGCGGCCGCTCCCAGTTCATCGCTCTCGAGGCGGAGAGCCATGGCTCGACATCAATCAGGAGCGTCACCATGCCTATATGGGCTACGTCGGCATGGAGGAGCTCGTCAAGGAGATCGACAAGACGCTCTACAATCCGGTGTGGGAGCAGGCGCGCCGCGCAGAGGCGGGCGACGAGGCGATCTTGATCCGCCACGGCCACGCCGCCGTGCGGCCCGTGCCAATCAAGGCTACGCCGGACTGCAGATCTCGCAAGGCGACTGTTTCGCCTATGAAGCCGCGAAAGAAAAAAACAGGACCTTAGCCATATTCCCCCTAGCGGCGAACACAGCCGCAGTAGCGGGAACGCGGCAAGCGACATCGGCATCGTTACCGGCCTTTGGCCTCAAACCCCGGTGGCGCATGCTCCCACGGGTAACCCCTCGCCGCCTTCTCATAGGCGAAGCGATACAAAGCGCGCATGTATCGCTGGTCGAAATCTTCCTGATGCTCCGCCTGAAAATCGTCGCCGATATAAGCGACGTTGAAGTCTGCGCCAGCGCGTTGCACCTCCAGATAAATCCGATAGAGATCGCCGACGCCCATATAGTCTATCATCATCAAGACAGCCTTTCTGGCAATCGGAAGCGTTGCCCGCTCCACCTCGCTCCATTCGGGTGTCAGGCGGGCATTGTGAATGATGTATGTGATGTAGGTATTTCGGCGGAACCCGGACTTTTCCTGGGCGATGCTCACGTCGAGAACGGGCGGAATAAGAATCGCCTGGCTGACCGCGCCGCCATCGACATGCATTTCCTGATAGGATTTGCCATTGACTTCGACGTCGAACAACACCGGTGGGAACGCCCCTGGTATGGATGCGGACGCGAGCAGGATCCGACGGACAAGGTCGGCTGCGCCTGAGCTGCGCCTGGATGGCCGCTTGCGGCGATCGCTCCGATGTTCCATAGGACTGGCAGACCGGCGTCGATATCGGTCGTTTGGATCAGCAGGAGTCGTCCTTTCTCGTATTCGGCGGCAATCTTCGCGAGAATCGCCTGGTCGACATAGTGCGAAATCGTTTCAAACAACGGACTCGTGTCGGCCAACGCGTCCTCCACAAGCGCGGCGACGGGTAGGAACCGCTTCCCAAAAACCTTCGATGGGCGGATGTTGGTGTAAACCTCGGTCAGAGCCGCGTCATATTCAGGGCCAAGGAAGGCGAACGGCGCGGTCAAGGCGCCGGTGCTTACTCCGGTGACGAGCTTGAACTTCGGACGGTCGCCGCGCGCCGTCCAACCGATGAGCAGCCCAGCGGCAGAGGCGCCGTTGTCTCCGCCTCCGGAGAGCGACAGAAAATACGCGGTTGGCGAAAAGGTCGCTTCGGCTAACGGCAAGGCTTTTGGCTTCGCGAACGAGCGCTCGCTCTTGTTCGGCTGACATCGCCTCCGGGTCATCGCCGAAAAAGCGCGCATTCCGCAGGCCAAGTACGATCGCATCACGATGTTCGGAAGCCGGCACAGAAGTGCGACGTTCGAAGTTGGCGCAGGCGGATGGCAGCAGGACGCATACCGTCAACACGGTGGCGCGAATGAGGTTTTGCCACATCCGACGGCGTGAACTGAATTCGCTTGCGCTCCGCATGAAGGCCATGTTGACGCTGGGATCGCCACCTTCCGTGCAAAGAAATGATCATCCGGCCTATGCCGATACGGGCGACCCGACGAGCTACCGGCCGCGAGGTTGCTCGGCCCAGCGCGCGCGTGCTGGGCCCAAGCGTGGTCGGCTTCGACATCGAGCGCCATGTTTATGCTCGGCCCAGCGCGCGCGTGCTGGGCCCAAGCGCAAAGCTCGACACGCGCGAACCCTCTGCCAGAGCGGCGCGCGTAATCTTTGCGGTTCAGTAGGCGTGGCGGCGGGATGTCCGGCGAGCGGTGCGGCGAGCCGAACGATGGGTCATCCCTACGGCAGTGACCGCCTTCTCCACATATCCGTTGGACGCGATAAATTCCGTGCTGGCTCTCGAGTAGTTCGCTGGGGCTATCGCCTCCGCGCGCGTGCAGAGACTGATTGCCAGCGCCGCTCCCAATACCGTGGCAGCGAGCCCAGAAACGATTTTCATCGTCATCGCAAGTCTCCTCCCCTTAAGGCATTTCATGCCTGGTTAGCTCGGCCCTGGAGGCGATTTCATGAAAACTCAGGTCGAAGCCCCTTATCGTTCGCCCCCGCCAGACACTATTCAGCCGTTCCCTGCGCGTGGCCGCCGTGGACCCGGCAGGAACGGCCAGTTTGTGCCCATTCCAACTCGTAAAGCAAGCAGGTCGTCACGGCGTCAATCAGCATCGCATGCGCCGCCTTAGCGTCCGGACTCTAGGCGAGCCGCTGCGCAGCGCGGCTTTGTTCTCTTCGCCTTTGGACAAGAACGTCGAGAACAAAGCCGCGCTGATCCACGGCGCGCCAAAGCCGGTACGGCTTTCCGGCGATGGAAATGACGACTTCATCCAGATGCCGTCTGTCGCCGCCCATGCGCCGAGCAAAGTTTCGCGCGGATAAAATACGCAACAACAAATTACTATAGAACACTTTTAATCATATTTGATAGGAAGAGACCATCATCGACATCGTACTAGTGCAGCTCGACCATCGCGTTAGTGTAGTTGTTAGCTGAATGGTTTTGATGTATATTATTATGACCACCCGGAAAATGAAGTCACGGCTAACCTATAGCAGTGCGACTTGGCGGCGCGGGCCGATCTTTGTGGTTTCGCGCCATTGTGGGAGGTTCCAATGTTCAAAATCGTTGTGCTTGCCCTGGCGACCTTTTTCATTGCCGGGTCTTCGCTCGCCTATGCGCAGGCCGCCGCGCCGGCGGAAGAGCGCTTTACCGCAGCGGATTGGAATGCTTTGACCGATGCGCGCATTGGCGTGGTCAAGGCTGCATTGCAGCTGAAGCCTGACCAGATGAAATATTGGCAGGCCATCGAGGACGCCATCCGCGCCAGGGCGACGATGAGGCAAGAACATATCGCGGCTCTCAAGGCGCGGGTTGCCGAAAAGACCGGGTTTGACCCTGTCGAATTCATGCGTGCGCGTGCCGACTACATGGCTCAAAGAGCCGCAGCGCTGAAGAAGCTCGCCGAAGCGTGGCAGCCGCTCTACGCCACCCTTGACGCCGACCAGAAACGGCGCGTGCGTCTCGTCGCGATGCATGTCCTCCATGAGTTCAAGGAGGCTGCGATGAGTCGCCACGAAGAGGACGAGGACGAGGACTGAGGCCCGACGATTTTCCGACCGTAGGACAGGCGCGGGGATAGGCTTTGAGAGACTTGCCCCGCGAGCTTCCTGTAGCGCCTTTCAGTTTCCTCTTGCTGGTTTGCGGGCGGCGTGGCGCCAAGTCCTTCGCCGGGGCGATTCTCGCCGCCTATTTCGGCTTGTCTAGGAACTGGAGCACGCGGCTGTCGCCTGGAGAGCCCGCTGTCGTGCTGCTACGGCGCCACGGGGAGCGCCGGGACTACTGACCTGTACGCCGATGCTCACGTCGTTCCTGGCGACCGACGCGTCGCTCTTCACGTCGCTTTTGACGACCCAACCTGGACCATGCGCTCGCATTGTTTTGCGATCGGCCGCCTTGCGATGAGGCCGGAGGTTCGGGTGCGTTCGTCCGCGTTCTTAAGCGCGCAGCGTAACTCCGGGAGCTGCGACAAATCGCAGCCACCCAACAGTAGCCAACGGGACGGCGCTTGCGCGGTGCGGCGCGAGCAATGCGCCTCAGACCCGCTTCGTCTCCTCCGGCGAGGCGCGAGGCGGCCGACTTACGGCGGATATAGAATTAGGGGACGCCCCTGGCGCAGACGGATTGGCTCTTGCGCGCGCTCTTCGAACAGACCCGCCGAAGATTTTTTCCTGGTGGAGCTGGGGGGATTCGAACCCCCGACCTCTGCAGTGCGATTGCAGCGCTCTCCCATCTGAGCTACAGCCCCGTCCCCGCGCTGTTTACGCGAGCGCGCGGGGCAGCGCAAGCATGTTGCAGCGCCCCGCAGGAAAGGCCGGCGAGCGCGCCTTGCCAGTTCAGGCCAAGCCGCGTAAACGAAGGCGGCAGCCTGAGGCTTCGGAGTTCCTATGCGCGCGCTTCTCGACGTGATCCTACTCGTCCTCGATCTCTATGTTTACGTCGTGATCGCGGCGGTGATCATCTCGTGGCTGATCGCCTTCAACGTCATCAATACTTACAATGACGTCGTCCGCGCCATCGTCAGCGCGATCAACGCGCTGACCGAGCCTGTCCTGCGGCCGATCCGGCGGGCCCTGCCCAGTTTCGGCGGCCTGGACATTTCGCCAATTGTCTTGTTCCTCATCATTTTCCTAATTCAACGTATCATCGTGATGTACATTTACCCGAACGTCTTTTGAAACAGAGACTTGAATTCTGCGCCCTGGACCCGACGCGGCGACGCGCTCGTTTTATCCATCCGCCTGACGCCGAAGAGCGCGCGCGATGAAATCGGCGGCGTCGACCATCTCTCCGACGGCCGCCCCGTCCTGAAGGCGCGGGTGCGCGCCGCGCCGCAAGACGGCGAGGCGAACGCCGCCCTCCTGAGGCTGATCGCGAAATCCCTGCGCCTTCCGGCCGCCGCCGTCAGGCTCGAATCCGGCGCCACGGCAAGGCTCAAGACCCTGGTCGTGACAGGCGACCCCGAGGCGCTTGCCGCCGCTCTCGCAGACCTGATCCGCCCCGGCTGACGCCTTAGGAGCTGTGGACACTTAGCGCAGCCACAGGACGATGGCGGCGAGGGTGACGACGGCGAGATAGTTTCTGGCCGTCTTCTCGAAGCGGGTGGCGACGCGGCGGAACTGCTTGAGCTTGCTGAAGCAGCATTCGACGAGGTGGCGCTGGGCGTAGAGGTGCTTGTCCACCGGGTGCTTGCGAGATCGGGACGGATTGTTCGGGATCACCGCCACCGCGCCCTTCTCGGCGATCTTCTGGCGCAGGTGGTCGGAGTCGTAGGCCGTGTCAGCCATGACGATCTGGGCTGGGAGGCCTTCGATGAGCGGCGCGGCTTGGGGCGCATCGCCGCGGTGGCCGGCGGTGAGGCTGAACCGCACCGGGCAGCCCAAGCCTCGGACCGCCATGTGGATTTTGGTGCTCAGGCCGCCGCGAGAGCGGCCAATGGCCTGATCTTCAGGCCCCCCTTTTTCGCCCCCGCCGCATGCTGGTGGGCGCGGACGATGGTCGAGTCGACGATCAGGTACTCGAAGTCGGGATCGTCCGAGAGCGCCTCGAAGATGCGCCACCAGACCCCTTTGGCGCTCCAGCGACTGAACCGCCGCCAGACGCTGTTCCAGTCGCCGAACGGCTCCGGCAAATCCCGCCAGGGCGAGCCGGTGCGAACGATCCAGAGCACGCCTTCGACGAACATCCGGTTGTCCCGGCCCGTCGAGCCCTTCTGATCTGGGCGGCCGATGATCAGCGGCGCGATCCGCTTCCACTGATCATCGCTGAGCACCAAACGGTCCATCACGCCCAAGACTGCCCCCAAAAAGCAGTCTTGAATCACGCTTCGGAGTCGCAGGGAATCCTAAGAGTCCACAGATCCTAGAGCACGTTCCGAAAAAGTTGACCGACTTTTTCGACGAGAACATGCTCAAACCTGTTGATCTGGCGCGATTTCTTGACGACCGGATGATTCCATCCGGTCGGAAAGCGCGCTAGCCGCCGAGCCGGCTGAAGAAGTCCCAGATCGTCCGGGCGGCCTCGAAATCATTGCTGTGCGCGCCGCGCGAGGCGGTCTCCCCCCTGCTCAAATGGCCCGGAATCGAATGGCCGCCGCCTTCAACGCGCAGCGCCTCGACGGGAACCTTGCAACCGTTCAATTTGTCGAGATATGAGCGCGTGCCGTCATGCGGATCGCGATCCGGGATCGGCGTCGTCGTGCGGCCCTCGCCGCAACCCGCAGCCTTGCCAAAAATCGCCAGCGCCGCGTCGACGGACAGAACGTCGATCTTGGATTCGGGCAGCGCGGCCTTGCCGCCGGCATAGGGAATGAACGGATCGGCGGTGCCGACGATCATCAGGAGCGGCAGGGGCCGCGAGGGTCTGCAACTCGCCCCGAGGTCGGCGGGCGCCGCCGATATGACCGCGGCCGCGCCTGCGAAAAGCTGCGTACTGTCGCAGGCTAGCCGCAAAGCGGTGAAGCCGCCGTTCGAGACGCCGACCAGGAAAACCTTGCGGCGATCGACGAGCCCGTCGGCGACAAGTCTCGCAATCAGATCGCGGATGAAAACGGCGTCGCGCGCGGCCTCCGGTCCCGGCGCTTCGCTCCAGCGGCCGCCGAGGGGGTCGGGATAGACCAGCACCGGCCCCGCCGAGCTCGCCATCTCGTCGAGACCGAGCGAGTGCCTGACACGCTGGCCTTTCTCGCGGCTGGCGCGCAGAACAATCACGAGCGGCCGGCGCGCCTGCTTCAGACGGCGATGCTGGACCAGAATCGCCGTCCGCATCCTTTCGCCGGATTCGATCGAGATTCGTCCCGAGGCCGCTGCGGCGGGCTTCGACCAGACGACGAAAGCGCCGGCGAGCAGGGCGACGAGCGCCAGCCCCATCAGGCCGGCGACAGAGCCTCCCGGCGCGCGCGGCCTCGCCCCCCGCCCCCGCGGACATGCGCCGCGGCGGGCTGGGGAAAGTTCGTCGCCTCTGGCCATCATGCCTTCGCCCGCTGCCAATAACGTCTCCCGGACGGCTGTCTCGAGACCGGCCCGCGCGCTTGAGCGCAGGGCAAAGCCGCGTCGCGCCAAGCCCCGGCCGCTCATCTGTCTCCGCTTTGCGCGCGAATTGCCGCTTCGGCGGTCATTCTTCGCCTGCGTTCATCCGTTTTGCAACAACCAAAGCCCATTGGCTCTGGCCGCCTTTGGCGCCTTGGCAATTTTCCGTCCCGACTGCGTTGCCCGCCAAAGCGCTTTGCGTTAAGGGAAGAACAAGCGCATTTCACGCAGATTGGACCTGATCTTAATGACAGAGGTCGATTTCAAATCCGGTCGGCCGGAGGCGCGCCGGCCGCTTTCTCCCCATCTTCAGATCTACCGCCCCACCCTCACCATGATGATGTCGATCGCCCATCGCATCACCGGGGCCGCACTCTATGCCGGGACGCTCTTGCTGGCCTGGTATCTGATCGCCGCGTCGAGCGGTCCTGACGCCTTCGCGACCGCCTCCGCCGTCTTTAATGCCTTTATCGGCAAGCTCGTTCTTTTCGGATTCACCTGGGCGCTTTTCCACCATCTCCTCGGCGGCGTGCGCCACATCATCTGGGACTCGGGCTATGGGCTCGACGACCCAGAGCGCGAATGGCTCGCGCTCGGCACCCTGATCGGCGGCGGCGTGCTGACGATCGCCGTCTGGATCTGCGTGCTGACGCGCGCCTGAAACCCATCGCAGCTGCGACGCCGCGGCGCGGCGGCCCGCGGCCGCCGCCCGCCGCAATCGAAGGAGCCAATCCGTTATGGGCCATGATCCCGCACCGCAACGCGCTCCTGCGCGATTCCTCGGCTCGACGAAGTCCGGCACGAGCGACGCATGGGGAATGCATGTCACTTCGGTCGCTCTGATTCCGCTCGCCTTCGCTTTCGTCTGGGTGGCCCTGTCGCTGATCGGCAAGGATTACGCGGCGGCAAAGGCGACGCTCGCGCAGCCCGGCGCAGCGATCGTTCTGCTTTTGTTTATAAGCGCCGGCGTCTGGCACATGAAGACGGGCATGCAGTCGATCATCGACGATTACATCCATTCCTCGCACGCGAAGGAATGGGCGCTCGTCGCCAACATCCTGTTTTCCGCGGCGATCGGCCTTGCTTCGCTGTTTGCGGTGTTAAAGCTCGGCCTGTCGTGAAGCGGGCTCGTCCGCTTTATAAAAGTTGACGCACAGAAGAGAGATTCGAAAGGCGAGAGAATGGCCCTAGACAGCACGTCGAACGGCAGCGCCGGGCCTGCGCGGCTCGGAGCCGCTTATCCGGTCACCGATCACAGTTTCGACGTCGTCGTCGTCGGCGCCGGCGGCGCGGGATTGCGCGCGACAGTCGGCTGCTCGCAGGCGGGCCTGCGCACGGCCTGCGTCACCAAGGTCTTCCCGACCCGCTCGCATACGGTGGCCGCGCAAGGCGGGGTCGCCGCATCGCTCGCCAATATGGGGCCCGACAATTGGAAATGGCATATGTACGACACCGTCAAGGGGTCGGACTGGCTGGGCGATCAGGACTCGATTGAATATCTCTGCCGCAACGCCCCGGCCGCCGTCTATGAGCTCGAGCATTGGGGCGTGCCCTTCTCGCGCACGGAGGACGGCCGCATCTATCAGCGTCCCTTCGGCGGCATGACGACGGATTTCGGCAAGGGTCCGCCGGCGCAACGCACCTGCGCCGCGGCGGACCGCACGGGCCACGCCATGCTGCATACGCTGTATGGGCAGGCGCTGCGCTACAACACCGAATTCTTCGTCGAATATTTCGCTATCGACCTCATCATGGAGGACGGACGCTGCCGCGGCGTCGTCTGCCTGAAGCTCGATGACGGCACGATCCATCGCTTCCGCGCGCAGCTTGTCATTCTGGCCACCGGCGGTTATGGCCGGGCCTATTTTTCGGCGACCTCGGCGCACACTTGCACGGGCGACGGCAACGCCATGGTGTTGCGCGCCGGACTGCCGCTGCAGGACATGGAGTTCGTGCAGTTCCATCCGACCGGAATCTATGGAGCTGGGTGTCTCATCACCGAAGGCGCCCGCGGCGAGGGCGGCTATCTCACCAACGCCTCGGGCGAGCGTTTCATGGAGCGCTACGCGCCCTCAGTGAAGGATCTCGCGCCGCGCGACATGGTCTCGCGCGCCATGACGATGGAGATCCGCGAGGGCCGCGGCGTCGGCAAGAACAAGGACCACATTCATCTGCATCTTGATCATCTCGATCCGAAAATCCTGCAGGAGCGGCTTCCCGGCATTTCGGAGAGCGCCAAGATTTTCGCCGGCGTCGATGTGACCGCGGCGCCGATCCCGGTCCTGCCGACCGTGCATTACAACATGGGCGGCATTCCGACGAATTATCATGGCGAGGTCGTCATCAAGAAGCATGGCGACCCGGACGTCATCGTGCCGGGCCTCATGGCGCTTGGCGAGGCGGCCTGCGTCTCGGTCCATGGCGCGAACCGGCTCGGCTCGAATTCGTTGATCGATCTCGTGGTGTTCGGCCGCGCGGCCGGCATAAGGGCCGCCGAGATCGTGACCGCGGGCGCCAAGCAGGCGGAGCTGCCGGCCGATTCGGCCGATCGCGCGCTCTCCCGCCTTGACGCCTTCCGCTACGCGAAGGGTTCCGTGCCGACCGCCGAACTGCGTCTGCGCATGCAGCGCGTTATGCAAAATCACTGCGCCGTCTATCGCACCGGCGAGACGCTGGCGGAAGGCTCGAAGCTCATCCATGAGGTGTGGGCGGCGAAGGATCAGATCGGCGTCACCGACCGCTCGATGATCTGGAATTCCGATCTCGTCGAAACCCTTGAGCTCGACAATCTCATCATCCAGGCGGTCGTCACCATGGACGGCGCCGGCAACCGCACGGAATCGCGCGGCGCGCATGCGCGGGAAGACTATACGAAGCGCGACGACGTCAAGTGGATGAAGCACACTCTGGCGTCGATCGACCCTGACGCCCGCAAGGTCGCGATCGACTACCGGCCGGTGCACAGCTACACGATGACCAACGAGATGCAATATATCGAGCCGAAGGCGCGGGTTTATTGATCGGCCGAATCATTCGATGCAACGCGATCGTCTGACAATTACGTTCGCCTGACTCTGGGAACTCCAAATGGTCGAATTCGCCCTTCCCAAGAACTCGCGGCCCGTCGCCGGCAAGAGCTGGCCGAAGCCCGCTCAAGCCACGCGCCTCACCGAGTTCAACATCTATCGCTGGAACCCGGACGACGGAGCGAACCCGCGCATCGACACCTATTACGTCGACCGCGATGATTGCGGCCCGATGATTCTCGACGCCATCATCTGGATCAAATCCAACGTCGATCCGACGCTGACCTTCCGCCGCTCCTGCCGCGAAGGCATCTGCGGCTCCTGCGCGATGAACATCGACGGCGCCAATACGCTCGCCTGCACCAAGGCGATCGACGACGTCAAGGCGCCGGTCAAGATCTATCCGCTGCCGCATATGTCGGTCGTCAAGGATCTCGTGCCGGACCTCACCGTTTTCTACGCGCAGCACGCCTCGATCGAGCCCTGGCTGCAGACCAAATCGCCGACGCCCGAGAAGGAATGGCTGCAGGCGCCGGAAGACCGCGCCAAGCTCGACGGCCTCTATGAGTGCATCCTCTGCGCCTGCTGCTCGACATCCTGCCCGAGCTATTGGTGGAACGGCGATCGCTATCTCGGCCCGGCGGCGCTGCTGCAGGCCTACCGCTGGCTGATCGATTCACGCGACGAGGCGACTGGCGAGCGGCTCGACAATGTCGAAGATCCCTTCCGTCTCTATCGCTGCCACACCATCATGAATTGCGCCAAGACCTGCCCGAAAGGCCTGAACCCAGCCAAGGCCATCGCAAACATCAAAAAGTTGATGGTCGAACGGCAGCTCTGAGCGCCCCCCAATTTGATGTTGCAAAGGCCGGCCACGCGCCGGCCTTTTTGTTTTCAGCAGCATAGTCCGGAAAAGCGAACACGCGTTCCCGATAAGATCACCTGATAAAACAATGCGTTAATGAAGCGGATGCAATTCTGCGGGAACGCGTTTTTCGCCGCAAGGAACGACGCCGGTCGGCCGACTGAGGCATATTTGCAACGCCTGCCGACCAAAGCCAGCGGCTCGAGCTTGGCCGCCACTTTCCTGCCACACTCCCTGAGCACCGTCGCGCCCTAGTAGGGAGGCGTTAACCATGCGGCGGATCTTTCTCGGTTTCTCGATTGCGGCGCTGATCGCCCCCTTGGCTCATGCGGCGGCCGAGCGCACCGGGGCCTACGACGAATTCATCGCGAAGCAGGCGGCGGCGCATGGCGTGCCCGAACGGCTCGTGCACCGAATCGTGCAGCGCGAGAGCCGCTACAATCCGCGAGTCGTACACAATCGTTGCTTCGGGCTGATGCAGATCAAATATGGCACCGCCCGGTCGATGGGCTACAGGGGCTCGCCCGCGGGCCTTCTCGACGCGCATACCAACATGACCTATGCGATCCCCTATCTCGCCAACGCCTATCGCCTCGCGGGCGGAGACGAGGATCGGGCGGTGACGCTGTTCGCCGCCGGCTATTATTACACGGCCAGGCAGAAACAGATGCTCGCCTCCCTGCGCACCGCGGATTCGCCGCCGCTGACGCCAGAATCGCCGGAGCCGCCGCCCAGCCGGGCCATCGGCCCGTTCGCGTCCATGTCAAACGCTTCACCGCAACAAATCGCAGCCGCGCCGCCCGCCATGACGCAAGCGCCCCAACCGGCCGCTTCTTTGCTCGGGCCCGCCACGGCGCAAGACTCCGCGAGCCGGGCCGCCGATCCCAGCGAGCCCGGTCAACCAGCGTCCATGGCCCAAAACGCGACCGAATCCGCGCCGTCGCAGGCCGCTTCGTCACAAAAATCATCCGAGCAGCCTGCGGGCGCCAAAGGCCGCGCGCGGGGCGCCAAGCAGGACGCGACCAAGGCCGCTCACAGGGCGCCAGCCGCGACGGAGGCGGCCATAGTGGTCGCAGAAGCCGACTTGGCCGAGACACGCCGATCGACGGCCGCCTGGGCGGAGCCCGGCTGGGAGGACCCGACGCAGACAGTTGCGAAGGCGAGCGGCAAACTCGACAGGCACGCCCACAACGGACCAAAGGCAAAGTCGCTCGCCGCAGCCAAGCCGGCCCCGATCAGAAGCGCGGCGCTCGTTCGCGCTGAAACGCCGCCGGAGGGGGAAGCGAAATAACCGGCGCGGGTTCGGCGTTTCCGTCCCCCGAAAAGTTTCCGCCCCCGGAAAAATGGTCTAACGTCGCGCATTCCGATCGCGACTAGACAGGAACTCCTCTTGCTCTGCCAAGCGCCGCTTTCCAAAAGCAGGCCGAAGCCCGTCGCCGCCCGCTCCTGGGCAACCGCTCTTGCCACACTAATCCTCGCCGCTGTGCCGCTTTGGACTGGCGCCGACGCTCAGGCGCCTGCGGGACCGCCAAGCGTTGGCGTCGTTCGCGCCGAACTGAAGCCGATCATCCAGACCAATCAGTTCATCGGCCGCGTCCAGGCAATCGACCGCGTCGATATCGTTGCGCGCGTCACCGCCTTTATCGACAAGGTCGAATTCCGCGACGGCGCCGAGGTCAAGCGCGGCGACGTCCTCTACCGGCTCGAGCGCGGCCCCTTCGAGGCCGACCTTCAGGCGAAGACCGCGGTCGTCAAGCAATTCGAAGCACAGCTCGAAAACGCCGATATCGCGCTCGACCGGGCGCAAAAGCTTTTGCAGACGAATTCCGGCGCGCAGGCCACTGTCGACACGGCGCTGGCGACACAACGCAGCTATGCGGCGCAATTGCTCGGCGCCGAGGCGAATGTGAAGCAGTCGGAGATCAACCTCGACTACACGACGATCGCCTCGCCGATCAGCGGCAAGATCGGCCGCACCGCGATGACGCCCGGAAACGTCGTGACGCCGTCGAGCGGCGTCCTCGTCACCGTCGTCAGCCAGGATCCGATATATGTGCTTTTCCCGGTCGCGGTGCGCACGCTTCTCGCCTTGCGCGAACGCTACGCGCCGATTGGCGGCTTCAATGCGATCGCGATCAGGCTCGGCCTGCCGGATGGGCGGATCTACCAGCAGCCTGGAAAGCTCGACTTCGTCGACAACACGGTGCAAACGTCGACGGACACCGTCATGGTCCGTGCGGTGATTCCCAATCCGCCGCTGCCTGTGAAATCCACCTCTGGCGGAACGCTGCGCGAATTGACCGACACGGAATTCGTCAGCGTCTATCTTGAAGACGTGAAGCCGGTGGAGTACCTGGCGGTTCCTCGCGCGGCGATCCTCTCCGACCAGCAGAGCGATTATGTCTATATCATCGACGCGGACGGCAAGGCCCAGCGCCAGAATGTGAAGCTCGGTCAATCGACCCCGACCACGGCGGCGATCGAATCGGGGCTCAAGGCCGGCGATCTTGTGATCGTCGAGGGTTTGCAACGGGTGAGGCCCGGCATGGTGGCGCAAGCCTCGCCGGCGACGCCCGGACCGCCGCCGCCCGATCCCGCAAGATAGCCGCGACGCGACCTCGAGGCTTTCGCATGATCTCTTCAGTTTTCGTCGACAGGCCGAGGCTCGCAATTGTGATCGCGATCGTCATCACGATCGCGGGCGCGCTTTCGCTGCTGCGCATCCCGGTGTCGCAATTCCCCGACATCGTCCCGCCGCAGGTCCAGGTCACGGCCGCCTACCCCGGCGCCTCCGCGGAAGTGGTCGAAGCCTCGGTGGCGCAGCCGCTCGAAGCGAAGATGGTCGGCGTCGACAGATCGATCTACATGAAGTCGTCGAGCGGAAACGACGGCAGCTACAATCTGACAGTGAGCTTCGCGCTCGGAACGGACCCCGACATTGCGACGGTCAACGTCAACAACAGGGTTCAGACTGCTCTCGCTCAACTGCCCGCGACGGTGACGCATCAAGGGCTGACGGTGCAGAAGCGATCGTCGGCGGTCTTGCAGTTCATGATGCTCTACAGCGAGAACGGCAAGCAGGATCCGCTGTTCATCACAAACTTCGCGACGATCAACGTGCTTGACGAAATCGCCCGGACGCCGGGAGTCGGCCAGGCTTTTCTATTCGGCAACCTCAATTATTCGATGCGCGTCTGGTTCGACGTCCAGCGCCTGATCAGCCTCAACCTCGCGCCGTCCGACGTCATCGCGGCGGTGATGTCGCAGAACGTGCAGGCAGCGATCGGCCGCATCGGCGCACGCCCGATCGAATCCGATCAGCAGTTCCAGATCAATCTGCAGACCCAAGGGCGTCTCACCACCCCGGCACAGTTCGGAAACATCGTGCTGCGCGCCAACCCGGACGGTTCGCTCGTCCGCATCAAGGATGTCGCGACCGTCGAAATGGGCGCGCAGAACATGGACACCGAGAGCCGGCTTTCGGGCGCGCCCGCGGTCGCGATCGGCATCTATCTGTCGCCCGGCGCCAATGCGGTGCAAACCGCGACGGCGGTCAAGAATACGCTCGCAAAACTGGCGCCCCGTTTTCCAGAAGGGCTCAAGACCAAGGTCGTGTACGATTCGACGACTTTCGTCACCGACACGATCCATGAAGTCCTGAAGACGATCGCCGAGGCTTTCGTCCTCGTCGTCTTCGTCGTCTTTCTCTTTCTTGGTTCTCTGCGCGCCACCATCATCCCAGCGGTCGCGGTGCCGGTCAGCCTCATCGGCGCTTTCGCCGCGCTGCTCTCGGTCGGCTATTCGGCCAATACGGTTTCCCTGCTCGCTCTCGTGCTCGCCATCGGCATCGTGGTCGACGACGCGATCGTTGTCGTCGAGAACGTCGAGCGCGTGATGGAGGAAGAGCCGGAGCTGACGCCCGCCGCGGCGACGAAGAAGGCGATGCAGCAGATCACCGCTCCGATCATCGCCATCACCCTCGTTCTGCTTTCGGTTTTCGTTCCAGTGGCTTTCATCCCCGGCGTCTCGGGCCAACTGTTCCGCCAATTCGCAGTGACGATCAGCGTCTCGATGCTGATCTCGGCCTTGAATGCGCTGACGCTCTCGCCCGCGCTTTGCGCGCTGGTGCTTCGGCCTGGCGGCCGTAAAGGCCGGATCATGCGCCATGTGCTCGGAGCGATCGACAGAACGCGCGACGGCTACGCGCATATTGTCAGCGGGATCGTGCGCAAGGCGGCCGTCTCGATCCTGCTTGTGCTTCTCTGCGGCGCGGCGATCTACGGGCTTTCGCTCAAGACTCCCGTGGGCTTTCTGCCCGAGGAAGATCAGGGCGCCTTCTTCATGGCGATTCAACTTCCGGACGGCGCCTCGGTCGATCGCACCAGCGAGGCCATGAAGAATGTTGAGAAGCTGGTGCTCGACATGCCGCAGGTCGACGCCACTTTCTCCGTCATCGGCTATTCGTTCCTCGACAGCGTCAGCGAACCGAACTCGGGCTTCATGGTGGTGAAGCTCAAACCCTTTGCCGACCGCCCTAAGCCCGCGGATTCGGCGCAGGCTTTGATTCAAAAGGTCACGCGCGAGGCCGCCGCGATCCGCACCGCTTCGGTGATCGCCTTCAATCTGCCTCCGATCATCGGCCTTTCGACGACCGGCGGCTTCGAATATCAGCTCGAGGCGCTCGAAGGACAGGATCCGTCGGCGATTGCGAGCGTCATGGGGGGCATGATCGCGGCGGCCAACGCGGATCCGTCGCTGACGCGCGTCTTCTCGACCTTCACCGCGACCAATCCATCGATCTTCCTCGACATCGACCGCGAGAAGGCGCAGGCGCTCGGCGTCGACATCGGCGACATCTTCACCGCGCTGCAAGCGACGCTCGGCGGAACCTACATCAACGACTTCAACCTCTATGGGCGGACATGGCAGGTCAATTTGCAGGCCGACGCTGAAAACCGGCGCGACTATTCGTCGATCTGGCAGATCTACATCCGCAACAAGTCGAACACCATGGTTCCGATGGCGGCGCTCGCCTCGATGCGCACCGTCGTCGGGCCTCAGGTCATCACCCGCTACAATAATTATCGCTCGGTGACGATCAACGGCTCGCCGGCGCCTGGCGTGTCGTCGGGCGGCGCGCTGGCGGCGATGGCCGCGCTCTCGGCCAAGACATTGCCGCCGGGCTACGCCTTCGAATGGACCGGGACGGCCTATCAGGAACATGAAGCCTCCGGCCAGACCGGAGTCATTCTGGCATTGGCGCTCCTCTTCGCCTTCCTGTTCCTCGTCGCTCTTTATGAAAGCTGGATCATTCCGGTTCCGGTGCTGATGTCGGTCTCGGTCGCGGTGCTCGGCGCCTTCGCGGCCGTGTTGACCGCACGGCTCTCGCTCGATCTTTACGCGCAGATCGGCCTCGTGGTCTTGATCGCGCTCGCTGCGAAGAACGGCATTCTGATCGTCGAATTCGCCAAGGAGCGGCGCGAGCAGGGAATGAATATCCGTGACGCCGCCGCGCTCGGCGCGCGCATGCGTTTCCGCGCCGTGATGATGACCTCGATCGCCTTCGTTCTCGGTCTTGTGCCGCTGGTCGTCGCCACGGGCGCCGCGCAGATCAGCCGGCGCGGCGTCGGCACGCCGGTGTTCGGCGGCATGATCGCGGCGAGCGTGCTCGGCATTTTCATGATTCCCATGCTGTATGTCGTCTTCGAGTCGCTGCGCGAACGGAAATGGAAGGGCAAGAAGGCAGCGTTCGCCAAGTCGAGCGGCTCATGACCGCGCGCAAGACGATCGGCTCGATGCTCGGGGCTGCGCTGCTGGCTCTGGCGTTTTGCGTCTCCGGCCCGGCGCAGGCGCTCGACGAGCAAGCCGCCGGCTTTCAGGATTTCCTTCAATCTCTGTGGCCACGTGCGCAGGCTGCGGGCGTCTCACGCGCGACGTTCGATTCCGTTTGCGCCGGCCTGACGCCCGACCCCTCGGCGCCGGTTGCGGCGGCAAAGCAGGCCGAGTTCGACAGGCCGCTCAAGGCCTATGTCGCCGACGCTGTCTCGGCCGCGCGGATCCAGCGTGGGCGCGCCGCCCTGCGCAAATGGAGCGCGGACATCGCAAGTGTTTCGCAACGCTATGGCGTTCCGCCGGAGGTCATCGTCGCCGCCTGGGGCATGGAGACGGATTTCGGCGCCGCGACAAGCGGCAAGGACATTTTCCGCACGCTAGCGACGCTCGCCTTCCAGCGCCAGGACCGCGAGCTTTTCCGCGACGAATGGATCGCCGCGCTCGTCATTCTCGACAAGGATTTCGTGCCACGCGAAAAGCTCAAGGGCTCCTGGGCGGGCGCGATGGGCGATCCGCAATTCATCCCCTCCGCCTATCTCAAATATGCGGTGAGCTACGACGGTTCCGGCTTTCCCGACATCTGGGACAAGCCGCAGGACAGTCTCGCCTCGATCGCCAATTTTCTGCGCCAGTCCGGCTGGACCCCTGGCCTGCCGTGGGGCATGGAGGTCGTGCTGCCTACGGGGTTTGGCTTTGGCTCCCTGCATCAGAGCTTTGCAGCCTTCGCAGCGCAAGGCGTCGCCAATACGGACGCGAGCCCGATCAGGACTGCGGGCGAGGCGACGCTGTTCCTGCCCTCCGGCGCGGCAGGGCCTGCGTTTCTGCTCTCCGCCAATTATTGGATCCTGAAAGCCTACAACAATTCTGATTCCTACGCATTGTCGCTCGCTTTGCTCGCCGACCGCATCGGCGGCGGTCCCGACCTTCACGGCCGCTGGCCCGTCAATGAGGTGTTCCTGAGCCGCAGCGACAAATCCGCGATCCAGCGCGGATTGCAGAAGCGCGGATTCTACAGCGGGGTGATCGACGGGCGCTTCGGCCAGGCCTCGCGCGACGCCATTCACGCGTTCCAGATCGCCGAGAAGATCAGCCCGGCCGACGGCTTCGGCACGCCGGAGGTGTTGCGGCGGCTGACGCAGGAGCAAAAGTCAGCCGCGCCTTGAATGCTCACAAGGCGCGCGCTGGACCAGAGCGATCACTCTCGTGTCTCGCCGCGCGCCCAGCCCTCTTTCGTCTGCGCGGCAAACCGCGCAAACTCCCCGGCGGCGATCGCCGCCCGCATGCCCGCCATCAGCTCCTGATAATAAGCGAGATTGATTTCGGTCAGCAGCATCATGCCGAGGATCTCCCCGGCTTTGATGAGATGATGGAGGTATGCGCGGGAATAGGTGCGCGTCACAGCGTTGGCCGACTCCGCGTCGAGTGGCGCAGGGTCGTCGGCGTGGCGCGCGTTGCGCAGATTGACTTTGCCCGCGCTTGTGTAGGCGAGGCCGTGCCTTCCGGCTCGCGTGGGCATCACGCAATCGAACATGTCGATCCCGCGCTTGACGCTTTCGATAAGATCGTCAGGCGAGCCGACGCCCATCAGATAGCGCGGCTTATCGGCGGGGAGCTCTGAGACCGTGCAGTCGATCATCGCCAGCATGACCTCCTGTGGCTCGCCGACCGCGAGACCGCCGAGCGCAAGCCCGTGAAAATCCATGCCGGCAAGAGCGCGCGCGCTTTCAAGACGCAGCGCTTCCGAGGCGCCGCCCTGCACGATGCCGAAAAGCGCGCGGCCCGGCTTGCGCACAAAGGCGGCCTTCGAGCGGTCGGCCCAGCGCAGCGACAGCTCCATCGCGCGGCCCGCTTCAGCGTCCGAGCATGGAAGCCTCACGCATTCGTCGAACTGCATCTGAATGTCCGCGCCAAGGAGATGCTGGATCTCCATCGAGCGCTCCGGCGTCAGCACATGCCGCGCCCCGTCGATATGCGACTGGAAGGTGACGCCGTTCTCGTCGAGCTTGCGCAGCTTGGCGAGCGACATGACCTGAAAGCCGCCGGAATCGGTCAGGATCGGACCGGGCCAGTTCATGAAGCGATGCAGGCCGCCGAGTTGCGCGATGCGCTCGGCGCCGGGACGCAGCATCAGATGATAGGTGTTGGCGAGCACGATATCGGCGCCGAGCGCCTTGACGCGCTCCGGATGCATCGCCTTGACGGTCGCCGCTGTGCCGACCGGCATGAAAGCGGGAGTCCTGATGTCTCCTCGCGGCGTCGCGATCAAGCCTGCGCGCGCCGCGCCGTCCGTGGCCGAGAGGTCAAAGCGGAAATTCTCGGTCACGCCGAAGCTCCGGCGGGGAACAGCAGGCAGGCGTCGCCATAGCTGTAAAAGCGGTAATTTTCAGCGATCGCGTGGGCGTAGGCGCGCTTCATAGCGTCGAGGCCAGAGAAGGCGCTGACCAGCATGAACAGGGTCGAGCGCGGCAGATGAAAATTGGTGAGCAGCGCGTCGACCGCGCGGAAGCGATAGCCGGGGGTGATGAAAATCGCCGTCTCGCCGGCGAAGGCCGCGACGGCGTCGTCCGGCCCTGTCGCGGATTCGAGAATGCGCAGGCTCGTCGTGCCGGCGGCGACGATGCGCCCTCCAGCGGCGCGGGCCTTCTTCAGCGCGTCGGCGGCGACGGCGCTCACCTCGCCCCATTCGGCGTGCATTTTGTGATCGGCAGTGTCCCCCGCCTTCACCGGCAGAAAAGTGCCGGCGCCGACATGCAGCGTCACTCTCACGATCCCAATTCCACGCGCGCTCAAAGCCTCGACAAGGGCCGGCGTGAAATGCAGGCTCGCGGTCGGAGCGGCGACGGCGCCGGTCCGTTTCGCAAACAGCGTCTGATAGTCGGAGGCGTCGCTCTCGTCAGGCGCGCGCCGTCCCGCGATGTAAGGCGGAAGCGGCATCCGTCCGATGCGAAGGACCGCCGCGTCGAGCGCCGCGCCGGAGGCTGCGAAGCGGAGAAGAACCTCGCCCTCCTCGAATTTCTCGACGACTTGCGCCTCGACGATTTCGGCGCCGTCCTGAAAGGAGACGGTTTCGCCCAGTTTCAGCTTCTTCGCCGGACGCACGAAGGCGCGCCAGCGATCGGCGCCTTCGCGCTTGTGCAGGGTCGCCTCGATGCGCGCCGCGGCCTCGCCCCTGAGGCGGCGGCCCTGCAGTCGCGCCGGAATGACCCGCGTGTCGTTGACGACGAGGACGTCGCCCGGCTCGAGCAATTGCGGCAGATCGCGCACGACCTTGTCCTCGAGCGCGGCATTCGAGGGACCCGCCGGCCGCACGACGAGAAGCCGAGCGGCGTCGCGAGGCTCGACCGGCCGCAGCGCGATCAGCGACTCCGGCAGATCGAAATCGAAAAGATCGACGCGCATCGCGGCTTTGGGATTCTCGCGCGGCGATTGCGCCGCGGTTCTAGCTCAGCGTCGCTGAAATGATTTTGTCGGGATTGCGCACGGGCTCGCCGCGCTTGATCTTGTCGACATTCTCCATGCCTGAGACGACCTTGCCCCAGACGGTGTATTGCTTGTCGAGGAAACGCGCGTCGGCGAAGCAGATGAAGAATTGCGAATTACCGGAATTCGGGTCCTGGGCCCTCGCCATCGAGACGACGCCGCGCACATGCGGCTCGGAATTGAACTCGGCCTTGAGGTTCGGATATTTCGAACCGCCGGTGCCGGTCCCATGCGGGCAGCCGGTCTGCGCCATGAAGCCGTCGATCACGCGGTGAAACACGATCCCGTCGTAGAATTTCTCCGAGACGAGCTTCTTTATATGCGCGACATGGCCGGGCGCGAGGTCGGGGCGCATTTCAATGACGACAGGGCCTTGCGTCGTCTCGAGCGTGAGGGTGTTGCCAGCTTCCGGCATGCGGAACTCCTGAGTAGATCATGTCGAGGGCGCGAACGTCCGAAACGGACATCCGTTGCGAAAGGGCGGGAGGTTCAAGGCGCCGCCCTCGTCTCGCCAAGCGTCGCGATCCCATAGCGCAAGGGCGCGGCGAGGTAAACCGCGCGCACGTCCGCAATCCTCGACGCCTATTTCTTGGCGTCCGCCGCCATTTGCATTTTGACGATCTTGTCGGGATTGGCGACCGCGCCATTCGCCGCGGAGCCTTTCTTGATCTTGTCGACGACGTCCATGCCGGAGACGACCTTGCCGACAACCGTATATTTGCCGTCGAGAAAAGGCCCGTCGGCGAACATGATGAAGAACTGGGAATTGGCGGAATCGGGATCCGACGAGCGCGCCATGCCGACCGTGCCGCGCTTGAAAGGCTCGGCGGAGAACTCGGCCTTGATGTTCGGCAGCTCGGACTTGCCCGTGCCGGTCCCCGTCGGATCGCCGGTCTGCGCCATGAAGCCGTCGATGACGCGATGGAAGACGATCCCATCATAGAAGCCGCGCTTCGTCAGGGCCTCTATCTGGGCGACGTGCTTTGGCGCGAGATCGGGCTGGAGCTGGATGGTGATGCGGCCGTCCTTGGTGTCGAGATAGATGGTGTCCTTCAGGTCTTGCGCGGCGGCAAGGCCCGCGAACAGCGCCGCGGCGAGGCCGAGCGCCAGAAAGAGCCGGTTCAACATCAGGTTGGTCCCTTTTGTAAAGCAGCGGCAATCGGTCTCGCCAGAGACCTATGCGCCTGCCTCTTTAGTCGCATTGAGCAATTGCTGCGCTAACATTGCCTCTAACATGTTCTCCATCCCGGAAAGGCCTAATCGCTCATGTTTCCAGGACGCGTCCGCCTTTTCCAATTCGTCGTAGTAGGGCCGCTTGTCAGCAGCAATCTGATCCGGAATCGTGGGTGCTCCCGGTAGGAGGCTATTCAGCTTAACGCTGAGGACGACATACGAAACAACCCTTGCCGTGCGGCCGTTCCCATCCGCAAACGGATGTATCCAATTCATTCTCCAGAGCACATAGGCTGACAAGTGAACGGCGTTTCTTTCGTCCCACATAGCGTTCACGTAATTACACATGTCCGCGACCAAGTCGGGAACCTCGGAGTGAGAAGGCGGAAGGTGTGTGCTCATACCGATACGCACTGGCGTGTTTCTGTACGTGCCGGCGAGCGGATGTATTTCAGCGAGCGCGGCCTCGTGGAGCCGGAGAATAAGTGCTTGGGTTAAGCGAAATTTTCGCCTTGGATCAAGAATATGCCCTTTGACGACCGCGAGTGCGGCCTTAAATTGTCGGACCCCATTTTCGGCCTCTTTACGGGCCTTCAGGTCCGGATCAGTGATTAGCTCAACCGGATCAGCTTCACTATGGCGATCATGGCTCATTCGAGACGGCCTGCTGAGACTTCTCTTCCAGAGTCACTTTCTCGTCGGCCTCCGCCACCATCTGACGCGTAATTCTATCATTTTCGATGTGCGTGTTGCCATAAACAAAGCTGAGGCGCTGCTCCCTCAACTGCCCTTCTGTCATCTGGACTTTTCGAGCTTTGGCGATCAGAGCTTCCAGCGCTTGGGTCATATTACGTCTCCTGACGACTCAGATCGGTCACCGACAATCTGATTATAGATAATGTCCTTCAAGGACCATAGGGGCGGGGCTCGGGCTTAAAAATAGCGCCGCCTCAGCCGCGCCGCTTGCGGTGGAGCGCGCGCAGGACGGCGTCCGGAACAAAGCTCGAAACGTCGCCGCCCATCGCTGCGATCTGACGCACCAAAGTCGCGGTAATGTGGCCAACCGCCGGCGAAGCGGCCAAAAACACGGTTTTGATCTCCGGCGCCATCGCCCCGTTCATGCCAGCCATCTGCATTTCATAATCGAGATCGGAGCCGTTGCGCAGGCCACGCACCATGATGCGGGCGCCGGCCGCGCGGGCCGCCTCGACGGCGAGCCCGGAAAACAACCGGACTGAGAGCATGCAGGAGCGGGCGGCGAGACGCCCCTTGCAGGATTCCTCGATGAGCGCCGCGCGCTCCTCAGGGCTGAAGAGCGGCGCCTTCGAAGGGTGTGTCCCGACGCCCACGACGAGTTCGTCGCAAACCGCGGCGGCGCTCTCGATGACGTCGAGATGGCCGTTCGTCAACGGGTCGAACGATCCGGCATAGAGCGCAATGCGTATCACGGCCCGGCGCTCCGGCGCGTCAGCCCGGCGTTCAATGGACGCCCAGCTTCTTCTGCAGGCTCGACGATGAGGTCGTGTATTGGAAGGTCAGCCGCTTGTCGGGATAGACGTAATGGTGGATCCGCTGCGCCGCCAGCGCTCCCTCATGGAAGCCGCACAAGATCAGCTTCAGCTTGCCCGGATAGGCGTTGATGTCGCCGATTGCAAAGACGCCCGGCACGTTGGTCTCGAAGCGCTCGGTGTCGACTGGAACGAGGTTCTCGTGCAGGTTGAGGCCCCACTCGCCGATCGGCCCGAGCTTCATGGTGAGGCCGAAAAAGGGGATGAGCCGGTCGCAGGCGACCTTATGGACGGCGCCGTCGGCGCCCTTGACGGCGAGCGAGGACAATTGGCCTTCATGGCCCGCCAATGACGAGATCTGGCCGATATGAAGGTCGATCTGGCCCTTGGCGACGAGTTCGCGCATGGCGTTGACCGAATGCGGCGCGGCGCGGAAATCGTCGCGGCGGTGAACGAGCGTCAGCCGATTGGCGATCGGCTGCAGATTGAGTGTCCAATCGAGAGCCGAATCGCCGCCGCCGACGATGACGATGTCTTTGCCGCGGAAATCCTCCATCTTGCGCACCGCATAGAAGACCGACGAGCCTTCATAGGCCTCGATTCCCTCGATCGGCGGCTTTTTCGGCTGGAACGATCCGCCGCCGGCCGCGACGATGACCGCCTTCGCCTGCAGCGTCTTTTCCTCGCTGACGCGGACACGGAACAGCGGCGCCTCCGGCGTCCCGAGAACCTCGAGCGCTTCGACCATTTCATTGAAGTGGAAGGTCGGGCGAAAGGGTTCGATCTGCTTCAAGAGGTGATCGACGAGTCCCTGCCCGGTGATGATCGAATAGCCCGGAATGTCGTAGATCGGCTTTTCCGGATAGAGTTCGCTGCACTGGCCGCCGGCCTTCGGCAGAATATCGACGAGATGGCATCTAATGTCCAACAGCCCGAGCTCGAAGACCGCAAAAAGCCCGGCGGGCCCGGCGCCGACGATCACGACATCGGTTTCGATGATTTCGCTCATGCCTGCTCCGAAATTCCCTTCTCCGAAATTCTTGTTGCGGACCGCCGCGCGGCTTCTGGCCGGCTCTAACCCTGGCGGTCGGGCGTCGTGACTTTGAGACCGTCGAGGTCGGCCGTCACCCTGATCTGGCAGCAAAGCCGCGAATTGGGCTGCACCGCATAAGCAAAGTCCAGCATGTCTTCTTCCTGATCGGAAGCTTCGCCCGTTTTCGAGAGCCAGGCCTCGTCGACATAGACGTGGCAGGTCGCGCAGGCGCAGCCGCCGCCACATTCGGCGCTGATTTCAGGGATCGCGTTGCGGATCGCCGCCTCCATCACGGTGGAGCCTTCCTCCGCGTCGACGACGCGGGCTTCGCCGAGCGAATCAACGAACGTAATTCTTGCCATGTTTCTCGCTTAAGTCTCGCTTCAGCCGGGTGCGCAGGAAGGGCCGAGAGGCCGCCAATGCGCAAATCGAACCGCAAAAGGCAGGGTCCAAACCTTTAGGTCGCCTATCGCCGCGTTTCATGACCGAAGTCAAAGAATCCTGCAAGACCATAAAACGAAACGGGCGAGGCGCGGCAAGGGCGAGAAAAACCACGGTCGCGGCGCGGCGCCGCTCACGCTCTCTCGGGATAGACATCGGTCATGCCGCCACAAATCAGGGCGCCTCAACCTGAGGCTCCCGCTTCGGACGCGCGATCCAGCCGACGTCGACAAAGCCTTCTTGCCCAGCGGTCATGAAGACCGTCCTATCTGTCGCAGATATCCGCCGCGAGGCCCGCCATTAACGATGTTTCCAGGACGCCACGCGCTCGGGTTTCAATCCGCCCCATGGGGTTGTAAGGTAAGAATTGGTTAACCTTTCGCTCGCCTCCGCCGGCGAACTCTTCACCCTCAGAACTTCGCGCCTCCACAAAACAGCTGACGAGGAAGTAGATGGCGAGCTCCCCCAAGATCCACGACCCCGCGGCGGAGGCGCTCCTTGCCATCGAGGAAGCGCTGAACCTTCGGGCCGGGATGGGCGACGCCTCGGGTTCGCCGAGCGGTGCGGACGAAACCATGAAGGGCTCCCGCGACCCGTCTACCGAACGAAAAGCCGGCGCAGGGCGGCGGCTGCCTTCGACAAGCGACGATCCACTGCTCGCTCCGGCGGAGGCGAGCTTCTCGGCCGCGGTCGCGGAAGCGGCCGGTCAGAGCCGAAGCGGCGCTTCGCCCGCTAACGACGACCGTCACTCCGCTGGCGAAATGCTGCGCGCCTATCAGGCTCGCTCCAACCGCGCGCCGACGATCGCGGCGGCTCTCTTCGCCTCTCTCTGGACCGCTCTGACGCTCGGTTACCTCCTGACCCATCGCGAGGCGATGTTCGGCGGCCCCGAGGGCTCGGCCGCACCCGCGGCGGCGCTCTATTTCATCGCCATCGCCGGCCCGGTGGTGTTCTTCTTCATTACCGCCATGATGATGCGGCGGGCGCAGGAAATGCGCGCCACCGCCCGCTCCATGACCGCAGTCGCGATGCGCCTCGCCGAACCCGAGACCATCGCCACGGAACAGATGGTGACGCTCTCGCAGGCCATCCGGCGCGAGGTCGCCTCGATGGGCGACGGCATCGAGCGCGCGCTGGCGCGAGCGGGCGAGCTCGAGACCCTGGTGCGGTCGGAGGTGTCGAATCTCGAGCGCTCCTATTCGGACAATGAACGCCGCGTCCGCGCCCTGATCGACGAACTCGCCGCCGAACGCGACCAGATCCTCTCCAACGCCGATCGCGTGCGCGGCGCCATTTCGGCCGCGCACGACAGCGCCTCGCGCGATATCGAAAACGCCTCCGCGCACTTTTCGCAGCGCGTCGCCGACGCAGCCGAAGAGGTCGCCGCCGCGCTAAGCGCCAAGGGCGACGACATCAAGGAGGCGCTGTCGCGCGGCCGCGACGAGATCGTCGATCATCTTTCCAGCCACGGAGAAGACCTCGTAGCGCGCCTCTCACAGACCGGCGGCGACTCTGCCGCCAGTTTGGCCAGGGCGAGCGCGGAGATCGGACGCACGCTCGACGAGCGCCTTGCAGAGATCGACCAACGGCTCAGCCATGCGCGGGAGGTCCTCTCCGCCGATCTCGGCATGCGCGGCGACGCCCTTGCGCAGCGCCTCGACGCCGCCGGAACCGAGATCGTCGATACGATTGCCTCGCGCGGCGAGAACCTCGCGACGCGCCTCGCCGAGACCGGCGACCGCCTGCATGAAGTCGTCGCCGTCCGCGGCGACGCCCTGACCGGCAGCCTCGCCGCGTTCGGCGAGCGTTTCGACGTCCTGATCACCGAGCGAGTCGATTCGGCCCGCGACGTCCTCGACCGTTCGAGCCAGTCGCTCGTCGGGGTGTTCGAAGACGGCCATGCACGGCTCCAATCCGAATTCGAGCGTCATGGGGGCGAACTGCAGCGCAGCTTTGCGGATGTCGCCGATTCGACGTCCTCGCGGCTGACGCAACACGCCGAAGGACTGCGCGAGCGGATCGCCGGCTCGCTCGACGCCACCGTCCGGGCGTTGAACAGCCACGCCGAGCATGTGCACGGCCAGCTCGACTTCGCGACGCAAGACGTCATCGCCGCTTTCGCCGGACGCACCGATGCGCTGAACGAGCGGCTCTCCTCGGTTCTCGACGGAACTGTCGCCGCGCTCAACGATCACTCCTTGATCATGAGCGAACGCCTCGAGTCCGCCGCCGAACAGGCCGCGACCGAGCTCGCCGGCCGCTCCGAGGCGCTGCACGAACATCTGGCGACGGCGATCGACAATACGCTCGGCGCCCTTGACGAGCGCTCGCAGCAGGTCGCCGGCCGGCTCGAAATCTCGGCCCGGAACTCAGTCGCGACGCTCGCCGGATATGCCGACGAATTACAGCAGAGGCTGAACTCGACGTCCGAAGCCCTGACCCGCCATGCGGCGCAGACCGGCGAGCGGCTGGCCTTGGTCGAGGAGCAGGCGGTCGGCGCCTTCACGGATCAGACCGAGTCTTTGCACGAACGGTTGAACGCCGCGATCGGCGCGCTCAACGCGCATTCGGAAGAAATCAGCCGCCGCCTTGCCGCCACCGCGCAGGACTCGGCCGGAGCTCTCTCGGGGCAAACCGAAGCCGTGCACGCGCGCCTCGCCGCCGCGATCGGCATGCTGAATGAACATTCGGACGAGATCAGCCGCCGGCTTGTCGCCACCGCGCAAGAATCGGCCGGAGCGCTCGCGGGGGAGACCGAAGCTCTGCATGCGCGCCTTGGCGCTGTGATTGGATCCCTCAACGAGCATTCGGAGGAAATCAGCCGCCGGCTTGCCGCCACCGCGCAAGAATCGGCCGGAGCGCTCGCGGGGCAGACCGACGCCGTGCGTGCGCGCCTCGCCGCCGCAACCGACATGCTGAACGAACACTCGGACGAGATCAGCCGCCGGCTTGCCGCAAGCGCGCAGGAGTCGGCCGGAGCACTCTCGGGGCAGACTGAAGCCCTGCACGATCGCCTTGGCGCCGTGATCGCAGCCCTCAACGAGCATTCTGAGGAAATCAGCCGCCGACTCGCCGCCACCGCACAGGATTCAGCCGGAGCCCTCAGGGGCCAGACCGAGGCCTTGCACGAACGCCTTGGCGCTGTCATTGGAGCCCTGAACCAGCATTCCGAGGAAATCAGCCGCCGACTCGCCGCCACCGCACAGGACTCAGCCGGAGCCCTCACGGGCCAGACCGAGGCCTTGCACGAACGCCTTGGCGCTGTGATTGGAGCCCTGAACCAGCATTCCGACGCGATCAGCCGCCGCCTTGCCGCGACCGCGCAGGAATCGGCCGGAGCTCTCTCGGGGCAGATCGAAGCCCTGCGCGAGCGTCTCACCGCCGCCATCGGCATGCTGAACGAGCATTCGGACGAAATCGGCCGCCGCCTTGCCGCCACCGCGCAGGAATCGGCCGGGACGCTCGCCGGACAAACCGACGCTCTGCATGAGCGCCTCAACGCAGCCATCGGCGCGCTCAACGAGCATTCCGAGGAAATCAGCCGCCGCCTTGTCGCCACCGCGCAGGAATCGACCGGGGCGCTCGCCGGGCAAACCGACGCCGTGCACGAGCGCCTCGCCGCCGCGATCGGCATGCTGAACGAACATTCGGACGAGATCAGCCGCCGCCTTGCCGCGACCGCGCAGGAATCGGCCGGGGCGCTCGCGGGGCAAACCGACGCCCTGCACGCGCGCCTCAATGCCGCAATCGGCATGCTGAACGAACATTCGGACGAGATCGGCCGCCGCCTTGCCGTCTCCGCGCGCGAGTCCGCCGGCGCTCTGTCAGGGCAGACCGAAGCCCTGCACGAGCGCCTTGCGGCCGTGATTGGAACCCTCAACGAGCATTCCGAGGAAATCAGCCGCCGCCTCGCCGCGACTGCGCAGGAATCGGCCGGGACGCTCGCCGGACAAACCGACGCTCTGCACGAGCGCCTCAACCTGGCCATCGGCGCGTTCAACGAGCATTCCGAGGAGATCAGCCGTCGCCTCGCCGCGACCGCGGAGGAATCGGCCGGGATGCTCGCCGGACAAACCGACGCTCTGCACGAGCGCCTCAACCTGGCCGTCGGCGCGTTCAACGAGCATTCCGAGGAAATCAGCCGCCGCCTCGCCGCGACTGCGCAGGAATCGGCCGGGACGCTCGCCGGACAAACCGACGCTCTGCACGAGCGCCTCAACCTGGCCATCGGCGCGTTCAACGAGCATTCCGAGGAAATCAGCCGCCGCCTCGCCGCGACCGCGGAGGAATCGGCCGGAGCTCTCGCGGGGCAAACCGACGCCCTGCACGAGCGCCTCGCCGCCGCGGTCAGGACGGTGAACGAACATTCGGACCAAATCGGCCGCCGCCTCGCCGCAACCGCGCAGCAGTCGGCCGGAGCTCTCGCCGGGCAGACCGAAGCCCTGCACGAGCGCCTCGCCGCCGCCATCGGCCTCCTGAACGAACATTCGGACGAGATCAGCCGCCGTCTCGCCGCAACCGCGCAGGAATCGGCCGGAGCCCTATCGGGGCAAACTGAGGCCCTGCACGAACGGCTCGGCGTGGTGATTGCAGCCCTCAACGAACATTCCGACGCAATCGGCCGCCGCCTCGCGGCGACGGCGCAGGACTCGGCCGGAGCGCTCTCCGAGCAGGCCATGGCCTTGCAGGATCGCCTCAACGCAGCAATCGTCGCCTTGAGCGAACATTCGGACGAGGTCGGCCAACGCCTCGCCGCGGCCGCACATGATTCCGCGAACGCGTTCTTCGAGCAGACCGCGGCTTTGCAGGACCGCCTCAACGCCACCCTCGGGACTCTCAACGCGCACTCGGAAGAGATGAGCGACCGGCTCGAGGCGACCGCGCATTACTCCGTCGGCGTTTTCGCCGAGCATACGGACGCGCTACACGAACGCCTCAACGCGACGCTCGCCGACAATCTCGCCGCTCTCAACCAGCACGCTCAGGCGGTCAACGAACGTCTCGAGGAGGCGACGGGCCTGACGGTCGACGCCTTCGCCGGCCACGCCGATCAGGTGCAGCAGCGCCTCGAAGCGACGCTCGCGCACAGCTTCGTGGCGTTGACGAGCCACACCGACCAGGTGAGCGCGCGCGTCGAAGACGCGGCGCGCCAATCGGCCGATGCGCTCGCTGCGCCGATCGAGGCGCTACATGATCGGCTCAACGGAACCGTCGCCGAGACGCTCGCCGCGCTCTCTGGTCATGCCTCCGCGCTCGGCGAACGCGTCGCGGCGACCGCCGCTCAGGCCGCAGGCGCGCTGACGAGCGAGACCGACGCCCTGCATGAACGCCTCGCCGCCACGCTCGGCGAAGCGCTAGCGGCGCTCAGCGCGCACTCCGTTTCGATGACCGAGCGGCTGCGGGCCAGCGCGGAAGAAGCCGCCGCCGCCCTCGCGGAGCGCACGGACGCGTTGAACGCCCGGCTTGTCGCCTCGATCGGTGAAGCCCTCGGCAAACTGACGAACCATGCGGACGACGTCGGTCAGCAGCTTAGCGGTACGGTCGGCGAGACGCTTGGCGCGCTCGACGCCCATTCTGGCGCGATCGGCGCCCGCCTCGAGGCGTCAGCGCAGCACTCCGCCGGCGCTTTGGCCGGGCATACGGAAGCGCTCGAGGCGCGTCTCGCGGCGACGCTCAGCGAAACGCTCGGCGCCCTCGCCGGCTATTCCGACGAGATGCGCGAGCGTCTCGACAACGCCGGACGGCAGTCGCTTGCAGCCTTCGCCGACCATACGGCCAGCCTCGAGGACAGGCTGACGCTCATGCTCGGAGAGGCCTTCAGCGCGCTGACGGGGCGCGCGGAGGAATGGGCCGACCATTTGGCCGCGCGTAGCCAAGAGGCGGCGCTCGCCTTCGCAGACCAGACCCAGGCGCTGCAGGAAAGCTTCGACGCCACGGCGCAGCGGTCGGCGGCTGCGATCGGCTATCAGGCTCATGACCTTTGCGGCCGCTTCGCGGAGACGGCCTCCGAGGCGATCGACGCCATCGCCGTGCATGGGGATCGGATCAATGAGGCGCTCGGCGAGCGCCTGCTCGCCTTCGAGGAGGCCTTCGTCGGACGCGGCGGCGCCGTCGCCGTGAACATCGGCGACCAGGCGGAGCGTTTCACGGCGACGCTCACCGATCGCCTCGGCGCGATCGAGGCGACGATCGAGGGCCGCGGCGGCGACCTGAACAACAGGCTGGCGTCGCATGCAGGCGAGAGCGCGCAGGCGATGGCGGCTCAGATCCAGGCCTTCGAGGCGCGCACGGCAGGCCGCGCCCAAGAGATAGGCCAGGCCGTCGACGCGCTCGTCGCGCGCATCGACCAGCGGGTCGCAGCTCATGCGGCCGCGCTCGAGGAGGCTCTGCAGGCCCGCGCGAACGACCTCGGCCGGCTGCTCAATGAAGGCGGCGAAGGCGTCGTCCGGGCGTTCGACGGCAAGGCGCAGGAGATTGACGCGGTTCTTTCAGCCCGCGCCGCCGGCCTTGCCGAGACGCTGGCGCAAAAGGCTGGAGAGATCGACGCAACGCTCGGCGGCCAATCGGGCGCCCTTGCGGCGACGCTCGACAGCCGCATCGCGGAATTCGAGGAGCGCGTCGTCGGCCGCCTCGATGCGGCGTCGAACCAGCTCGATTCGCGCGGGCGCGCCGTCGCCGACACGATCGCGGCGCGGACGAGCGAGCTCGACGAAACGCTCGGGCTGCACGCCGGCGCGATCCACGCGGCGCTCGACCATGAATCGGGGCAGCTCGCCGCCATCCTGTCCGGCCGCGCCGGCGAGATCCGCGATCTCGTGGCGCAGGCGACCGAGGATCTCGATACGACGCTCGCCGGCCGCGCCGGTGAAATCGGCGACGCGCTCGCCGCGCGCGTCAACGCCATCAGCATGGCTCTCGCGACGCGACTCGCCGAGATCGACGGCGCGCTCGGCGGGCGCGGCGTCGATCTCCAGAACGCGCTGGCGCAAAGCTCGAAGGACCTGCGCGAACTCTTTGAAACCCATGGGCTCGGCCTCATTGCGGCCTTGTCGGCGCGCGGCCACGAGATCGCCGGAGAAATGGCCAATGTCGGAGATCTCGTGACGGAGACGATCGAGAGCCGCGGCACGGCGATCGTGGAGCATCTCGGCGCCAGGCAGAGCGAGCTCGCCGAGGCGATCGAGCAATCCGCCGCCCTATTGCGCGACTCGTTCGAGACCGGGGCGGCCGGTTCCATCAGCGCTCTCGTCGACGCCAATGAGAGGCTTGGAGCGGAGCTCAGCGCCGTGGTCGACCGCCTCGCCCGCAGCGGCGCCTCTCTGCAGGACGCGATCAACGAGGCAGGCGGCAATTTCACCGCCGTCGAGCAGTCTCTCGGCGACCGCGTCGAGGAATTCAAGTCCATGCTGACGACCGTCTCCACCGAGGTCGAGCGGCTCAATCTCGCCGCTGGAGAGACGGTTCATGAAGCGAGCGGCCTTGCCGGAACAATCGCCGGCCATCGCCAGAGCCTCGCCGTTTCGGCGAGCGAACTCGCCCGGTCGCAAAGCGAGCTCGACGGCCTGCTCGACGCCCGCCGCACGTCGCTCGAGGCGCTTCTCGAGGCCATCGGCAATCGCCGCAACGACTTCGAGGGCATGATGGCCTCCTTCGGCGCCATGATCGAAGACGCCTTCCGCAAAGCCGAAGACCGGGCCCGCGATATCAGCGACCTCGTCGCCGACGCCTCGCAATCGGCGGGGAGCGCGATCGACCAGCAGTTCGCCGACATCCGCGCCAATGTCGCCGAGGAGCGCGAGCGCACTGCGGAAGCGATGCGCGCCGCATCCGAAGAGGCCAACGCCGAAATCGTCGGGATGTTCGGCCAGACCTCGGAGCGCTTCCAGAACGCAGCGGCCGAACTCCGCGAAATGGCGCGGTCGATCGAGAGCGAACTCGCGGCGACGCGCGAGGCGCTTCGCGTGAGCGTCGCCGAACTGCCGCAGGAGACGGCGCAGCAGGCAGCCTCGATGCGCAAGATCGTCGCCGACGAAATCAAGGCGCTGAAGGAGCTGAGCGACATCGTCACCCGCTCCGGCCGCGCGCTCGACGTATCAACGCCGCTGCCTGGGGCGTCAGGCGCTCTTCCGGCTGAACGCACGCCGACGCCGCCGCAGCGTCGCACGCCGGTCGAACTGTCCCGCCAGACGAGCGTTCCGCCGGCTCGCGCTGCGGGCCAGGCGACGGAACGCGGCGGCTGGCTCTCCGACCTCCTCGCCCGCGCCTCGACCGATGAGCCGCCGGTCCCGCCGCGCGCCCTCGCGACGAAGCCGCCGCGGTCCGGCCAGCCGCTCGACCCGCTTTCGCTCGACGTCGCCGGCATGATCGACCCCGAGGCCGCAGCCTCAGCCTGGGACCGTTATCGCCACGGCGAGCCCGGCGCCTTCGGTCTCGGCATCTATGTCGGTCGCGGTCCGCAGACCTTCGAGGAAGTGCGGCGCCGCTATCGGCTCGATCCCGAGTTCCGCGCCACGATTGACCGTTATGTGCAGGAGTTCGAGCGGCTGCTCGCCGAGATCAACCGCGATGGCGGCAACGGAGCGGCTGCGAGAAACTACCTCACGTCCGAGACGGGGCTCGTTTACACCTTGCTCGCGCATGCATCTGGCCGGCTCGGCTGACCGGGAATGTGGCTACTGCAGAGCCGAAAGCGCCTATAGCCGCGGCGCGGCCTGAGCGCTTTCGTAAAACCGCGGCGGTTGAACAGCCGCCGCGCGCTACGATGGCCAGCGGGTTTCCTCTTTGTGCTTGAGCGCGTACGGCATCGCCGCCTCCCCGCTCGCAGGACTCGCTTTGTAGCGGGCAAAAGATGGTCTTGAACATCTTCTGCGACGGCTCACATTCGCGGCCTGACCCCTGCTAACGGCGTCCTGGCAGCCATATGTGGATCGCAGCAATCATCGCGCTGACGCTCGCGTGCCTTGGCGCGCTGGTCGTCGTCTCCTATGGCGTTGAATCGCTGCGCCCACGCCCGGGACGTCCCGCAGGGCTTCCCTGGAGCCCTGACATCCCCGTCGAATATGCCGATCTCGGCGGCGTCAAGGTCCGCTACGTCAAGACGGGCGCGGGCCCCAATCTGGTGCTGCTCCATACTCTCCGGACGCAGCTCGACATCTTCCAGACGATTATCCCTGAGCTCAGCCGGCGTTTCACCGTCTATGCCTATGATTATCCGGGTCACGGCTGGTCCGATATTCCGCCGGCCGATTACGCGCCCGAGGACTTCTACCGATGGACCGAGGCGTTCCTCGCCGCTCTCGACATCAATCAGGCCTGCCTCGTCGGCGTCTCGATCGGCGGCACGATATCGCTCGTCCTCGCCGCCCGCGGGAACCCGCGGATCGCAAGCGTGATCGCCGTCAATCCGTATGACTATTGGCCAACCGGCGGGATCCGCAAGAGCTCGCTCATGGCCCGTCTCATTCTTGGGCCGGCCGACGTGCCGATTCTCGGCGCGACTTTGATGCGGCTCCGGAATCGGCTCATTTCCGACCGGATCATGCTGGGCGGGGTGACGACGGCGGACGCCTTATCGCCGGATTTGCGGAAAGAACTTTACGATGTGGGCGCGCGGAACGCCCACTATCAGGCCTTCCTGAGCTTGCTGGCCCATGAGCGGCTCTGGCCCGATGCGCGAGACGAATATCCGCGGATCAAGGTTCCGACGCTGCTGATCTACGGCGAGCAGGATTGGGCGCCGAACGCTTCGCGCTTGCATGACCGTTCGCTGATCCCTGACGTTAGGATGACGCCCGTCAGTCATGGCGGCCATTTCCTCTCTCTCGATCGTCCCCGGGAGCTGATCGATCTCATCGTCCCGTTCGCCGCGGGCGCGTCTCGGCCGCCGGGCGCGTGACCCTGATGAGCCGCGGAGATCGTCGGCTGAAGCGCCAGTCGGCCTGTAAGCCGGGTTCTGTATGGCGCGCGGAAGCCCGCTGCGCGTGATGGCCATTCCTCTGGGACGGCCGTTGCCGGCCGCCTCGAGCAACCAACCCGGGCGACGATCCGGAGAGATCCGAGGCGCAAGGCCTCGCGTCGCCCCTATTCGGTTTTGCTCCCGGCGGGGCTTGCCGTGCCGCTCATGTCGCCATGCGCGCGGTGCGCTCTTACCGCACCGTTTCACCCTTGCCGCCGGCCCGAGGGCCGGTTGGCGGTTTGTTTTCTGTGGCGCTTTCCCTGGGGTCGCCCCCGCCGGACGTTATCCGGCGCCGTTTCTCCGTGGAGCCCGGACTTTCCTCCGCTGACGCGGCGGCCATCCGGCCGACTGGCTTTAGGGGACATAGGAGCGAAGCGGCCCGCAGTCAATCGAGGCCGCGCCGCGCATCCTCGCCCCGCTCGCCCCTGTGTCGAAAAAATCGCAAAACCGAAAGAAAATCTTTAACCTTGGCGGTTCTAGCTTGACCTCTTCGACCGGCCTCGATTGGTTAGCGCCACTTTCAGGCGACCTCAGGAACAGACATGAAGCAAATTCTCACGCCGGCCGTTCTTATCGCAGCCTCCCTCGCCCTTGCAGGATGCGGCTACACGCCGGAACAGCGAGCCCTCAGCGGCGGCGCGCTCGGCGGCGCGACAGGAGCGGCGATCGGCGCGGCGACCGGCGGCGGCGTCGGCGCGGCGCTGGTCGGCGGCGCGCTCGGCGCGGCGACGGGCGCGATCGTCGGCGCCAGCACGCGTCCAGCCAATCCACCCCCGCCGCCGCCTGGCTATTATCCGCCGCCGCCCCCGCCGCCGTCCTGCGCGCGCATCGTCTACGACCCCTATGGCAACGCCTTCTGCCAAGGATATTACGGCTATTAAACCAGACGTCGCTCTGCCCGTCGGCCTTTGCGCTTCGCCGAACCACGGCGTGCGCAAAGGCGGTCGCACGCCCGATGCGCTGATCCTCCATTACACCGGAGTTGCAACCGGCGAGGCGGCTCTGCAGCTCCTATGCGATCCGGAAACGCAGGTCTCGGCCCATTACCTCGTGATGCCGGATGGCGCGCTCCTCCAGCTCGTGCCGGAGGGGCGCCGCGCCTGGCACGCCGGCCTCGGCTCCTGGGCCGGCGAAACCGACATGAACGACGTCTCGATCGGCATCGAGATCGCTCACCCTGGCCATAAGGACGGCGCCGCCGCCTATCCCTATCCGGAGGCGCAGATTGATTCGGTCGTCGCGCTCTGCCAGGACATTTTGGCGCGTTGGCCAATCTCGCCGCACCGGGTCCTGGCGCATTCGGACGTCGCGCCCGAACGCAAGATCGACCCCGGCGAATTCTTTCCCTGGGCGGAGCTCGCCAGAGCCGGCGTCGGCCATTACGTCGCCCCCTGCCCGATCGTCGAGGGCCCGCGCCTCGAAAAGGGCGCGTCGGGGGCCGAGGTCGAGGAGCTGCAAAGCCTTCTCTCGCGCTATGGTTACGGGCTCGAGGCGAACGGCCTCTATGACGCAAAGACCGAAATGACGATTCGCGCCTTCCAGCGCCATTTCAGGCCGGCACTGGTCGACGGGCTCGCCGATTTCTCGACGATCGCGACCTTGCGCAAATTGCTGGCGACCCGGCCGCAGGGCTAGAACCATCCCCTCCTTGGCGCCAAATCGGCGCGTCTGCGTTCGCCTCCGTGCGCGGGCCCCTTGGGGAGGCCTGCATCTGCAAGCGGAGGCTTGTCATGAGACATATGCTGCTCGCCGTCGCTCTCGCCGCAGCCGTTCCCGGCGCAGCGTCGGCCTTTCCAGCCAGGATCGGCTCGACGCCGAACGGCGACGTCCTGCAAGCGCCTGACGGCCATACTCTCTACGTCTATGACGGCGACAAGATCGACCTTGGGCAACGGGGAAAATCATCGTGCAACGACCAGTGCGCCGATCGATGGCCGCCCTTCATCGCCGGCGCCGACGCCATGCCGATGGGCGATTTCGGCGTCATCTCGCGCGGGGACGGGTCGAAGCAATGGACCTACAAGGGGCGGCCGCTCTACACTTGGGCCAAGGACACAGGGCCAAACCAGACCAACGGCAATGGATCCGAGGGCAACTCCTGGCACTTGGCAAAGCCCTAAGACGCGGGGTTACGCGGCGGCTGGCGAACCACTCCGCAGCCGCCGCGGGCTCTGCCAAGCTTGCCGGATCATAGTTCAAGCGCGGCCATTATTTTGAGCTTTGTTGGCTTCAGCCAGATCACGAAGCGCAAGGTCGACGGCTGGCGCGCCTCACCGAAAAGCCTTGCGATCAGCCGATTGACCTTGCTGCATGATCGGGTAACCTTGTTAAGGCGGAGATTGCGCCAAACCAAATTCCAGCCAAAATCGCTACGGCGCCTCCAGGGCAGGAACGTTCAACTACATAAGCGGATCCTCAAAAAGATCTCCCGTCCGAACCGCAGTTCCGTGATCAAGCGTCAACCAAGATCAAGCGTCAACGGAGTCAATTGCGCACATTGGAGATTGATCCATGCCTAGCATTCAGCTCACGTTCACCAATAATAACCACTTTGGCGTTGTTCTGTACACTGTCGCTCCCTCGAGCGCTCAGCAATCGTGGCAGGGCGAGGTAGCCCCTCATACATCATCCAGTTTTAACCTCGATATTCCTGCAAGCACTGAGTGGCAGATGATAAGTTCCGACAGCGGAACATTGTTTGATACTTATCACACTACAGCCGACGCACTTCAATCTTATTCAATTAGAAACTGCACAACTCAGATCAACTTCATCAACAACACCACCTCGACAGTCGCGCTGTTCTCGGTCGATCCGGTCAGCCTCAAGGAAAGCCCGGAAGGCTCCATAGCTCCCGGACAATCAATGATCATCGAACGCGCTATGTTCGGAAATACGGAATGGCGAATGAAGGATGCGCAAACCGGCGCCGCACTCGCCACGTACCACACAACCACAGCCCGCTACCAAACCGTCCCCATTAATCCCGTCGTAGTCGTAATTACACATGGGGAAACCATCATATCCGGCCCATTGCCCGCCAATCCAACCGTGAACCCTATTCCGCTTCCGAACAACACCCCCATCGTCGCGAGCGCCAAGGACTCCATCTTTAACTCCCGAAGCTTCAATATCGACGTCGTCAACCTTGATTTTTCGATCCGGCAACGAGCAGGCCTAGCAGACAAAAATCAAATACGGGCGGCCGTTTATGCCGCCTTGATGGTCATCGCCAAGACTCAGAATCGCACCCCTAAAGAACATTTTTTGATGGATTGGCTGGCCCTCCAAGTGAGGCAAACCCGCATTGAGGCGGCCCGTTTGGCGCTGGAGGAATATGATAAATGGCACCGAGATCCCTGGAGCTACCACCCGCCCGCAGGTTATGACTTTCCCGCATACAATCTTATGCCCGCTACTTCACACGTGTGGCTGACAACCACGCCCAACCCTCCGGTCCTCGCCAACGAATCATGGCAAAGCCTTCTGGCTGGCGTCATATCGAGCAACCCTTGGAGTCCATTGAACAACCCGATCCTCACAAGAGGACAGCGATCGTCGAGCCTGGAGGGCGTTGTGGGCTTCCCTGTCTTTGGCGCCATTCTGGCTTACCAAAAACTCTATAGCAAAGATGGAGCGGCGAGGATCTTAGCCGACGTAACGGAAAACTTGAGCACGATGAACTTTGATCTCGCTCCGCTTAGCGGCGCCTTCACCACAGTTGGAGCCGCAAATTGGTATTCCCACCTCAACGCCATCAGAAGCATGGCGATGCAACAAATATCTCCTTATACGTTTAGACAAGTAAAGGATATAGTTGGGGAGCTTGCGAGGCGAGCCGGACGAAATGTGTCCGGAATGGGCACAACCGCGACGCCAGGGCAACTGGCCAAGATTCCAGAGGCGGAGTTGCGAGCAACTTTGCAAAGGCTGACGTCAGGAGAGATTCTGAGCAGCTTGGTTTGCACCCTCGTGTTGACCTTTGCGGTACAGGCGCTCATTCATGAATCATTGAACCTGGATTACAAACTTAAGTTGCGTGGAAAATTAGTTGAAAATCTCCAACGGCAGCAATCGGCGAATCTGCCCGATTTGCAAAATCTTCTCTATTACGATCTCAGGGGGGAGGTCGTTATCTTTTCTTCTGATTACCATCCCACCGATCAGGCCGAGCTGGAGCGTATTATGGGCAGTCAAGAAGTCTATCGAGCTTTCCTGCTCGCCACGATCGAGTAGACCGTGGCGCCTTCCGCGCGTCCCACACCTTGTCGGCAGAAGACCAGCAACACCAATCCTTCGCGGTGGCATGGAACGCTCTGGAAGTCGAGGCCGGAGAATTGCTTAACAGTTAAGCAATCCTCGCCACCGCAAACCATTTAAAATGAAGGATTGATGCCCTTACTCCGCCGCGGCCGCGGGCTCTGCCGCGCCCGCCGGATCATAATTCAGGACCGGCGCGAGCCAGCGCTCCGTCTCGGCGAGGCTCATCCCTTTGCGCTTTGCATAATCCTCGACCTGATCCCGCTCGATCTTGGCGACGCCGAAATAATGCGCCTGCGGATGCGCAAAATAGAGGCCCGAGACGGACGCGCCCGGCCACATGGCGAAGCTCTCCGTCACGGCGACGCCGATCCGCTTCTCGGCGCGGAGAAGCTCGAAGAGAATCGCCTTCTCGGTGTGATCTGGCTGCGCCGGATAGCCGGGCGCCGGGCGAATGCCACGATATTCCTCGCGGATGCGCTCGTCATTGGTCAGCGCTTCGTCCGGCGCATAGGCCCAGAATTCGCGCCGCACGCGCTCGTGCATGCGCTCGGCCAAGGCTTCAGCCATGCGGTCGGCCAGCGCCTTCACCATGATCGAGCCGTAATCATCATTGGCCTTGGCGAAGCGGTCGGCGATCTTGCCTTCCTGCGCGCCGGCGGTGACGACAAAGGCGCCGGCGTAATCGGGCGGACCGCCCTCGGGCGCCACGAAATCGGCCAGCGCCAGATTGGGCTTGCCATCGCGGCGCGGCAATTGCTGGCGCAGCGTGTGCAAGGTCGCGAGCCTTTCCGTGCGCGACTCGCCCGTGTAAAGCGCGATGTCGTCGCCGACGGCGTTCGCCGGCCAGAAGCCGATGACGGCCTTGGGATCGAACCAATGCTCTGCGACGATGCGCTTCAGCATGGCCTGCGCGTCGTCGAACAGCTGGCGCGCGGCCTCGCCCTGTTTCGGGTCGTCGAGGATCAAAGGATAGCGCCCGCGCAGCTCCCAGGTCTGGAAGAATGGCGTCCAGTCGATATAGGGAATGAGCTCCTCGACGCTGTAGCGCCCGAAGACTCGCGCGCCGGTGAAGGTCGGACGCGGCGGCGCATACGCCTCCCAGTCGATCTTCAGCGCATTGGCGCGCGCTCGCGCGAGCGGCAGGCGTTGCTTCTCCGCTTCCGCGCGCCGATGGGCGTCCGCCACCTTGCGATATTCGGCGCGCACCTGTTCGATGGTCTCAAGGCGTGAGTGCTCGGACAGGAGCGACTGCACGACGCCGACGGCGCGGCTCGCGTCATTGACATAGACAGTCTGGCCGCGCGCGTAATTCGGATGGATCTTGACCGCCGTGTGCACGCGGCTCGTCGTGGCGCCGCCGATCAGGAGCGGCATATGGAAGCCCTCGCGCTCCATCTCCGCCGCCACGAAGCACATTTCGTCGAGCGAGGGCGTGATCAGCCCCGAAAGGCCGATGGCGTCGACCTTTTCGGCCCGAGCCGTCGCCAGAATCTTCGCCGCCGGAACCATGACGCCGAGGTCGATAATCTCGTAATTGTTGCAGGCCAGCACGACGCCGACGATGTTCTTGCCGATGTCGTGCACATCCCCCTTCACCGTCGCCATCAGAATTTTGCCCGCGCTCGAGCGTTCGCCGCCGCCGTTTTTCCGCTTCTCCTCTTCCATAAAGGGAAGGAGATAAGCGACGGCCTGTTTCATCACCCGCGCCGATTTGACGACTTGCGGCAGGAACATCTTGCCGGCGCCGAAAAGATCGCCGACGACATTCATGCCGGCCATCAGCGGCCCCTCGATCACGTCGAGCGGCCGCGTCGCCGCCGCGCGCGCCTCCTCGACATCGCGGTCGATATATTCGGTTATGCCGTTGACAAGCGCATGTTCGAGCCGCTTGCCGACCGGCGCATCGCGCCAGGCGAGATCCTTCTCGAGCCGCTCGACGCCCTGGCCCTTGAAGCCTTCGGCGATGGCGAGGAGGCGCTCGGTCGCGTCGGGCCGGCGATTGAGGACGACGTCCTCGCAGGCCTCGCGAAGCTGCGGCTCGATCTCCTCATAGACGGCGAGCTGGCCAGCGTTGACGATGCCCATGTCCATGCCGGCGTGAATGGCGTGATAGAGAAAGACCGAATGCATCGCCTCGCGCACCGGCTCATTGCCGCGGAACGAAAAGGACAGATTGGAGACGCCCCCCGAGATATGGACGAGAGGAAAGCGCTTGCGGATCTCGCGCGCGGCCTCAATGAAATCGACGCCGTAATTATTGTGCTCTTCGATGCCGGTCGCGATCGCGAAAATATTCGGATCGAAGATGATGTCTTCCGGCGGAAACCCCGCCTCTTCAGTCAGGATTTGATACGCGCGGGAACAGATCTCCACTTTGCGCTGGAGCGTGTCGGCCTGGCCTTTTTCGTCGAACGCCATGACCACCACTGCAGCGCCGTAACCGCGCACCACGCGGGCGTCATGGATGAATTTCTCGACGCCCTCCTTCATCGAAATCGAGTTGACGACAGACTTGCCCTGCACGCATTTGAGACCGGCCTCGATCACCGAAAATTTGGATGAATCGATCATCACCGGAACGCGCGCGATATCGGGCTCGGCGGCGACGAGGTGCAAGAATTCGACCATCGCCTTTTCGGAATCGAGCAGGCCCTCGTCCATGTTGACGTCGATGATCTGCGCGCCCATCGCGACCTGATCGCGCGCGACGTCGAGCGCGGCGGCGAAATCGCCCTCCTTGATCAGCCTGCGGAATTTCGCCGAGCCCGTGACGTTGGTGCGCTCGCCGATATTGACGAAGGGGATCTCCGGCGTCAGCGTGAAGGGCTCGAGGCCGGAAAGACGCAGGCGCGGCTCGATCTTCGGAATGTCGCGCGGCGGCGCGCCGGCCACGCGGCGCGCGATCGCCTGGATATGCGCCGGCGTCGTGCCGCAACAGCCGCCGACGACATTGAGGAGCCCCGCTTCGGCAAATTCGCCGATCAGGCTCGCCATATACTCGGGGCTCTCGTCATAAAGGCCGAACTCATTCGGAAGACCGGCGTTCGGATAGGCGCAAACGAGCGCGTCGGCGATGCGCGAAAGCTCGGCGAGATGGGCGCGCATCTCGCGCGCGCCGAGCGCGCAATTGAGGCCGATGGTCAAAGGATTGGCGTGGCGCAGCGAATGCCAGAACGCCGTCGGCGTCTGGCCGGAAAGGGTGCGGCCGGAAAGATCCGTGATCGTTCCCGAAATCATGACGGGCGCGGTAACGCCAAGCGCCGTGAAAGCGTCGTCGATCCCCGCGAGCGCCGCCTTGGCGTTCAGCGTGTCGAAGATCGTCTCGACGATCAGCACATCCGCGCCGCCCTCGATGAGGGCCGCAGCCGATTCGGCGTAGGTTTCGCGCAATTCGTCGAACGACACAGCCCGGAAGCCCGGATTATTCACGTCGGGCGAGATCGAGGCGGTGCGGTTCGTCGGCCCCAGCGCGCCGGCGACGAAGCGGCGGCGACCGTCCTTTTTCTTCGCCGCATCGACAGCCGCACGGCAGAGACGCGCCGCCTCCAAGTTCAACTCGCGGACCAGCCCCTCCATGCCGTAATCGGCCTGCGAAATCCGCGTCGAATTGAAGGTGTTCGTCGCGATGATGTCGGCGCCGGCGTCGAGATAAGCCTCATGAATGGCGTGGATCGCCTCGGGCTGCGTCAGGCACAAGAGATCATTGTTGCCGCGAAGATCGCGCGGCCAGGCCGCGAAGCGCTCTCCGCGGAACTGCTCCTCGGTGAATTTAAGCTGCTGGATCATCGTGCCCATGGCGCCGTCGAGCACCAGGATCCTCTGGCGCGCCGCCGTGAGAAAGGCGGCGCGGGTTTCGTCGCCATTGAATTTCGTCATCACGCGGCCTTTTGTTCGAGTTTCGGCCGGAGCCCGAGAAGATGGCAGATGGCGTAAACGAGTTCGGCGCGGTTATTGGTATAGAAATGGAAATCGCGGACGCCATGATCGACGAGGTCGAGCACTTGCTCGGCCGCGACCGTCGCCGCGACCAGACGCTGTGTCTGAGGGTCGTCATCCAATCCATCGAAACGGTCGGCAAGCCATTGCGGCACGCTGGCGCCCGCCTTTTTCGCGAAGCCGGCCGTCTGCTTGAAATTCAGCATCGGCATGATGCCAGGCACGATCGGAATATGCACGCCGCCGGCGCGTAGCTTGTCGAGATAACGCAGATAAATCTCGTTTTCGAAGAAGAATTGGGTGATCGCGCGCGTGGCGCCGGCTTCGACCTTGGCGCGCAGGAAATCGATGTCGGCGTCGAGAGACAGGCTTTCCGGATGCCGTTCGGGATAGGCCGCGACCGAGATTTCGAAATCACCGATCCGCTTGATCCCGGCGACGAGCGCGCAGGAGCTTTTATAGCCTTGCGGGTGAGGCTCGAATTTCGCGCCGAGCCCCTCCGGCGGATCACCGCGCAAGGCCACGATATGGCGCACGCCGGCATCCCAGTAGGCCTGCACGATCGCATCGATTTCCTTGCATGAAGCGCCGACGCAGGTCAGATGCGCGGCGGGCTTGACGACGCCTTCCTTGGCGAGGCGCGACACGGTCTGATGGGTGCGCTCCCGCGTCGAGCCTCCAGCGCCGTAGGTCACCGACATGAAGGTCGGGCCGAGCGGCGCGAGCCGGTTGATCGACTCCCAGAGCATCGCCTCCATGGCGACCGTCTTCGGCGGAAAAAACTCGAAGGAAACGCGGATGTCGGCATTTGGCGAGCGGCTCGCTCGCGGCAACGCACAAGTTGGATATTCGCTCATGCGACCTCTCGCGCAGTTAGGGGAACAGGGTCGGCGATCGTCCGCCGGTCGCGGCCGAGCCAAAGCGAGACGGTGAGCTTTCCGCCCTCGCCGGGGTCCGGTCTCAGATCGCGCCGGAGAGCGACGTCGAGCCCGGCCGCGGCCATGAGCCCGGCGATCTCTTCGGAGCCGAAGCCGAGGCGCCTGTGCGCGTGAGCGGAACGCAAGGTCTCTTCCTCATGCGGCGCGAAATCGACAATGACGAGCCTTCCGCGGGGGCCAAGCGCGCGGGCTGCTTCGCGGATGGCGCGCGATGGATCGTCGAGATAATGCAGAACCTGGTGCATGACTACGGTATCGTAGAAATCCGGCTCGACCGGCAAGGCGTAAATATCGCCCTGACGCAGTTGCGCGTTGCGCAGGCCAGCGCGCTCGAGGCGGGCTCGCGCGAGGGCGAGCATCTGCGGCGACTGATCGATGCCGACGGCGCGGGCAAACCGCGGCGCCAGCAGCTCGAGCATGCGACCGGTCCCGGCGCCGAGATCGAGAAGGGCGCGGTAGGGACCCGGCCCGACGGCTTCCAGAATGGCGGCTTCGACACGCTCCTCAGGCAGATGCATGGCGCGCACCTCGTCCCAATTGGCGGCGTGAGCGGCGAAATAGCGCGCGGCCTGATCGGCGCGCGCCTGCCGAACCTCGGCGAGCCGCGCCCGGTCGGCGAGAAGAGGGGCGTCGCCCGGCGCGAGCCTTGCGACGAGGTCGCGCGCGAAACGGGCGGCCGGCCCGTTCTGGCTCATGAGAAAGAAGACCCAGGAGCCTTCGCGATGGCGCTCGACGAGCCCCGCTTCGGCGAGGAGCTTCAGATGGCGCGAGACGCGCGGTTGCGATTGGCCGAGAATGGCGACGAGCTCGCTCACTGTAAGTTCGGCTTCTGCGAGAAGCGCAAGAAGACGCAGCCGCGTCGCCTCTCCCGCCGCGGCGAGCGCGGCAAGGGTGATGTCGAAGGGCGCATGATCGGTTTGTGGCATGGAAACTCCAGATCGCCATCAATATGTATATGCAGATATCTTTATATGTAAAGACAAAAACGGATGGCAGCCGGCCAAAAGATCGGCCTTTTCACCTTGGTTCGCAGCGCGCCGAACGGTAATGTCGCGATGGCCGGTCCGGCCGCATGCTCATCAAAGGCGCATTTATGAAACTCGCTCTGACAACGATTGCGGCCGTGCTTCTTTTGTCCGCGGCAAGCACGAGCTACGCGCAGCAGGCCCCGGCGGCGACGCCAGCGGCTTCAGCCAAAGCCATGGCCCCTTCCGACGAGGCGAAAAAGGCCAAGGCCAAGCAATGTTCCGCGCAAGCCGACGCAAAAGGCCTTCACGGCAAGGCGCGCAAGGAGTTTCGCGCTCAATGCAAGCGCAGCTGACGCGGCAGCGCGGCTGCATGTTCGGTCCCATCACGGACCGGTGATGTGGCAGGAGCCGTCGCGCGGCGCCTCCGACACGCCGGGGCGTTCGGAGGCGCCGCCCGCATCTTCCCGAGGCGGCGCCGAGCCGTCGAGATCACCAGACGCATGATTCTTATCCGCTCCCTCCTGTTCAATTTTCTGTTTTACGTCAACGTGACCGTTCTCGCTTTTCTCGGGCTGCCCACGCTTTTCATGAAGCGCGATGCGGTGCAGGAGCTGGCGCGCGTGTGGGCGCGCAATTCGCTCTGGCTGCTCGACAAGATTTGCGGAACGAAGGTGGAGTTCAGGGGGCGCGAAAACCTGCCCCCCGGCGCCTGCATTATCGCCGCCAAGCATCAGTCGGCGCTCGAAACTTTCGCGGTCACGACGGTCATGGGCGATTTCACTTTCGTCCTGAAGCGCGAATTGATGGCGATTCCTTTTTTCGGGTGGTACCTGCGCGGCGCCGAACAGATCGGCATCGAACGCGCGAAACGTGGCCAGGCGCTCGCCGATCTGACGCGGCAGGCGCGCGAAGCGATCGCGCAGGGACGCAAGGTCTTCATTTTTCCCGAGGGCACACGTAAGGCCGCGGGCGCGCCTGCTGATTATAAACCGGGCGTCGCCCACCTTTGCGTCGCGACCGGCGCAATCTGCGTCCCCGCGGCGGTGAATTCCGGCCTGTTCTGGCCGCGGCGCGGCCTCCTGCGCCGGCCCGGCCGGGTCGTCATCGAATTTCTCGCGCCGATCGCGCCTGATCCCAACAAGGCCCAATTCATGCGCCTGCTCGAAAGCCGCATCGAGACGGCGACCGCCAGACTGATCGCGGAGGCGATCGAGAAGGACCCTACTCTGGCGGAAGCGCTGGCTCCAAACCCCGAAGCGGCTGGCCGACGGTCGATCGCGGATTGACAGCGGCCCAGTTTGTTCTATCTTTGTTCGAGAAAACGGCAAAGGCGTGAACGATGGGCACTGTGGTTCCTCTCTCGGCTTCCCTGCGTACGGCCGGAGCGCGGTCCCTTGGCCGGCCGCGGCCGGGAAAACGCGCGAAGGCGGCCTTCGAGGGAGCGCCTCTCGAGAGCCTCGCCGACGTCGCGCTCGCGGCGCGTTTCCGCCAATGGCGCGGCGCGTCGGGGCGACGCTACATCTGCTCGATTTTTCCGGTCCGGGCCGGCGAGCCTTTGGGCGGCCTGCCCGAGTTCGACGGCGCCGTCGTCATCGCCGCGGCCTGCGGAGCGGCCGGCCTGAGGCGGGTCGCGGTTTTCACGTCCTGCTGGCGCGACGAGGCGTTTTGCGGCGACCCGGACGCCGTCGCGGCGGCTCTGCGGTGCGGCGCCTGCGAATGGCACCTCCATCTTCTCGCCGACAATGGCCCCGCCCAGCGCGCCGCCCTCGCCGATCTCGCCCTCTGAGGCATGAACGCGGGAATGCGCTCCGCTTTTTAGCTCAATCGAAGCGGCGGGTAAGCCAGGCCAGCGTTTCGTCGCGGATCGCAAGCTCGGTGAGATGCGCATGCGTATTGCGCACATAGGCGGGATTGTCGCCAGAAGCGCCGACGCCCTGGCTGATCAGCCGCAGCAGCTCTTCACGCTCGAGACGGCCGGCATATTGAGCATGGCCCCGGTCGGCGACGTAGCAAACGGCCGCGACCTGACGCCCGTCGACCAATCGCGCAGGGAGAAATACTTCGCGGTAGACCGAGGTCACCTGCTCGCGCCCGCGCAGATAAGCGAGCGTCGCCTCGACCCGATCGGCGTTGACGCGAAACGCCACCCCCTTGCAGGAGCCGCCACGATCAAGCCCGAGCACGAGGCCCGGCCGCTCGCGCGTCCCGCGGTGGACGTGGGAATAGACGCAGAGCGCTCGATGATAGCCGCGCACCGTCGCGCCGTGGCTTTCGTCGAAATCGAAGCCCGGCCGCCACATCAGCGAGCCGTAGCCGAACACCCACAGATCCCCCGCCGCCTTCATCGCTGATTTGCTCCCTGGCGCGCTGCGCGATAAACCATGGCTCGCGCCGCAGAAGGCGCAAGCTTTCCCCTCACCCATTCGCTGTCAGCGCCAGGCGCGCGGCTCGCGCCGTCGGATCGGCGGCGGCCAAGGAGAATAAGATGGCGTCGACGCGGCCGGAGGCGAGAAGCCCGCGAAAGCTGCGTCGGGCGCTGGTTCTTATCGCTCTTCTCGCGGCGGGGGCGATCGGCTGGTCTGTGCTCTGGCATGTCGCCGCCCGTCAGACCGACGGCCTCATTCTTTCCTGGATTGAGCGCGAATCCGGGCTCGGCCGTCAGTGGAGCTGCCCCGGACGCCGTATCGGCGGCTATCCCTTCGACATCGAAGTCATTTGCCCCGGCTTGCAGTTTCAAGCCGAAATGTTCGGGAGGCCGCTGATCGGATCTCTGCGCGGTTTTCGGGCCGTCTCCGCGGTCTTCCAGCCGGCCCGGGTCGTCGCACGCATGGAGCCCCCCTTCACAGGCAAGACGCCCGAGGGCGACGTCAACATAGCGCTGAAATGGGAGAAGCTCGATCTTTCCGTCGAGGGCCGGCCCGACGCCCGCGCCAATCTCGCCATCGAGGGCCGCGACGTTTCGCTGGCGGCTTCGGCTCCAGGCATCGACGCGACCGCGCGAACCGTCAGGGCCTCGGCGACGCCGCTGCCCGGAAATGACGCGGCCGTCGATTTCCGCATGATTCTCGACGGCGTCGGCATCCCGTCGCTCGCCGCGGCGATCGGTGTCGCCGCGCCGCTCGACGCAGAAGTCGGCGGCGTGCTCACCGGGGCCGATTTTTCCGACGCCGGACTGCTCGCAGATCGGATCGAAAAGTGGCGGCTCGCCGGCGGGCGCATCGATCTGAAGACCGTGCATGTGGCGGGCGGCGACATCCGCTTCGAAGCGCATGGCGCGCTCGATCTCGACGCTGCCCGACGGCCGCGCGGCAAGCTCGAGACGGCTTTCGAAGGCTTGAACCCGATATTGGCCCGCTTCGGCGTCGATCCGCATCTTCTGGCCGCAGGTTCGTTGCTGGCTAATCTCTTGACCGATGCGCCCGGAGGGCCCGGAGCAGCGGGCGAGACGCGCCTGCCCCTGCGCATCGCCGACGGATGGGTGTCGGTCGGGCCGATCCGCACGCCTCTGCGTCTTCCGCCGCTTTACTGAACCGATCGCGCTGAAGCGGTTCAAGTGGTCCGCCGCGTTCAGAGCAGGAAATTTGTGGAAGCCGGAGCGATCGCGCCGCGAACGCGTCGCAAAGCAACCTCGGCGTGGGGCCCGGCATCGGCCGGATACTGAAGCTTTCGACTGAAGCTCTGGATTAGTAAGCGCGACTGCGCATGACCTCGAAACAGGTGCGCAACAGAATATTCACGTCGAGGCTGAGCGACCAATGGTTAACGTACCAGAGATCCAGCTTGACGCGTTCGACCATTTGCTCGAGGCGGCCCGTTTCGCCGCGCAATCCGTTGACCTGCGCCCAGCCGGTGATGCCCGGCTTGACGTGATGGCGGAATGCATATTTGGCGATCAGCACCTTGTATTCATTGTCATGCGCAAGCGCGTGCGGCCGCGGCCCGACGAGCGACATGTCGCCTTTCAAGACATTGAAGAGCTGGGGCAGTTCATCAAGGCTCGACTTGCGCAGGAATTGACCGACGCGCGTGACCCGGCGGTCGTTGCGCCGCGCCTGGGTGATCACCTCGCCGTCTTCCTGAACGGTCATGGAGCGGAATTTGAAGATAACGAACTGCCTGGCGTTGAAGCCGTTGCGTCGCTGCTTGAAAATCACCGGCCCTTTGCTGTCCGCCTTGATCAAAACCGCAATCAGGAGCAACAGCGGCGACAGCAGGACGATGCCGACCAACGAGCAGATAATGTCGAGGGTGCGCTTGACCGCCCTTTCCATCGCGGTCAGCGGCGCGCGCTGGATTTCAAGCGCGAGCGTCGGCCCGCTCGTCGACAAGGCGCGCCGTCCGAGAACCGACCGGATCGTATAGTCCGGCAGAAGAACGGCCGGAAGCGGCGACGCTCGCAGCCGCTCGCGCGCTGTTTCGAGGAGCTCCCTGCTGCTCCAGCGCAGCGCCAGAACGAGCTGGTCGACGCCGGCTTCGCGCGCTTCAAGGACGGCCCGGTCGAGATCGACGATCACGTCGTCGGAAGCCGGGCCCTTGGCGGTCGATAGGGATACGCGGGCGACTTCATTCATGCCGAAATAACGAAACAGCACCGCCGTGCTCAATCTCAGCAATTCTGACGGCTCGCCGATGGTGACGACGCGGCGCCCGGGGAGGCTCCCCTTGGCCATCATCGACCGGGACGCCTTTTCCGCAGGCCACCGTACAAATAGGAGAAGCACGACCTGCAGCACGGCCGAAGCGATCATCGAACCACGTGGCACGAGCGCTTCACTGCGAAGAAAAAGGAGGAATATCGCCGCAAACAGCCCGACGACGACCCAGGTCAAAAAGATGCGGGCCAGATACCGCGAAGGCGCAAGCAAGACTGGCAGCCTATAAAGCCCGCGTGAATTCGCGACATAGGCGTAAAGCAGTCCTTGCGAAAGACCGACGCCGAGGCTGACTTCTATCGCGGCGTTTTGTTCCGACCAGAATTGATGATAAACAACACCTCCAAATACGCTTGCAAAAGTAATCAACAGTATATCTACCAAACCAGCAATGGCTTCAATATTTTTGTAAGATACGTGAAGTCTTGGCGCCGTCTGAGTGGAGGCACTGGTGTCGACTTCCGATTCCGCAATATGGCTCAATCGGTTAAAGTACATCTCGAGACTCGCACTGTTTAGCGGCTTGCTGTAGCATTTAGCTACAGTAACCCAGAAAAATCAACCTAAATGCCTGTGAACGGCCACCCGCGAGGGTCGTTCTGTGCGATATAGCACCGTGCTATTCAACGCCGCTCCGCGCCCCCGCGCATTAGATACTGATGTTTTGTGTCAATATTCATAACAATTCGGTTTGATCACATCAAGTCGCCAGGGGGCGAGCGATGCGCGTCAGAAATCGCCCGCTTGTACCCGCATACTCAAAGGAATGTAATCAAACCTTAGGCGCAGCCATGCGCCCCAGAAATCGCCCGCTTGTACTCCCCTTCCCGCGCTTCGTCGCGGCCAATTCAGCAATTATCGTGCCGCTCCAATGCGCCGGCTTTCTGGTCGGGCGGCGACGCCTCCTCCGACAGCGCCCGAATAGCAGCGTCCAGCGGCGCAGTCTTCGATTCTGTCGAGCCGAGACGCCTGATCGAGACCGTGCGCTCGAGGCTCTCGCGGCGGCCAAGGACGATCAGAACGGGAACTTTGGCGAGCGAATGCTCCCGGACCTTATAGGTGATCTTTTCATTGCGCAGATCCGCCTCGACGCGCAACCCCCGTCTACGCGCTTCTGCGACGACTTCGCGGGCGTAATCATCGGCCTCTCCGGTGATTGTCGCAACGACAAGCTGCACCGGCGCAAGCCAAAGCGGCAAATGGCCGGCAAAATGCTCGATCACAATGCCTGTGAACCGCTCAAGCGATCCGAAAATCGCGCGATGGATCATGACCGGCGTCTTCTTTTCGCTGTCCGCTCCAATATAGAAAGCGCCGAAGCGGCCGGGAAGATTGAAATCCACCTGCGTCGTGCCGCACTGCCATTCGCGGCCGATCGCGTCGCGCAGCGTATATTCCAGCTTGGGCCCATAGAAGGCGCCTTCGCCCGGATTGATCGCCGTCTGGGCGCCGCGCGAGGCAAGGACCTCGAGGACGCGAGAAAGCGCCGCCTCCGCCTTGTCCCAGGCTTCGTCGGATCCGACGCGTTTGTCCGGCCGCGTCGACAACTTTATGACGACGTCGTCGAAGCCGAAATCCTCATAGAGGGAGAGAACGAAGTCGTTGATCTTCAGACTCTCCTCCATGATCTGGTCTTCGGTGCAGAAAATATGGGCGTCGTCCTGAGTAAAGGCGCGCACCCGAATCACGCCATGCAGCGCACCCGAAGGCTCGTAGCGGTGCACGGTTCCGAACTCCGCGATTTTCATCGGCAGGTCACGATAGGATTTGAGGCCGTTCTTGAAAATCTGGATGTGGCCGGGGCAATTCATCGGCTTCAGCGCGAAGATCCGATCGTCCTCGGTCTGGGTCACGAACATGTTTTCCCGATAGGTCTGCCAATGGCCGGAGATTTCCCAGAGGGCGCGGTCGAGCACTTGCGGCGTGTTGACCTCGAGATAGCCCGCCGCCTGCTGACGCCGCCGCATATAGGCGATCAGCGTCTGAAAAAGGGTCCAGCCCTTGGGATGCCAAAAGACGGTTCCCGGCCCTTCTTCCTGGAAATGGAACAGGTCCATCTCGCGTCCGAGGCGGCGATGGTCGCGCTTCTCGGCTTCCTCGATCTGTCGCAGATAGGCGGCGAGATCCTCCTTCGTCGCAAACGCCGTTCCGTAGATGCGTTGCAGCATGGGCCTCGTCGAATCGCCGCGCCAATAGGCGCCGGCGACCTTCATGAGCTTGAACGCCGCGCCGACCTTGCCTGTCGACGTCATGTGCGGCCCGCGGCAAAGGTCGAGCCAGTCGCCCTGCCTGTAGATCTTGAGATCTTCGCCGGGAGGAATGGCGTCGACGAGCTCAACCTTGAACGCCTCTCCCTTCGTCTCGAACCATGAGCGCGCCTGATCGCGCGTCCAGACCTCTTTCGTGAACGGCCTGTCCCTCGCGATGATTTCCGCCATTTTCTTTTCTATCGCGGCGAAATCGTCAGGAGTGAACGGTTCGTTGCGGAAGAAATCATAATAGAAGCCGTTTTCGATCACCGGACCGATGGTCACCTGCGTGCCCGGATAGAGCGTCTGGACCGCTTCGGCCAGCACATGGGCGGCGTCGTGGCGAATGAGCTCCAGCGCGCGCGGATCGTCGCGACCGATGAATTCGATCGTGGCGTCGCTCGCGATTTCATCGGACAGATCGCGGAGCGCCCCGTCGACGGCCATGGCGACGGCGCGTTTGGCGAGCGACGGCGAAATGCTCTTCGCCACAGCAGAACCGGCGACGCCGGCGTCGAACTGGCGCGATGTTCCGTCGGGGAAAGTCAGGCTGATCATATTCAAGCTCCTCTCGGCTCACTCGCCGAAACCAATCGGCGTAAGCGTCGTTGGCGTGGCATGGCGCCGCCTCAAATGGTTGCGGCCGCGACCGCGCGATCGAGATAGAGCCTTTCTTCCTGTCGCTCAAGGCCGCGGCGCGCCGCGCTTTCAGCCTTCAAAGGGCGAGATCGAAACTCGCAAATCTGCCGCGCGGCCCCGAGGACTTAGAATTGCGCCGGCGCGGCATTGGACATGTCGCCGGAGTGGTAAAAAATGTCCAGATCATGGCGGCGTACCGACTTTTTTATGATAATCTCGTTCTGTTTTTGAATTGCAGGGTTGGGCTGTTTGGCATTCTTCGCGAGATCCAGCGCCCCGCGGCGCATCTTGGGGCGCTGACATTGGCCTGCCGCTGCCGACCACGTGCGGCGACGCACATTGTTCGGAAGGATCAACACGTTAATGGAGGGTGGCCCCGCAACGAACACTGTGAATGAAGATGCCGTCCGTTTGTTATCCGAGCCCTCGAGGGCCGAGCCTTAGCGAGGCTTTTTATCGAATTTTTTTTCGGCCTCGAAGCTCCTCCCCCATATTGTCAGGCGTGACCATAACTATCTTTCACCTATTTCCATGAATTTGACGACGCCATGACCCCCTTCGCAATATATCTTGACGACATCAATCTCGAGTGCGAAGAGAAGCGCATCCGCAACGCATTCACGCGGCGGATTTTTGAGATCGCTGTACTGACGAGATCCTGCGGTTGTGATCCGGGAGCGACGCAACCCCTCAATATACTGGCACATCCGGCACTTCTTCTGGATCTTGACGGTATCGTCGTGGAAATCAACGACGCTGCGGCGACTCTATTCGACTATGACATCAGAGTGCGGCAACGCCGCCTCTTCATCCGCGACGCCGACGCCAGAAGCAAACTGCGCATCTATGTTGATGAATTCGAGCATGGCTCGCCGCCATTTGCTCCTACGACGGAACCGCTGATCGTCCCTCGCCAGGGCAAGCTGCCGATCGTTTTGCGCATCTGGTCGCTCGAAGGCGCAGCCCGCTGGCCGACGCCCGACGTGCGCGCCCTCGTCACCCTCAGTCCCCTCGGCCCACGACCTGGGCCGCCTGCTGCGCTTCTCGCGAAGACATTTGCGCTGACGCCATCGGAAGCCAAGCTCGCTTCGATCATCGCCAGGGGCGCAGGCCCGGATACGGCGGCGGCAGAGCTCAAAATCTCGCGCGAGACGGCGCGCAATCAGCTGAAATCGATTTTTGCGAAAACCTCGACCCATCGGCAAGGGGAGTTGGTTGCGCTCCTGCTTCAAGTCTAGCGGGCGCAGGCTTGGAAGCGCCAGACGGAACAGGACCGGCGGTCGGGGGGTGCCCGCTCCGCCAAACCGAAATGGCGACCGCAGCCGCAAGGAGCGGCCTCAGGCCGAACGCAACTCCTGTCCGAAGGACGCTCTTCTTGATGGGGCCTGCGCATCCTCATCCGTCAGCAACAGGATGAGCGCCCGGATCAGATTCACCACCTCCTCGCGCGAGGCGGCGACGCGATCGTTCCATTGGGTGAAGGTCAGTTCGTATCCGCTCCTCTTGCGCAGGATTTCAGCCAGTTTCTCTTCAAAATAGAGGAAGTAAAAATCTTCGTTTGCAGGATCGACGTTACGCCAAGCGGTCACAAGAGCGCCGGACAGACTATAGCTTGATGCTGTACCACTGTTGACGGCGATTGGTTCTCCCCCCTGATTTCGAGCAATGGCGAATCTGGTCCAGCCTTTTTGTTCGAGAAGACGGCTCGCCTCTCCTAGGACAAGAATAATGGCCTGACTACTCATAGTAGTTCCTTCGCAAAATTCACGAAGTTCCGGCCGCTACTTCAGCACTGGCCGGCACCAATCAGAGTGACAATCTTCCGACAAAAGAGGTTTGCGAGACGCGCCGTGATGGCTTCCTTAGACGTTGACTGATTTCGAACGCCCCACGCAAAAACTGTAACGCTACTGTTAAAATCTGCGCCAAATGACTTGTGACAAATATCAAAAATTATCACTATTTTAGAAAAAATTTTGCTCCTGAACGCGCTCTCGCTCTAATAATGACGTCACTCGTTAATTACTCAGAGTACTGCGCCAACGCAAGGTCCATTTAAGGCCATAAAGGCAAATTTAAGGCAATAAAGGCAACACACGGATCCTTGGCCGCGCGGCGCCGCACGGCCTCGCGCGCCAACCAGCCTCGGTCAAGGCGGACGAAGCATGGCTCGCCAAGTTTCGAGGTTGCGTGAAACTGGCGCGGCTTAAGCTCCTCTGACTTTCTCCCGGCGCCAAAATCCTCTAAGACACTCCGCGGCTCGGCCGGCGGTCGGTCGAGGCCTGCGCGGCGGGCCGGATTCCCCGGCGAGACAGCGCGGCAAACCCTCGCTTCATGAAATCGCATTTGTTCGGAGCTACGTCGACGAGGCCGACCCTTCCCCCCAGCGCACGCATTTACGCCGTCGGCGACATTCACGGGCGCGCCGATCTCCTCGAGCGGGTCTTCGCGAAAATCGACGCCGACCTTCGCGACCATCCGATCGCCAATCCGATCGAGATCTTTCTCGGCGACTATATTGATCGCGGACCCAAGTCCGCGGACGTGCTGTCGATGCTGATCGAGCGCGGCAAATCGCGCCGGACCGTCTGCCTCAGAGGCAATCATGAGATCTACCTCCTGGAGTTCTTGCAAAATCCGCCGGTGCTGCGGGCCTGGGGTCAGTTCGGCGGGCTGACGACGCTTTTGTCCTATGGCCTCACGCCGACTTTCAATCCCAACGAAGTCGAGGAGGAAGATCTGTCGCACGGTCTCAAAATCCTCCTGCCGGCGAGCCATCGCCAGTTTCTGGAGGCTCTGCCGTTGTCGTTCACCTGCGGCGACTATTTCTTCGTGCATGCCGGCGTCCGCCCTGGCGCCCTGCTGTCGCGCCAGCGCGAAGACGATCTGCTCTGGATCCGGGATGATTTTCTCAATTATGAGGGTCCGTTCGAAAAGATCATCGTTCACGGACACACGCCGGTGAAGGAGCCGGACGTCCGCCGCAACCGCATCAATCTCGATACGGGAGCCTACGCGACCGGGCGTTTGAGCTGCCTCAGATTGGAACGTGACGAAATCAGTTTCATCTAGATTTTTTGCTTGCGGTCCTTTCTATTGCGATATGGCCAAAGCGTTCGGCGGAACGCGGATGACAAGGGAATGATCGATGAGTTCGGAGACAACCCGGCCAGCCTCCTCATTTCCCTCAGGCGCATTTGTCCCGGAGCCGGGCGGCGCCGGCTTCCTCGACCCTCCTGCGCCGGTGCGCTTCGGCTTGCTAGCCTACGCAGGGTTTCTCGCTATCGGCGGCCTTTGGCTGACGCTCTCGGCGCTCCTGCTGCCGCAGGCGATCGCTCTCCCGCTCGACAAGGCGAGCGCCGCGGCCGCGGCCTCGCATCGCAGCAGCGCTCTCTGGGCGGCCCGTCTCGGGGCGATCAGGGGAGATCTTTTCGCGCAAGCCGCATTCGCCGACGGCGATCTCGTCTGGCTCAATCGGGCGAGCGGCCTTGACGCCGCCGACGCCGGACGGCTGGAGCGGGCGAGGTCGAACATCGAGACCGCCCTTGCGCTCGCTCCTGTCAACGGCGGCGGATGGCTTTACCTGTCGCAGCTCGCGCCGCCTCCGGCCAAGGGCGCTGAGACCGCGGCGGTGGTTGCCTTGCAGATGTCCTATCTCACCGCGCCGAACGACCCGGCGCTCGCCCGCGCCCGGCTCGAGCGGGCCCTTTCGCTTGCGACGCCGATCGACAGGGATCTGCAGGAGTTCATGAAAGGCGACATCCGGCAGATGGTGGACGCTCAGCCGGAGCAGAAAGTCGCGATCGTCGCCGCTTACAAGGCGGCGACGCCTCAGAATCGCTTGATCTTCGAAACCATCGCCGCCGGCGCCGATCCGGAATTCAGCAGATCACTCGCTGGCGGCGAACCGCCGAAATGAAATTCGGTCTCCTCTCCTGCGGGAGAGCGGGGCGTTCGCATTTTCTTAAGCTCAATTCGAAAAGGTCCAAATAATGAGCAAGATCAAGGTCGCCAATCCTATCGTTGAGCTCGATGGCGATGAGATGACCCGGATCATCTGGAAATATATCCGGGAGAAGCTTATCCTCGCCTATCTCGATCTGGACCTCGAATATTACGACCTCTCCGTCGAGCACCGGGACGCGACCAGCGATAAGGTGACGGTCGACGCGGCAAACGCGATCAAGAAGCACGGCGTCGGCGTGAAATGCGCGACGATCACGCCGGACGAGGCGCGCGTCAAGGAGTTCAATCTGAAGCAGATGTGGAAGTCGCCGAACGGGACGATCCGCAATATCCTCGGCGGCGTCATCTTCCGCGAACCGATCATCTGCAGAAACGTGCCGCGTCTCGTTCCCGGCTGGACGCAGCCGATCGTGATTGGCCGCCATGCCTTCGGCGATCAATATGCCGCGACCGATTTCAAGGTTCCCGGCAAGGGCAGGCTGACCATAAAGTTCGAGGGCGACGACGGCACGGTCATCGAGAAGGAGGTCTACAAATATCCTGGCCCCGGCGTGTCGCTTTCCATGTACAATCTGGACGACTCGATTCGCGATTTCGCCAGGGCCTCGCTGAATTACGGGCTGAATTCCAAATATCCGGTCTACCTGTCGAGCAAGAACACGATTCTCAAGGCCTACGACGGCCGCTTCAAGGATATATTCCAGGAAATATACGAAACCGAATTCAAGGAGAAATTCGAGGCCGCCGGGATCATCTACCAGCATCGGCTGATCGACGATATGGTGGCCTCCGCCCTCAAATGGTCGGGCGGCTATGTCTGGGCTTGCAAGAACTATGACGGCGATGTCCAGTCCGACACTGTGGCGCAGGGTTTCGGGTCGCTTGGCCTCATGACTTCCGTGCTGCTCAGCCCCGACGGCAGGACGGTCGAGGCCGAGGCCGCGCATGGCACGGTGACGAGGCATTATCGCGAGCATCAAAAAGGCAAAGAGACCTCGACCAATTCGATCGCCTCGATCTTTGCCTGGACGCGCGGCCTTACTCATCGCGCCAAGCTCGACGACAATCCCGCGCTCGCGGTTTTCGCGCAGACGCTCGAAAAGGTCTGCGTCGGGACAGTGGAAAGCGGGTACATGACCAAGGACCTCGCTCTTCTCGTCGGCGCCGATCAGAAATGGCTTTCGACGACCGGCTTCCTCGACAAGGTCGATGAAAATCTGCGCAAGGCCATGGCAGGCGCGCTCAAGGTTTGATATCGCGGAGTGGAATGCACGCTGCGTCGGCGGGTCGCAACGCCGGCTTTACTTCGCCTGACGCCGAAAAGCTGAAACGCTTTATCGGAGAGTTCTGCCGGAATGTTCAAAAGCAGAGGGCGTCGGTGATTCGTTCGCCTGTCGCCACTCCGGCCAGGACTGCGTAAAAAGCTTGTCCTCCTCTTCCGGACGCCATTGCGGGGGCACCTCATTTACTTGGCGATTTACTTGCGCGCCGGCCGACCGCGACTCTGCCCGCAGACAGTGCATCGCACGGCGCAACGTGCCTCATCGGGCGATCCAGCTCTGGACAAGGGAATAAGTCGAGAGTCCTGCGTGGCTTACGATTGAATCTGCGGACCTCACTCTGTATAAGGCTGGCGAATGAAGTTTGGGAGACTTTCCGGTGCCTGCCGAAACGGCCGAAGACGCCTATCAGCCTTCTGAAGATGAAGCCTTCATGAATGAACGTCAGCGCGAGTATTTCCGGCGCAAACTTCTCTCATGGAAGGAAGATATTTTACGCGAAAGCCGCGAGACGCTCGTCGCCTTGCAGAGCGAAAATGAGAATCACCCGGACCTCGCGGATCGCGCCTCCTCCGAAACCGATCGGGCCATCGAGCTTCGGGCGCGCGATCGCCAGCGCAAGCTGATATCAAAGATCGAGTCGGCCCTCGGGCGTCTCGATGACGGAACATATGGCTACTGTGAGGAAACCGGGGAGCCGATCGGTCTGAAGCGACTCGACGCCCGGCCGATCGCCACTTTGTCGGTCGAGGCGCAGGAACGCCACGAGAAGCGCGAGCGCGTTTATCGCGACAGTTGAGGCGCTTCAATCCGGAAAAAGCAGACACCGCTCGAGATTTGCAACGAATCCGCCAGGCTTCGTTGGAACTGCGATCGCCTCAAATCGCGGATGGCACGAGAACTTTACGTCGGGGCGCCCAGGCGCGATGAGCCGCAAGCGTCGTATCGGCCGCGCCCGCTCGACTTGTCGCATGAGGTGTTGGAAAGGCGCTCCCGCGTCGCGCGGCGGCAGGCGCAAGAGAATTTGCCGATCCCGTGAAACCGGAAAATTCATGCAAACCGGCAGCTGCTTCGCTTGAAAACGCTCTTGAGCATGTTCCGAAAGAGCCGACTGACTTTTTCCACGAGAACATGCTCAAACCTATTGATCTGGCGCGATTTCTTGCCGACCGGTAGATTCCGTCCGGTCGGAAGGCGCGCTAGCCAGGCCCGCGTCCGAGAAGCTTCGCCATCTCTTCTTCCAGCGAATCGGCCGAATCGAAAGGCGGCGAAGTCGCGCGCTTTGCCGCCGTAGGTTTCGATTTCTCCTTGACTGGTGGGGCTTCGGCCGAATCCGCCGGACGGAGCTCGCCCGTTTGAGCGGCCGGCGGAGTTTCCGCGGCTTCGGGCGGCGACGTTTCGCTGATCTGCCTCGCCGGCTCGGAGGCGGGCTCCTCATCCGGCGCGGCAATCTCAGCCGTAACGGTCTCGGCGACAGCGGCGAGAGGACCTTCGGCCGCTGCAACCTCGGGCTTGGAGCCCTCCGCTGACGCGATGTCCATAGCGGAAGCTTCGGCAGCGGATGCTTCCGCGGCGGTTTCGGGCTGCGGCGCGTCGGCATTCGAGGCAGCGTCACCCTGGACGGGCGCGGCGGACGCCGCAGCCGCAGCCGCAGCCGCCGCGGATTTCGCCATTACCTCAGCCAATTGACGCGGTGCGGCCGTCCGCAGGAAAGGCGTCGCCAGCGGCGCGCGCGAAAAGGCGCTCGCGGGCGACCCCACCGCCAAGTCCGGGCGGATCAGAGGCTCGCGCAAGGGCCGCGGCGTGAGCGGAGGGGGGCGCCGGGGCGGCAGCGGAAAGGCTGGCCCTCCGGCGGCAGGCGGCGGAGCGCCAGGGAGAGAGGGAGCTGTGGTCTCCTCCTCCGGCGCGGCGGGCGGCGCAATCCCGGCTTCAGCCGGCCCAGCAGGCGGCTGGCGGCCCGGCGGCGGATTCGCCGCGACCCTCGCCGCAGGTTCGAGCTCGGGCCGCCAGGGCGGCGGGCCAGGCGGGTGCAGCGGCGTTTGGGCCGGGCCCTGACCTGGAGCGGGCCCGAAAGGCGGCGCAGCAGGCGCAGCGCCTTGCGGGACCTCCTTTGCCTCCTTGTCGCGAAGTCTCGGTTCGCGTGCCTCCGCGCGGATGATTTCCGATTCGATCACGAGATCGTTCGGGCCGCCGATCATCAGAAGATGCTCGACATTGTCGCGCCTGACGATCACGAGCTGGCGCTGACGGTCGAGATCGAAGGCGTCGACGACGCCAAGCCTCGGCGCCCGCGGCCGGCCGTTTCCAGGCGCCTTCAGCCGCCGGCCGAAAGTGACGCGCGTAAACAGGAAAATGACCGCCAAGGCAAGCAAAACGGCGATCGCCGCCAGAAGGAACGTCAAGCTCTTGTTCTCGAAAATCTTGTCGACGAAGGCCTGCATCGGCTGGGCTCGCTCGAAATAGTCCGGACGATCTGTTTCTCGTTCAGCCGCGCGCGAGCAACATGAGATCACGAAACACCTTAGAAAATGCAGCCCATTCGATCAAGTCGGTCCTCTTTTTCGGCGCGAGACCCAACGACTGCCCGAGACGAACTCGCGCTTTTGGAGAATTCTCGCGCAGAAGTCGTCGCGTTGGACGAGCCGGCGATGTTCCATGACATGAACGAGAGAGGCGTTTATGGGGACGTCGTCGACGACGCGGTTGCAAAGGCGCCTTTGCGATCGCATCCTCACGGTGGATCAGCGCTTCCTCCCGCGCGGCGGAGTGCGGGCGCGAAAACTGAGGCGCAGGAGCTTGCGGTGAGAGATCAGCCTCGAAACGGCTCTGCGTCCGTTTCCCTTGCGCGCGAGGCCCGCCCTTGCGCGGCTTTGCCCGGAAAGCATGCCGAGGAGCCGCGGCGATGACCGATCAGCCGCTGACTGCGGCCTTCGACAAGTCGGACCGCGGCGGCAGCCCGGCCCTGGTTTTGATCTTCGGCCTCTTCCTGGCAGGCGCGGCGGCGCTGTTTTCGGTCCTGCCGGAGAAGCTTGCCGCAAATCTCGTCCTCGGGGTTCTCGGCTTCCTCGCCGTCCTCGGGGTTTTCGCTGTCTTCGCCATTGCAGCCGGCCTCCTCCAGTTTCCAGGCCGCGCATCAAGAAACGACGTCACCAAGCTGATCTGCGACGGCAACCCGGAAGGCCTCGTCGCCGCCGACGCCTCCGGCAGGATCGTCTACGCCAATGAGAGTTACATGGCCTTGTCGGGCGCCCGCAATCCGGCCGAATTGCGTCCCGTGGAGCGCCTCTTTTCGGGATCGCCCGACGTGTCGGAAGCCGTCTACCGGCTGGCCCAGGCGGCGCGCGACGGTAAGGCGCATATGGAAGAGTTGCGCCTCTGCCCGCCGCTCAGCGGCGACGCGCGCGTCGGCTGGTACAAGATCAAGGTGCGGCCCTTCGCATTCGGCGAGGCGCGGCGCGCCAGCATGTGGAGCGTCGCCGACGTCACCCGCGAACGCGAAAGGCAGGAAAGCGTTTTTCAAGAGCTGCAGCACGCGATCGATTTCCTTGATTACGCGCCGGCCGGTTTTTTCTCCTGCGATCGCGACGGCGATGTCTCCTATATGAACGCCACCCTCGCCGGGTGGCTCGATTACGACCTCGCCCAGGTCGGCTCGGGCAGCCTCGGCCTCTCCGATTTTCTGGCCGGCGACGGCGCCTCGCTCATCGCTTCGATCGCGGGGGGCCCCGGCGAAGTGCGCGCCGAGCAGTTTGATCTCGATCTCAAACGCCGCGGCGGCCAGAGCCTGCCGGTGCGCCTGCTCCATCGCGTCGCCTTCGGCAGCGACGGCAAGGCCGGTCCGTCGCGCACGCTCGTGCTGAACCGCGCGCCCGGCGAAGAGCCGGCCGAGGATCTGCGCGCCGCCGAAGTTCGCTTCGCGCGCGTCCTCAATTCAACTCCCATGGCGATCGCGATCCTCGACGCCTCGGGACATATCCTGCGTTCGAACGCCGCATTCGCGCGGCTGATGCCGCAAGCCCTTAACCCGGCCGACGCAGGCGCTGGCCGCTCCATCTACGCCGGCGTTCTCGAACGCGACCGGGGCCCGCTCGAATTGGCGCTCGCCGCGGCGGCCAAATCGCAGACCGATATTCCGGCGGTCGATGTCGCTCTCGCCGGCGAGAGCGAGCGCTCGGCGCGCCTCTTCGTCTCGGCGTCCGACGAGCGCGACGGGCCTGGCGCGACGATCTATGCGCTCGACACGACCGAGCAGCGCACGCTGCAGAACAATTTCGCGCAATCGCAGAAAATGCAGGCGATCGGTCAGCTCGCCGGCGGCGTCGCGCATGATTTCAACAATGTGCTGACCGCGATCATCGGCTATTCGGACCTGCTTCTCGCCAATCATCGGCCGACCGACCCCTCTTTCCGCGACATCATGCAGATCAAGCAGAACGCCAATCGCGCCGCGGGGCTCGTTCGGCAGCTGCTCGCCTTCTCGAGGCGCCAGACCCTCCGACCGCAAGTGCTGCAGCTCGGCGACGTATTGTCCGATCTGCAAATGCTGATGCGCCGGCTGGTCGGCGAGAAGATCCATCTCGAGCTCCGCCACGGGCGCGACCTCTGGCTCGTCAAGGCCGACCTCAATCAGTTCGAGCAGGTCATCGTCAATCTGATCGTCAATGCGCGCGACGCCATGCCGGACGGCGGCGAGATTCTGCTGCGGACCCGCAACGTCATGCCGGATGAATGCGCGTCATTCGAGGAAGCTTCGCTCGTTCCCGCCGAATATGTCGCAATCGAGGTCAAGGACGGCGGCCATGGCGTCGCCCCCGAGGTGAGGGAGAAGATCTTCGAGCCGTTTTTCACGACGAAGGAGGTCGGCAAAGGGACGGGCCTCGGCCTCGCCATGGTCTATGGCATCGTCAAGCAGACCGGCGGTTCTGTCTTCTGCGCCAGTCCGGCAGGCCAGGGCGCGACCTTCACCGTCTTGCTGCCGCGTCATGTCGCCGAGGCGGAGGAGGCGCCGCATCCGGAGCCCAGCAAGCCCGCCGCCGACCTCACCGGCCGCGGCACCATCCTGCTCGTCGAAGACGAAGAGGCCGTCCGCGCCTTCGGCGCCCGCGCGCTGGCCTCGCGCGGCTACACCGTCCTGCAGGCGGCCTCGGGCCTCGAGGCGCTCGATGTCGTCGAGAGAAATGAAGGCCGGATCGATCTCGTCGTGTCCGACGTCGTCATGCCTGAAATGGACGGCCCGACCATGTTCGGCGAATTGCGCAAGCGCGGCGTCAAGGCGAAGGTGATCTTCGTCTCCGGCTACGCCGAAGACGCCTTCGCCAGAAACCTGCCCGAAGGCGAGGATTTCGCTTTCTTGCCGAAGCCTTTTTCCCTGAAGCAGCTGATCGAAGCCGTGAAAGGGACGGCGGCGAGCTGATAAGCGCCTATTCTATGCCGGCCGCGCGGCTGCGGGCGCGATTGTCCGGTCTCTGACATAAAAACTTGCGTGTGATCTCGAATGGGGCCTTCCGCGCAGGATGCAAGCAGGTCTCATGCCTTCGAGCAGTTCGGCGGGCCTGCGGCGTTCTCCGCGCGGCCCCGGCGTCATGCGGGCTGAACCACGCGCCCCAGAAACTCCCGCATCGTCGACGCGATTTCGGCCGCATGAGTTTCGAGCGCGAAGTGGCCGGTCTCGAAAAAATGGACCTCCGCATTCGGATTGTCGCGTTTGAACGCCTCGGCGCCGGGCGGCAGAAAGAAGGGGTCGCGCTCGCCCCATACGGCGAGGAAGGGCGGCCTCCGGCTCGCGAAATAGTCGTGGAATTTGGGATAGAGGGCGACGTTCGACGCGTAGTCGCCAAAGAGATCAAGCTGGATCTCATCGTTGCCCGGGCGCGACAGGAGTGCGTGGTCGAGCCAGTAGGCCTCGGGCGCAACTTTTGTTTCGTCAGCGACGCCATGCACATATTGCCATTTTGTGCCGTCCAGCGTCAGCAGCGAACGGAGGGCTTCGCGATTCTCCTGTGTCGGCTCGCGCCAATATTTCTGTATCGGCGCCCAGTCGCCGCTCAGCCCTTCCTCATAAGCGTTGCCATTTTGCGAGATGATGGCGGTAATCCGCTCGGGGCGCGACATGGCGAGGCGGAACCCGACCGGGGCGCCATAATCGAAGACATAGACTGCATAGCGGGCAAGCCCGACGACGTCGGTGAAATCGAGGATAGCCTTCGCCAGATTGTCGAAGGAGTAGGAGAATGCGCCCCGCTCGGGCGCCTTGGTGAAGCCGAAGCCCGGGAGGTCCGGCGCGATGATGTAGTAGCGGTCCGCAAGACGCGGAATCAAATCGCGGAACATGTGCGAGGAGGTCGGGAAGCCGTGCAGCAACAGGAGAGTCGGGTTCTGCGCATCGCCGGCTTCGCGATAGAAAATCGTGACAGGACCGACCTCGGCGGTGCGAAGAGTGGTTTCGGCGCGGACAATGGCGGAGGGCGTGCTCATGGCTGATCTCATGGCTGATCTCCTGGCGGTTCCAATGGGGCTCGATTTTTGGCGGCGGCGTCGCGCCGTTCTGGACTTCTAACGACTTGCGCTGATCGACTGAACGCCGTGAATCTGGCATGCACTATCTCTCATTCCGAGAGATCGCTGTATGAAAGTGACGCTATAAAACTCCCGTCGCTGCGCTGGCCTGGCGGGCCTTGCGCGCAAATCGTTGATCCTGACCCTCGCCAAGGGCGAGCATTTCCCATCCGGCTCTGTCGATTCCCCACTGGAGACGAAGCATGACTGCCTCCCGCGCCCAGGCGTTCCTAGAGCTCCTCGAGATCGAGCAGCCGATCATTCAGGCGCCGATGGCGGGCGTTTCGACGCCGGCGATGGCCGCGGCCGTCTCCAATGCCGGCGGTCTCGGCTCGATCGGCCTCGGCGCAACCGACGCCGAAGGCGCTCGCAAGATGATCGCCGCGACTCGAAGCGGGACCAACCGTTCCTTCAACGTGAACGTCTTCTGCCATCGGCCGGCGGTTCGCGACGCGGCGGTCGAGGCGGCCTGGCTCTCCCGGCTCCAGCCGGAGTTCGGGCGCTTCGGCGCGGCGCCGCCCGCGGCGCTGACGGAGATCTACAGGAGCTTCGTCGAGGACGACGCGATGCTGGCGATGTTCCTCGAGGAGCGGCCGAAGGTCGTGAGCTTTCACTTCGGCCTTCCCTCGGCCGAGCGGATCGCCGCGCTACGCGCCGCGGGAGTCGTCCTGCTTGCATCGGCGACGAACCTCGCAGAAGCCCGCGCCGTGGAGGAGGCTGGAGTCGACGCCGTCGTCGCGCAAGGCTATGAGGCCGGCGGGCATCGCGGCGTCTTCGATCCGAACGCGCCCGACGACAAACTGGGCACGATGGCCCTGACCCGCCTTCTCGCCCGAAATGTCGATATTCCGGTCATCGCGGCGGGCGGCATCATGGACGGCGCCGGAATCGCGGCCGCATTGCGCCTCGGCGCGAGCGCCGCGCAGCTCGGCACAGCCTTCATCGCCTCCGCGGAGTCGCAGGCGGACGAGGGATACCGGGCCGCGCTGCGGAGCGAAGCCGCCCATCACACGACCATGACCCGGGCGATTTCGGGCCGCCCGGCGCGCAGTCTCGCTAACCGTTTCACCGCTTTGGGCGCCGGGGTCGCGCCTGCCGACATCCCGACCTATCCGGTCGCCTATGATGCCGGAAAGGCGCTGAACGCGGCGGCGAAGGCCGCGGGAGAACCAGGATACGGGGCGCAATGGGCTGGCCAGGGCGCGCCTCTGGCCCGCGAGCTTCCCGCCTCGGCGCTGATGGCGGAGCTCGTGCGCGAGCTGGCGTCGGCTTGAGAAGCCAGGTTCGGCCTGCAAGGCCAATCCGGCGCCGTCGAAGGCAGTCTTGGGAAGTAGGTGCGATAGCGCGTCGCATCACGCGTCATCAGCCGGTATCCGGCGACAGCGGCATGAGCGCCAATGAAGACATCCGGAAGCGGCGATCGTTTCGTCCCTCCTTGCCTATGTCTCCGGGCTGGACACGAGAGACATGGCGGACCGTGAACGATGAAAGCGGGCAATTCGTCTGCGTCATAGCCCTCTCGCGACCTCTACCTGCCGCCATGACCGTCATGCAGACGCATGGCGGAGTCGGCCCTTCATTTTCAAACCGTCCCGCATATTGAGCCCGAGAAGGGCAATGTTTGTAGCGCCTGCTACCAATTCGAGTGTCTGCACCACGTAGAAGAGCATATCGAACTCGGCAGCCCTGGCCTTGGCAGCGAGAAACAACGCGGCAGGGATCAGAACCAGAATGCCATTCGCCGCGATCAGCGGCATACGCTTGACCTTCGCGCCGATTAATCCGGCCCGCCGTCCCTTGGCCGATGCAAACCCCGATCCTCCCGTTGCCGCCAAGGCGGGGATCAGGATCAGGAAGCCCCAAGGGATCGTCGTCTTGACGGTGACAACGATCGCTTGGGACGCAAACAGTTCACTGAACAGGGTTGAGAACCAGAATGTTGCGATTGTAGCGAGCGCGAGCGCGCCCGCCAGCGGATGGATGATCTTGGTCATGGTGTTCCACTTCTGTATGGCATCACAGTGTCAATATGGCAATACACTATTGACACTGTAATGTCAATTTAACACCATGGTGGCAAATGAACACAGCGCAGCTAGCCCGAGGCGGAGCCGCCTTGACCAACCTCATCCTCACCCTGTTCAGGGCAAACAACCTGACATTGACCTGGGGCGACCGGCTCGTCGCTCCACTCGGGCTGACGAGCGCACGCTGGCAGATTCTGGGCGCCATCGTCGCGGCGGACCGTCCGCAGCCGGTTGCCTGGCTCGCGCGCGATCTCGGGGCCAACCGCCAGAACGTCCAGCGCGTCGTCAATGACCTGCACAGGGAAGGGCTTGTGACCTTTGCCCCCAATCCGCACCATCGGCGCGCGCAGCTCGTCGTTCTTACCGACAAAGGGCAGCAGACCTACGACGCCGCCATCCGCCTGTACGATCCCAAGGTGAACGCGCTCGCGGACGGGCTTTCCGTCGAAGATATCGAAACGGCCCAACGCGTCCTGATGACACTGCGCAAGAAGCTCGAAGGTGATGAAGATGCTGAAAAGCAGGCCTGAGGGCTACGTGCGCGCCGCAGCGTGCGACCAGCGGTAAATGGCGGAGAGGGAGGGATTTGAACCCCCGATAGGCTTGCGCCTATGCCGCATTTCGAGTGCGGTGCATTCAACCACTCTGCCACCTCTCCGTCGGCCGCCGCGAGTCGCGTTGCAGCCGGTCCGGCGTGACCCGCAGCGCTCGCCCTCGTCGGAACGAAGGGCGAAGCAGGGCAGCCAAGGACAGGGGCGCAATAGCATGGCGCCCAAAGCCTTACAAGCGCTTCGAGCCGCGCTCGCGCTATCGGCCGGAGTCCCCGCCGGACGCAGATTCCGCCTTCATGTCGTCTGGATGCGGCATCGAGATGATGTTGTAGCCCGCATCGACGTAATGAATCTCGCCCGTCACGCCGCTCGAAAGCCCGGAGAGCAGATAGAGCGCCGAGGCGCCGACGTCGGCGATCGTGACCGTGCGACGCAGCGGCGAATGGGCCTTCTGGAAATTGAACATGAAACGCGCGTCGGTGATCCCGGCGCCGGCAAGGGTGCGCACCGGGCCCGCCGAGATCGCATTGACCCTTATCCCTTGCGGGCCGAAATCCGCGGCGAGATAGCGCACGCTCGCCTCGAGCGCTGCCTTCGCGACGCCCATCACGTTGTAATTCGGCATGACCCGCGTCGAGCCGCCGAAGCTCAAGGTCAGCAGCGACCCGCCGGACTTCATCAAAGGAGCCGCGCGCGCCGCCACTTCGGTGAAGGAAAAGGCCGAGACCAGCATGGTGCGTTGAAAATTGCCGCGCGTCGTGTCGGCGTAGCGACCCTTCAGCTCCGCCTTCTCCGAAAAGGCGACGCAATGAGCGACGAAATCGAGCGAGCCCCAGACGTCCGCGATCGCCGCGAAGGCCGCGTCGACAGAGGCGAGATCCTCGACGTCGCAGGGCAGCATGAGACTCGAGCCGAGCTTGGCGGCGAGAGGCTTGACGCGCTTGCCCAGCGCCTCGCCCTGATAGGTGAAGGCGAGCTCCGCGCCTTGCGCGGCGAGCGCGCGGGCGATCCCGTAAGCGATCGAGTGATCGTTGGCGACGCCCATGACCAGGCCGCGGCGGCCGGCCATCAGCGTCCCGACCGGAACGGCGTCAGGCGTCGACATGCTTGAAGACAATGCTCGCATTGGTGCCGCCAAAGCCGAAGGAATTCGACAAAATGGCGCGCAAATTCACATTGTCGCGGCGTTCGCGCACGATATCCATGTCGGCGAAGACCGGATCGAGCTCCTCGATATTGGCGCTTTCGCAGATGAAGCCGCTCTGCATCATCAACAGCGAGTAGATCGCCTCCTGCACGCCGGTCGCGCCGAGCGAATGGCCGGTCAAGGATTTCGTCCCCGAGATCGGCGGCGATCCTTCGCCCGAGCCGAACACCGCGCGGATCGCCTCGATTTCCTTGATATCGCCGATGCCGGTCGAGGTGGCGTGGGGATTGATGTAGTCGATCGGCGTTTTCACGTCCTGCAGCGCCATCCTCATGCAGCGCACAGCACCCTCGCCGGACGGCGCGACCATATCGAAGCCGTCAGAGCTCAGGCCATAGCCGGCGATCTCGGCGTAGATCTTCGCGCCGCGGGCCTTCGCCCGCTCGTACTCCTCGAGCACGAGGACGCCCGCGCCGCCCGCGATGACGAAGCCGTCGCGATTCTTGTCATAGGCGCGGGAGGCGACGGCGGGACGGTCGTTGTAGGACGACGACATCGCGCCCATGGCGTCGAAGAAAACGGACAAGGTCCAGTCGAGCTCCTCGCAGCCGCCGGCGAACATGACGTCCTGCTTGCCATATTGGATCATCTCATAGGCGTTGCCGATGCAATGATTGGAGGTCGCGCAGGCCGAGGAGATCGAATAATTCACGCCCTTGATCTTGAACCAGGTGGCGAGCGTCGCCGAGGCGGTCGAAGACATGGCTTTCGGCACGGCAAAGGGCCCGATCTTCTTCGGCCCCTTGGTGCGGGCGATGTCGGCGCCCTCGACAATGGTCTTCAGCGAGGCGCCTCCCGATCCCATGATGATGCCGGTGCGCTCATGTGAGATTTCATCTTCGCCGAGCCCTGAGTCGCGGATCGCCTGCTCCATCGCGACATGGTTCCAGGCGCCGCCCTTGGCGAGAAAACGCAACGCTCTGCGGTCGATCATCGGCTCCGGCTCGAGCGTCGGCATGCCGTGAACCTGGCTGCGAAAGCCGAGCTCGGCGTATTTCTCCGATCTGACGACGCCCGACTTCGCCTCGCGAAGCGAAGCCAGAACTTCCTGGCAATTATTGCCGATCGACGAGACGATCCCCATTCCCGTGACGACGACCCGTCTCATATTGTAACTCCCGCTCCGTTCGAGCTGGCTTGCCGCAAACGGCGATCGCCGGCCCGCTAAGGAAAAAGGGCCCTCGACGCCCAGTTTCGAAAAATCCTCGGCGGCGCATACAGCGCGCCGCCTGCGCGGTCAAAATTTGACCCCTCCCGCTTCCTTTAGGCCGTTCAGCCGAAGCTTTGAAGCGTGAAAAGCAGCGCCTTCTAACATAGGGACGGCAAGCTCGAAAGTCGCGAGCAAGGTGCGGCAAATTGCAGGCGCCTGCCGCCGCCCGCGCCCGAGGAAAGTCATAATTCTCCGGGAAATAGGATTTCCAGACGATTTCATCGCTCCAGGCGTCGCGAGTAAGAAGTTCAAAACGCGCTGCACGTTATATTTCCGCCCGCGGCTCGACCGCTGGACCCGTTTCTTTGAACATTAGCGTCAAGGATCCATGACGAAATTCAGGTACGACATCAACGCCCTTCGCGCGCGGGCCGTCACCGCGGTCGTACTTTTTCACTACAACGTCGTCTTCGTTCCGGGCGGATTTGCCGGCGTCGATATTTTTTTCGTCATATCCGGCTATCTGATGACCGACATCATCGCCGGCAGAATGGAAAGGGGCGTGTTCAGCCTTCTCCAATTCTACTATGACCGCGCGAAACGCATCGTTCCCGGCCTCGCCGGCCTCTGCTTTTGCTTGCTTCTCGCGGGATATTTCATCCTCGATCCGATTCATTACAACGAACTGAGCTATTCGAGCGTCTCGGCTCTTCTTTTCTATTCCAACGTGATTTTTTCACAGCATCAGGGATATTTCGACCTCAACCACAATACGAAATGGCTCCTGCACACCTGGAGTCTTTCGGTCGAATGGCAATTCTACCTCGCCTATCCGCTCATGCTAATGGCCCTGAACAGGTTTGACGCCACGAGACGTCGTCTCGCCGTCATTCTTGCCGTCGCCGCAACCGCCTCGCTTGTTCTCTGCATCCTCCTTTCCAGGTCGGACCAGCTGGCCGCCTTCTACCTCCTGCCGCAAAGAGCCTGGGAAATGGCGGCGGGCGGCGTCGTCGCCCTGAAGTTCAGGACGCTGGCGCAGAAATACTCGGGCCTGCTCCTCGCGGCCGGATTTCTGCTGATCGCCTGGTCCTTATTTTTCTTCAACAAGAACATGGACTGGCCCTCCTATTGGGCGATCGCCCCGGTGCTTGGAACCTGCCTCGTCATCGCGGCGAACCAGACGGCCGCGCGGCCTTTCCGCAACAAGGTCGTCCAGACCGTCGGCAAATGGTCCTATTCGGCCTATCTGTGGCATTGGCCGATCGCCGTCGGCTTCGTCTATTTCGGCTTCACCCGGACCAACGTCGGTCTCGTCGCCGCAGAAATTCTCATTCTGATCGCGATCCTCTCGACGGCCGCTCTCGCCCGCTTCGCCGCGAGAAAGCTCGTCGACTCGTCTCAAACGACAGTCGCTGCTCCTCCGCGCGCTTTTGCTGCGGCAAGGTTGGCGCTCGGTTTCGCCATCACGCTCGGCTTCGCGCTCACGGTCGACGCCTATCGCGGCTTCTTTGATCGCACGCCGGAGATCGCCCGCCAGGTCGAAGCCTATAAGACCGCGACGAAGGACTGGGATTTTCCGACAAACTGCGACGGATTGGACAGCGCCGGCGGGCTGCGGCCCTGCACGATCGGCCAGTCCGGAGGACCTCGCACGATCATCCTCGGCGATTCCTTTTCGATGCAAATCTATCATCGCCTCGAAGGCGAGAAGGAAAAACTGCGGGGCTCTTATACTTTTCTGACGTCTTCGGGATGCCCGCCGCTCACGGCAATCCGTTATCTGCGGGACCCGGTGCGCTGTAACGGTTATTTCGAGAAGGCCTTTGACTACGCCCTTGAACAAAACCCGGACCGGATCGTGCTCGCCTCGAACTGGCTCGCCTATTTCCACCCGGACAATGAGAAAATCTGCTTCATCGAGGGCCAATCATGCCAGCAGAGGCTCGGCGACCTCTCCTGGTTCGTTCCGCGTCTCGAAGCCGCCTTCAAGGAGCTCGGCGAGCGCCTGCGCGCATTCAAGGATCGCGGCGCTGACGTCGCGATCGTTTCGACGACCCCCTATGGCTCGCTCGACGTCCCCGCGGAACTTCTGAAACGCCAGTTTCTCGGGCGCGACATCGAGGCGGTCTCGTTCTTCGACCGGGAGAAATTCGATAGGGAATCGATCATTGTGAAGGCCCGCCTCGCTGCGCTCGCCTCCTCTGTCGGGGCAAGGCTCATCGATCCCGTCGATTTCCTTTGCGACCGGCATCGCTGCCCGACGGTCGGCCCCGACGGCGTCTCCTATTACCGGGACAACGGCCATTATCGCGCCGCCGCCGTTCGCGACAAGCGGTTCCGCTTCTTCGACGATGCGGTCGGCGTCAACGATCAGCTGAGCGCCGTTCCGGCGGAATAGTCGGCAAGGCCGCCGAAGATCGGATCAGCCGGCGGCCTGGAACAGCCCGACCCTCAGGTCCTTGGCCTCATAGATGCGGGTTCCGTCCGCCTCGAGCCAGCCATCGGCGATGCCGAGCACTAGCTTGGTCTTGAAGACGCGTTTCAGATCGACGCCATAAATGATCCGCTTGACCGTCGGCAGCACCTGATCCGCGAATTTCACTTCGCCGACGCCAAGCGCCCGGCCACGCCCCGGCAGATCGAGCCAGCCGAGATAGAAGCCGAGCAATTGCCACAGAGCGTCGAGGCCGAGACACCCCGGCATGACCGGGTCGCCCTTGAAATGGCAGCCGAAAAACCAGAGGTCGGGGTTGATCGCGAATTCGGCGCGGATGAGGCCTTTGCCATTGGCGCCGCCGGTCTCGGACAATTCGGCGATGCGGTCGAACATCAGCAAGGGCGGCAGAGGCAGTTGCGGATTGCCCGGCCCGAACAATTCGCCGCGTCCGCAGGCGATGAGGTCTTCATATTCGAAGCTTTGACGCCGCTCTTTTTTTTCGCTCACCCTTGATGTCCCCCCTGAGGCCTGAGCGCCATTTCCGAAAAACGCCCCTCTTTTCGGTAGAAAAAGCTGCGGAATCAAGGAATGCCGAGCTGACGCAGACGCGGCCCTTCTACCACAGGGAATGTCGCGCCGGAAGCCCGGCCACGCGCCGGAGCGCGGGACCCCGGTAAAGCCTCGCCTCTTTGCCGCGCCCGAGCCCCTTCCGCGATCGAGAAGACGCTCCTATATCACTGGCGGGTATATCACTGGCGGGCGCGTCGTCGCCCGGATGCTTGATGCCGAAAAGACGGGATGGAAGTGCAATGGCCACGCGCCGTAAGTCAATGATTTTATTCCTTGCGCTGATGCTGGCGGCGGGTTTTTCCGCCGACGCTCTGGCGCGCGCCGGCGGCGGCGGCTCTTTCGGCAGCCGCGGCTCGCGCACCTTCAATATGCCTTCCTCGACCACGACGGCCCCGCGCGGGGCCTCGCCCTTCGACCGTTCGATGACGTCGCCCAACCAGGGCGCATTCCGACCCGGCTTCAACGCCCCGGGCTCGAATGGCGGCTTCTTTTCCGGCGCCTTCGGCCGCGGCCTGATGGGCGGCCTCCTCGGCGCCGGCCTCTTCGGCCTGCTGTTCGGCAACGGGTTCGCGGGCGGCCTTGGCGGCGGCATGTCCTTTATCGGGCTTTTGCTGCAGCTTGCGCTCCTCTATTTCTTGTTCAAGCTGGTGATGGGCTTCCTTCGCAATCGGCGTCCCGCCGCCGCTTTCGAGCGGTCGGGCGCTCCCGCCGGCGGCCTTTTTGGCGGCGGGGCGCAGACGGGCGGCGGGCTCGGCGGCTTCGGGCAGTCCGGCGCCGCGCAAACGTCTCGGCTCGACATCCAGCCCGCCGATTTCGGCGCGTTCGAACAGCGGCTCTCGGCGATCCAGACCGCCTATAGCAATGAAGATCTCGACGCCCTGCGATCGATGTCGACCCCCGAGATGGCGTCCTATTTCGGGGGCGAGTTCGCCGACAACGCCAGGAAGGGCCTCGTCAACAAGCTGTCGAACGTCAAATTCCTGCAGGGTGATCTGTCTGAGGCCTGGCGTGAGGCCGGCGGCGATTATGCAACCGTCGCCATGCGCTTTTCGCTCAACGACGCCATGCTCGACCGGGCGACCGGCCGCCTTGTCTCGGGCGATCTGTCGACGCCGCAGCAGGCGACTGAACTTTGGACGTTCACACGCTCTCCCGGCGGCGGGCCGGCCGACTGGAAATTGTCCGGCATCCAGCAGGCGGCCTGAGCCGCCTGCCCCCGCCCTTCGTTCGCCTTCCGCCGAGCCGCCCATGCCTGAGCCGCAAACGCCTGAGCCGCAAACGCCTGAGCCCGTCCCGACCTTCATCTTCGATCTCGGCGGCGTCCTGATTCGCCACGACAACGAACTGCTCTTCGATCGGCTCGCCGCCCGCTGCGCCGATCCGCGGGCGGCGCGCCCGCATATGGAGCAGGCCCTCGCAAGCGAAGACATCGGCGCAGGACGTCTCAGCGTCGAGGATCTGCATGCGCAGCTTGCGGCGGATCACGGCTTTGCCGAGACTTATTCGGATTTTCTCGACATCTGGAGCAGCCATTTCAGCCCCGAGCCCGGCATGGAGCCCTTCGTGAAGGCGCTCGCGGAGCGCTATCGCGTCGTCATCTTCTCCAACACCAATGCGGCCCATATCGACCACATCAAGGAGCGATATCCGGTTCTGGCGCATGCGCACGCCGTCTATCTCTCCTACGAGCTCGGACTTCTGAAGCCCTACGCCGAGGCGTTCAAAAAGGTGCTGGAGCTCGAAGGCCGGCGGCCGGAAGAGTGCGTCTTCATCGACGACCGCGCGGACAATACGGCGGCCGCCGCCGCGCTCGGCATCAGGACCGTGACCTTCACGGATGAGGCGGCGCTGAAAGCCGCCGTCGCCGAATATGGCGTCGCCGTCGACGCATAGGTCTTGCCCGGCTCCACCTCATCGGCAGGCGCAAAGCTGGCGAAAGCGCGTTCCGCTCTGTTTCAGTTCGAAATGCAAACAGACGCCGCCGCCCGACGCGACCAAAAACGCGCTTTGAAGGCGGGCCCTTCCCATTGCCGCCCTGCCGTAAAGCAGAACCGGCGGACCGATTGTCCCTCGCAGCTCCGATCAGACGGCAGGCGTGATCGAGACCGATTCGCCGCAGCCGCAGGCGCCGGTCTGGTTCGGATTTTGGAAGGTGAAGCTTGCGCCGAACTTGTCGGTCGCAAAATCGAGCCGCGTGCCGAGCAGGAACATCAGATCCTTCGGCGCGATCAGGATCTTGACCCCCTGATCCTCGACGACCTCATCGCCCGGCTCGGCGGCGTCGGCAAAATTGAGCGTGTAGCTCATGCCCGCGCAGCCGCCGCTCTTGATCCCTACCTTGAGGCCCGCAACCGGCCGGCCGGCCGATTGGATCAGCTCGCGCGCTCTGGCGGCGGCGGATTCGGTCAGCGAAACAACGGCGAATTTCGGCTTGAGCATACATTTCTCCAGGCGCACATGGCCTTTGGCTTTGGTCTAATATAGCGCGCGCCGCCCGGAATGTTTAGACCCGGCCTGCAAGACGTCCGGGACGAAGCCGAAGCGCGCCAAGCCAGCCTGCGAGGCTTGAACATGCCCCTTTATCCCGAGTGGCAAGACATAGGCCTTCGCCTCGCCCTGACGATGATCGCAAGCGCGATCATCGGCTTCGACCGGGAGGCGCGCGGGCATGCGGCCGGCCTCAGGACCACCATTCTCGTCGGCCTCGCAGCCTCGGTCGCGATGGCACAGGCGAACATCCTCCTGTCCCTGACGGGAAAAACGCCGGCCTCCTTCACCCAGATGGACGTGATGCGCCTGCCGCTCGGCATCCTGATCGGCGTCGGCTTCATCGGCGGCGGCGCCATTTTGAGGCGCAGCGACATGGTCACGGGTGTGACCACCGCTGCGACGCTCTGGGTAGTTTCGGTCATCGGACTTTGCTTCGGCGGCGGCCAGTTCGAGCTGGGCGCGGCTGCAGGGCTATCGCATTTGGCCAAGGACGGTTCTGGCGAATTCGCCGGACCAGCCGGATCGCTTGCGCTTTCGGTTGATAGAGATTTTAGGCCGTGCGGTTCTGAGCACGTTCAGGGCGAGCTTTCGGATGACGGCGAGATTTTCGGCGCCGTGATCCCTTCGGTTCCGGGCTCGGTCCTCGTCGAAGGCGGTGTCGAGCACCCAG